>Ga0080005_129173_pt1 | contig 14438 bp, 14 predicted proteins | sample JossMetagenome_2_FD_69208 | JGI IMG/M metagenome (GOLD analysis project Ga0080005, IMG submission 69208) | Hot spring sediment microbial communities from Joseph's Coat, Yellowstone National Park, USA - JC3_ASED (SPADES assembly) (version 2) | ecosystem: Environmental > Aquatic > Thermal springs >... | reverse complement strand
GTTGTTGAGGTTAACGGTAGGTGGAGAATACCTTACAGCGAAATTGAAAGGTTGTTGTCTGGCGGTGGAAGGGTTAAACAAGTGGCAATTTACGCAAGGGTTTCACTAACGCAAAAGGACTACCTAGAGAGACAGTTGAACGCGTTGAGAGAGTGAGTTAAGAAAACTCTCGGTGAAGTGAGTGTAATAGAAATTAAGGACTTAAGTTCCGGATTGAAAGAGGACAGAGAAGGTTTAAAGAAACTCTTAGCCAAGAGGTGGCAAATTGACGCAGTTATAGTAGCTTACAAGGACAGGCTAACACATTTCGGCTTCGAAGTGAAGTTATTCAAAGCTTACGGAGTAAATGTTATTGTAGCTTTCCAAGATGAAAAGGATTACGTGCAAGAGCTAGTGAAGGACTTCGTTGAAATCGTTAAATCGTTCGCCCCAAGAATTTACGGCCAAGAGTGTGAGAAGGTGCTGACTTCCCCCCGTCCTGAAGGGCGAGGGTTCCCACCATCGGTTCTGGACTACATCCCTCATTTGGTGGGCAGTCGAGTGGCTCAGAGAACCGCTCCCATTTGAAAGGGGACTTTCATCGCTGAGCTATAGTCCCTCGAAGGAAAGAGGTGAGGCTTTCTGTCCCCTTAACCCCTTTCTTCGTAATCAGCGTATCCCCATTTAATGCCTAGTAGCGAATATGCACGTATGAGAATTGTTAAAGATAAGGATGGGGAAAGGTTTCTGGAGTTCGAAAACAAGGAGGACTTAGAGGAGTTCAGGAAGATGTTGATTGAGGCTTATTACGAGCTTAATCCCGACCGTAAACGTCCTAGTGAGGCCCAATCTCCCGAATGAATACTATACAGTTCTCTGAATCCACGCTATAAAGTATTGCTGCAAACAGCGTTATAACTCCTAAGAGGGTCGCTGATCCGTTCGCGAAGGGAGGGAGGCACCCGATGAAACTCCCCATGTCGTGGCTGGAGTTCACACTCCTTAGCCTAGGCATGGGGAGGGAGAAGGAGAGATGAGGCCGAGTGACTAACAAGTCACGAAAAGCGGCTGTTAGTCACGATGAAAGCCGAACTCTCGTACTAATCCAAGAACTCAGAACGCTCAATAGACGTAAACACTAACACTCGTGTGTCTGACAGAGATTACTCACGCTAGTTCTAGTGGGTCGTTCGTATCTATAGAGTAATCGGACGTGATGGCGTTACTTACCGAGAACTTCAGCTTGGCGAATATCCCCTTAGGTATCTCTTTTCTCTCTACTACTCCGCTAGCATCGATGACCTTGATCACATCTCCTTCTCTAACTATTAAGCACCTCCTCTTCTTGTTATATCCCTTTTCTGTCCCCGCGTACGCACTTACATCTAGAACTATCAACTTATCAACGATCTTGCCCTCGTTATTCACCTTAGCTAAGTAGTGATAGTTATTGAAAAGGATGTCTACTTTAACTCCGTCACTTACCTCTTTGTATCTACTTACCCCTCCCTCGACGTGATAGAAAGTCTTGACTAAACTCACCGCGTATTCAGGTTTAACCCTCTTCGTGCTTTCTACGGTTTCGCCTACTTCATTAATCGTGAGTTCCTCCAAGAACTTATCGTCGAAATCCCTAACCACTTTCATCTCTTCGCCTAGCTTCACTACTTTTCCTCCGTAAAACTCCCTCACTCTTCCTTCATCCAACGGGTCAAAGGATATCTCCTTCACCTTACCTTGTCTATCCACAATTACTTCCGCCTCAGTCAAGCCTACCGCGAATCGCAACACATAGTATGAAACGACCCACGCTAACTTGTAATTCTCCATCTTCACCTCTATGTCTGTAGCTTCCTCAGGTGCTTGCTTCTTAGCCTCCTTCGTTAGTTTATCCCTCACATTATGATAGAACTCAGAATCCGTCTCATATTCAACTTCACAACTGATGCTCTTAACTAGCGTTGGTACTTCCTCATATATTTCTCCGTCACCGTCCATACCCAGTATGAGGCTTTGGCTTCTCCTACCCTTTAACTTATAACTCACTTTTACCTTGAAAATATACAGCCTTTTTAGATGAGCTTTCACTGAAACTAATTTGACTTCCTTATAACGGGAGAGCTTCTCTTTCGCGATTTTCACGGCTTCGCCTACCGAGATGGGCAAGAAGACGCCATCATCTTTTACCTTTGTAGAAGAGGGTTCCTTCTCCTCTTCCTCTTTCGCCCCATCTTTCCTTATTATCCTACTATTATCTATTCTCTTATCGTCCGACACTAGCTTTGAAGTCAGAGGAACAGGAATATTATATTGCCTTATTATCGCTAATAGTCTTGAGTCATTAATGTAGTCTATTCCCCTGTCTTCGGCCTCTTTTAACGCTTGACCGCTAAGTTCCGATGTTGTGACTATAAGCCCTCTATTACATCTGTAGTGCTCCATCCCGAGAACCACATCCCTAACCTCTTTTGGGCTTACCTTCTTGTTCTCAGAGTACCTCTTGACTTGTACGCACCACCTATTTCCGAGCCTGCTATCGAAAGCAATAATATCACAACCCGCGTCATTGGGGCTGCCCGTGACAGATTGTACTGTTAGACCGAGTACGGGTAGCACTCTTTCCGCTACGAACCTCTCGAAATCTTCAGGGTCTAAAGACCTTAAAATGTCAAGTTCGCTCATATAACACTATTTAAATATGAAGTTAATTAATTTTGATAGGATGTACGAGAACATTAAAGAAAGCGCAGTACTTCAGTGCCGGTACCTTTGACGCAATTAAGCGAGAACTGAAGAGGCCTCATTATTTCAATAAGAACTTCCACAAGGGCTCCAACTCTATTTTCTTACCGTTATAATCCATTACTCCCTCCGTGTCCCACGTTACGATTTTGGGCTTGAAGCCCAACGATGAGGAGGCTTTAGTTAAAGCGCTTAACTCCCTCTCCTTTATCCCTTGCCCTGCTCACTAAGTTTTCCGCATCTTCTCTCTGTTCCTTCAGAACGCTCTTTATTTCCTCAACGTTCACGCGTGATAGGAGTTTTTCATATTTTTAAACTCTTGGAGTATACTCCAAAACTCTTCCGATTACCTTTTGGAGTACACTCCGAAACCAAATCTGAGAGTAATACTCTTTCTCTTAAGTTATAATCGCATGGCGTGCGGTAAGCAGTGCACGCGGTTTTAGAATTGGGGGTGAGATTTTCATTCCTATTAGAGCCGAGAGAGAAACTTTAAAACATTCTCCTTGGTATTGTTTCTTTGTTCTTTTTGATTATCTTATTCTATAATTCATGCTGAAGCTATTGTAGTCTCAACACCTCCGATTCTTCTTCCGACCCTCAGCCCGAACCGTCCTGGCGTAAGTTAACATCGGAATCACGAAATCACCGGGGTACCCGAACACTATTCGGTCATCATAACTGAGAAGGCGGGTTGAGACCTAAGTACAAAACTATTCGATATTTGATTTGATTAGAAAAAGTATTTGTTTAAAGGCAAGAGAAAGGTATTTAATGCAGAGTTGGGCGAATTTGTAATGACACATGTCGTTCAAGATCTCCAGGAGGGATTTCCTCAAGCTAGCGCTGACCGCGACGATGCTTACCGCTCCTGAATGGGATAAAGCCGTCGCTAAGGCTGTCGATATGATAAAGAACGGCGACGTGAACGTAGTCTGGTTCGAAGCTCAGGCTTGTGAAGGGAACACAACCGCGATCATACAAGCTACCGACCCATCCGTGGCTGAAGTGCTGTTCGGAGCGAGTCCGTTAGTGGGTCCCGGTAGCGTTAAGATATCCTTCTGGCCGGCTATCATGCCTCAACAAGGCGAGCAAGCGGTAAAAATTCTAGAAGAGGTAATAGCTGGGAAGCACAACCCATACGTTCTAGTATTGGAGGGTAGTTTCCCGGACGAAAACGCCGCGCAACAGTACAACCCCAACAACCCGGGATATTTCGGAATGCTGGGAGACAAGACGTTAAACCAGTGGGTAGCTGAACTGCTGACTAACGCAGTCGCAGTGTTGGCGGTGGGCAATTGCGCGTCCTATGGGGGACTGATCGCCGATAAGGTCCTCCAACCTCCGCCGAAGTTCATAACTCCTTCTTGGTCCCCGTCACCTACTGGAGCTGTTGGCTTCTTCGACGATCCTTTGAGAGGGTATAAGGGGTTATTGAGCAGGTTCTACGAGGACAATTACTTAAACGCGAGAGAGGCGGCCGCGCCGTTCTACACGTTCGTGAAGAACCCCAACGCCTATTTGGACATAACTCCTTCACCCTCAGCTTCGGTTAAGCCGGCGATAGCCGTTCCGGGCTGTCCCGCGAACGGTAACGGAATAATGAGGACTTTAGCGAACCTAGTGCTTTGGGCGGGCGGATTAGCTCCTCTTCCCGAATTGGACCAGTACTGGAGGCCTCAGTACTTCTTCAAATACACCGTACACGAGCAGTGTCCCAGAGCCGCCTGGTACGCTGCGGGTGAGTTCAGAAGCCAACCCGGTCAACCCACTGCGGCTTGCCTGTTTGAAGTAGGGTGTAAGGGGCCGGTATCGAATTGTCCGTGGAACAAATACGGTTGGGTAGGAGGAGTAGGTGGGCCTACGAGGACTGGCGCCGTGTGCATAGGCTGTACGATGCCGGGGTTCAGCGATCTGTATGAGCCGTTCTACAAGCCGCTACAAGTTCCAGTTCCATCTTCGACGCTCACGACTGCCGGGTTAATAGCGGCGGGCGTTGCGATAGGTGCGGCTGCAGGAGTGGCGGAGAAGAAGATGGTTCAGAAAGGAAAATTGAGGGGATCGTAATGCAGATCCCCTACGCTACTTACCCCGTAGGTAATTCGTTATATCCGTTAGCTCTGGATCTCTTCGTTCCAACGGTGTTCTTCTTCTTCTTAGGGGCCGCGTATAGGATAACTAGGTATCTAGTTACTTATCAAAGACCTTTCATTCCTTATCCGAGCTCTGAACTGAGGCAAGTGAGCGGCGGGCACAAAATAGCGGCTCTAATAAACACTTTCGCGAATTCCAGCAGGGTCGGAATAAGGAGGAAGCCCGTCACTACTGCTGTAGGTTTGCTGATGCACCTCGCCTTAGTCTTGATAATATTCCTGCTAGCCCAGCACATGGTGTTTTGGGCTTATTACATTCCTCCGTACAGTGCGTTATATCCCTTGGCGATTCCGGAAAGCTCTGTGGACGGACTGTTGGCGTTGACCACTCCTAACAAAGCCCCAGTCACGTGGTTCGTTAACGATGTATGGGGTCCGTTAACGGTTATACTTAACGGGCAGTTCCTAACGTTCCTCCTGATAATTCTCCTAGGAGTTCATCTAGGTCATAAGTTTCTGGTGGCCGCGGAAAGGTTGTCTCTAAGGGCTGGAGACTGGTGGTTCTTCGTTTTGCTATATATTGACGTATTGCTGGGGTTCTTCGCTACCGCACACATACCCAATGACGTCTATTGGTACGATAACTTACTTGGAGCGCACATACTGGTCGCTGAGATAATGATAGCAACGTTGCCTTTCACGAGGGGGTTCCACATGTTCGAGTTCTACCTCGGTAAACTAAGGGAATGGTACTTCATGGTGTATAGGAGGGGTGAGAAGTGAATGGCTGTAGCTGAACAAGAAGCGATTAACTTAGAAGCGTTAAAGAGAGCCATAGACGACGTATTCTACTCCCAGATAGACTCCACCATACTGTACTATCTGCAGGCCTGCGTGAACTGTAAGGCATGTGAGGCGGCATGTCCATTTACGCCCACTTCCCTGAAATACTCCCCGGTAAACAAGGCGGAAATAGCGAGACAGCTATATAGGCCTAGATTTACAGTTTGGGGCAAAACCGTCGGAAGGCTAATCGGAGGAAGTAAGAAGTACCTCACCTTGAAAGAAGCCGAAACTATGGTGGATTACGTATGGCACTGCACCAACTGCGGAGCCTGTATGTTCGTCTGTCCTATGGCTATCGACAGCGGCGCGCTGATAGACCTGCTGAGGCAGGTCTCGTTTAAAGCAGGGTTGACTCCGAAGATATACGCTGACATAGTACAATTGGAGGTTTCAGGCAAATATTGGGACATTCCGCTGTTCAAAGAGGCGTGGAGCAATCTGATATCGAAGATGAAGGAGGCGATAGGGAAAGACGTTCCGCTGGACAAGAAGAACTCAGAGGTGCTGTTTTACGCGAGCATCTATGAAGCGGTGGTATACCCCAACGTGTTGATCAAGACCGCGAAGATATTGGACATGTTGGGCAAGGATTGGACCTTCATGTCCAAACCCTTGGGCATAAGACCGCCCGCAGGGTTGGTGATAGGAGATAAGGAAGGAGCGTTGACCGTAATGAAGAGGGTTTACGAGTATTTCACGGAGATGTCTCCGAAGTACGTCATGCTTACCGCGGGAGGATTCGAGTACACGGCCCTGAGGTTTACCATGCATGAGGTCCTCAAAGTGAGACCGAAGTACGAGGTGGCTCACGTTACGGAACTGCTAGCGAAGTGGTATGAGGAGAAGGAGTTCGAGATAGAGCCCGTAGACGAGGTGATAACTTGGCACGACCCGTGTCAATTGGGAAGGAGATCGGGAGTGTTCGAAGCTCCCAGAGTTTTAATGAGAGCTTTGTCGAAGAAGTTCAGGGAGCTACCGAGCCACGGCGTCAACAGCTTCTGTTGCAGCAGAGGCGGAGGAGGTTGCGGAGTGCCTACAATGACCGAGAATATGGCTAAGGCTTTAGGCATGCCGATAAGCGAGAAGGACAAGAAGTTCTTGGACTCGACTCTAGAGCCGTTAATTAAGGCGGGTAAGATCAAGGTTGATGAAATAAATAAGGTAAAGGCCTCGCAAGTGCTAACCGGTTGTCCCGTCTGCATAGAGAGCATAGGATTCGCCGTAGACTACTATCACGCTAACGCTAAGGTTAATCATATTATAGAACTACTAGCAGATAGAATAAGGGTGAGTAAGAAATGACATCACGTTTTTTCTTTCTTATCTCCCGTATCTTCGTAAATGAGGTGAAAACCCGTGTCTAATCCCATAACTATGAAAATAGATCCGATCACAAGGGTCGCAGGACATCTGGGCTTAACCGCAACTGTAGATCCCAACACACGCCGGGTCGTAAACAATCAAGCGTACACATACGTAACGATGTTCAGAGGGTTCGAGGTGTTCCTAAGAGGAAGACAACCGCCTGATGCAGTTCACATAACCTCGAGAAGTTGCGGAGTCTGCGGAGCGGCGCACGCCAACGGGTCGGTTAGAGCAAACGACATGGCCTTAGGTGCCGTGCCTTACCCGCTAGGTCACGCTCTGAGGAACTTAGCTTACGCCATGACGGACATGATTTACGACCACTCCATCATCTTGAACGTGCTGGAGGGGCCGGACTTCTCCGCTGAGGTAATGCAAAAGTACTATCCGTCCTGCTGGCAGGCAGCACAGCAGGCGCAGGCAGAACACTCGGACGTTCACGGATTCACTACAGTAGCGGATATAATGACCGCGCTGAACCCGTTCACCGGTTGGTTGTGGCAAAAGACCGTAAAATACCAGACGATAGCCAGAGAGGCGGGAGTTCTGATCTACGGAAGGCACTCCCACCCGCCGATGTTGATTCCGGGAGGAATCGGAACGGACCTGTCGGTGGGTGAGTCGTTATTCGTGGAGTACATGTACAGGCTGACCAAACTGACGGCGTGGACTAAGGTAGTTATAGCGGCGTGGATGGATCTGGCGAACTTCTTAATAAACAACTGCGGCTACGAGAAGCAAGGACTAACTTACGCGAAGCCGACGTATATAAGCAGTTACGGTTACGAAAGCCCGGTACTCTACAGCAATTTAGGAGACAATTACGTAGACATATACAAGAACTACGACACTTTGGCGAACAAAGCCGACGAAGGGCCTCAAACCGTGTTCAGAGTCGCAATAGTTAGGAACGGGGAGTTGCTGAGCAAGAGCTTCATAGACCTCAACGTAGCCCAGCTGGAGTTCGTCAACTCTTCATTCTATCACGATTGGGCTAAGGTGACCCCGCCGTTCACGGAAACGGATCCTATAGGGAACAAGTTGGCCTGGGGACTTCAGACCCCCGACGGGATCAACTTATACATGTACCATCCGTGGAACAAGACCACGATACCCAATCCCGTGGCTCCGAACTTCATGGACAAGTACAGCTGGGACGCTGAACCGAGACTCGTGTGGAAGGACGGCACCATGTGGGCTTACGAGACGGGACCTTGGGCGAGACTACACGCTGTAGCGCATTACCATCCGAATAGCCCGATCGTGAAGAACGGCAAGATATACATAGAGTTACCTACGATTGCCGAGCTGCCTTCTGACTTGCCGAGAGGCGCGGGACCTGCCTGGACCGTGGATTGGCAGCCGCCGGATGAGTCCACCACGTTGGCTAGGATCCTCGGTAGGGCTGTGGACATGGCCGCCGCGATATTCACCGCTTGGGACAACCTGGAGTACGCCCTGGGAGTCTACATGAAGAACCAGTCTAATCCTCAGACTTCCAGGCCGTGGAAGCAGCCTTCGTTCTCCTTAGGCGTCGGTCAGTACGAAGTGCCCAGAGGTACGGTGAGGCATTGGATGGTGGTTAAGGACTACACCATAGCCAACTATCAGTACCACGCTCCGACTACGGCCAACGTCAGCCCGAGGGACAACAACTGCAACGGCCCTTGGTGTGCTAACGGGCAGGCGATAGGAGCCTTCGAGATGTCGGTGATAAACACGCAGGTAATGGAGGAGGTACCGCCGGATCAGTGGGTAGGGTACGACTTCCTCAGGGCGATAAGGAGCTTCGACCCGTGTCTGGTGTGCGCCGCCCACTTCGAGATCAAAGGGAAGAACAGGAAGCTAGAACATATAATAACTCCAGTGTGTAACACTTGACGGCTGAAATGCACACTAAACAGAAAGTAATTATAAAAAAAGACGAAATTCCGCCGATGTCGATGGTAGAATACTATTTCCCCGCCCAGAAGCCTAGGGAGAGAAAACCCGTGCTGGTCGTGAATTATAAGGGGTCTTTTTTCGCGATTGATGCTTTCTGTTCCCACGCGGGCCTGTCCTTGGAGGAGGGGTTCCTCACCGAAGACGGTAGGGTAGTGTGCCCGTGGCACGGCAGCGTTTTCGATGTAAGGACCGGGAAGGTGGTGGACGGGCCCGCTGAGAGGGACTTGAGGACTTATCGCGTGGAAGTGAAGGGGGACGAGGTGATAGTGTACGAGTGAGATAAGCGCTTCGGGATTCACGGGGTACTTCACGATCAGGCTCAACAACGAGCCCGATCTGTACGCCGTTGCGGGCAGGTTGGCCGGGCTGGGGTACTCGGTCTGCCAGATAAGGTTGAGCGGCGCTACCGGATACGTTATAATACCGCTGGAAGACGGAAGCTTCGCCAAGAAGAACTTCGCCGACGTATATTATCAGCCGAGGGCTTTCACCGTCGTGTCTCAAGAGTTCGGGGACTTCCAGCTGTCAGCGGGGGAGTTAGTTAGGGCCTTGAGGGAGAGCGGAAACGTGGGAGTCGATTACGCGGAATTGAACGTCAATTACGAGAAGAACTTCGACTTTGACCTGCCGAAGATCGAGGACTGGGACGTCAGGGGCTTCAGCGTATCCAAAGGCAAGGTTCACGACAGGAACTACACCCTCATCAGCTTCACGAGGATCAACGACGCGAACCCGAGGTTCCTGATATCGGCTTACTACAGGGGCAGTTATGAGGAGATCTCGAAAACGATACAGTCGTTGAGGGCCGAAATGGAGAGCATAAACTCGTTCATAATAAAAATATTTGAAGATGGAAAAACGCTATTAAAGTGGTGAAAAATGGAGTTACCCAAACTAGTTGACGCGTTGTTCAGGAAGAACGGCGCTCTCGCGAGGTCCATCACGGAACAGATTCACAAGTTAGCTCCGATAGTCTCCAAGAAATTGGACAGGGAGAGAATTAAGATAATGAACTTCTGCGGGTCGCACGAGTGGACGACGACCCACTACGGGTTGAGGGCCCTCATGCCGGAAACGATAGAGCTAATACCGGGACCCGGGTGCCCGGTCTGCGTCACCCCGTCCAGCGACGTGGAGAACGTCATAAAGTTAGCAATGGAGGACTACACGGTTTACACGTTCGGCGACGTCTTCAAGTTGCCTACGGTGAAACATTACAAGCAGGACGAGGTGGGGAGTTTGGCAGCCGCCAGAGCCTTGGGCGCTGACGTAAGGATAGTTTACAGCTTCATCGACGCGGTGGAGGACGCCAAGAAGACCGGGAAGCCCTCGGTGTTCTTCGGCATCGGGTTCGAAACCACCGCCCCCAGCTACGCGGTGCTGTTCGAGAAGGGGAAAGTCCCTGAGAACCTGCTCTTCTATTCCTCGCTGAAGCTCACGGCACCCGCGGCCGAGTTCGCCGTCAGGTTGCACAGGAGCAAGGGCTTGGTACCCGTCTCCGGGGTCATCGGTCCCGGTCACGTCTCCAGCATAATCGGAGCCATAAGCTGGGACTTCTTCCCCAAGGAGTACGGAATACCGGCGGTGGTCACCGGTTTCGAACCGATAGACGTACTGGCGGGAGTCCTGAAGATCCTCCAGGACCTGTACACGGGAGAGATAACTTACACCAACCTGGAGTACCGGAGGGTGGTGAAGTACAGAGGGAACGAGTTCGCGCAGGCCGAGATAAACAAGGTCTTCGAGCCGGTTGATGCGATATGGAGAGGTATAGGCACAATACCGAAGAGCGGCCTGGACTTGAGGGAGGAGTACTCCGCGTATAACGCGAGGGAACAGCTGGGGATAAAGGAGAGGCCGTGGGACTACGACTTGCCCCCCGGGTGCAGGTGCAACGAGGTGACCTTGGGCATAGCCTACCCCACCGACTGTCCCCTGTTCATGAAGGCCTGCACTCCCGCGAGGCCCTGGGGACCATGTATGGTCTCGATGGAGGGGGCGTGCGCGGTCTGGGCCAGGTTCGGCTCCACCGAAAGGATCACCAAGATCGTCTCAGAGGTGAAATGAGGTGTGCTGGGCGGTTCCTGCCAAGGTAGTAGCCGTCGTTTCCGACGTGGTAGCCGAGGTTGATTTGGGCGGAGGGACCATAAAGAGGGTCGCGATAGGAGTGGACAACGTTAAGCCAGGAGATTACGTAATGGTTCACGCCGGAGTCATAATAGAGAAGCTGACTAAGGAAGGAGTTATAGAGAATTTGAAATTTATAGCGGAAGAAATTCGGAGGACCGAGGAGATCATGGGCAAGTCCGAGGAGGAGGCGAGAAGGGCCGCCGACGAGTTCTTCAACGAAGCGTTGAAAATCCTAGAGGGCTGACGAGTGCTGATGAGTTATGTCGTACAACAAGATACAGATCTCCCACGGCAACGGAGGTAAGGAGACCCAGCAACTGCTGCAGAGGCTCATCTTCTCCAGGCTCCCGTTGGAGCTGAAGAGGGTTAAGGGAGGGGTGGGGATAGACCACCCCGACGACGGGGCGGTCCTACACAACAACCTGGTGGTCGCCACCGATTCCCACACAGTGAACCCCTACTTCTTCCCGGGAGGGGACATAGGCTACCTCGCCGTCTCGGGCACGTTTAATGACGTTATAATGATGGGGGCAAGGCCCGTTGCCATGCTGGACTCCATAGTGGTCTCCGAAGGCTTCCCGATCGACGACCTCGAGAGGATCACGGGGTCGATGATAGAGTTGTTGAAAAAATACAACGTCCCTCTGGTGGGCGGGGACTTCAAGGTGATCGAGGAGACCGCGATGAGGAACTCCATAATAATAAACACGGTCGGCCTGGGGGTGGTCGAGACGGGAGGCCCAATAGTAGATGCCGTGAAGCCCGGGGACAGGATAATCGTCACGGGACCCGTGGGGGTTCACGGCGCAGTGATCGCGGCGTTGCAGTACAACATATCCACGAACTTAAAGAGCGACGTGAGGCCCCTGTTCGAGCTGCTCGAGGTCTTCAGCAAGTTCAAGGGCCACATCCACGCCGCGAGGGACCCCACGAGGGGAGGGTTGGCTGCTACCTTGAACGAGTGGGCGCAGCTGACGGGAAACGTGATAGTGATAGAGGAGGCTAAGGTCCCGGTGCTGGAGGACGTTAAGGCCATAACCGAGATCACCGGGCTTGACCCGCTGAACCTGGCCAGCGAGGGAGTCGCGGCGCTCGCGGTGGACAGCGAGGTCGAGGACGAGGTAATGGAGACCCTGAAGGGCTTGGGGTTCGAGCCGGCCAGCATAGGGTACGTTGTGGAGCCGAAGAGCGAGAGAGGGATCGTCGTCGCGAAGACCGCCGTTGGGGGAGCTAAGATACTGGAGATGCCCACCGGAGACATAGTGCCCAGGATATGCTAGTGATGCGGGATGAGCGAGATAATAAGGATCATTCAGGAGTTGCTGGCCCTCAAGGACGCCATCAAAGAGGAGATCACGAGGCCCATAAGGCGGGAGCTGCTCTCGACGATTTACGAGATAAGAACCACCCCAGAGCAGGTTAACTTGGACGAGATGCTCAAGGAATACGAGGCGAAGGACCTCCTGGACCTGATAAGGAAGATACGGGCCGGTAAGAGATGAGGCTGGTAGTGGGCTTCATCCCCTTCTCAGCTACTCCCGACGGGTTGGTCATAGAGAGGGTCTACGAGATGTGGAAGGACAGGGACTTCGTCCTCGACCTGGGCATGGACCCAATAGCAGCAGCTGAGGAGGTGAGGAGGTTGTCACCGGAGAAAGTTTTGCTAGTAGGGAGCAGCAGGTACGCACCGGAGGGCATAACAGAGAAGGAGATTGTCCTAGAGACCAGGGACAGGTGGGAGATGTTAGAGCTGTTGAGGCCCGGCCTGGACGGGAGGTACTACCTGGAGGACGTGGCCTACGGCCTCCTGATCTTCTCGGTGGTGGACAAGGTTTACGCCCTGTACTTCAGGGGGGACTACAACGAGGAGAACGTGGCCAAGCTCAACGCCAAGGTGGAGGAGAAGGTCAGTTGGCTGTTAAGATCATAGGCCTGGGCAACAGGCTTTACGGAGATGATGCGGTCGGCTCGCTGACGGCCGCCTGCATGGAGGAGCTCGGCTTACCCGCTTTTGACGCCGGAGCTAACGGCTTCCAGGCCCTTTCGGCGATAGAGGAGGGGGACGTGGTGTTCTTCATAGACGTCGTGCAGATGGAGGAGGAAGAGGGGATATTCAGGGTCGACCTGGACAAGGCGGACTTCGTGGAGATAACCGACCCGCACAGGTTAACACCTTTGCAGGTGCTGTCCCTGTCCGCGAGGTCTAAGGCCAGGCCTAAGGAGGCTTACATCGTGGGTGTAAAGCCGGAGAGCTTGGACTGGCCCGGGATAAGCGAAGCCGCCATAGGGAGACTGGAAAAGGTGTTGCAAAAGTTCAAGAAGTTCATCTCTACTTACGGAATCGAGGTGGACGCGGATAGGGTTTTAGAGTGCGTCAAGAGGAAGAGCAAGGAGCCTTGGTGATTGGTGAGGGCTTTCGTTTCGACTTCCCTCGCCGCCCTGAAGGGTGAGGCCTTTCACCCCTTAACCATATCTTTATAACGAAAATCCGCCGGGCGCAACCGTTGAGGAAGTAACGACACTCGCTCTCGAAAGCACAGTGTAAAAGGAATCGGTGAGTTTAAAGACGATAATTAAATGGCCATGTAAGCTATAACAAAAGTATTATACCGATATTACGTTACATATTACGTAATGTGTTATCTTAACGATGTTCTTTTAACCCTCTGAAGAGTGTAGAATATTCAGAAAGATTTTAAAGTACGCTTACGCAGAACTAGAGTCTGGGGCGGGGAAATGATGAACCGGCTAACAGCTGACGCGTGATGAACGACTGAGCCCTGATCCCCGCCCCTCATGTTATTATATCCCTTCGCACGCTATAAATTTATCAGCTCGTTGAAATTTTAAAAAAGTAGAAAAATTGTATTGGAATGAGGAGCGTCGCTTCTCCCTAGATCCCGCGTTTACCCGTGGCGTAACTTTTCCTCACTTTTAATTACAAAGATATGGTTTGAGGGGCGGAAAGCCTCACCCTTTAGGGCGGGGAAGGAAGTCAGTCTTCTCAAACTCACTAACTATTTGACGATATTTATTGTCGTATATTTCTAAGGGAGGGATCCTAACTGTTAAAATACGTGAAGAAACGGTAAAGGTTTAGGGCAATATCTTCTTACTTTCTTCAAGCATTTTCCTAACGTCTTGTAACAAGTTTTTCACGCTGTCTAAATCTAACTTAGCTTCATGAAACCCCCAGACGTGAAGCGTGTAGGCTGAATTCCAGCCGTTTTTAACCCAATCACCTAACTTCAAGGAGAGTTTGATTGCAGCATTCGCTAAAGTGTACGTGTGCCATCTATCCTCTTTTACGGCTTGCTGATATTCTGACAAGTTGACTTT
>Ga0080005_118549_pt2 | contig 14448 bp, 16 predicted proteins | sample JossMetagenome_2_FD_69208 | JGI IMG/M metagenome (GOLD analysis project Ga0080005, IMG submission 69208) | Hot spring sediment microbial communities from Joseph's Coat, Yellowstone National Park, USA - JC3_ASED (SPADES assembly) (version 2) | ecosystem: Environmental > Aquatic > Thermal springs >... | reverse complement strand
ATATATTACTTATCGGGTGTTTAAATGTCTTTGACTATAGATCCTGGGGTTATTTTAGAGTCAAGAGATCTTACGAAGAGATTCGGAGGTCTTGTCGCTGTTAACAAGGCTAATATTAAGGTGTGGAGAAATAAGATGACGCTTATCATAGGTCCTAATGGTGCTGGAAAAACTACTTTCGTGAATCTATGTACAGGTGTTCTTCGTCCTGATGAGGGGAGGATATTGTTTGATCCTTATGGAAAAGGTGTTGCAATAGATATAACTGATAAACCTTCTCACGAGAGGTTTAGATTAGGTATGGCAAGAACATTTCAGATTCCACAGCCTTTTCTCTCATTGACAGTGTTAGACAACGTCTTGATCTCTCTTAAGAATCGTGGTGAGAATCCTTTTTATGCACCTCTTAAAAAGTTGTGGAGCAGAGAAGAGGAGGAGAATATTGAGAAAGCATTTAAAATATTAAAAGATGTCGGCCTAGACAAATACTGGGATCTTGAGGCTAAAAGTCTTGGCGCAGGACAGCTTAAGATGCTTGAACTTGCAAGAGCATTGGCTACTGGAGCAAAACTTATAATATTAGATGAGCCTATCGGTGGAACAGATCCTGCTTATGCAAATGATATATTTAAACAGATTAGAAGACTTAGAGAGACTACAGACTTGAGCTTTCTAATTATTGAACATAGAATTGATATTGCCATACCCTTTGTAGATTATGTATATGCTATGGATAGAGGAAGAGTTATTGCTGAGGGAGATCCTAACAGCGTGATTAATAATCCACAGGTGATAGAAGTATATATCGGATGAGGTGTTTAACATGCCCATATTATATACTAAAAAGATCTTCTCAGGCTATGGAGATCTAAGGGTCTTATTTGATATAAACTTCTCAGCTGAAGACAAAAAGATCACTGTCGTCGTAGGTCCTAATGGTGCCGGAAAAACCACTCTACTTAACACTATAACAGGCGTGGCAACTATTCATTCTGGAGAAGTAGTCTTCAAAAACAGAAGATTAAACGGGATGCCGCCATACTCAATTGCTAGAATAGGGATAGCATATGTGCCTCAGATGGGGAATACATTCTCAAATCTGACTGTAGAAGAGAATCTAAGGCTCTCAGGATATTTTCTCTCAGAAAATGAGCTGCTCGACAGATTAGAATATGTGTACTCTATGTTTCCAGTGTTAAAAGAGTTCAGATCTAGAAGAGCCGGAACATTAAGTGGTGGTGAGAGAAGAATGCTTGCCATAGGCCTGGGCCTGATGAGAAAGCCTGAAGTGATGCTTTTAGATGAGGTGACAACAGATCTTGCCCCGAAGATTGTTAAGAAAGTTCTTGAGACAGTAGTGAGATTAAGAGATGAGGCTAAGCTCACAATAGTATTAGTAGAGCAACATGCTGCAAGAGCTCTTCAGATAGGAGACAAAGCGTATCTACTGGTGAGCGGCTCAATAAGATATGAAGGAGATCCTCAGGAGCTTCTTAGACATCCAGAGTTTTCTAAGCTGTATCTAGGGATCTCATGAAGAGAATTCTCTACAGAATCTTGCGTCGCTAATTTGTTCACATAATTCTTTCACGACACCTTTATGAATACTTTCTATTGAAAGTATCTGTGACAATGATAATCTCTTAAGATCCTCAATATTTCTCACTCCATGATTATATAATGCTCTCGCTCTAACCCTACCGATACCTCTCAACTGAACAAGCTCTAACAACTCTCTCTTGACTCCTGTCTCAAGTCTTTTAGAAAGCTCATCAAATATCTTTGAATATCTCTTAAACTCTGTCTCAGCCAATACTTTTGATAAAGCATATGAGATCCATGTCGCGGTCTCGATGGCAACCCTCAGATCTCCCAGCTGAATATTTGTTTTAGACATTATACTGTCTTCATCATACTCCTCGATCCACATGTTGAGAGCCTTAGCATATACATAGCCTGTCATATAAAGATCTTCATCAAGATCATCTGGAACCAGAGGTATCATTCCTCTGTCAAGCATCTCATAGACTTCTGTGGCAAGAACTTCTTTCTTAATTCTACGAGTTATGTTTCTGAGAAAATCAGGTGTCAATGTTATGAGATGAAGATAAAATAGCTCGTCGACTCCGGCGGTGTCAGAGTCTCTTAAAATATCAAATGTTCTCACGGCCGTCAAAGGATCGATGTATAGACTAGATACTAATCTTCCTAGTCTCGTCGCCTCTATATAGCTATCGTCTTTAACAATGATCATCTCATAACTTGATAAAAGTCTAAGGATTCTTCCCACAGATCTTTTCCAGAAAGATTTTGTCAAAATCTCTCTCATATTCTTATAAGAATAGAATGTGTTCATCATGAAATCTATTATGCTATTAACATCATGAGCATAACCTGAGGCGAGCAGAGCCAGTATATGTATTCTCAGAGCTCTCTCATTGTTTAATGCTGAGTAGACATCCTCAGGTCTAGAGCTTATATATCTTACTGCTGTCTCAGGATCCATGTCTGCGATCACAACTTCTCCATAAGGATCATACTGAGGCCTTCCGGCCCTCCCAGCCATCTGTTTATACTCTAATATTGATATAGGCTCGTAATAACCTTTCTCATAACGATGTGTGTATATTATCACTCTTCTGGCAGGAAGATTCACTCCAGCAGCTAAAGTAGGTGTTGCGACAACTATTCTAAGGATCTTTTCTCTAAAACCTTTCTCAATAATTTTTCTAGCCTCAGGAGAGAGGCCTGCATGATGAAATGATACTCCTCTCAGAAACAGTTTTGATAACAACTCTCTCTCGATCCTTGAGGAGACATTCTCATTCAAAAGATCTATAAGCTCTTTGGTTTTGCCACTATATCTACTTAACAAAAGACTCATCTCAGAAGCAATTTTAGAAGCAGTATTCTCAACATCTCTTCTAGACTGTTTAAAAACAAGGATCTGATAGTCGTCTCTAACAGCTTTAGAGACTGAGTGGCTTATAAGATCTCCTGCAACATCTTCTTGAGACCCGTTTTCAAAAAATATTTTGCTCTTCTTCTTATCATAATACCCCTGGATCAGTGGCACAGGTCTCCAGTCGCATTCTATAGTCTCAGCGTTAAGCCATCCGCCTATGTCCTCTGGATTTCCTATTGTGGCGCTCAAACCAATTATCTGCCAGCTGTTTCTAAGAGCTCTGGAAAGGATCATCTCAATGACAGGTCCTCTCTCATCATCACCTAAAACATGGATCTCATCAACAACTATTGCGCTAACATCTCTAAGCCATGAAGGTCTCTGTCTCATTATTGCATCAAGTCTCTCATATGTTGTCACTAAAACATCATATCTCTTAAGATCTTCACTTGGACTATCATAATCACCTGTGCTTATACCTATTTTAGCTCCTAAACCTCTGAAATGATCTATAAGATCTTCGTATTTCTCAGTTGCAAGAGCCTTCAAAGGGGTAGTATATATTCCTTTGAAGCCGTTGAGAAAAACATTCATAAGAGCCATATAAGCTATGAGACTTTTACCACTTGCAGTAGGTGTTGAGACAATGATGTTCTTATTTTTAAAAAGTCCTCTTGATACAGCCTCCGCCTGTGGAGGAGTGAGATATTTATATCTCTCTCTCAAAAGATCTTTTATCTTCTGAGGCATAGGAACAAGATCTATGTCGACAGGCTGTCTAGGACATTCTCCTTCTCTACTCATCTCACTCACATTCTTCTCTGAAAAAGCTTTGTCTTAACAATTATATAACTTCTACCACTAATATTCATAGGAGATCTTTATGAAGAAATATTCTGAAGAAGAGATCATGAGAATGAGAAGAGCTGTCTCAAGAGAGGTGCTTAAGATCATTGAAGATGAAAAGCCTGAGACGATAGGTCTTGGAAGCGGAGGCACCGTAAAGATCTTTATTGAGGAGCTTCCACAAGATCTTTTGAGAAAAAAATGTTTTATATCAACTAGCATAGACACCTCAATAGCCTTGAGAAACAAAGGAGCGAGATGTATAGAAGATCTTTTCTCGCCTGAGAGAATAGATCTTTATGTAGATAGTGCTGATGAGATTGATCGTGATGGAAATCTTTTGAAAGGTGGTGGAGGAGCATTATTTAGAGAGAAGATCGTTATGTATAGCTCAGATCTTAAGATAATAATTGCTGACGAGACAAAACTAGTGAGCTTCTTAGGTGAAAAAGGGTTTCTACCTATAGAGATAGTTCCCTACGCATATAATTATGTGAGAAACAGATTAAAAATGATGGGTCTAGAGATAAAGATCAGAACTGGAAGCGGAAGACTAGGACCTGTGATTAGTGATAATGGAAATTTTATTGCTGACATAATATTGAGAGAGCCTATAAAAGATCCTGAGAAAACAGATCTTATGATAAGATCTGTTGAAGGAGTTGTCGCAACAGGAATATTCCCATATAAAGACTATAAGATCTTTATAGGAGAAGCTGACGGAAGGATCTTACAACTGAAAGCCTCGTCCTTTAGGGTGGGGATGAATAGGAAAGATTTATAAACTTTCTCTACATAATTATTTTTTTGATGATGAGTATTAAATGCTTTGAGCTACAGGCGATGATAAATAGACTACTCATAACCCCGAGTCCCGAGAGGGATAGGGGTAATGGGCCGGAGACCCGGCCTGGGATTGAATCCCAAATGGGAGATGTAATCCCAAACCTCCCCGCACTATCAGGAACCCTCGCCCTTAGGGCGGGGAGGAGGTCAGGTCTTAAATAATTATCTGTTTCTAGAGATCTCTCTGAATCTTATGTGTTCATTCAATGAGTATTTGACACAATTTCTGATCCCTTCTCTAGGGATCATCTCTCTACATCTATCTATAGATATGATCGATTCTTCACTGATGAACTCTTCGAGAGTCTGCACATTTTTGGTATGAAGATTATTATCAAGAAGACAATAAGGGCCTGCGTATCTAAATAGTCTCGGATGGATCTTTATGAGCTCGTCTCTTAACATCCATGCGACAAGTCTGATCTCTTTCTGAGCATGTGTACACATTCTAAGCCCTAGGAAATGTAGTATCTCTCTTGCATTCATAGTCACCACGATCTTTGTTGCAATAGCCTGTGGAAGAATATATCTAGCATCCTCACGTTCTAAACCTTTTCTCCTAAGATCCCAGTATGATTCAACTGCTTTAGCATATTGATATGCTGTAAAATATTTTGTATCAAGATCCCAGTCAGGATCTATAAAAAATATCTCTGAGATCTTCTCAAGATCTTTGGAAGACCTGTTTAACAATCTCTCAGCAAGATCTCTCCAATAGCCAGGATCCTCAGGCTGTAGAAGCTTGTCATTATATCTCTGAGAAAGCTGTGTGTACGAGGCGATCCTATGTCTAACAAGCTGATGACTACATACTCTTGAACATACGATCTCGAAGGTGTATACAGAATGTTCCCATGGAGATAGATGACCTCTTTTCAAAGTCTCTCTAATCCATATATCAACTTCTTCATCATTCATCTTAGAATCGATCTCTTCAATATCTTTAGAAGACAAAGATCTTTTCGAAGATATTGCTACGAGACGATCCCCATCCTCTGTATAGCTTATGACTCTTACTCTAGGAAGCATTATATCCACATTAAAAAAGCTTGTATAAAAAATAACTCTTTAAAAAAATAGGTATAAAAAACTTTTTAAACAGGAGACCACTTGATTCCGTATTGACTCTTCCACTCCTCAAACTCTTTCTTCAGATCACCTGATAACGGTCCAGATAATCTATACCAGCCGGCTTTCGACTTGGCAGACTCAGGTGCCTGAGAACTCTGCCATATACAATTCACAGGACATACCTTCACACATTCAAAATCGTTGGTACATTTATCCCATATCAGACGTGCCTTCCCATTTTCATCAAGCTCCAGAGCCTGCCCAGGACACACAGCAACACATGCTCCACAGCTTATACATGCATCTTGATCTATTACAACGCTCTCTTTCGCCATAACATCACCAGTATAATATGTTTATTTCAAATATTTAAGCATATATACAAAATTTTTGAATATAAATTAGATTATCTATGATATCAAATAAACAGATGACCCTATCAACTGTATAAATCTGTAGAAATCTCTTCTAAATCTGAAGAGGCCGATCCCGGCTTGCCAAGGCTGCGAGTCCTTGCGGACCTCACAGCCTTGACAACACGGCCGGCTTAACTTCCGGGTTCGATATGAGTCCGGGTGTTGCCCGGCCGCTATGGCCGGGTCGGCCATTTATAATGTTGATTTTCTCAGCTTTTAAATTTTATTGTATTCTCTTCTCATATCTCTTGATATATTTTAATGCTCTGCTCAGATTTCCTGTCAATCTGAGGGGTATAAATGATGCTGGTGTGTCTTTTATATCTCTTATTCTTGTGAACGCCAGTAATACTGTGTCTATGTCTGTAGATATTATTCTTATTATCCCATATCTAGTCTCCTGATCATATCTTATCAGCTTCACTCTGCTATCGATAAGTCCTGAGAGTCCTAGAAATCTTCTCATATAATCATCTAGAAAGCTTCTGAAAGTCTCGAAATCAGGAGATCCTCCTATAGTGTACAATTTAAATACTAGATATCTTTTTCTAGGTTTTCTCTCTTTTTTCAATAATCATCTCCTCAACAAATTTTTTGTTCCATCTCTCTAGAAGAGTATACCACGAGTATGTGAGAGATCCTCTTACGCCAGTTATATATCTCTCTAACAATCTCATAGAGCCTGGTGAGAAAAGTTCTTCAAATCTTCTCGCTCCAGATGATAATATTACGTCAACACCGTTTATCAAAGCTTTTCTCACACAATATTTTATATATCTCATATATCTAGGGAACAACTCTTCATCTAATAATGGTCTCGCAAGAATCTCTAGAGACGCTGATCCTCCTCTCATAGCCTCGATCTGTTCGTCAGAACAATATTCATAATTCTCCTCGTCTATTAATATCGTGAATGTCAAACGGATCTTTCCTCCTCTTCTCATAGAATTCTTGTCTAAAGGTCTGAAAACAATTAGATCCTTGATTTTATGACTGATCTGGTCTGCATCCTCTATATATAATCTTTTTATTGTTATAAGATCTCTCTCTCTCAGAAGATTATTATAAGCGTCAAAAATCTCGTCTTTAAGACCTACAACTCGTATTCTATTTCTCGAGATAAACTCTATCATGTTTTCATCAAGTCTCTCTATATAAAGATCTGCCCAACGAATCATCTTATACTCACTTTTTGATAAGACTTCTCAGATAATTATCAAGATCTTTAATATTTTTTGCTCCTGATATTCCAACAGCTATTCTTATTATATCATCATCAAAGCCTATGCTGACCTCTCCTTTATATGCATCTTGTTTAGATAATCTTATGAATAATTTTCTTGTCGAAGGATCGTATCTATCTTCTAATGAGAGAAGAAGGATCTCTTTTTCTGAGCTGCTTAATCTATTCAATATATATGAGAGGATTTTCTCAGCATCATTATTCTCAATTTTTATTCTATAGATCCTTATAGGATCTTTGTAATGACCGTATGTGTCTGTATATTCAATTCTCTCTCTAATAACTCCCCTAAGATCTTCTGGCAGTATATTTAAGATCGCTCTCAAGACTTTCTCAGGATCTTCTGTCGCATGAGCTATACTTGATATCTCAATATTTATAGCCTTGATCTTTCTCATAGAAACGTCTCATCAAATAACTTATATTTATCAGAGCAATAATTTATTTCAGATGATGACCGCTCGCCGTGTGAATAATGATCGGATGAACCTCCTCTGATCATACGGTCTTCAGATATGGTAGCGAAGGCCTCTTGCTCAATAGATGAGGCATGCCCAGATCAGTCTTTGGATAATCATTCTGTCTCTCCTCAAGGATCTTTAGAAACTCCTCTAGTTTATAAGTTCTCTGAATGCCGCTCTCTCTTTCTCTAACAGTTATAGTGTCTGTAGCCGCTTCTCTCTCGCCTATGAAGACTGTGTAGTAGACCCATTCTATTCCAGCATCTCTCATTTTTTTAGCAAGCGTCTCATCACGATCATCTATATCAACTCTGTAGCCTCTCTCAGCTATTGCCCTATAGATCTTCTCAGCATGATCAAGATAGTTTTTAGACACAGGAATAATTCTTATCTGAATAGGAGATGCCCAGAATGGTAGTGATGGTGTGAGACCTTCTCTCTCTTTTAATGCTGCAGTGTCAAACAACATGTATATATATCTCTCTAGACTGCCTATGATAGCTGTGTGAATAATGATCGGATGTCTCTCAACCCCGTTTTCATCAACATATTTAATGCCGAACCTTTTTGCATTGCCAACATCTATCTGAAAAGTAGCTATCTCTCTAGGTTTTCCAGCAGAATCTATTATGTTATACTCGATATTTATAACCCAATAATATATGTCGTCTGGAACAACAGTTATAAGAGCCGGCCTGCCGTCTCTTCTCACAAGCTCTCTTAGATAATCAATCTCTTCCTCCAAGAATCTTTTTGTCACATTTATTATAGCAACATAATCTCTGCCAAGCTTCTTGGCCTCTTCAAAAATCTTGTCTCTGACTAGAAGACCTATTCTCTTGGCCTCCTCAAGATCTCTGGTTAATATATGAAGATCTGGCATAAAGAATCTTCTTAATCTAAATCCTAGAATAAGCTCTCCTCTCTGTTCATATCTATAGCTGTCAGCGACCTCAAACATTCCCATAGGAAGATCTTTATAACTGATCACCCAGTCTTTTAAAATAGCAAATTGTTGATGACAGGCGGCGTATCTCATTACTAGAGAGGATCCCTCCATAGAGACCTCGTAAAGTCTGTCTCCAAATAGATCAGCATGTTCTTTGACTGCAGGAACATTAAGATCAAACATGTTAGTGCCTTTGACCCGGAACACTGGAATACCTAATGAGTTGACAACTTTCCAAGAATATTCTGAGACGACCTCTAAGATTGTTGCTGCATGAGGCTCATATCTCATGTGGCCATGATCAGAATACTCCTCCCATTCAAAACCAAATTTCTCCATATACTCAGCTCCTCTAGGTCTCGTCTTCTCAAGTTCTCTCTTAAAAACCTCTTTCTCGACAAGAGCTTTCAGATAAGGATCTTTATAATCATATTGATAAGGATCATATAGTTGACCGTCTAGATCTAGTATAAGAAAACTTTTCTGAATAATCTGTCTCCTCCTCTCCTCAGGTTTTATAGTTTTCGAAAGTTCTGCAAGAGGATGACCATAGTTTTTAAGATTAAACTCTTTATACCATCCAAATGGTGCTCTGAAAACTTTTACGCCAGACCTCTCAAGCTCTTCGCCAAGTCTTCTTAATATAGATATAGCATCTTTTGGAGAGGCAAGTTCAGAGGATAAATGAGCATACGGATATAATAATACTGCTGATGAGCCTACAGTATCATGATGTCTTTTGATCTCTGAGGCCGCTCTCTCAATTATAGAAGGATCTTTATAATCATCTTTCTCAACTGTTATAAACGCGACTATAATATTAGAGAATTTATTCTCCATAGGAACATCTTCCTCACGGATCTCTAGTGCAGGCTCTCTAGCTTTGTAACTGAACTCTTCAGCATGTATTAATAGTATTCTCAATATACTCAGCCTATGAAGATATTTTAAGAAGAAATATATAGCTTATATTATTAGGCAAGATCATGATGCTACATAAATATATTTTAGTATAAAAAATATTTTTAGAGACTAGAATGTATCTGATCCCTAGGAAACTTAAAGATCTTGGTGCAGGCACTAGAGTTCCTAACTATATCTTTGTCATAATAGAGATCTCGGCAGGATCTGATGTTGAATATATATATGATGAAGATCTTGATCTTATTGTTGTTAACAAGGTTCTCAAACCTCCGCTTAGATATTCATTTAACAGAGGCTTCATACCTGGGACAAGAGATGTTGATGGAGAACTTCTTAGATCTATAGTATTGTCTGAACATTCTTTCGAGCCAGGTTCTTTGGTGGAGTCTAAGCCTCTCGGGGTTTTAAACATACAGACAAAAGATCTTTCTATAGAGGAGGTGGTCTCAGTTCCTCATGAGAGAATAGATCCTGTTTATGGAAGATATAAAGATATAAATGATCTTTCGAAAGATCTGATTCATAAGATAACAGATTTTATAAACAGATATTATGGTGAGCAAAGATCTGTTGGAGACGAGATCATGATAAACTGGAGGACCTCTGAATATGCTAAAGAGAAAATACTTGAGTCTGTGAAAAGAGCGTCTCTAGAGAGAAGATCATAGATCAAAAGTTTATAAATTTTTAAAAACAATTAGTTAGATACATGTGATAATCATGAGATATCAAGAGATTTTCAAAGATGTGGCAAGAGCCTCCTGCATAGATGAGTATAGAGATTATATGATCTATAGAGCTCTCTCAGAGTCTAGATTTGTATCTGAGAATATGAGAAGAAAACTTGAGGAGATGGCTGATCAAGAGAGGAGACATCACGACTTCTGGAGGAGATATGCTCAGGTAGATAATTGTCTTATCAAACTATCTTTTTAAGCATCTTCAGATATATTCATTGGTACAGCAAATTGCCAAGGATCAATGTTTATATAGTTTGTTATAATAATGAAGTTATTGAAGAGGTGGAGAGAACATTATCTCAGTTTGGTAGAATAGTTGAGAAGAATGTGAGCAGAATAGTTCCTCAGTTCTATTATTATAGACTTGAGACTTCTAATAAAGAGGATGTTGAGAAGGCTTTGAAGAATTATCTTGAGAAAGAATTGATCTCATGGTATAAGATTGAGGAGACCTTCGGGTGAGAAATAGATGGGCTATGTATTCTCTGAGAAATATGATCCTCATGAGGTTGAGAGATGGGCTAAAGATTTTTGGGAGAAGAATAATATCTATGAGAAGCTTAAAAATATGAGCATAGAGAGATCTAAGAGATATTATTTTATTGACGGACCTCCATATCCTAGCTCACCATCTATTCATCCAGGTACTGCTTGGAACAAGATTTTGAAAGATTCTTATCTGAGATTCTGGAGATTGAGAGGATATAATGTTCATGATGTCCCAGGCTATGATATGCATGGTCTGCCAATTGAACATCAGGTTGAGAAGATTCTCGGGATAACAAGTAAGAAAGAGATCATAAGTAGAGTAGGGATTCAGAATTTTGTTGAGAAATGTCGTGAGTTTGTTACTCAGAACGCTGTGAGTATGACAAAGATTTTTAAAGATCTAGGGGTTTTCATGGACTGGTCTAATCCATATATGACTATTAAAAACGAGTATATTGAGGAGGCTTGGAAGCTTATTAAAAAAGCTGATGAGAAAGGTCTTCTAGAGAGAGAGCTTAGAGTAGTTCATTGGTGTCCTCGTTGTGAGACTGTGTTGGCTGATTATGAGGTCTCTCAGGAATATAAAGATCTTGAGGATCCATCTATATATGTCATGATGCCTGTCAAAAATAGAGAGAATGAGTATCTCGTCATATGGACCACGACCCCATGGACTCTACCTGCGAACATCTTCATAATGGCGAGAGGATCTGCTGACTATGTGAGAGTGAAAATTGATGGAAAGATCCTTATAATGGCTGAGGCATTATATAGAGACGTTCTGAGAAGAGCTGGGATAAAAAGTTTTCAGATTGTTGAGGTGGTGAAAGGAAAAGATCTTGAGGGTCTAGAATATACTCATCCATTAAAAGATCTTATACCTATACAAGAGGAGCTTGATAAATATCATAAAGTTGTTATTGCTGATGAGTATGTCAGTCTATCAGAGGGGACAGGACTTGTTCATGCAGCTCCTGGTCATGGTGCTGAAGATTTTGAAGTTGCCAGAAGACATGGGATCCCTGTTTATTCATTAATTGATGACAGCGGCAGATTCATAGATCTTGCTGGTAAATATGCTGGCAAACCTGCTAGAGAGGCTAACAAAGAGATCATAGATGATCTTAGAAATAAAGGAGCTCTTCTTCATGAAGAGAAGATTGTTCATAGATACCCATTGTGTTGGAGATGTAAGACTCCTCTGTTGTTAAGAGCGACACCTCAGTGGGTTATTAAAGTGTCTAAACTTCGTGACAAAATGCTTAGAGAGATAGAGAAGATCAGATGGATACCTAGATGGGCTTATGAAAGAACATATTCTCTAGTCTCAGATCTTCAGGACTGGGTGATCTCTAGACAGAGGTTCTGGGGAACTCCTCTCCCAATATGGATATGTACGTCATGTGGACATAAGATTGTCGTGGGATCTGTTGAAGAGCTCAAGAGATATTCTCCCAACAAGATTCCTGAGGATCTTCATAGACCATGGATTGATGAGGTTGTTCTTAGATGCCCTAGATGTGGAGGCGTCATGAAGAGAGTTGAGGATGTCGCTGATGTATGGCTAGACTCTGGAGTTGCATTCTACGCCTCTTTAGGAAGAGGCGGAGGAGAGATCTTTGATAAAGAAGTTGGAGAGATCGATATGATTGTTGAGGGACATGACCAGACTAGAGGATGGTTCTTCAGCACCATAAGATCTGGGCTGATAATGTTTGATAGAAAACCTGTTAAAACCATAGTATCTCACGGCTTCATGCTTGATGAGAAGGGTAGAGAGATGCATAAATCTCTTGGAAACTTTGTTGAGGTCCCAGTGATAATTGAGAAAATAGGTAGAGACCCGTTCAGACTGTTTCTGCTTCTAAACACTGTCTGGGAGGATATGAGGTTCAGTATTGATAAAGCGAAGGAGGTTTGGAGAGATCTTAACATCATATGGAATATATATAACTTTGCGAGAAGCTACATGGAGATCGATAGATACGTCTTTGAAAGAGGATTTCTAAAAGATTTTTATGATAAAAATGTTCTTCGTGAAGAAGATAGATGGCTTTTATCAAGATTTTATGAGGTCGTCTCTAAAGCAACTGAGGCTATGGAGAATTATAGAGTTCATGAGGCTTCTAAAACACTTCTAGATTTTATTGAGGAGGATGTCTCGAGATGGTATCTCAGGATCATAAGAAGAAGAGTATGGTCTTCTTGATGAGATAAAAAGTTTTCTCTTAACATCATCTGAAGAGCTTAGGAAAGCTGTTGAGAAGAAGAGAAGCTATATAATGAATGAGACTAGAAGTGTTGAGCTTGTTCTCTCAGAAAGTTTAGAAGGTGTCGAGCTTGATCTTGTTAGAGAATGGGATGTTGAGGATGAGAAGATAATCATCGGGATAAAGAGAGTCTGAGAAGCTTAGATAGGCTGTGCCACAGCTTCTATCCCAAGTCTTTTTCTGACTTCTTTAGCAAATTTCTTTCCTGTCTCGCCGCTTCTGAAAGAGTCTATCACAACTTTCTTAGGTCTGGTCATATCGATATATTCTATAAGCTCATTGAAATCCGCATGATCGCTGAATGCAAAAATGTAGTCTGTCTCATTAAGTTGTTTATATAATGAGTCGAATAGCCAGCCTGATAGATATACTCTGTTTATTGATACTCCTCCTAAATGTCTCACATTGTTATATAGATAACCTCTTATTTTTGATGAAGATGCTGTATGTGTGAAATATATGAACCATCCGTCTCTCATGACGTCTTCAGCCTCTTTACTACCTTCTTGATAAAGATCTCCTATTTTAGCTCCATAGCTCTCAGCTATCTTAGACATCTTATATACTTTATATGGCGCTATAAATGGCGTTGAGACTCCTCCTCTTCTCAGAATATCCATAACCTCTTGTTGTTTCCCATAATAAGCATGTATTATCACAGGTCCTTTAGATAACAGATGTGTCACAAAATCTATCAAAAGATCCTCGATCATGTCTCTGAAAACTCTTTTATACTCAGGATCTCCATATGTGGCCTCTGTGACTAATATATCCGGCTCTTCAACAACCTCAGTCCCTCTCCCAGGATCTTTAAAATCACCGGTGTAGACAATAGTTTTGTCGTCAGATGTTTTGTACATAAGCATTGCAGACCCAAGTATATGTCTGGATCTTCTTATCTCGATCAGCTCGTTAGTCTCTTCAATAATTATCTTATCGCCATAATCAACAGATCTTCTCTTGCTTTTAGGCACGAAAATATCTAAAACATCCAAAAGATCAAACGTCGCCTTGTGAGCGATAATCTCTCTCATATTTCTAATAGACTCATTAATATCATATAGATGATCACTGTGAGCATGTGATACAAATCTTCTTAAAACAATATCATGACCATCAGCAACTAAAGCATTTCTTATCTTGACGCCTCCTCTACTATTGATATAGACATGATCCTGATGCAAGAATGACCAGCTAAAAATTATTATACAAATCAGAAAATAAATTATATGATGATGAAAAGCGATCAGGGCGATAGATGAGCTTGAAGAGCCGATCTGATGTCGAA
>Ga0080005_140651_pt1 | contig 14454 bp, 13 predicted proteins | sample JossMetagenome_2_FD_69208 | JGI IMG/M metagenome (GOLD analysis project Ga0080005, IMG submission 69208) | Hot spring sediment microbial communities from Joseph's Coat, Yellowstone National Park, USA - JC3_ASED (SPADES assembly) (version 2) | ecosystem: Environmental > Aquatic > Thermal springs >... | reverse complement strand
TTGAGGAGGAGGGAGCTGCTCGGGAGCGTCCTATCTAACATCTGGGTCGTCGTGCCGAACCCCTCGGCCCTCACCCACATTTACCACCTGCTGTCGCTCGAGGAGGAGCTAAGGCCGCTGGGGGACGCTGTTACCCTCTGGACCCTGAACCTCGACGACAGCGACCTGGGCCTGATGAGGCTTGACGACGTCTACGGGGAGCTGAGGAAGGCAATAGGGGGCACACAGGCGGCCAGGAGGCTGACCTCTGCAGGCGCCTAGGGCTCAGGCGCTGAGGAAGGCGATGAAGGCCTTTACCTTGGCGTTCTTTGGGCTCCAGGCCGACGCCTCTAGGTCTTCCACGCAAGTTTGCGTGGAAATCTTTGACAAGGGTGATGGTGACAGGCACGCAGGGAGGGCTATGGTTCGGCAAGCTGCCAGGCCTACGAGGCCCAGTAGTTTTAGGTCGCTCAGGCCTTATCAGTTAGCCCTTTAGCCCTAAGCTCGTTAACTCCCCAGTTTACAATGAATTAGGCCTCCGGCAGCTCGAGGCCGCAGGACCTTGGGGCCGAGAGGCGCGGTGACGCGGCAGTAGCTGCGCGGCAGGCTCAACGGCCATGAGTCCGACGCGCTGGCAGCTAGAAGCTCCTGGCCTGCCCTTAGGGGACCCGTAAGGCTGTTTAGTTTCTTTGTGCTGCTGCGCTTTACCTCTTTCGGCACCTCAACGGGGCCCTTTAGATATTGGACTTAAGGCAGTCGTAGGGCTACTTGTTCACCGCTGTTCCACCGCTTCTACGCCTTAACATCTCAATGAATTCTTCCGGGCATTCGCTGCCAATGTCGAGGGGCGTCCTTCCTTTATTATCCCTTATGGTGGGGTCAGCCCCATGATCGAGAAGAACCCTAGCCACATCGACATGGCACTTCTTTGCCGCATAATGCAGAGGCGTACTGTCATGATTATTTCGTACATTTGGATCTACTCCACGCTCCAGTAGCAACTTCACAACTTCGAGATGGCCATCCCTGGCTGCGAAATGCAACGGCGTCTCACCATCATTATCTTGTATGTTTGGATCTGCGCCGTGTTCAAGCAACAACTTCACGACATTGAGATAACCATTCGAGGCCGCTTTGTGCAACGGCGTCTCGCCAAAATTATCTTGTATGTTTGGATCTGCGCCGTGTTCAAGCAACAACTTCACGACATTGAGATAACCATTCGAGGCCGCTTTGTGCAACGGCGTCTCGCCAAAATTATCTTGTATGTTTGGTTCAATGCCGCAGTCTACTACTAATCGCTTTACCTCAGCGAGATCACCAGCTGCAACAGCATCGAATAGTGAATCCGCATCTGCGTCTCCGCAATCATTATTTCTTCGGGCAGTGAACATCGAACATCAAATATGCGTGCCTGTTTTTATTATTAATTCTTTTCGGTGTTTAGCTTGTGTGGTTGAGATCATGCATTGCAGGCTTTAGTGTTGGGGTCAGCGCTGTGCTGCAGTAAAGACTCCACGATAGTCTGGTGACCACGGCTAGTCGCGTTGTGGGGTGGTGTCAGCGCTATGTTGCAAAGGCGAGCTCGCGGTATGAATGTTAAAGAGAAAGTTAGCTATCGTAACGCCATTAATGGAAAAGCCGTTGTGACTAACTGAATTTGTTGAGTGGTAGATAAATTATTTATCGGGATCAGCTGAATAATCCACCCGCCAGCGTTATTTATCAATGTTATAGGCCCTACCGGGAGTACCTGCCAGAGTCCGAAAGAGTTCAGCTGCCCTAAATAACTCCCATTAACGTACAAAGAAGTGCAACCGTCAATATAGTATGCATCTTAGATCACTTGTTCTGTCGCGTTGGCATATGGGTTGAACAAGCCTGGATAGACTGCGAAAGATAATCCGTCTACACCCTTATGTATATGACTCCAGTATTGATTGAGCTCTAGCGAAACGGGTGCTAGGCTGCGGCAGTAAAGCAGGGCTATCACTTTTTCTCCATTATAAGCTGTTATCATAGTCTTCTGAAGCATATAGGTTGGGTTCACTACACTCCCGCCACCATACGTAGGTAGAGATACGAAAGTGAACCCGTATACCTTCCAGCCACCTAAAGTAGCGCTGAAGACGTAAGGACCTTCTAACGTGTGATTGAAATAGCTCATATTGTTAAAGTCAATTATGCCCGGAATAGAGAGATCACCCAACATTACGGGGGCATGAACAATCCTAATTCAGCCTTAGTGAAGTTCAGGTATACACCGCCCATGGCGGAGGAATTGTAAAATGCGGAATAAGGTTAAGTCCGGTTGAGGAAGAAGATGGCGTAGGTGGGGTAGTTGTTTGCTGAGTAGTCGCCACGTACAACATAGCCCAATTAGCATAGCCCCAACCTGTACCTGCACCTACTCCGAATACGTAGTTTCCGCTACTCGGCGGTGTGAAATAGCCACTTAGGCTCAGCGCGAAGCTTGCTGATTGCCCAGCGTTTAGGTCCATAACAACGCCGCTGAGCGTGTTCGTGCTCGGGTCATAAGTCACTGTTACATTTATCCGATCACCTGGCTTAGGATAAATGAACCCTGCACTAATGCCGTTCCAGCCATAGGAGGGCATGCTCATGTTCCAGATATAGCGTCCTTAGAGCCCGATATAGCTGACCTTGACTTCATGATCAGGCACGGCGAGGACAAGCACGGCAGCAGGCTCACCCCGGAGCAGGTGGAGGACGCAAAGAGGCGGAAGGCTGAGCTTGAGGGGCAGCTTGAGGAGCTCAGGAGACGGCTTGAGAGGCTTGAGAGAGGGAGGATCACGGCCTGGCTGCCGAGGGAGGCGCCGCGGCCAGCGCCGAGCGCCAGGCCAGCCGAGGGGAGGGCCCTGCAGCCGCCCTGCCCCGCCTCCAGCTGAGAGGGGGCCCCCTCGGCCTTCCCCACAGCCTACTCCCCCGCCTGCCCCACAGCCAGCCCCTGAGGAGAGGCAGAGGCTCTGGGAGCTGTTCTCCGCGACCCTGGCCGCCGCAGGGATTGACCCGACCCAGTACAGGGAGGACTTTGAGGCCGAGTACAGGAGGGTGGCCAACAGGCCCTACGAGGATAAGCTGGGCGACATCATGAGGTTCGCAAATGAGATAGTGAGGACCTACAGGCCGAGGCCTGCCCAGCCTGGCGTGCCCCAGCTGAGCTCCAGCAGGCCCTCAGGCAGATGGAGGAGAACCTCAGGAAGGGGCTCGAGTCCATAGCGAAGAGCCTGAACAGGCCCATAAGGCCCCAGAAGTACATGACGGCCGCAGAGGCTGAGCTAGCCTATGTGCCGCCAGAGAAGTCAATTGAAATGATACCTGTCGAGGACGTTAAGCTGACGCCACAGGAGTGCGGCGGCCACAGGCACGTGTGGGTTCCCAACTCGGACGCGCTCGGCCTGATGAGGGGCTACGGGGTCCATTCAGCTATTATCAGGAAGTTCTACACGTGCCCAGAGATGTGGTGGAATGAGGTTGACGGCAACGCTGACCTTGAGTACACTGTAGAGGTCATGAAGGAGGCCCGTGAGGTGCCCTTCTTCTTCGCTCGCTGGCTCATGAAGCTGGCCAAGGCCATTGACGACAGGTACGAGAAGGAGGGAAGGCTGAAGGGCATAGCCAGGCTCAAAGAGCTCAGGAAGCGTTACAAGGGGCCGCTCACGAGCGCGGGGAGGTAGTGAGCTTACCCCCGGCGCGGGGTCTTACGTCAAGGATGGGTACGAAAGCCCTGTGATTAGGCTTTTATTTGTGTGACCTCAGGGTATTGAAATAACTGGTAGAATGGGGCAAAAAGACGAGGTCGCGACGACACGCCTTGAGGCGGGTTTTAGGGCCGCTGAGGCGGGCTGCGCGTCCTTGTACGTTTACGTGCCTTCCCTGACCCACTCACTTGGTTAAGAACATCACCGAACCGTCTATATAACTCTCTTAACTCATTCAATTCTTGATTACCCACATGCATGCCCAGACATTTAGCAATGTCAGCATCCATGTTAAGCCTATAGCCGCTTTCAAGCTGATCAATTAATCTCTTGCTAACTATAAATTGAGCACTTGCGTATTTAGCGAAGGTTTCTGCCAAGCACTTTAACTTATCATTGTCTAATGCTGTTACGTTAAGTACGGGTAATAATCTCCACTGAGACATCTTTAAGCTAGTGAATAAGCCTCTAGTCTCCTCTATGTTAATAAATACTGACAGTAACTCCCAAACGGAGTTAAGCCAAAGGACTAATGACTTCTCAGCTAATTCCCTAACATCATCACCAACCCTAAGCCGTATGGCATAGAATATGTTGGATAACGCAGGTGTTTCAGAGTAAAGTGCTGAAACATGCATCGTAGGCCACCAAATCCTATCGGGTAAAAGCACCCTTCCGCTGAGGTTCCTGTATATCTCACTAGCTCTACTTTCTTTAGGCTGTGCGTATGCATTTGGCTTAACAATCATACTCCTCCTCACCTCCTCACCACCGCCGTGAAGTACTGGGTATGGATAATCTGATCTCGGGGCTGTGCTAACGTTGAAAAGATCGTGGTATTGATGCCTATCAATACCTATGCTAATGATTATATCATTAAGGCGTGTCATTGGTACCTGTATCTTACTGCCACCAAGCTTAATCTCGTTATTGTTGATAAGATCCATAGCGTATTGTATTAGTTCAATGTCAGGAAGTGCCACGAACCTACCCCAATTATCGACATTCGTTATTAGATCAGCCCTCTTAACCTTATAAATAACGGCATCACCAATACTAAAGAATTGCGATCCCCTGCTCTCGGCAAGACCATCCATTATCATGTTTGCTAAGTAGACAGCCTCCAACGCAGTCCTCGGCTTCCTCAACAGGTTTATGAACACTGTCTCCTCATCGGGGCTGTGTTTGTCCTGCCTCTTGGCTACGATGAGGACCTCGCTTAGGCTTGTGCCCTCAGAGAAGTTGTAGCCGTTCTCTGGGTCGCTACTTACAACGACGTACCTAAGGTGGTACTTAGTGGCTAGAAGAATCCTGGCCAGGAACCAAGAGACTCCCATCAGGAGGTTCCTCGGGAGGACAAAGGCGATAACGCCGCCGTCCCTAATGAACCTGTGGGCCAGGTAAAGGAACAGGAGGCCCTCACCAGCCTGCCCGATACTTAAGTATGCGTCGAAGTCTCCCTTGCCATCTATGATCTCCTGAACTACGTTCGGGAACACGCCCCTGTAAGCCTTAGCGTTTTCGATTAGGGATTGCCTGACCCTATCCCTAACGTCTTTAAGTCGGTTAAGTAGGTTCTGCCTCGCCTTTTCATCGACTATGAAGCCGAATAGCCCCCTTTCGCTCTCCTCGCCATAGGTTTCAGGTCTACCTGTGGCCCTAGTGAATGGTGGGTTCATGATTATTAAGTCGAACTCGTCTGGAATCGCGAATGTGCCCTCGACGCCGCTAACGCTGACTTTCCCTACAGCGCCCCGTAACCCACCTTCAATATATGCCAGAAGGCCTCCAACACGTTTACTATTATTGAGCAACTCAAGCGAGCCCAGCCAAGGGACTTTATGAGGCGCTTTAGGGTCGCTCAATATGCCCAGGTAGATCGTGAACACGTTCTCCTTAGTTATTTTGCCTGAGGGGCCTATTAGGGCTAGGTTTATCGCCGTTATCTGTGAGGCGTACCTCAACGCGTCAATGCCATAAACGCCATCCTCGATTAACCTCTTACCCACATCGTCAAGGTTAACGTCCAGTCTATGGTACAGCTTGATCGCTGACGCCAAGCGCATTAATTCACTATAGGCCGCAGTTACTAAGGTGCCGCTGCCGCACGCAAAATCACCAACCTTAACGTTGCTGATCCTATCTATAGCGCCTTGAACCTCCTCCTTACTTAGCTTGGTAATCGGCCTCTCATCAGTGCCGAGTAGTGCGTTCACCGCCAGCGTGGCCAGTAGGTAGGCCGCTGGCACCTCCGTGTAGAAGGTGGCGAACCCCTTCCTATGGACGATGTCGCCGACGATCCTGTGATAGACCCTGCCAGCGAAGTCCCTCCTCAACAGGTACCTGTCCTGCGCGATCTTCATCCCAACCTCGACTAAGCTATTAACGGCGCCAGCCACTTCAGTGGGTAGCTTCTCTAGGATCTCAACAGTTGTCTCTATCGCAGTCCTATAGTCGATCCGCAGTAAATCATTAAGGGCATTAAGAAGTCCCCCTATAGGCCCGTGCTTCCTTACGTACTCGCTGAGCGGGCCTAGGCTGTGTAATGCACGGACGTGCTCGTAGAAGGTAGAGGACAGCAGTATTGATAGACCTGCCTGGCCGAAGATTACCTCGGCGTCCCTAGCCTCAGTCAGTCGTAGTCCATAAAGCCTGTAGAGTACTTTGTGTATCCCCTGCCAAACATGCTCGGGTTGGACTCCCAGCGCTGTAATGAAGTTCGCAAGCCTATTGTTAACCTCATCTATCGTCTTCTCAACCTCCTCCTCAGCGATTAGGTACTCGATGGAGCTCGTGATCAACTCTTTGACGAAGTTCAAGTCAACATCAACGAACCAGTTAGCGCTCAAGTTAGCGTGAACTTTCTTAGTTATGAACTTAAGCAACCCCTGCCGTGGAGGCGGAGGGATTAACGCTACGTCAAACTTTGAGCTCCTTATCGCTTCCTCGAGCTGATTAGCGCCTAAATCTTTATGGTACCTGTCCCCCTCCTTAAGCCACAGCGCTATTGCGATGTCGAACCCGTCCTCATTAATCCTCTTCTCGGCATCCTCCTCGGCATCATTCTTATTATAGGAAGTTTCTATTACGATGTTGAACCCCCTGTAATAACAACGAATATCGGGTCTCCTCCCACCGCTGGGGCGCTCGGGATTGCAATTCAAGCCAAACTCCTTTCTAAGTATATCAGAGATCCTAACATTTACCTCCCCCTCATGAACCCTCTCACCACGAGCACTGCGCATCTACATGACCTACCAAAGAATTTTTATAAGGCTAGAGTATTTAAGTCAGCAAGGATAATACGCCCACCATAAAAACGCATTAGTTCGACATAGACGCTAGTGATTCTTCTTTTTATTAACCTAGACGAAAAATGATGGGGGTTCACGGAAAGGACTGCTATGAAGCCATATGAGTTAGCAGGCTTCGAAGTATCTTACGTAAACTGTCGATGCCTCGACATCGTCACTAGAAAACGCAGGCGCCTGAGTCCATAGGCAACGTCGAGGTTGAGAGGGACAAGTCGGTTGAGGAGAGCTATATGTCCGTGGAGGGCCTGACCTACATGTTGCCTGAGCCTCTCGTAGCCCTCCCTGTAGGCCTGGAGGTAGGTTAGGCCGTACTTCCTCGCGAACCTCCTGTTGCCGTCAGGTATTATGCCTATAGTGTTCGGTAGCGTCTTCTAAGCCCCTAAGAAAGATTTGTTGAGGAGGCTTTTAAGAGGGCTGGCCCTGGGCGCTCACCGTTGGATCATCGGCCATCAGACCTGTGGCAAGCCAGGTGAGCCACCAGTTCACCGCGCCCAGAGCCACGAGTCGCGGGCGGCTCACCGCCTGTTCTTTTGTTGCCCACGTTAAAAAGCCTACAGGCTAGTCAACGGGACGCTCACCGTTCAGCTCCTTCCAGGCATCCCTCAGCAACTTGGCCGCTACCATGGCCACCTCCTTATTGCCACAGCTGAGCGCCCTGTCCTCCAGCCCCAGGATAAGGTTCAGTAGTCCCTTGGTCGTGAGCATGAGTCCATAAACCACGAGCGGGTTATCCCCAAGCGTCAAGTCCAGTACCACTTCGGCCTCTTCGCCAGTTATACAGCCATACTTCAGAAGCAACAGCACGACGACGTTAATTAGCGCCTGCGCACGTAGCTCGCGTGTCTCCTCCATTATCGCACCAACTAGCGCCTTCCTGTCTAAGGGTAAAAAGGGGAGAAAAAAGGCTTATGGGCCAAAAGACTTGTCTATAATTACGATCTGGTCAATTTTCAGTTTCTCGCCGTTCCATATATAACCCTTCTGCATATAGTCAAATATTTCTTGTAATAGGGGCAGTAGCTCAACGAGATCCCTGTTCTTTAGGACGCACTTGCGTTCAATTACATTTAAAGTCCTGCTATCTTCTTGAACAAGGATTTCGCACCATCCAGGCTTACCATCGCTTTCCTTTATATAAAAGCTATAGTGGCTATTAATCGGGTCATGAACCCTCACCCCCTATTTGTACCTCTCGATTAGCATGGTTCTCCCCTTTCCCTCATGTACTTCCTGCTTCGCAGTCCTCGCCTTCAGGTCTACGGCCATGCCACTCATCTCCAGGCCTGCCCTTCTGGGCTTTGCCTATATCGGAGTATGGACTTAGTGGCTAATAAACCTTCTAGCCTTTATAGCAATCATAACAAAAGAAAAATTTTAATTAAAAACTTCTTGTTTCATTTTCTCTTTCACGCACACATCAAGTGCCTTCTGTATTTCCTGGGTACGTCTATCTACTATATATTCGTGCTCGCGATCTATGAAGCGTGGGCCATCGTACCACCACTTCGATAATTTAAAGGCGTTTTCACTAGCATCGGTGTACCAATGCCCATATCTTAAACTATTCTCAATGATGCACTCGATAAGAGCATCAACATACCTTTTCAGCCTCATTTCTTCTGCACCAGACATGCTTCCCTCCCTCGCAGGTTTCACTATTAAAGTAGTCCTACAGGGATATTTAAAGTAGTCCTATGGCTAAGACCTGCGCCAGCGCCTGCGCCAACCTCTTGGCCGCCAGCGGGGGCACGGCCTCCCCTATCTGCGCCCTTATCTGGGCCCTCGAGCCCGAGAACAGGAACGCGTCGGGGAACGTCTGGAGCCTGGCCCGCTCCCTGAGGGTAAGCTGCGTGCGGTCCCTGTCGTAGTGGTACCCGTGCGTGCCGCCGCCTCCGTAGGCCACCACCGTGTAGGCGGGCTTCAGCGGGTGCAGCCTGCGGTAGACGAGGCTTATGCCCCTCCCCTCAACCTCCCACCTGGTCCCGCGGACGAACTCGTGGTTCTCGTCGGGGGGTATCCTCCTCATCCGCTCGGCGACCTCTGGATCCTCCTCTGGCAACGCGCTCGTGCCGTCGGGCGGGCTGACGCTCGTGACTGGAACCCCGTAGTAGCCGAGCTCCCTCAGCACCTCTTCGTGCTGCCGCAACGCCTCCTCAAGCTCGTTCCTGTCAGCAGCCCTCACGCCGTTCGTTGCGAGGTAGTCCCTGACTATGTCGAAGGTAAGCCTGTCCCAGACCTCGCGCTTCCACCTCCGCGCGGTCTCCGTGTTCACCTCAAGCCAGACGCCGTCCCACTTCCCCATGACCTCCCTGTAGGCATCGCCGAGCTCGTCCAGCCTGCGGCCCTCAAAGGCCTCAATGGCCGTGAGGGGGTACTTGGGGAAGAGCCCAGCGGACTCCTTAAGGCTCCTCATGAACGTTGCCCTGACCCTCCACAGCCCCTCCAGCCCCCTGATGAGGTCTTTCCTGACGCCGACTATTATCAGCCGCTCCCTCCTCTGGGGAACCCCGAAGCGCGAGAAGTCCAGCACCTCGGAGAGGATTATGTGGTAGCCCTCCACGGGCCCCGCTGGCCCCGCGCCCCCTGCCGCCTTCCTGACCTCGCTCCACCTTATGTTCAGGTTGGAGAGGTCCTCAAGTATGACCTTGTAGGCCAGCCCCCTGTTGGCGCTCACGAGGCCAGGCACGTTCTCAAACAGGAAGGCCTTCGGCTGCAGGGCTGCCAGCGCCCTCACGAAGTGCGCGTACAGCCTCCCGCGCTTAACCTCTATGCCCCTCCTGTCCCACTCGGGGCCCCTGACGATGGAGAAGTCCTGGCAGGGGGGCCCTCCGAGGAGCACGTCAACCTCTACGCCCCGCAGAGGGGTGAAGTCAACGCGCTCAGCGTCGCACTCCAGCGCCGTGCCTGGGAGGGCCTCGGCAGTCCTGTCGCCTCCACACGCAGCCAGCTTCAGCCCGAAGTTGCGCGAGTAGGTGCGCACCGCAGGCGCGAGGATGTCGTTGGCGAAGACCACCTCGTACAGCCCAGTCTGGACGAAGCCCAGGTCCAGGCCCCCAGCCCCAGAGAAGAGGGAGACAACTGCGAGCCTCCTCATCTCTGGGCGCCTCCCTCAGCGCCGAGAGACCTCTTAACGCTCTCGGTCACTACGGACTTCTCGGAAAGCCACGCGAGCACTATGTTCCTCACGATCTCGGCGTCTTCGTTGCCCATGACCCCCCTGAACCGCTCTATGAGGCTCCACTGCTCTTCTGTGAATGTGACCTGCACCCTCTTGACTTTGCTTCCACCTTTGTTGTGTTTCAAAGCATATACCATAAACACATGTAAGACACAGAGATTTATAAAGGTTGAGGGTCAGGGATTTGTTGCTCAGTGGTGCAGTTGTTTTTCTACGTCTAAAAGGGCGAGACCCTTCCCGCTCTCTTTTAGCGCCCTGATTTTCCGAGCCAGGTCATCCAAGTTTTCTTGAGGACCCCTTGTTTGGGAGGTTATGGGAAGTTACTGAGAGCGAGACGTACGATCAACTAAAAAAGGTCTTGAGGATTTAAAAGGAATGAGGCAAAAGAGCTGGTTGGAGTTCTTAGCGATGTTTACAAGGGTGCTGGTCTCGAGCTTCCAGCAAGAGTGAAGGGGCTACTCGCAGGCAATAGAAATATGCGCAAGACTTTGAAGCGCTCCGCAGGTTGATCAGCGCCTACGGAGACGTTAGATTAAAACCAGGGGAATCGAGACCCTTTAAGTTAGGGAGCTATTTAATAAGTAAAGTTCACGAAGCCGTAGGGTGTTATCATAGGTTACAGTATGCATGAGCTAAAGTTCACGCTTCCACATATTGATAGTGGGCTGACCCCTGCAGAGCCCGCCTCTGGAGCCGGAGGACCCGGGTTCAAGTCCCGGCGGGCCCGCTACTAAGGAGCGACTAGGCGTCATGGTCCGCGCGCCCTCAGCTTAACTTATTACAACTTTCTCTGCCTAACAGCACCTGGGGTAAGGCTTGCCCCACAGGGTCTACGTTGAGGAGGGCTCCCTGGTGGTCGAGTTCAGGGGCCTCGAGCTACTTGGGCTGCTCAAGAGGAAAGTCAAGGTCCCCTTGGCTGACGTAACCTCTGTCGAGGTCGGGCTCACGTGGGACGACATAAGGTCCCAGGTCCTCCTCAGGTTGCTCGGCCTCTACGTGCCTGGCAAGGTCATAGAGGGGGTCTTCATGCTGAGGGACAGGACCAGGGCCCTGTTCGCCGTCAGGGACCCCTCAAAGGCCCTCCTCATCAGGCTCAGGGGAGGGCCCTACGCGAGGATATACGTAGAGGTCCCTGACCCCCACGCCGCCCTGGCAGAGCTCAGGGCTAACATAGCGAAGGCTGGGGACAGGTAATCATGGCATCGAGGCCAATATAATCTTTCCCTCTAAGACCTGAATAGTAATCAGCTTACGAGATGCCTAGGTACTCCTTTACCGCCCTCTCTGCGGCCTCCATGTCGTCCAGGTTAACGCTGAGGCGCCTCGAAGGCACAGGTATCGCCAGGTAGTCGTCCTCAAGGAGCCTGGTCCAGCTCGAGGAGATCCTCTTGCTGAACACCTCAAGCACTTCCCTCATTATTGACGAGTTGAGCCAGGCCGCTATCAGCGGGTTGTCGGTCCTTATGATATAGAAGTTCTTGGAGGCGCACAGGGGCCTATCGCTGTAGTTCGCCAGGACCCTGTCCCTCGTGAGGTCCACCTTGTCGTGTATGAACACGTGACCGTAAGGCCTCTTCGTCTGCAGCTGCCTCCATATGTGCTGGTACCACCTGTCGCCAAGCCTTAGCGCTGGCACCCCCTCCCTCTCGCCCCACTCCACGTACTTCCTCAGGTCGCCCTGGGGCTCATCGCCTATGGCCAGGGCGTAGAAGCCGGGGTCCCTGATCGCAACCCTCTCGCTGTAGTGCTCAGGCCTCCTCAGGCACTTGACCAGGTACCTCCTCGAGATCCTGAGGGTCCCAGGGCCCCTTATCACGACGTAGTTTTCGTCCTCGCCTATGATGCTCCAGGCCCTGTTAGGTATGAAGAAGAACTCGGGGCCGTACATCTCAATGCCCCTCACCATCTCGTCCCTCCTCAGGTACCTCAGGAGCCCCTCCTCAAGCCCCCTCTCTATCACCTTCACGAGCCTCTCTGCCCTCTCATAGTCGAACAGGCTCAGCCAGTTCCTGTCCATAAGCGCTGGTAACCTCGCCAGGCTGACGGAGTAAAGCTTCCGCATATTCCCGTCGTACTGGTAGACGGAGGTCAGGGCGTCGCCGAGGGGAAGGGATTTCTTCCTAAGGAAGACTATGAGCTCCTTGAAGCCGCTCCCGTCACTGAAGGACGGCACCCTGAGGTTCTCAACGATGGCCAGCACGTCATAGTTGCGCCTCAGGAGATTCTTCAGTCCGCTCCCCTGGGCCGTGTAAAACGTGGAGGCAGGGAGCACAACTATTGCGTAACCTCCAGCCCTGAGTATGTAGTCTATGAGGAAGAAGGAGAGTATGTGAAGCCCTGGGTCCCTCCTTGTGATGTAGTCCTTATAGCCGTGGGAGACCACAGCCTCAAGTACCTCGTCCCTGTCCTCTATCAGGTGCCACCTGACGAAGGGCGGGTTGGTTATGACCAGGTCAGCCCTGTACCTCCAGCCCACCCTGAAGGCGTCGTCGCAGACTACCTCTACGTCGCTGTAAAGCGACGAAAGGACCCTGCGCCCAAGCTCGCAGGGCGCCCTGTTCACCTCTATGCCTATCACCTTGCTCGGCCTAACCAGGTCGCTGACCGATGACAGCGTGACGCCCGAGCCCATGAAGGGGTCCATCAGGACTATGCCATCCCTCCTGTCCACCTCCTTTACGAGCTGCCTTATCACGGCCAGCCCGTCAGGGGTGGTGTAATAGGACGAGGTCTTCTTCCTGTCAACCAGCTCCTGGACCCTGTACTGGAGCTCGTCAATGAACATGGCCTACACCTTCCCTGCGAATCCCTCATCGTTGTCATTCAATGTCCACTCTATTTCGCTGCTCCCATCTATACCTAAGGGTTTCCTAACTAGGGCTGGCACCTTGGTACAGCCTTTGCTCCATAGCCTGCTTCCGTCCAACGCCCTACGTAGCTGTTTCAACTTTCATATAGGTTTATTAAGTTGTCACCGCAATCAGCACATACAGGATGTACGTAACCGAGCACTCAAGATGTGGGGCCCCTGGGGTGGCCCTGAACGCCCCCAAGCCCGATGAAGGCCCGAGCGGGGTGCGGGGAACAGGGATGAGGCGATGACAGTAAGGCAACAACCTGTATGAGAGCTGAACCCCATACAAGCGACCCTGCTGATTAATCCTGCTAGTAAAGTCGCTGGGCAACGTTGTTAAGTTTAGCAACTAATGTGAGTCAGGGCTATTGTTATAGGCTGCCATCGCGTGGTAATACATGACCTTAGGTCCCTGGGCAAAGCTTATGTCGTTGGGTTTCAGCAGGTTCAAGGGTAAAAGTGATAAGTGTCTAAGGGAGACCTGTACGACGTTAGCGATTTTACTGCCCTAACCCCTTCAGGAAGGGGATGAGGGCTGGCGACGGCTCTGAGAACTCGATGAGGAGGACTTAGGGCCCGACCCGCTTAGGTCACGGTACATGTAATAGAAAGCTTATAATTTTTAGACGCCATATATATTGTAGCCATGACGCCTACCACTAAGTATATGGAGCTGCTGAAGGCCGCCGAGGACCTTGTCTACAGCAGCAGGAGCGCTGCCAGGACCTACCACAGGTGGGGGCGCGAGGACGCAGTGAAGGAGCTGAGGCAGATCGAGGAGCTCGCCGCCTCGGTCGTGGAGGCCATAGCCTCTGGGAGGACCGAGAAGCTGAGGGACCTCTACTTTGAGGTGACCCAGGTCAGCGTGACCTACTCCAGGAACAGGTACGCTGACCCCCGCGTGAGCTCAAGCCTCCTCTACATGAGGAACCTGCTGGCCGAGTACGCTAAGTCCTAGGCCTGGTAAACTTCTCTTCCTCAGCTGAGGCCGTGCTTAGCACTCCCTACGCCTGGGCGACCGAAGTTTCAAATTTTTAATATGGGTCGGTAGGGAGGAGCCCGGTGCGAGGGCCCTGATAGAGGTTGGCGGGCTTAGGGTTCCCACCCTTGACGACCTCGGCCCGAAGGGGATGAAGGTCCTTCTGAGGATCGATGTTAACTCCCCGGTTGACAGCGAGGGGAGACTGCTCGACGACTCAAGGATAAGGGCCCACGCCCCCACGGTCAGGGAGCTCCTCGATAGGGGCAACGCCGTCGTGATGATCTCCCACCAGGGCAGGCCTGGAGACAGGGACTTCATAAGCCTTGACCAGCACGCCTCCCTCATGTCGAAGTACGTGGGGCAGGAGGTCAGGTTCATTGACGACGTGGCGGGCCCCTGCGCCAGGGAGGCCATAAGGTCCCTCA
>Ga0080005_125715_pt1 | contig 14493 bp, 12 predicted proteins | sample JossMetagenome_2_FD_69208 | JGI IMG/M metagenome (GOLD analysis project Ga0080005, IMG submission 69208) | Hot spring sediment microbial communities from Joseph's Coat, Yellowstone National Park, USA - JC3_ASED (SPADES assembly) (version 2) | ecosystem: Environmental > Aquatic > Thermal springs >... | reverse complement strand
GGCCTGTCAGGGGCGAGGAGGTACACGCGATGCTCCAAGCCTCCGCACTAGGTCACGGTATGCTAACCACATTCCACGCATCAACACCAGAGGAACTAATGGTCAGACTCACAAGCCCACCGCTAAACGTAAACACTGGCAACCTACAATTAATATCAACCGTAGTATTCACAACAATAAGGAATGGAAAAAGACTCGTAACAGACATAGTGGAGCCAACAATGAACAACGGAAACCTCGAATTCAAAAGCATACTAACAAGCACAGGCGAGGTAGACATAGGGAAAAGCCAAAGACTAAAAATCCTCAGCAAAACATACGGAATAAACGCCATAGACGAAATCAAAAAACGAGAAAAATTACTAATTAACCATACCGACACCGAATACGAAGTCGAAGAAATCGCAACAGAGTGATAAAAATCAAGGGAGCAGTCACGATAAGTATGCCATCATAACCCTCAATAGTCCTTTTAGATTATATTCATGTTTAAGCCTTCTTGCTGATTCATCATTTATCTTCGTAAGTACGGTGAGCATTAGGTGCTTTAGTTTTTAATAAGTACCTGCATTGATTTAGATTAACGATGCATTAAACAGGCAAAAGGAACTCGAAGAACTTATTAGCGACTTGCTACTAAGACAATAGAAATGTAATGATAACGATAATCAACTAAAATTAGGAATTATAATGAACAAGCGAGTTTAATGAATCAGTATTACTGTTAGGAGTAATGATTTTGTGGTTTAGGCTTGCCCCCGTGGGTGTGGGTTTGTAAGCCCAATCCAGGAAGGCGTTGAACTATTTCAACCCAGCTTAACTTGACTTTCATGGGTGGGTGGGGTTAAAAAGTTCTGTATAGTGGGTAGTCTTTGTATGTTGTTTGTGTTTAGGGTTTTGTCTTTGGTTGTCCTTGCCTTGGCGATATTTTCAATAGCCATTTTGGTTGCCAATAGTATTTACGCAGTCCCATCACCCACCTCCTCCATCCGAATTGGTAGATTTGGCGAGGTTAATTACTACGCGTCACAGCCTATGCCCAACGTCCCTCCTGGTTTGTTGGTTAGGGTTTTCCTTATCAATGGTTCGGTTGTTGAGCCCGTGAATGCGTTCATTGACGTCTACGCCAATGCGCCGAACGGCATTGTCCACGTCTCCATGGACTACTCACAAAGCCTGGCAATACCATTCAGCAACACAAACTGGCAGTACGCAATTGATAAATGGGCTTCGTTAAATGTGCCCTTCAGCGATTATGAAACGTCAATGCTCATATTCATAACATACATGAAGGGTAATGAGTCGTGGATTGTGCCATTAGTCATCCCATACAACGTTGGTTGGGTCATCAAAAACTCAAGGTACATAGTCGTCAACGCCTTCATAAACGTCAACGAGCTGAGACCAAACAAAGTGGTTCCAGCGAAGCTAAACAGCACGGTCACGGATCCACAGGTCTTTGGGACATACAACGGTTACACGATCTACAACTGCAGCCTAAGCGGACCACAACCACCCACATACTCCAGTAGTTCGACCGTGTACCAACCAACGAGCGACTGCATCGGGATCAACGGATCACTACCAATAGCGTGGGTTACGTGGAGCAACGGCGTAATACAAAGCGATAGTGGGTTACAGCTCCAGCTTATCATAGACTTCTCGGGCACGATGAACTGGGACGCAATGGCTGCCGGCTACGGTGACATAAGCACATCATACAGTGCGCCAGAGAACTGGAATTATGCTTTCCTGAATGCGGTACAACTTGGTTCCCAGATTACACAGCCCGGCTCGGTGTATTGGTACTATGGAAATGCTACATGGGCCATTGTTAATTATGAGATATTGGAATATATTCAATTTCATTGGTATCGAGTGGGTACTACGACTGTTTCTGAGGTGCTCTACGTACCACCAAATGATAATAACGTCAACCCAGCCTTTGACTATGGCAATGGTACGATAAGCCTACTCTACAACGGCACAATAACACTAAGCCAGCAGTACTTCGGATACCCAGCACTCAACGCATCAACGGTCGTCGATTACGCAGCATTCAGTAATGGTGGGTTGCTCCAGTGCAACGGGCCAGTTTATACATATACAGGAGCGTCAGGAACGTATTATGGCATAATATTCGGCGGTGTTGAAACAGCCTATAGCTTGAGTACGGCTGAGCTCGGCACTGGGTTGGGTGGTTTGGCGCTTGGTATTACGTCAATGCTAACAGCACCATCAACCTCAGCAACAATAACGAAGACTACGCTTGAATTTGGTGGCGTCACAAATGGCACGAACCTCTACATCTCCGTGATAAACGCCACGGCAGCCTATGGTTTACCCACGTTCGGCTTCATACTAAACGCCACGAACTACTACGGAAACCCAACAACATACACATGCAATGCCACACGGATTGGTTGATGCGTAGCGATGTCCCCCATGAACGCTAAGTCCCTGTTCTCGTCATCTTGAGGAACAAAGCCGACACACGCGATACACAAACTAATTGTGGTAAAAAGCTGAGGAAGGCACTGTGGATTAGGCACAAAACAGCAACACCAACCGTACACGCAATACTCGCGAAGAGCGACCACAACAAACACCCAACACAACAGCACGTACCGAAAGCTATGATAGAAAACTACCAAAAGTAACACTCACGTAAGAACTACAAAAGATACGACCACGCCCTGGAAACCCTCACTCCAAACAACCCCACAAACCCACACACTGGGAAACAAAACAGAAACAAAATTCGGGACCCAACCCCGTGCTTAGGTAAATATCCTCGTACGGTGCACGTAAATGGGGCTCACGAACGTGCACACAATTTGCGTGAGTGCAACTCGTAGTTTACACTCGGGACGCACCCACGGAGCCCCCTCGCAAGTTGTGGAGTTGAACGCCCCACCTTTCAATCCTTATTTTATTTTGTCCGCAGCGCCCTAATATTAGTTTCAGCACACTCAGCAGGGTGGTACGAGTGGGCAGACCTTCACGAATCCGGGGTATCGGGAAGGGGGACTCATCACTCAAGGGGGCAATAGATAACACCTTTTTAAGTATAGCGAACAAAAGCATTGCCGCACAAGCATATGCCGTCAGGGAAGGCGAGGACCATCGACTCCTCGCTGTTGATCAAAATACAAACGAGACATTCAAGTCAATTCTGATCGGCCTGGGTATGACGAAACTACCTGTGATGGTACAAGTCATACAACCCTACCCAGTATCCTTTGTTGGCAATCTAAGGCTGAAGAGAGGTAGGATATACATCTCAGTCCCTAAATCATTGCATACTATACATGAGGCCCTGTGGCATGATGGAAGAACATTTCCTATTATAATAACACCACTCACGACTACGTTAATCCACGTGAGGTGACAAAAATGGCCACCACATCTTTTAATCCCCATTGGAGCAGGATTGATCAGCATCGCCAACATAGGCAGCAACACCAGCCCAAACCCCCGTCAAGTCAAGGCCAGGGGCAAAGGGTGCATTATAATCAACGTTTGAGGGATGGCTTTGATGAGGAGTGGAAAGATAGGGATGTTGAGGTTGAGCACGTGAAGGGCACGAATGTTAACATTGTAAGGGGCAGGGTTGTTGACGTAAGTAAATACTGGCTTAAACTGTTTGTCAATAACCAGGTTGTGTATTTAAATAAAGCCTACATAATAACCATCAAGCCCGCAGAAATAGAAAGCGGGGGCTCGGGTGAAAGGGATGTCGGCAGAAAAGAATGACCAGGTTAAGGAAAACGCCGGAGTTTATAAACCTGATGTTAGCGAGAAACAAGGAGGGCCACAGAGGTCTGACACCGCGTTTACAGCCCTCAATGGTTATACTGAAACGGAGGGTCAGTTTGAAGTGAGGGTTGTCGTTCCTGATGAGAACACCGTGGTTGTTGAAATAAAACGTGTGGATGACAAAAACGCACCGGTTGTTCAGCTACGGTTTTCAATAGCCGAAGTAAAGAAAGGAGTCTATCAAACGGAAATCACGTACTACCTTGTCGAGGGTAGCAACGCAAGACAGTTGTGGACAACCGCATGGCCATTCACGAGGGAAGTGCTGTCGAAAATCCGTTCGTTGTTGCATACTAACAAGCAGGGCTTACCTGATGACGGCAAGGTCGCAGGGATCATTGGCGAGGTCATTGCGCAAATGGAGCGCGAGGCGAAAGAGCGGTCGAAAGAGTATAGGGCGAGGTTTGCACGTGAACTTTACGAAAAGGCGTTGAAAGAACCAGGGCTAAAAGAGGATACGCTAAAATTCGTCATTGATACGGTTCACTTGTTACATGCTGGTGACGATGCAGCGATAATTGTAGTGTTCCTCGTTGTGTTGACTTCGAGACTCCCCGAGCATTATCGCTTAAACGTCCTCATTTTGGCCCCGTCAGGGAAGGGCAAGACAGATTTGCTGAAACTCATCTCCCGCCTAATACCTAAAAAATGGAAATATGGTGACATTATGATTGGCGCCACTCCGAAATCCTTCATCTACGAGGCCCTTGAGAGGAGGGGGTTCGTTGTCGACCTGAGGGGAAAAGTCATCATCATTAACGAACCCAGCTGGCTGACGCAAAACAGCGATGTCGAAGAATCGGGCTTCAGGGTGATTAAGCAGTTGTTCTACGACCTATCGGATGCGCATGCAATACCCTACAGGACGACCGTCAAGGATGAAAGAGGAAGGGTCAAGTCAGTAGAGTTGAAGGTCCTCGGGAGACCTATACTCATATCCACAGCCGAGGATAAGGATATACCAACCATCCCACCGAACATGTTCACAAGGTTCTTCCCGATTTGGCTGGATACGAGTCTGCAGTCACTAGCCCTGTCCGGGATGAAAATCCGAGAAAAAATGTCGAATTCCTCCCTATTTAGGGAGTTCGACAGGAGGGCTAGACTAATTAGGGTTTTCTTGGCGAGGGAATACTCACGCATTGATGATGTTGTGATCACGGAAGACGCAGGAAGGGCAATCATTGACTGCCCCAATCCTGGCAACCCAATGCTATGCAGTGGGTATGTTGGTGAATTGTTAAATGCCGAGGCCCGTGCAGTGTTCAATAGGGCTGCTTCATACCTATTCGCACTTTCGGCAGCCCATGCCTATCTAAAGCGTAGGTGGAGGGAGGAGGGTGGTAGGAGGATACTCGTTGTAACCAAGCAGGATGTTGATGAGACTTGGGAATTGGTTGGTGACGTCATCAAGGCATTGGCTAGGGGTAAGGAGTCCAAGACCGAGGCTTTGATGAAGAAAATCTACGAAATCTTCAGGGGGCATGGGCCTCATGGCATACTCTCGCCAGGTGACGTCCATAAAGAGCTAGCGGGCATGGGTGAAGTTCTCGAGCCTGCCTATGTGCGTAGGCTATTGTCGATGATGGTTGAGGCAAGGCTCATAGAGAGGTGTCGCTGGGGTAAGTATGCTCTGAAATGCCCGGAGGCAGATGTGACGAAATACTTGAACGAGGAGACCGAGGAGGAAAGCATGGAGGGTGAGTGACGTGAATACTTTCCACGACTCTTGCGTTCAGTTCCTCCTCAACCGTGACCGTGGAGTCGAAATTGTGAAAAACTTTTCCCCTACTTATACTAGTGTCTCTTCTCACGGGAGTGGTGACAGAGTAAGCAGTGCAAGCAGAGATTACCTGGTAAAACTCAACGGGGAAAAACACACTAATATACCTCCGGGGGGAAGTTTTTCACAATTTCTGAACGGTTGCTTCACGAACGTGGATCATAGAATGCACTCACTTGTGAATAAGATTCACAAGTTGGTGCATTTGAAATCCACGTTGGTGAGTTTGGAAGTTATTTCACGAGGGGTGGTTGGATATGCCCGTTGACGTGGGTAAGGTGAGAAAGTTCATCACTGGGTTGTATGGAGAGAACCTACTTACTGAGTCCATGCCTGACTTGACGGATAGGAGGTATTATGTTGGTAGAGATATGAGGGTTGTAGTGCCCTTGAGACACAAGTTAGCAGGCTATCATGCGAGGTTCTTCGCCTGGTTCAGCTGGGGCGTGGCTGGCATAGACATTGATTTCCCACCTCGCGTCCACTTCACAAGACCTGGGGATAGTCAAGCAGACGAGTATGAGCTTGAGTTGGAGAGGGTTGGTGGCGTTGATGGGGTCATTGATTGGGTTAGTAGGAACAACCTAGCCCTTCAAGTGTCCATATCCTACACCAGTGTTGGGAAGGGTAGGTTGGGTAAGGTGTATAGTGGCGATGTGTATGCCTTGTATCTGGTCATGCTTGAGTTCGAGAACAAGAAGGGTGGGAAAAACCTGGAGCCCGTCAAGAAGGTGGTTGATGAGGTTGTTGATAGGGCTGCAACCTTCGTTGAGGAGCCATTCATCATATTCAGTGGTAATAGGTCATATTACCTAGTATTTAGTTTGCCCACGCCAGTCAAGGCAGGAAGTGCCGTTGTTAAGGATAGGTCCGGTAGGGTTGTTAGGGAGTATGGTTTGAACGAGGTCTACAGGGCAATCTTTAACCTAGTACTCAAGGATAAGTCCTACCTGGGTCTCGGCAGCGACGTTATTACTAGGTTCGTTGATACACAAGTTGCTGAACCAAAGAGGCTCCTTAGGATACCTGGGTTCAAGCATGAGAAAAGCGGTGAGGAAACCACCCAGTTAGATGTGGACTTGAGACCGGTTGAGTTTGGCCCGGATGCCTTGACTAAATCAATGTTGCCAAACTCGGTACTCACCGACTACTGGGCATACATTAACCTACCTAAGCCTGAGAAACCGGGTTTTGGTAGGGCGTCTGCATACACGAGTCCCAATAATAACAGCGGGGGTTGGAAATGTTTACCTAACTGGGTTAGGGCGTTGGTTGATTACCTTAGGGAAACAGGCGAGCTTTGTCATTATGGTCGCCTAGCAGTGGCTGCCTGGATGTTACATTGTGGTTTCACTGACGAGGAGATCCACGAGGTCTTCAAACACGCAAGTGATTACAGCCCACGCGTGACGCAGTACCACGTCAACGATGTTAGGAAGTTCCTTGAGGAGGGTGGGAGGCCTATGAGGTGTGAGACGGTAGTTGAGAAGTGTAATGGACATAATGCGCCAAACATCGACTGTTACCACAAGAGGTGATGAATATCCATATACATATTTAATAATGTAGTTAAATGTAGTTAGAGGTTGACTAGTGATTGGGGATTCGAACCCTGAACACGTGATGAGCCTTGGCCGCGATTAGGGCATCTGGCGCACCCAGGGAGGAGAATCTCCAAGGAGTTTCCATAAACACTTTGGAGAAAAGTTTATAAGGAATACCGTGTATAATAAAAATTAGGTGGTTGGGTATGGATAAGGGTATGGAAAAAAGTGGAAGTGAGGGAACGGAGCTACCGCGAGAGTTGGCGAGCATGCTTATACCAGGTATGAGGCAAGGCTTGATCGTGATTAATGATCCTAAGGAGTCAGAGGTGGTCGTTAGGTTATTTACTGGGTTGATCATTGGTAAGGATCCCGAGAGGATCACGGAGTGGCGCGATGAATATGTAAGTGTTAACGAGAGGGAATTTCAAGAGGAATTGAAACTACTGGCAATGCCATTAATACATGAAATGTCTGTAATGAGGGCCATAGAACTACCGGATGGGCGGGAGTACCCAGTGATAATGCGGAAAATTTATGTCTTGTTACTTGCGCCTCCTGTCGGCTTCATCATATTCGGGCAACCGAGCATTGCGTTAATCGTCAGCGATGCTAATAAGGTATACCTTGGGTATAAAGGTGTTGATGTCGGCGGTGGTGGTAAGGTTACCGTGACCATTAAGTCGAAAATCACCGACCACATTAGTGCGGCCTTTACGCCGGCCATTGCTCGATTTGTATTTATTGGTGACGTCGTTGAAGCGGTAATCGATGATAGTGGTCAAGCGAGGGGCCTACGGCATTGAATTGCTACGTCCGAAGCCTCACGTTTATGCCCTTCCTGTAGATATACACATTCATCCAGTTGCCCACGAGTTGGTCAGAAACCCACAAAAACAGTCGTTTTGAGACGATGTACGCCGTATGGCATCTACCATAGAGAGACGCCCACGTGTTATTCAATTCCTTTGGCAACGGCATGCATATTCTACGTTTCTCTCCCTTAACAACAGATACATCGACAATAACGCCGTTCAGGTCGAGCAATACACGGGCATACCCAGCGTTTTTGAGGAAATCAAACCCAGGGCCATACAAAGCGCAAAAACGATATCGACCCTCAACTTTATTATATTCCATGGAACCAATGGCCCAAGTCCATCCAGGTTTTTCAACTATCCGCGGGTGAGCCTCCATGAATTTTCGTGGATTGCAAAGGGGTGGCATTAGGAGCCTAGCCTATGCTAGGCTTCATAAGGTTTTCATAAACGAGGGCCACGGCTGGGGCCTATGCACACCTGGAACTAATGAGGGATAGAAAGAAAGCCAGGAGGTGGAGGTATACATGTAGGCCTAACACTGGTGGCCAGGCACCCAGAGAATAAACTAAGCAGGGGCTTCTTAGAGCAGCTTTAACATCTAGGTAGTTTTAACAATACTCACCGTAACATCGTGGGGACTGGGCGGCGCGCTGGGTTGGGTGGCCTAGGTTGGGTGTTGCAGGTGGTAAGTTCGGCATTTACCATGCACATAATGAGCCGAGAACCCTGTGTTGCCTGGACATCCCTAGTGAGGACTTTTATGGATGTCCCGGGGCGGCCCGGCGTTTTTGGAGTCGTGGCTTGGGTATCGTGGGTTCACGAACGTGCAGTACCATGCATTGCAGGGTTATGGGAACCCTTTTTAACCCTGGAGACTATTGTGGTTTGTGGTTGGTACTAACGTAACAATTAGGATGAGTGAGGAGGAACTTCGGAGGTTGGATGAGCTTGCCCAACGAATGGGCAAAACCCGTAGTGACGTTGTTCGCGACTTGATTAACCGATTTGACGAGGTATTGCATCAGGAAGTTGAGCGGGAGAGGAAAAAATGGCTGGCTATAGGATTTGTCAGTGCCCTGGAGTCGGCGATTGTAGATCCCGAGGTTGTGTTAAGGTTTGTTCGTAGAAACGTGGATGCTTTAGGCTACCCCGATTTTATAATTGGTATGATTAAGGTGAAAAACCGCGTGGTGGTTTTCAGTCATCACGATAAGGTTGGAAGCCAGCTTTTGGGATTGGTTAGGGCGAGAGTTGAGGAGGATGTTAGGAGGGAGGAAGCTGAAATTGAACGTGAAGAGGATGATGAGGAGGATGTCAGTGGTGATAGGCCTGCCCCTGCATATGTGCCTGTACATAGGGCTGCACCTTCACGTACCCCTCATGCTATCCCTGTGGCCACTAAATACAAATTAGTAATTACCAACAGAGCCGCACCACCCATTGCCGGGCCCACCACCGCGAACACAGTGGGTAGGTCCGTGATTAACAACGGAGGAGGTAGTGCTAAGTCTACGGTAGCTACTCCCGTGCCTAAAGATCAAAAAGCAGGTAGCACCAGTATACCCACTATTAACAATTTAGCCACTACGCAGGCCAAGGCCCCTAACCCTCAGGCCAGTGCCGATGGTAGTGGTAAGGGTGTGTCAAGCCCTGTGGGCCAAGGGGCTAATCATGGGCTTAGCGGTGATTTTGTACTATCGCTGGTGACCCACAGCTACCATAAGTACAGGAATGAGTTGCTCAGGGCGGTGGAGTCCGTGATGGGTGATTGAAATGCCTTGGCTCACTGAACAACTAGTCATAAATACCCTCTCCTGCAAAGGCTTTGAGACCTACTACGTTAATCTGAAGCCATCCCCCGACATCATAGCAGTGCGCTACCTGGACCTCCTGAGGAAAATCAAGGAGGTTTGGTATATAGAAGTTAAGGGTGTTAACGAGGCATTGGTTCGCGTTGACCAACTCGAAGTTCTGGTTAACCTGACTAGATTTGTGAGTAATCCACCCTACCTAAGGGCTGTACCCGTCGTTGCTGTGGTTGGTGAAGGCGTCATTACTTTCCATAATGCGGAGGAATTGCTGAAGAAAGCCCTACTATTGCAAAAGTACGATGACGTCAAGCGGACGACGAAGGGAAGGCTAGTGGCGGCCATAAATGCGAACCGCGTTGAACCATTTTGGGAAGTCCCTGAGGTTAAGGAACCTTGTAAACGCACAAAGGCAACATTCGAGTACTTACGTGATATTGCTATCAAGGAGCTTGAGGAAATGGCCGAGGGCGACCTGAGGGTAATCATCGGTGATAAGGTTGAGAATGTCCCACTAGTGAGGGCCTACCAACCAACCGAGGACAAGTGCGTACCTAGAGTTGATGTAGGTGATGAGACATGGGGTTAGGTGAAGTGTTACTCAAGCTGAACGTTAAGCCCACCCCACTTAGGGACCAGGGAAGTAGGCAAACACAGCCTAACTCGGCTATTGGGGATTTTGTAAGCCGCTACTTGAAATGCTTGGGCGTTGATGACTTGGGTAAGGTGCCGGATGTCCTCAAGGGGGTGGGTATTAAGGAGGATGCTGTCAGATGTATAGATAACCTGGTGTGGTCGGAATCCTGGGACGAGCTGTTCATGAAGTTGAATATGGAGATTGCCTTATTCGAGGCCGTGTCCAGGAAGGAGATAAGGGGGTTGGTGAGCCAGGGCGGCAGTGCTGGCGGTAGGTCCCTAGCCCTCCCTGCCATGTATAGTTTTATACTATCCATTACCATGATTAGGGAACTAATGAATAACAAAGACACAGCGCCTGTAGCCCTAACAACATTGGCTAAGGTGACGTACGTACTCTTCGACCTATATCTAGAACTTACCAAGCGGAAGGTTATCCCCCCAAGTTTAGAAGCCGAGGTTTGGAGGGTACGTGACACACTAGGGGGCATGTTGAGGGAGCTGTTCAAGGGGGATAGAACGATGACCGTGAACGATAAGTCGTTTGATAAAGGTAAATAACTATACCCAGCAAACACCTCATTGACCGGACCGGTCAATTGACTATTTGCATAGTGAACAATGATATGTTTGCTGAATGTTTAAGTTCAATTTCACTTGGGAAGCGGCGAGGGGTAAAGTTTAAAAATTTCTCCGGCCACGTTCAGTTCCGCATGGGCGGGCACGTGGTTGTTCTATTTCCCCTTGATGTTCAACTCCCTTAGTAAGGTACAAGACGGCGGGGACAATTGCTAGGAACCCACCTGAGATTATGGGGGCGATGAGGGGGTAATATAAGGTGGCATCATTTGGATTCCTCATATAGCAGATACATTACCAGGCCTATTGTCCTGATCATGATCAGTAGGGTTGATAAGGCATCGCAAGTCTCCCTCCCTTGTCCCACTAGCCCATGCTACTGGGGCGTATTTATCGGCTCAATTCAATCTTTGTTTATCGACTTGTTATCTCAACATTAAGGACAATATGGAGAAGCCACGTGTTACGTGATGTACTAAAAATACATCGCCGTATAACCTACTTCCTGACGCAGTGCATGATTCCGAGGTCCTTATTACCCTTTATATTGCAACTGTAGTCTCTACCTAACGCATTCAGCAGATCGTCCAGTGACTTATTGGCAAACCTTGGGTGGTACTCGAGGATTAACTCCCTAAACAACCTAACGTGCTCGTAATCACTAAGTATTACATCAAACTCGCAACCCTCGCAATCCATCTTGAGAACGGCATCGTTGGGGTCAACGCCAAACCTGCTTATCAACTCGCCAAGCGTTATTGCTGGGACGGTGTTGGGACAATCACTAGGTCTGTAGTGGTGCCATTTAGTAATATCAACATCTTCAACGCACACCTTACCAGGCTTGCTAGCCAAGCCTGCATTAATCGGGATAATAACGCTCTCCATGTTATTTAGCCTAATGTTATCGAGCATTTCTGCGTATGCGCCGGGGTGGGGCTCAATTGCTATCACCTTTCTAGCACCCCTAAAGGCGAAGTATATGGCCGAATCACCAACAAAGGCGCCAACATCAATAATTACTTTATTACGTATATTAGCATCGTGATAATCCTCACTAAGGAATGTATCAGCAAAGGTGCCCCTTATTATCTTAAATCTGTAACCATTTATTACGTAATATCCACCGTCATATTTGATGCGAACTTCATTACCACGGGCATTAATAACGATAAATTCGCCATCACGGCAATGAATATCTCTTACGAAATCAACATCTATTACATGTAACAACCACCTCAGCAGGTACGGCGTAGCATTTACCCTACCTCCATTACATTTAATGACGATTGGCTCATGAGGTTCATGGGTAAATATGCTTAGTAACGTGTTGAAGCCGAAGTACTTAACCAACCACCATGCCTTCCTCATCCGTCTTCTTATCTTTTTGTGCATGAAATTGCTCGTTATTGGGTTGGTAATTAAGTTAACGCCTCTACAGGCTGGGCTTGGCAGGTAAGCATTAATGATACCCTTAATGGCCCTTAGGAAAATACTGGTGAACATTAACTATGAGGCAGGGCGCTTGAGGAATGCGGACCCCTTCAAGGTCCAGGCACGACTTGTTATAGTACATTTAAATTAATAATTAATGGTAGTGGGCATCTAACAGCAGATACGTGGGGCATATTTAAGGTACCATTGTTTCAACTCCTCATGCCTCGGCGACCAATAGTGCTCTATTAAAATTCTAAATTCAGAGGGGGGAGCACGTCCCTGCAATGTGTTAACTATAGTCTCAGGGACGCCCTGTGAAATCATGAACGTCGCAAAAAACTTACGTAGCTCGTACAGTTCAAAGCTACGGCCCAGTGCCTGCTTGGACGTATTCTTTATTTCCCTACGTAGTCTCTCGCGATTAAACGGTATGAACCTCTTAGCCCATTCCTCAACATCAAGGCTCACACCTAGGGAACCGGCCTTGAGGGCATTCAGTTTAGCCCTAACCAGGGATTCCCTAACAGGGAGGTATTCACGCTTTATCCATTCGATAACCTCAGGCCTGAGAAACGCAATAAATGCCCGTTTTGTTTCCGTGATCTTACCTATATGGATAACCCCATGCTCTAAGTCCACATCGTCAATACTAACTAGGAAAGGCTCGGATGGACGCAACCCGCATTCAGCGAGTATGGTAAAGTATAGCTTAGACTCTATACTGGGAAGCCCTGCCCAGATTTGGCGGAGTTGGTCGATGGTTGGTAGTTTAACCCTGTTACGGTTCTTGACGTGTATTGTCGTGAATGAGTTGTAGAGGAGGCTAAACATGAATGGATCGCGTGGTTTGAGCACTTCCTTGAGGAATGACTTAAGTGAGTAGGTCGTGTGTTTCAAGACATATTGTTCACCCTCCTCGGCGAGTTCCGCTAAATATTCGCGAAGTCCATCGGGGGTTAGATCCCAATTTAGCTCCGCAAGCGCCCTACGTATATAGTGAACCTCATCATTTATGGTTTTTTCCCTCAGCCCCTTTAGGCGTTTAGCCTTAATGAAGTCCTCAAGATCCCTGTCTGTGACGTGCCATACTTGTTGTAAGGTGCTAATATAGTCGCCCAGATATTCTTTAATAAGACTAAGTAGGAACTCCCTAGCAGTTGCGTCGACCCTAGCAGTGGCAACCACTCTCACGATGTCATTAAACGTAGCCCTGGCCTCTGGAATTATCCCCTTAAGTAGCAGTCTCAGTTCATCCTCGGTTACGAACTTGAGGGCTTGGCAAAGTATGTTGTCACTGACTCTAACCTGCCTATTTCTCAACATCCTTAAATATGCACTTGTAACATCCAGGTCCTTCGGCTTAACACCTTTGTTATTATACACAAAGTCTATTATCGCATACCTGGACTCCTCGTTGATCTGGCTCAAATCAAGTAGTGTGCAGTCCACCATACCCCAATCACACAGGTTGGGTGTAGGCACGTTTATAACCTTTACGCAAACGGAGTGCATGGGGCACGAAAACGATACGAACACGGTAAGCATTCAATCCCTGGTGGGGGTGATGGGGCTTAGGCACGTGCAGTCCTTTGCAAGCGGGACCCAACCCCGCACATGGATTTAGGCACGAAACCAGGGCTCACACCGGCCCATTCTCCGACCAGCTACCCCCTAAACGTGCCTACCCCGGCTTAGGGGTAAGCCCCGTGTACGGGTCCGCTCCCTCCCGGGCCTAACCCGGTTCGCCGGGTTCCGCAGACGACCAGCCCTACGGCTGGCCATCTGCGGCGTGGGCACCCTAGGGGACTGGTCTTCATCGAGGTACCGGTGCTCCCTGGCTCCGTGTCCAAACCCATGTGCGGGTTTCGGCCTCCGAACCCATCGGCCTGGGTGTTACCCAGGGGAGAGCTGGGTGTGCTCTCCAGGCCCGGTCCCGGTTTAATTTACTGTGTTTTGGAAATAAATTTTTCTAAATTGTGGTGGGCAGTAGGTTTATTTGCATGTTATATGCTAATTACTCAATGGGTAATACTGCTGTTGAAGGTTTTGTTAGGTCGTTGATTGGT
>Ga0080005_134106_pt1 | contig 14498 bp, 16 predicted proteins | sample JossMetagenome_2_FD_69208 | JGI IMG/M metagenome (GOLD analysis project Ga0080005, IMG submission 69208) | Hot spring sediment microbial communities from Joseph's Coat, Yellowstone National Park, USA - JC3_ASED (SPADES assembly) (version 2) | ecosystem: Environmental > Aquatic > Thermal springs >... | reverse complement strand
TGTTGCCCAGCAAGTTGACCTTCGAGAGGGCGTACGACCGGCCGCCCCAGGCCAGCACGACCGGCCTAGGCGAGCCGACGACCGGCGCCGAGCCGAGCGTGGTCAGCACAGCGGAGGGCTCTGGGTAGGTCCAGGGCCTGACCGCCAGGAAGTCGTATATCGCCGCGTCGGTCCAGCTCGACGCGCTCGGCGGCGGGAAGTCCTCGGTGTCTGTGCCGAGCACTATGTTGAAGCTCCGGAGCGGCGACATGGACAGCCACTGCCCCACGTAGGGCGCCATAGGCCCCGTGGAGTTCGAGAGGAACTTGTAGGCCGCCAGATAGGTGTACCCGGCCATGTTGCCCCCAAGTATCTGCGATATCGAGAGGACGTACCAACGGCCTGCGCTCAGGGGCACGTAGGAGCCTCCGTACTGCCAGGAATACGTCTGCCAGGGCCCGGTTATATAGCCCTGGGGCTGGTAGGACCAGACGAACGTGGGCGGGTAGCTTTCGGGCTGCACCGCCACCATATCTGCGCACCAGGGGAAGGTGCTCCCGTCGTAGCCGCCCCAGAAGAGCGCCAGGTAGCCCATCTTCTCCGCCCCTATCTGCGTCACGTTGACCAGGACTCTGACCTGGAAGCCGGGCCAGTTTGAGGGCACCGTGAAGCCGTTCCATATCTGGTAGCCCACGTCGTAAGTGCCGGCGGGGTAGATAGCCCCGAGGAGGAGCCCGACTGTGCTGTTGCCGTAGACCGACGTCGGCGCTAGCTGTTCTATCGGCTGCGGCGTGTATTCGGATTCGGGCCTGGCGCTGTGGCACCACCACGGGCTGTATACTGTAGAGCTGGGCCAGCCGGCCATCGCCGCCGCGTTGAAGAACCCGTTGACCCCGCTGAAGTTGTAGACCGCATACGGGTTGTTGTTGAGGGCTGGCGACGCCGTCTGGTAGGCGTATTGGTAGTTGGCCGAGTCGTAGCAGAAGTTGGGCCCCGTCGAGGGGGGCGTTATGCCGAGCATCTGCATCATCAGCGGTATGTCGAGGGTTAGGTAGACGCTCGAGGTGGGCTGGCTGTATAGGATCACCATCACCTCGTCCGATGAGCCCGGCGAGGCCAGGGAGCCTCTCGGCATCTTGAAGTCGAAGAGGCAGAACGGGCACTTGAGGTATTCGGACCACCAGGGGAGCTGTATGAAGGCCCCTGCGAGCATCGAGTTGAACTGCTGGACCACGTTGGGGTTGTGGTAGTTGCAGCCATTTCCGGCGTAGTACTGGAGGGCTTGGCTCAGCGCCGTGTTGTTCACCAATATCAGGTAGAGCTTCTGTTTCAGCAGGCCGGCATTATAGCCGCCGCCCGACCTGGCTTGGTTCAGTATGTCGGCTATGGGGGCGCTGTAGGTCTCGCCCACGGACGTGGGCTTCCTGACGTCGGCCGAATACAATATCACGTAGCCGCTCTGGATCGGGCTGTACGGCGTCACCACGAACCTGTATACCCTATAGGCGCCCGGCGCCGACAGGGCGCCCGCGCTCCACCATCGGGAGAAGCTATAGGCGTTGTTGAGGACCACCGCGGCCGGATAGGGCCCCAGAGTCCCGCCGAAGCCGCCTTGATCGACCGCGTAGCTCCCCGACACGAAGGTGCCGAAGGGTATGAGGCTCTGTTCCGTCGCCGATAGGGCCGACGCCGCGTACTGCGACGCATCGGCCAGCTGGAAGTATATGTCGGCCGGGTGTCCCTGCAACAGATTGTTGTAGAGGCCGGCGTTGAGGGCGCCCGCCGATATCTTGGAGGCGGCGGACTGGGCCAGGAATGCTGCGTAGCCCGACAGCAGCCGGACCAGCTCGGGCCAGTCCTGGCTCATTATTCCGTACGCCGGCCTCTGGATGGAGGCCGCGGGGACTATGGTGGAGGAGACGTAGGCCATATATATCACCGCAACGGCGACCACGACCGCGAGCGCGGTGAGCACTATCCACTGGCCCTTCACGGCCTCGCCACGTAGAGCACCATCTTCACCTGGGTGCCGTCGGGGAGGACCGCCGACACCGTCGCCGAGGAGGAGGCCGCCGCCCCTCCCCAGCCGGTGGGCCGCGCGACGGAGAGGAGCTTCTGGCTCCATGAGGCGCATACGAGGCAGGGGGGCGGGGAGCTACCCGCCAGATATACCGTGAAGTTATATACGTATTGCTGCGGTATGAGCGAATCCAGCACCGACTTTACGGCGGTCACGTTGCGGGAACATATGGAGGAGCTGAGCACGGTGAGGAAGGTGGGGCTGAGCGATAGCTGCAACAGAGTATTGTAGGCGGTCTCCACGTCCTGTCTGCCCATGGTCGTCGAGACGGGGCTTCTGGGCAGAAGCGTCATGGCATATATGGCCAGAGCTACCAGCAACACCGCGAAGAGGAGCTCGAGGACCCACCTCATCGCATCGGGCTGGGGTACTCGTAGACGGTCACGTTGACGAGATACGTCGTAGTCAACGAGTTGAAGACGCCCGAGGCCGACGAGGCGTAGGTCTGCGGCGTGTTGTAGAAACCCCATCTATACCAGGTCTTTATGTCTACGTCGGTGGCCGGCGGCGCGGGGAACAGCGGTATGGGCACAAGCGCCGCCTGCGGTATATTGGGGGAGCTGGAACTCGGCGTCACGTAGGCCAGGGCCAGAAGCGTGTTGGTGGGCAGGTTCAGCCAGCACGCCGTACAGTGGGCACTACTAGTACATTGACTGCATTGTAGCACCTTAACTGGGCTGTTGCCTGTGCCGGGATTCAGCATTATGTTGGAGCCGTAGATTGTGAACGCATACCCCGTATACAGCGAGATGTACCTTATGCCGAGCGATTGACGTCCTTGAGCGTTAGAATTCAGCCTCCCGTCGCAGGGTAGGTTGGAGCCCGGCTGGACGTAGTCGGCGTCGTGTATTAAGTACAGCGTTGTGGAGACGGCTCCGGGGAGGGGCGCGCCGTATATCAACGACACCGAGGTGGCATTGAAGACGTAGTAGGCGGCGCTGTAGGGGTAGTCTATCTTCTGGGCGTAGACCACCAGCGCTGACTGGAGGCCCGCCACCTGCGAGTAGCTCACGTAGGGCGGCATAGCCGCCTTAGCGTAGCTGTAGTAGTACCCCCCGACCTGCGACAGAGAGTAGTTTAGGTTTGTCGTAGATGTGTAGGGCGGATAGCACTGCGAGGTCGTGCAGTAGTAGACTGTGGAGGCCACCCTGCCCGAGGGGTAGGAGCCGGCGCCCCTGGCGACTATATAGACTGCTCCGTTGGCCAGGAGGCCTCCCGCGGCGTTGTAGAACTGCCTGCACACGGAGCTCGCGTTGTTCATGAACTTGACGCCGCCGGCCGTCACGTAGGGACATACGGCCAGCCTGACGAGCGGCTTTATTTGTATCTCTACGTCGTATTTGTTGTAGTTATTGCCGAACAGATTGCGCGCTATGGCCGTCAAGTTCAGCGTGCCCTGTATGAGGTTCGGTATGACGTAGCCGTAGCCCGCCATATATACGGCGGTGCCCACGGTGCTGGCCAGCGTGCTGTGCGAGTTCCATACGTCGCACGTCGGGTATCCCGACAGCTGGGCGGAGGCCATGGCCAGATAGTCTATGGCGTAGTCGCTTAGATATCCAGGCGCGCTGGGGTTGGCCACGCCTACGTCCTGCGATAGATTGTACGCGCTGTAGGCTGTGATCCTCTGCAGGATCTGTTGCGCCAATACGTTCAGCTCGGCCTGGCTGGCCTGGGGTTGCGCCGATAGGTTGCCGGCGACGTAGAAGGTTATCGCTATGAAGAACACCATGACGAATCCCACCACGGCGAGCTCTATGGACTGCACATATACGCATCCATCTATTTTGATAAATTTTGCGTTGCGCCTCCGCCGTCGCGGGTCATGCTTAAATAGGCCGCCCTAGGGGCGCCCGTGAGGGAGCCGTTGCCCGAGGAGGCCTTGAGGGTAGCCGCCGAGATCGTAGACGATGTGAGGGCTAGGGGTCTCGCCGCAGCACTGGAGTGGTCCAGGAGGCTGGATGGAGTCGAGCCTGGAGATGTCGTTGTGACGCCCAGGGGGGATCAGGCCGCCGATGGGGCCGTCGTCGAGGCGGCGCTGGAGGCCGCCAGGTCGCTCGAGAGGGTCTACGCGCGTCTGCGGCCCGCCGACGTCGTGGATTACTACGAGGGGGTCTTGAGGGCCGTGTCGTGGCGGCCTGTTGAGAGGGCGGCGCTCTACGTCCCTGCGAGGTACATATCGACCTTGGTGATGCTGGCCGTGCCTGCGAGGGCCGCGGGGGTTGGGGAGATCTACGTGGTGACCCCTCCCAGGGGCGTCACGCCGGAGCTCCTGACCGTGGCTGAGAGGCTGGGCGTCAGAGGCGTCGTGAGCCTCGGCGGCCCTCAAGGCCTGGCGTACGCGGCCTTCCAGATAGGCGTCGACCTGTTGGCAGGCCCGGGCGGAGTCTACGTGCAGGCGGCTAAATACCTCCTCTCCCGCTACGTCGGCATAGACGGGATAGAGGGGCCGACCGAGCTGGTCGTATACGCCGAGGGCGTAGAGCCCAGGCGCGCGATCGCGGGGGCTCTAGCCCAGCTCGAGCACGGCCCCGCCTCCTTTGCCCTCTTCCTCTCCAGGGACAGGTCGTTGGTCGAGGCGGCGGAGGGCATCTACCTCCGGGAGAGGACCAGCTCCATGGGGGCTCTGGAGGCCCGGGCGGTCTCGTCGCTGGAGGAGGCGGCCGGGATCATAGACGAGGTGGCGCCCGAGCACCTAGAGGTCTGGGGGGCGCCCCAGCTGGCGCAGATGGTGAGGAACGCCGGAGCCATATCTGTCGATGCGCCCAGTCCTCTCCTGGACTACGTGGCGGGGATATCCCACGTGTTGCCCACGGGCGGCAGCGCGAGGTGGAGGGGCGCGGTGACGCCGCTGACGTTCATGAAGCCGGTGGGTCTGGCCTGGCTTCTGGCCGACACGAGGCTGCGGGAATACGCCGTGAGGCTGGCCGAGTACGAGGGCTTCAAGCGCCACGCCGACGCGTTGCGATGAGCTGCGACGTCCTTAAGGAGCTGGAGTCGGTAATCCGCGAGAGGATCTCCTCGGGGGATCCCAACAGCTATACCTATACTATATATGCCAAAGGCGTGCACTATATAGCGCGTAAGGTCGGCGAGGAGGCCGTCGAGCTGGCCGTGGCCTCGCTCGCCGAGGGGAGGAACAGAGTGGTCGAGGAGGCGGCGGACTTGATCTACCATCTGCTGGTCCTGCTGGCGGCCCAGGGGCTCTCCCTCGACGACGTCTGCTCGGAGCTCAGGCGCAGGAGGAGATAGCGTAGGCCCGGCGGGCGCCCGCGGCCGGCCTCAATCGGCGATAAGCCTAGACTTGAGCTTGCCGGGCTCCGGCAGCAGTTTCGAATACCTGGAGCCGAAGCAGGAGCGCGACCCCGTGTGGCAAGCCGCGCCTATCTGGACGACCTTCAGAAGCACAGCATCGCCGTCGCAATCGGTGCGGAGCTCCACCACGTACTGGTAGTGGCCCGACGTCTCGCCCTTCAGCCAGAGCCGCCTCCGGCTGGTAGACCAGTAGTGGGCTAGGCCCGTCACCAGCGTGAGGAACACCGCCACGGGGTCCATATGGGCCACCATCAAGACCTCGCCCGTCTCCGCGTCTTGAGCAACCGCCACCACAGTGCCGTCCCTCTGGCGGTAGTTCAAACTCGCCGCTATCCTCCAGGCCTCCTCCGCCGACGTCAGAGGCTTGGCCTCCACGGAATCCATACCGCACTTAACTATTTCGGCCGGCCGCGCCCGAGGCCCATGGGGCTTGAGGCCGCCCCTCTAGCACGCAACGGGCACGGACGCGCCCCAGCGCGGGGGCCTGCCGCCGGACTGAGGCGGACGACGCGCAGATCTTATTTACAAATACAGCTCTTCCCGCATCTCCATGGCGTTCAAGCGGCTTCCGGAGTTCTATGAGGAGCCCGACGTAGGCTACGACGTCTACAGGCTGCATTTCAACGAGAACCTCTTCCTGCCTGAGGAATACTACAGGGAGGTCCTCGGCGGCATTGAGAGCTGGGAGGCCCGTTTCTACACCCAGCCTAACAACGCCTCGCTTGCCGCGAGGATAGAGGACCACATGGGCCTTCCGAGGGGGTCTGTCGTCATAACTGCCGGCGCCGACGATGGCCTCAGGCTCGCGATACAGCTCCTCCACTTCGCCGAGGAGAGGAGGCTCGTGGTCCTTGAGCCCACCTACAGCATGCCCAGAATACTCGCTGAGCAACTAGGCGTAGAGTATGTGCAGCTGCCCTACGGGCCGGATCTAGGCCTCGACGTGGATACGGCGGTCAAGATGGCCAGAGGAGGCGCCGTATATGTCTGCTCGCCCAACAACCCCACCGGGCATTTGGTGAAGGAGCTCGAGGAGCTGGCCTCCCGCCTTGAGGGCCTGCTCATATACGACGCGGCCTACGCCGAGTTCGCGGGGCTCTGGAGGCCTAAACTCCACGAGTACGGCAACGTCGTCGAGATGAGGACCTTCTCGAAGGCGTGGGGCCTGGCCGGGCTCAGGGTCGGCTATCTGATCGCCCGCGGTAGGCTCGCCTCGGCGCTTAGGGCTCTAGCGTACCCGCATCCCATAAGTAGCTATTCGGCGAAGGCCGTCGAGAGGGCTCTGGGGCTGGAGGAATACGTGCGGAGGTCCGTGCTGGAGATGCGCGCGGTCAGGGACGAGGTGGCGGGGAGGCTACGCCTCGATAAATACGTCGGCGAGGCCAACTTCATAACCCTGAGGCTCGACGGCGCCGAGGCGGCGGCGGCCGAGCTCTACCGGCGCGGCTTCGCCGTGAGGGCCCTCGGCGGCAGGCCCCTCTGCCGCTCCTGCCTGAGGTTCACTGTGGCGCCCATGGGCGTGATGGAGAAGTTCCTGGCCGCGCTGGGGGAGGCGCTCGGGATAAAGCTTATATAGCGTTCGTCAAGGGAGGCCATGCCGGAGGCGGACAGCCCCCATATTGTTCGCAGTCCCGAATAAAGGCCGCCTGATGGAGCCAGCCCTCAGGCTTCTCGAGCTGGCCGGCATCGACCTTCTGGCTTCGGACGAGCGGTCTATAATCCTGCCCACCACGTGGCCGGACCTCAACATAGTGAGGCTCAGGCCCGAGGACATTCCCCAGATAGTCGCTGCGGGCAACGTGGCGGCTGGGATAACCGGACACGACTACGTGGTCGAGTCCGGCGCCGACTCGGACTTGGTCGAGCTGCTGGACCTCAAGATAGGGAGGGGCTCCATAGTGGTGGCCGCGGTGAAGGGGAAGTGGAGGTCTGTGGACGATCTGCCGGACGGGATAAAGGTCGCCACTAAATACATCAACTTAGCCTCCAAGTTCTTCGAGGAGCGGAACAAGAGGGTCAGAATAGTCAAGGTCTCGGGCTCCGTCGAGGTCATGCCGATGCTGGGAGTCGCCGACGTCGTGGTGGACGTCATGGCCACCGGCACCACGCTCGCGCTACACGGCCTCGAGCCCCTGGAGAAGATACTGGACACCTCGGCGCGTCTGGTCGCGGGCCGCGCCTGGGCCGACCACTACGTGGTGCGGAAACTCGCGGCGTATATCAACGGCTATCTGAACGCCCAGAACAAGCGCATGGTGTTCCTCAACGTGCCTGCCGACAGGATAGCCGACGTCATCTCGGTCCTCCCGGCCCTTGAGTCCCCCAGCGTGGCGCGCCTGGCCCGCGGCGATATGTACGAGGTGTTCTCCGTCGTCGACGAGGACTATCTGCCCGACCTCATAATGCGGCTCAAGGCGGCCGGCGCCAGGGACGTAGTGATAGTGCCTCTCGACAAGCTGATAAAATGAAGATAGCTATACTGGACTACACCGTCGGCAATATCGGCAGCTTGATCTCAGCCCTCAGGAGGGCCGGGGCCGAGGCCTTCATCTCGAGAGGCGAGGGGCTGGGAGAGGCGGATGCGGTGATACTGCCGGGGGTGGGCGCGTTCTCCGCGGCGAGCAGGCTGGCGGCTGTGATTAAGGGATACGCAGGCTTCAAGCCGATGCTCGGCATATGTCTAGGCATGCAGCTGTTCTTCGACTCCAGCGAGGAGGGGGAGGGGCAGGGGCTTTCGTTCTTCCCGGGCCGCGTCGTCAGGATAGACGCCGAGAGGATACCCCATATAGGCTGGGAGCTGACCTCGGCGGCCGGCACGTGCGGCCTCGTGGATAGGGGCTATTACTACTACCTGCACAGCTACGGCGTGGAGGCCGGCGGCGCGCCGTATGAAGCCGCGTATATAGAGCTGAGGAGGAGGTACGTAGCGGCTGTATGCGACGAGGGCAGAGGCATCTACGGCGTTCAGTTCCACCCCGAGAGGAGCGGCAGGAGGGGCCTGGAGGTGTTGAGGAGGTTCCTCAAGCTCGCGAGGACCTAGCCCCTATCAGCTCAGCGATCCTCCTCGCGATAGTTGCGGGAGGCTCCTCGGCGTCGAGGACGACGTAGCCCCGCTCGGCGGCTCTCCTCAGATATATCGAGCGGACAGCCCTCAGGAACTCCAGCCGTTCGTACTTCTCCGCGTCTCCGCCCCTCGCCTTTATGCGCGCCACGGCCTTCTCGGGCTCTATGTCGAGGAGCACGGTCACGTCGGGCGTCGGGACGCGGGAATTTATCAGCTCTATAAACTTTATATCGACGCCGGCGGCCCCCTGATAGGCCACGCTGGATTCGACGTAGCGCTCGGTCACAACCACGCGGCCCTCGCCCAGAGCAGGCGCTATCTCCCTCTGGTAGTGCTCCAGCCTATCGGCGGCGAACAGCAGGGCATCTGTATACGGATCTGAGGTCCCCCGCCTCAACGCCCAGCTCTTTATGAGGCGGCCGATGGGGCCGTCGCTGGGCTCCTTGGTGGCATATATCGGTAAGAGCTTCCGCAGCTCCTCTATCACCGTGCTCTTACCGCTCCCGTCTATGCCCTCCACCGCGACGAAGAGACCCACGGAGGCTCTAGAAAAGGCCTTTATAAGGCCCAGACCGTAACTGGCCGCACGCTGACTCCCCCGTTGACGTCCCCCTCCGCCTCAAGGGGCCGTCCGCCGTCTATAGATGCCGTGTGCAACACCGAATCAGTAAAAGATTCGGTTCTCGGCTTTACTGGGGGGCCTTGGCTCTTTTGATTTCCTCTATCAGCAGAGGTATTATCTGCTTGTAGTCCCCGACTATCGCGTAGTCCGAGTTCTGCACTATGGGCGCGTTGGGGTCTGAGTTGATCGCTATTATGTGCTTCGACTCCTGTATCCCCATCATGTGCTGTACGGCGCCCGATATGCCCACCGCTATGTAGAGCTTCGGCCTTATGGTCTTGCCCGTCTGCCCTACCTGCCTCGTATGCGGCGCCCAGCCCGCGCGCACGGCCATCAGCGAAGCGGCCACCGTGCCGTTGAGGAGCTTGGCCAGCTCCACAAGCCACTTGAAGCCCTCGGCTGAGCCGAGCCCCCTTCCGCCGGCTATTACCACGTCGGAGGACTCCACCGGCGGCAGATCGGCTATATCGCGCTCTATCCTCTTCTCGGCGCCCAGGAAGGTCGTCCTCCTGGCGTTTAGCTCCAGGGCCTCGTGTATTATCTCCCCCTTCCTGTTGACGTCGCGCGGCGGCTTGGGGAACACGCCCGGCCTCACGCTCGCCATCTGGGGCCTCCTGTGCGGCGTCTTTATGGTCGCCATCTGCGTGCCTCCGAAGGTTGGGCGTATCTGCATGAGGTCGCCCGTCTTGGGATCTATCTCCAGCGCCGTGCAGTCGGCCGTTATGCCCGTCGTTAAGGTGTTGGCTATGAACGCAGCCAGCTCGCGGCCCCTCTTGGTGGCGCCTATCAAGAAGATCTCGGGCCTATACTTTGCCACCACCTTGGCCACGGCGTTGGCGTACTCGTAGGGGGTGTAGACCTTCAGCTCCGGATTCACCACGACGACCACCTTATCTGCGCCGTGGTATATGGCCTCCTGCGCCATCTCGTCGCTACCGGCCACGAGGACGCCGCCGACCTGGGCGTTCCCCCTCTTGGCGGCGAGATCCCGCGCCTTGCCCAACAGCTCGAGGGCGACGTCCTTTAGCCTGGCGCCGTCGTGCTCTAAATATACCCAAACGCCTTTATACTCCTCCTTGTTTATCTGGGGCCAGAGCTTGCAGGTCATGGCGGCAACAACCCCTCCTTTTTCAGCTCCTCGACGAGGGCCCTGACGGCCTCGCGCGGATCGCCCTGGAATATCCTCCTCTTCCTCGGCGGGAACGTCGCGCCTGTCTGCGCCGCCACGAAGGTGGGCGAGCCCTTCAGGCCCACGCACTCGGCGTCCAGCCCCAGCTCCTTGTTGGTGACCTGCATTATCTTCTCTCTGGCGTTGAGCTTCCTAGAGAGGCTGATCTCCCTCGGCATCTGGGTGCCCTTGGCCACCGACACCAAGGCAGGGAGGTCCATCTCGTAGAACTCGTCGACTCCCTCGTCCTCGAGGAACCGCCTCACCCTGACCTTATTCCCCTGTATCTCGGCGTCGTAGACGTAGTACACATAGGGTATGTTGAGGTGGGACGCCACTTGGGCGCCTACGTGGGCGGTCGTGCTGTCTATTGTCTCCTCGCCCGCCAGAATCAACGTATAGTCCGGCACGTACTTCTCTATGGTCTTCGCCAGCACGAACGAAGTCGCCCAGGTGTCGGCGCCGGCGAAGACCCTGTCGGTGGCCAGTATGGCCCTGTCGACCCCCATGCCTATCAAGCTCTCCAGGGCCGGGATGCCGGACGGCGGAGCCATCGATATGGCTATGACCTCACCTCCGTACTTGTCTCTAAGCTTGAGCGCGAACTCCACAGCGTCGCGATCCCACTGGTTAGTAGACAGAGGCACGCCCTCCCTGACTAAGGTGCCCGTCTTCGGGTCTATCCTTATCGCCGTGGAGAGAGGCACGGCCGCCTTGGTCAACACCACGAACTTCATCGCAGTGGCGATATCGCATTTTTATAAATGTAATTACATATGTCGTAGAAGCGCCCTTCGCCTAAAAAGCTAACTCCGCAGGCCGGTTGCGTCTCACAGTATCCGTATGTATTCCTTGGCCTTCGCGAATGCCGGCGGCCTCTTCGGCCTGTAGGCCTCCCTTACCCAGCCTTCGTGGGGCTCCAGTCGGCTGGACTCAAGCCTCCTGACGGTGACGCCCCCGTCGGCGGAGCAGTAGGCCCAGCCGCCGAAAGATATGCAGGCCTCCGACCCGTCCCTCGACGTGTAGGCCTCCACGGAGCACGGGCCTATGAGGCCCACGGGCCCCTGCCCTATCAGCTCCGCCATCCAGGGATATCTGCGCAACACGCGCGCTATCCCCGCGATCTGCCTCCTCGCGTAGGGCGCCCACGCCCTAAGCCAATCGACGCCGAAGGCCCCCAGCTCCGGCCGCTCCCTCAGGAGCTGTTCGACGGGGTCTGTCTGCTCGGGAGGCGGCCCCTCCATCGTGCCTCCGCCCGCGTCCATGCCTCCGTCAACGCTCATGCCCTAATACGCCTAGCGGCGTTCTCGACGACCTCGACGACGCCGGCCGCCTCCGCCAGGCGGATAAGCATCCCGTGCTCCTTGTAGGCGGCGAGCCACAGCGCCGCGGCCAGAACCCAGGGATTTCTGCCCGCGACGGCCCTCCTGTTACCCTCAAGGATCTCCAGCGCCCTCCTCGCCTACGAGGCGTATGCGTTTAGGGGCCCCTCCGCGCGCCCTGGCCGCCGCGCTCGGCAACGCCCTCCCCATCACGATCGCCGCAGAGGCCGGCGTCAACGCCGTCTTTGTGGTGGATGCCTGGCACGAGTCGCATATGCCGCTGGCGAGGCGGTATCTGGAGCTCTGTCAGCGTTATGGCTTAGGCTGCCGCCTCTCCGAGCAGAGGCCCGCCGAGGTGTACGCAGTGGAGCTCTGCGAGGCTGAATGCGGAGAAGGATGCGCCGTGGTGACGAGGGACTACGACGCCGTTATAAGGGCCGGAGCTGCGCCGTGTTGATCTTCAGAGGGGGCGAGTTCTGGCGAGCTGTTAGGCATCTGTAGAAACGACGGCGCTGAGGCCTCGCCGCGTTTCGCCGTCTGCCGAGCGAAAAAACACCGGGAACTTTCATATAACATGGAGGTGGTTAAACCCGTGGGGTTTCCGGCTAGGTATGTGGTTGCTGGAGTTGCGTCTGTGTTGGCTGTGGCTGTGTTTTGGCTTATCTACACGTGGCCTGTCGCGGTTCAGTATCTGCCCTACTTCAAGGTGGAGTACAGCAACGGAATATGGAAGACTCTTCAGCTGGAGGTTGTCAACGAGACTGAGCATCCCGTGGTTTTCTGCGCCACTCTCTACGGCTGGCTCCCCAACGGCACCTTTATGGAAATCGGCTGGAGATGTGGAAAAGGCGTGATTAACCTAGACAAAAGACCTCTCGACGAATACGTGAAGCACTACGTGGACATACCGGGAGATGTGGGGGTGGTGGTCTTCTTAACATACGTAAACGGTACTGAGGGCGACAAACCCGCGTTGGCGAGATACGTGGCGAGCTTTGCCGTGGACCCGAGAGAGACGCCGAAGAGAAACGTGGTGAAGGCCACGATTAAGGTGAAAAGCAGAGGAGCCCCCCAGCGGCAAAACGCCGCGGCTAAGTACTCGCTTCAATGGCCCCCCTCCCAGATAGACGAGGGATGCTACGCGGCAGACTGGTACATGTGCTACTACTGGGAGCTCGACTACATCTACGACGCAGGCTACAACATCCAGATCCCAATAGCCGCCATACGCGTATTTTACGATTACTACAAGTACTACTTCCTATTTGTCAGAGCTCATCTCAAAGTATATGGAGACAACTACATATATTTCAGGGGTAGTGCCGCGATTAAGTACAAGACCGGGTCGACGGGATACAGTGCCAATATCTACACCATAGTGCTGAGAGAACAGAAGGTGTATCTAGACGTGCAAGGGGTCTTCAATACCCCTCTAGGCCGGTGGTGTTTGCCGCTGGCTTCTATGGCGATTACGCCTTGGCGAGGTATAAGGAGGTGGAGATAAGCCCCTTGTGTCCATCTGGTTGTGAAACTGGCAACACAGCCGACGTGTATCTGGTGAGGCCTGTCTTCCAGAGCGACGGCACAATTAAGCAGTTTGTCGACACAGACTACGGGCCAGGCGACGAGTACGGGCTGAGTAGATTCTTCATAACAGCAAACAGGTACTGGAGCTACTCAACCGCCAGACATGACTACTTCTTGTACCTAGACTCTATCTATGTTGAGAAGAGCGTTAGTGGAACCGATATCTTCTCGGTGGGGATACCCTGGCCTTTCAAGAGCTCTATCGCTGCAGACGGCAAGTTGATGGTGGGCATAGGACAGATACAACTGATGATGTCGTTTGCCGTGGCCGAGGCCACATTGCATGAGGCCTATAGATCTACAAACGACGTGGTGGGCCGGTATTATACGCCCGGCGTCATGTTCGACGTGGGGAGCTACGACTCGCAGATCGCCTCGCTTCTTGTGGACGTATACACAGTGCCGCAGTAATAAACTCCCGACGATTTTTTCCTTAATTTGTACAAGATTTTTTGGAATGCGGCGACAGATGAGCGCGGCGACCAGAAGCCGCCGAGAGATGCGCCGTGTTGATACTTAGGGGTGGCAGATTTTGGCGGGTTTCGCAGTTCTGAATATTGGCGTGTTTAGGCGTAGGAATTACCTTTTTACTTTATAAGTCGTAACTTCTTTAGCATATGGCTGATAGCGGGCTGAAGGGGCGATTGAGGGGCTTGATAAACTTAAGTTCGCTGTGGTTCTCATGATAGTGTTAGCGGTGTTCCTAGTAGTGGCATTTATAGTCGCTATATTCGTCGCAGCCTCTACCCGGTCCGCCATCCCCCTTGCTGTGCGTTTCTTCTTATGGCGTCTTTTGCCTACCCCCTCTGGCTCACGGCGGGGGCCTACGGCATGTTTCACAAGGTCTTTCCCTGGAGGGATTCCTACAGGTGGGCCCAGTTGCTTTCTATGATCGGGGCTGGCTTAACTGTGATTTCGTCTGTGGTTGTTTCGGTGTGGGTGGCGACTGAATCGGTCCCGCCTCCCAACCCGTTGATGAGGATTTTGAGTTACTTCATCGGGCTTGCCGTCGCCGCCGTGTACGCCAAGGCGCATATGGACCTGGCGGAGAACACCTCTACAATTTACTTCAGATATGGCGGTTGCAGAAATCCTCTCGGCTCTGTTCAGCTTCATCGAAGCCTTATCGCTCGTCATAGGGTTGATCGGCTTAGTGTTGTTTTTCATCGCAGTGCGGGAGGCCCGCGAGGAGTTGCTTAACCGGATGCTCGCCGGCAAATAGCTTATATACATCCGATCGGTCGCTGTTATGGACGCAGTGGTGGTTGAGAACCTTGTGAAGCGTTACGGCGACGTGGTGGCGCTGGATGGAGTCTCCTTCTCGGTGGCCGGCGGCGAGATTTTCGGCTTGCTGGGCCCCA
>Ga0080005_124794_pt1 | contig 14503 bp, 21 predicted proteins | sample JossMetagenome_2_FD_69208 | JGI IMG/M metagenome (GOLD analysis project Ga0080005, IMG submission 69208) | Hot spring sediment microbial communities from Joseph's Coat, Yellowstone National Park, USA - JC3_ASED (SPADES assembly) (version 2) | ecosystem: Environmental > Aquatic > Thermal springs >... | reverse complement strand
CAAAATAAAACGAACAATGGCGACGTGACTATTGCCTATGTGACATATGTAAAGCCACCATGATGTCTTTAGCACATGTTCTTTCAATTTCTAGGAATTGAAAGTTGGTAATTGAAAGTTTCTGAACACTGAGAATGCTAAGCGTTCAAACCTAATAATGAACCTTAAGAATGCGTTGAGTTTAAGTAACTGTTTTGAGCTTTTCCTTAAGTGCCTTCTCCATATCACTGATATTGGCGTCCGTGTAGTATGCCTTAACCATAATGTGGGGGTACTTCCTTAGGAATAGCGTGACCACTGGCTTCCGTGGGCACGGCTCTACCTCTGGGTGCTCCTTAAGCCAGTTGTAATCCACCCACTCAATTCTAATGTCGTTATTGCTGACTTCGCTTAAGGGTTTAAAAGGCATACTTTTTAATTTCTCAACTGAGTAATGCATGATGTCGCTGTCTTGTGTTGAGGAGCTGTTGAAGGCTGTTAGCGATAGGTTCACCGAGTTTTTAGTTAGAGTGGACTGGTTCGAGAAAGGATTTCGGTCTTCTGAGGGAGAAGTTGGTGGAGACATATTTACGCTTGCCTTGCTCAACTACTTGCTTAACCACTGTAAGGCATTCAGAGCCACCACATTAAATGAGATTCGCTTTAACTGTGATGGTAGGTACCTCTACATTCACATTGGCTTCTGGGATCGAGCTGACATGTTAGTGATGCAAACAAACAGACTCGCCAACGGCTTATTTGAGCGGTATTCACAAGCCATCAGCAAATTGCCAAAAGAGGCTGGAAGAACTAGTGAAGAAGAGGAACTTCTTGAGCACCTAAGCAAATTCGATACTTTCGCAATAGAGACTCTGCCTCCTGGAGCAAACAAACTGCTTTATAATATCATCGACATAGCCTACACAGCTCCGCCAATAGGAGCAACAATAGACGGCTACATCCTCAGCGACCCATCCATATTCATAGAGCCAAACAACACAAGTCCCAAAATAAATGGAATAACATTTCAGGCTAATATCGCATCTCTCCAGGCCAGGGAAGGGGTACTCTACCAAGTGTTTTTCTACCCATCAACCAGAAAAATCAAGGAAAATGTACGCCACGGCAATGAAGAGGAATACGTCAAGATTGGTAGGAAAGGCGCATGCCTAGTTAAGGACAAGCTACTTGACGAGCTCAATAGACTAATAAGCTTACTCGATGGAACCTTCTCACTTGCTCTAACCTACCTGCTTTATTAAGCCCCGATTCCCCTCACTTGGCCTCGGCCATATTACCCAGTACATAGGCACCATATCTCTAGACGATTTGAACTCACAGTTTTCGCAAACCATGGTTCTTCCTTTTTGTTGTGTTAGTTTGTGCCCGCACCTTGGGCACTTCTTGCTATACAGTCTCCTGAACTCATATGGTACGCCGTACCACTGTAACTGAGTGACTAATAACTTCACGAACCTCTTGAGCCCCGATAAAAGCAACTTACCAACCTTCCCTCCATACTTCCTTGTGAGGAGTTCCTTTAAGCTTTCCCAATCATCATCAATAATCACCATTGCCTTGTACCTGAGGGCTTTCTTAGTGAGCTTCCTAGCTAGGAAAACCGCCTCAGCCTTAATGAGCCTATACGCACGGCTCCTAAGCCTCCTAACCAGTCTCCCAGCCCTCTTGGCATTCTTTAACTTAAAAAGAGGCAAGGATTTATAAGCGAGTACTTTGGGGCTATACTGACCCACTCCCAGAGGTAAGGCACCGAGGAAGGGGTGGGGCTCAGTCCCAGCCCCGTGGGCGGTGAATAGATGACACCCCGATGGTGGGGGCAATGTCCCGACGGCGTAGGGAGCTGAAGAGTGAGGAGTACTCCCGAGGCCAAATGAGGGGAACGGGGCGCTAAGCAATCAGGCATATTGCTTGCACTAATTCGAGTTAAAAACAGTAGGTTGAGTTTTAATTCTTCCGTCTAATAATAGTAGATAGAAATTGTATGGACGGCGCCGTCCATACCATTCCTATAGATAAAATAAAAACGCTTGAATTAACAGTGTTTTGATGTTGAATTATGGGTAATGGTTTAACTTAACACTCGGCTAGCCAGGCGACGGGTAGATTGGCTGATGGTGCGGTTGATATGTTAATGGTGAATGAGGCGCTGGTTATGTTACTAACCCAGAGGCTACCCGACGGTTGGGCCAACGGCGTCACGTTAACCAGCGTCGGTGTACACGTTAAACCATGACTTACCGTAACCGATGTTGAGCCACTGGCAATTGTAGCCGTCCCAAAGTTTCTACCAGGCCCCCTAATACTAATATGATCATCAGTATATATAGTTTGATTGCCAATCAATAAAGCCGGCCTAGGACTTTTAGTCACGGGGTTAGTTATATTAACCAAACCATAAATGCCGCCCGATGCAATACTGAAGCCAGGATATGGTGAAATAACAAAATTCCCCCAATCCGTTGCATTGTAGATCTTACCAATACTACCCGTAATCGTGTTGAACTGAGACGGGTTACCATAACTATTACTAGTCAAGTAAACCGAATAAGTAGCATCATTGTATGCTATATTGATATAATTACTTATCGCCCCTATTAACTTAACTGCGCTCTCCGCACCACCCTCAAAATCACCACCATAAATATTAATACGACTCAAACCACTGATATTACTAGTGTTGTTAAAATACTTCACACTGGTACCAACACCATAACTACCCCACATGTTGACTTGAGGCCTAATCACATCAATTAGATTAAGTCCACCGTTATCAGCTTCGAATGTAATTACGCCATCAGCCTGTCCACCACCCCTAATGAAGATGTCAGTGAACACTGAATTACCCCCACTCCACTTATAATGATCGTTCTTAAACCATGCACCAGGAGCCACGGCACTGGAGCCACCTGGCACATTAAGGATGTAAAGTTGGTCAATCCTCAAGTACTGGAAGTTAGTGACCTCAATGCCCCTAATACTTGGTTTATATATCATAACGTTCTCTATATTAAAATATGCACACCCAAGCGTGTTCGTGGCGCCAAATGCAATACCCCTGGCAGGCTTATTTATAAGCAAATCCCTAATACCACCACTCGTTATATTATTACCAATAAATGCATCAACACCATTAGCATTAATTATGGTACCGGAAACAGGCGACTCATCCTCAGGTGGTTTAGGTTCAGCAAGACTCATTAAGTAACCCTCACCCTCAACAATAACACCACTAAGCATAGTTATACTCTGTGAAATGTTATAATTACCCCTCCTAATATGGACAATTCCACCTCCACTATTATTAACATAATTAATAGACTCTTGAATACAGGCAGTTGGTGAGTCTATGCAGAAGATGTTGCCTGTGTCAGTCATGGCGTAGTAGTGCCTGTTCTCCGTGAAAACCAGTACCTCATAATCCTGATGCCTATATGTAGTCGGCCAAACAGGCGAATTCCCATACGTGTACTCAGGCACAGCAGACATAGTCAATGCAAATACCAAAAACCATTTAAAAAGCTAACGCTTTCACACATTAAGAAAACTATTTAACCCACTTAGCCGCCTACCTTTCAGTGGACTTGAAGCCGATAGTCTTCGCCTTCACGCTAAACGACTGGAAGACTAAGAATTACCCCATTGTTGAGTGGCTTCGGTGGCATGCTGGGGTGCTTGGTTTAAGGGTTTTCCTCCTCTACGTTGGTTCCAGGGATGAGGAGCTTGAGGATGTTGCGTATAAGGCTGGAGCTGAGCTAATCTACACTGCTGAGAAGCCTCCTGAGGGTGTTGATTACCGTGCTTTCTATAAGCAACTTGCCTTGTCTAAGACCCCTAATGGCTTGAAGATTATGCTTGACATTGATGAATTCCTGCTTACTGGTGAGCTTTCACTCAAGCAAGTGCCTTCCATAGGTAAGGCTAACTACCTCATGCTTTACACCCCGACCACTGACTTGGAGCACGTATGGGTTCTTTCAGACAAACTTGAAGCCTGGAGGAGGCTCATGAATAGGAAGGCTACTGAGCGTGGATTAAACATCGACTTCACTGGTATTACACCGTACCCAGCGCCCATTAAGATGCCTAGGGTGTTTTGGAACCAAGCCAAGATAATCGGGGACGGTGGACAGGTTGATTTACCCATTGATACGGATAAATCTCCTGTGGAAGCCCTCCACTTAACGTGGAGGTGCAACTGGGAGGAATTCGCTAAGAAAACGTGGCTCTGGGTTCTCGGTTTAAGTAAAATTAGGGAGAAGGATGTCCCAAAGTTCCTGCCCGTCAGGAAGGCTAGGTTCTCTGTTCCAAGCGAATTAAGGGAAATCCTTGAGAGATATATGAAGAGTTGCTAAGAGTGTTTAGTAAAGAATCAGCAATGAAAGAGACCTCTCAAGCTCGTTGAGATAAGGCTTCATCTTAATTACAGCTTCAACAATATCATTTCCGTACAGTTGCCAGAACCTGTTGAAAATCCTAATTGGTCTGTCGCCTGGTTTTGAAAGATTAGTGTAGGGAATTGGTGGATTTTCGTAAAACGGCCATGAATAGTTAAAGCTCACAATCTCATTGTCTTTTACCTCAACGTAGGCTTTGAACGCTGGCTTGTACTCTTCAGGCGTACCTCTTATAACTGCAAGCCCACTCAATAAGACTACTCCTTCCCCCACACCTATGTATTCTGGTTCGACAAACGTATCATCAATAGTAAAAGAAGTAACTTTTGGAACCAATGTCCCAATAAACTCTTTTAGAGCTAACGTCCCAATAAATTCCTTCAGCTTCAACTTCTTCGACTCCTCTGTCTTCCACCTCGCAATACCCACACTAAAGGATTTACCCTTGAATGTCATGTTTTCAAAACGTGGTTGCAATTTTTCAATCCACTCAGAATTGAATGGAGCTATCTCAAATTTTATAGAGTCGCAACTTAAGTAAACTGTAGAGAAATAAGAACTTATTCTACAGCCAAGGCGCAGTAATGCCTCCGCATACATTAATTGCTTCTCCGAAGAGAACAAGGGCTCCACTAAAATGAAGTACGGCTCCAACAGCTTGTAAACCCCAAGAATCTTCGAAGCAACATCACTTAATATTTCCGTAGTCATGTAGGACAAGTATAAGATTAGGTTTAAAAAGGATTTGTACCGCATCTTATTTATGAAGCTCCTTATAATTTCAACGCAGGCTTTGCCGACACCACCGCCTTACTACGGTGGATTGGAGTTTGTTGCTCTTACTGATGTTGTCAGGCTGGCTTAAATGAGACCAAGGAATCTGGTGAAGACCCTCATAGACTATACCAAGAAGTGCATTAAGGAGGAATAGTGAATTAATACAATATGTATATCGTTAACGGATGTCTTAACTTACTAAAAAGCTCTATAGCGCAACTTATTGCTTGTATTAACTCTTCCTTACAACAATCAATATATCTCTTAAATAGCTCAACGACTTCGCTTATCTCGTGTTCTGTAGTCGTTACCAACATGCCTTTATAAAGCGGTATGACCTTATGAAAAACCAATCTAGTACCCGTGATTACGAAAACGAAGAGTTTCTGCCCTGGAGTAATGTATAGTGTAACTGCATTTCTATCGCCCTCCGTTAAGGTTAATCTAACCCCATTCAAAAACCTGTGTTTATACGCATAACTTTCATCTCTTAAGTAAAACTCAATGCATGTACCTGTCTCTAATAGTATGTGGCTGAACTCCTCTCCTTCCTCAAGCACACTTATTTCTGGCTCTTCCAGTATTTCCTTTGGAAGCAACCACTTTGGCATTCGTAACGTAAACTGGCACTCGCTAAAGGCGAAGTACACCTCCGCAAACCTGGATAGAGTTAATGGTAGAACCCCCCATGGTTTAATACCGAGGTGTTTTAATGCTTTGTATATTGCAACAGGAGTTTGGTAGCACAGTGGTGATAAAAGGCGTAAAGTAGGTGAATAAACTTGGAAATACCTCCTTACCGCATCCGCTAGGTTAGGCGGAAGCTCTATTTCGTGGGGCACATCTCTATTAAAAGAACTCGTTATTTTAAAGTTACCTTACTAGGTATTCTAAGATTAGTCCTGTTGCTTTTTCCGTGAAGTTTCCTACTCCTTTGTCCCAGAGTTTTTGCTTTAGTCTCTCGTTCATTCTTCTCCCGTACTCGTTTAGTTTATCTAGGTCAGTGTAGTCTTGCCTTAGTTCTTCAGTTAGCTCCTCCTTGCTGTTCACCTTTATGTACGTGTCTTCCCAGAGTTCGTCTAGGACTGGAAGTTGTATCGCTATTAGTGGTCTGCCTAGGTAGGCTGTTTCAATGCCAGGTATGTAGAATGTTTCCCAGCTTGATGCTGAGACTAGCGCTAATGCGCAGGACATGTTCATGTAGACTAGTGACGGTGGGTAATTGTAAGACATCCCTATTAATCCTTGGTACTTGGTTGCAATATCAAACACCTTAGCGAATAAATCCGTCTCAATATCCGAGGGGTAAAACAGCAGTATTGGCTTCTCGGCTTGTACAGCCGCCTCAACAACCAAATCAACCCTCTTCCTCTTAGTAATGCTACCCACGTAGACGTAGAACGGCAGTACTTGACTGCACCTTGGTGCGTAGTAAATCTCCTCATTGAGTGGGTGGTAGATAAGCTCCATTGGGGGCGGTTCATATGGATAAGTCCTCAGGAAGTCATCTTTAATGAGCTCAGTGTTGTATAGTGTAACAAGTATGCGGTTTCTAGCATCCTCAATCGGGCTCTTTGAGTATCCAGCGAAAACCCTCCAAACAATTGGTTTTCTTGAGTTCACAACTGGAATAATGTCACGTTGAAGAGGATCGAAAACAATAATAAAGTCTGCCTCTTGAGGATTTCTGACCATATTGAAGTTCTTGCTTAGATATCTAACTTCATTAACCATCCACCACCTGTTCCAAGGAAGCCAAGCTAACCCTTGAGGGTAAAAATTAAGCCTGCCCTCGTCTAAGCTTTTATCTAGACCCATACCAACCTCTACTATATCCCTCTTGTTACCTCCTTATTAATTTTTACCATTATCACCACCATTATGCAATGACTTATCTAATAATTCGCTTCTTATGTAATTTAAATACTCTTCTAAAGCAATGTTTATATTTCTCTTCTCCTTAATTAACCGCTTAGCTATTTTAACTGGCGGAGCATTCATGTATATTATGTACCCGTCCTTTAACTTCCTTCCAGCTTGAAGCTTATCGAACATCTCGTAGATTTTCTCCAGTTGCTTGCTGGTTAATTTAACTCCATCGTACCTGGCTATTTTCCATTGAAGTAGCCTCTTGAATTTTTTATACTTTAACACGTAAATCTTTCCTTTATTGTGTAAGGCAATGTAGAGGAGGGTTTTTGCAACTGTATCTATTAAATAATCCTGGATTACAATTGGCTGTTTTGAAAGCTCAACTAGCTGAGACATAGAAAAAAGTTTTGAAGGACTAGTTTTTAAATTTTTCCTCTGCTTAGCTTGCCTTTTCAGCTATGTAGAGTGCTATTGCTACAGCCGCTAGTACAGCTAGTACAATTAGGAGAGCTATCATCCACGCTGGCGGCTTGACTACTGGAGTAGTTATTGTTGTTGTAACGGTGATTGGTGTTGGGGTTGCTGTTACAGTTGTCGTTGATGTAACAGTGGTTGTAGTCGTCGTTGTTACTGTTGGAGTTGTGTAAACAAGCTTAGTGGTAACCTTAACAGTCATTGGGCCGCTTACTGTAAATACTTGAGGCACAGCAGTAATCTCTAGGATTGCTGTTGGTCCAACTACCTCGCTTGAATTTACAGTCACTGTTGTGCCAACTGGGTAGAAGCCGGACGTCAATATGCCTGGCTTGCCGTTAATCACGGCTGGGACAGGCTGATTAACACTCACATAGTAGTAGTAAGTGTACTCAAGGGTATATGGAGTAACCCCAGTTAGGTTAATCACCTGCCTTGGTACGTAGACCTCTGTTGTTGAGTTGATTATGTAGATTTGCTCTGGGATCGTAATTACCCCCTGTGGGTAATACCCAGTCTGCAAGGCAACCCTCTCAACGGCAGTCTGGTTAAAAGACGTAACGTATGTTACGTATGCAGTTACTGGGAACCCAACGTATTGCAGTAGCCAGTAGACTTGGCAGTAAACTGGCTCGACTGTTGCGTTATAGTTAATCACCAGTGGAGCTATGTTGGGGTAGTATAGCTCAGCTGGCATTACTAGGTAGTAGTAGCAGTGAACCAGGTAAGTAGTGGCATTGTAATACTGGGGCATCCAGATTACCACTGGGCTGTTAAACGTGTATGTGCCTGGCAGGTAGAGTGTGCCGTTTATGTAAATTGGGTAGGGCGTTTTCACCGTGATTTGCAGTGTAGCCAGTGTAACTAAACTAAGCAGTAGCAGTAGCCCTCCAGCCACAACTAGGACTTTATTAAGCTTCATACCGATCATTCTAAACCCTAAAGTAGATTTAAAAAGATGCGGAAGCCAGCATAATGTGGCTCAGTCTCCACCCAGCTTAGCTAGGATTTCGCTGACGAGTAGGGAAATCTTCACTACGTTATCGTTCTTTAACCTAGGTCAATTCGGCAGTATAACATTCCCAATATACGTTCCACCTAACGGTACAGCAGTGTTTGACTATGATGTTCCACCTAATAGGGTACTAATCCCTGATACCCTTGCGTTCTACGCCACTACTGACGGCGTGTTACGGATAGTTATATATTCCGACACGAACCTAATACTATACGACCCAGTCTTCTACAACGAGAACTACCCGCCTGGAGGCATCGTTTACTTCGAATTAGGTAACCTAATTGTTACCAAGACTAGGTTATATGCCCAGATTCAGAACACTTCCTCAAGTGGAGTGTACTTCTTCATTCGCATGGAGTACGGCTTAATCGATAGCACCACATTTAATGCGCTACTTGCCAAGTACTTCCAGACAGTGATGACTTTCATATCATCGTGATGGCCATGGCAGACCTAGCCATTCATTGCAAGATCACCCCACTATGTGTGGATTCAGCGATAACTTTATTTACCCTAGCCTTGTTAGTGTATTCAGTAGCCCCGATAAAGCGGGGTAACCTCCAAGACCCCAGGGACACCTCGCCCCTCAAAAGGGTGGGGAGGGGTCAGTTTTATGAGTGCTGTAAGTAGACTTGTCGAGCTTGCTGAGAATCTTGAGGAGATAGTAACAACAATATCGGAGCATTATCAGTTTGAAGTCTTCGACTTCACTATGGAAATTTACGTTCCATCAAACTCTACAGTTGAGATTTACGCTGATAAACCTAAGGATGATACTTACTGGATTGTTATAGGTACCTCGGCTTACTCAACAATCTCTTGTTTTCAGCTCGACTTTTGGCTGGATAACCAGTTAATAATTCACGACCCATGTTTTCAGCCTCAAATGTACAAGTTTGAAAGCTTTCTATTACGTGGAATGTTCGTAACAGCAAAACACAAATTCATACTAAGAGTGGTTAATCCAAATAGCCAAGAGCTTATGTTTAAGATGTTAGTTTACATGTTTAAGATACCTGAGTCACTATACTATAAACTTCAACAGAAGTACTATAAACTTATTGAAGATTTTGTTAAATCTTAAGCTAAAATAAGGTTAAATTAACTATCCCTTTAATTAATGAATCTAAATCTCCATCGACCTCGCTTCTTTTCACTGAAAGATTCCCACTGCATTTATTTGGTTTTTTGTAGAACCAGCCGTCTCCGAAGTTCACTAGGATGTATGCTTCGCCGCCTGCCCTGTTGGCGAAGTCAATTAGCTTATTTACCTTATTGCAGTCCACGTAGATTGTGGTTCCGCTTGACTTGTACTTTACCTCGAAGGCTAGTATCCTCCCCTTGTATATTACAGTTAGGTCTGGGGAGAACCACCGCTTCAACTTGGCTCCAGATGCTGGGGCTCTTACAACTGCGAAGCCTAGCTTCCAGAATTTTTCAGCTAAGGCTCTTTCTTTTGATGCCCCCTTTGAATAATTTCTCATCGCTTAGGCTACTGGCTTAACCTTAAATTCCTTTTCCAGCAATTTACCGTAGCCGATTAGTGACATTGTGCTACTCCCGCCAACAATGTAACCAACGTAGTCCCCGGTGTCCTTGGCTATTACTGGTGCCCCGCTGTCTCCCTCTAGTGATAGCGCTGTTGTGAGTATGCCGTTTTTGAATACTTTGTAACCGCACTGGTACTCAATCTTAACCATGACGTTTGTAGCCATTATTGTGCCTTCCCTTACTCCACTAGTTCTACCACTCATGACTACCTGCATGCCTGGCTTAACATCAGCGTACTTTCCAGTCGACTTCAAGTCTAAGCCCAAGATGTTGGAATCTACATCAACCTTGGGCGTAATTAAACAGAAGTCCGTGGTTAACTCTGGTTGAGTTAAATCGGTACATTGATACACCTCACCTATCACATCATCCTTGTCTCCACCATCTATAATAGACGGCTGAACCAATATGTTACCAGCTAACCTGCAATCATCCCCCACTACACAGTGGGAGGCTATGCCTAGGTACTTTTGCCTCCCGTCCGTGAACACCCCGCTTAAGGTGCATGCACAGTTAACGTTAGCTAGACACGCCGAGGCTCCTGGCTTAACTGGCCTTTGTTTTTGCTTATTGAGAAAAAACCGCTTAGCGCCTTGAACTCGTCTGTCTCAATAACGATAGGTTGAATAAAGGATACCTGAGAGCGAACCACCTCTCTCGCCTTTAAGTCATTAGTTTTTATGAATATTACTGGGGTTGCTCCTTGCCAGCCGTAGCCCAGTATCACGTTCTCCTCAAACAACTTATTTAACCTCCTACTGACTCTCCACGCCTTGTACTTACGATAAACGTTAAAGCTACTCAAGCTAACCATAAGGCATACTCAGGCTCGCCTTTAAAAAAGTGAGATTAAAGGAAAAACGTGTTTTAAAGGGGGATTATTTTAACTCGGGCTATTAGTAGCCAGCCACCATTACGCTGAAGGTTACATTGTTTAGCGCGGTGCCTGCGGCTACCTCCTGTAGTGGTGCGCCTGAGTTACCGCTCCAGAACACTTGTATTGTAACGGTGTTACCACTGTATGACCGTGGTGCCGCAACGTAGCCACCTGCAAGGCTAGTGGAAACGAATGCTACACTCCTAAACTGTGGGAATGTTATCGTGAAGCCACCTGTGGCATAGCTTGCTGGGCCTTGTATTAAGGCTACTGCGGCTAGGTACTCATTTGGTTCATACTTCGTTCTTAGTGGTATAACGGAGAGCACTGACATCAGCGATCACCTGGCTAAGGACTCTTCAGTGTTGCAGTCTGCCCAAACGGCTCAACCACCACGCCCAGTATGGCAAACTTGTCCGTGAATGGAGCTGTTACTGTTGTGGCTGATTCAAGTATGAACTGGTCATCCTTGACAAGAACCAGTGGTGAGTCGAATAGGAGTAGCCCCTTCTGCAAGTCGGTCTGAATATCGATCCATGGCCCAACGTAGACACCGTTCTTGAACCTAATCCACTGTATCTGTGGGTTAGGCGTTAGCCAGTAGAGGCCGAATATTGACCAGACAACGTTCGCCCCAGAGAGTTTGTAGTTAAGTAGAGTGTTTGGTGCGGATAGTGTACCGCTTGCGGTAACGTTCCAGTCCCACGCAATGTCGGCTAACTGACTTGTTTGAGGTGACGGCAGATTAGCACTTGAAAGTGGTATATCGAGTGATGGAACTAGTTCCCTTGCAGTTAACTCCTTATTCTGAGCCACCGATTGCAGGTACTTCTGCACACCAGCAATGATGGCGTTCTGTACTATGGACTGCGCTAACTGCCAGTCTAGATTGTACCTAAGTGTCGGTATATTAAACACATACACATCCACTGGCGGTATATTTGGCGCTAACTGTCCTAGACTTATCTTTGAGAGCGCCATATTGGTCAAGTTATCATGTTGCCCTTTCTTTAAAAAGCTTGAAACATTGTCCTAAACTAGTGCAGTTAAGTTACTGTAAAGCATTTAACTAGTTTAAAAGCAAAAATCTCCAGTCAGCTTATGCATGCAGTTTTTAGAAGCTTTTTAAATTAAACACAGTCTAAGCCACTATGAGCACTGCTTCAACTCAAAAGAAGCGCAGGACTATAACAATAGACGAGAACACCTATAAGCTACTGATTAAAGCACGCACACTCATGATGGCGGCTGGGATGTTTGATAAAACAAGGGTTACCTGGGACGATGTATTAACCAAAATGGCTCAAATATCGATTGCACTAGCCGCAGACCAAATTACCAAAAACCCAATGCTACTTTACAAGACAGACTAAGAGCCCTTCTTCGCTTTAATAGCGAAGATTAGTAGTGCTGTTGCGCCTATTCCTGCCACCGCTATTATTGCCCAGCCTTCTGGGGTTGCAGATACCTTGGCACTTGTGTGAGTGATATCATCTATGAGCCATAGTATTCCCAGCACTATTAAGCCGAGTACGATTAGAGGCACCAGTATTTCTAGGACTAGAGCTAACGGGGGAGACGACGCGTTGAAGGAAATTGTTATTGTGTTCTGCGAGTAATTGACGCTAACCTGCACATTAGTTACAGTATGCCCGTGTTGCTCCATTTGGCTCACGAACTCTTTCTTAATGTAATCAGCCAGAGCTGGTAGCGTAACTGGCTCAAGAACTGAGGACAGCGGTGTTGTTGGTTTAACGTAAAACGTAAATTCGTAGTGCCCTGGAACTGGGAAGGGCCAACTGGCTGGGTAGTTACTGCAACCTTGTATTTGACGCCCTTGGATATTTATTGAGAACTTAAATGGCTGGTACCAAGGGCAACTCACCTGGCTTGACATTGACACTCACTAACCTAGAATCTTCTTTGTAACCCCCACAGCTTTCTTGGCTAACTCAGCTGTCTTCTTTACACCACTTGTCACTGCCTTTTGAGTTGCCTCAGCAACCCTCCTAGCATGCTCGGGATGTTTGTAGAAGTAGTAACCTGCCATGCCTACGCCTGCGGCTAGTAATGCACCAGCCACCACCCAGCCGACGTTTATCTTAGTTGTAACCTTAGGTGATGGGACGTATTGAGTTGGGATTACTTCAGGCGTTGTAGCTATAACTGGACAACAAATACACTTGCCTGATAATGGTACTACTGCTACAGGACAGGTTACGCTCCCGCCAAGTGTTGAACCTCGCGGGCAAATCGTCACGATGACCTCGTAGCCGAAGCTCGCTACACCCCACACCTTTATTGTAATGTAGTTATCCACACCTGGTTGGAAGCGGAGCGGTGGGGGTGGCGTTATTCCGGTGCAATTAGTTGGATTGGCTAAACTACAGGAAGTCCAAATTATCCTGTCTGGGCAACCCCCGCCAGGTGCAGTCGTCCAGAACGAAATATTGAAAAATTCTGTTCCATTCACGTTAATTGTAAGCCCCGTTAAAGCCAACTGATTTGGAAAAGATATTGCGCCGAATTCGCCGACAACAAACTGAGCGGGTATCACGTACGTAACCACATAGGGGTTTGCCATACCTAAAACGGGCATTAAATTAGCTACACCAGTTGCCCTACATGTAACTACGCCGTTTGAGCCTTGGCTACAGCTCATGTACTGTGGTGCCCCCAATGTTGCTACCCCTACTTGTTGCTGTGTCTGAAGTGTTAACGAGGTCAAAGCCATACGTTTTTAATACCCTGGGTGTCTTTAAAAATGTGAGCGAGAGTTACTTCAAGAAGCTTGGGCTTGATGTAAGGAAGGATTTGTTGCTTGAGTTGAGGTTTAGGAGGAGTGGTGAAACTAAGGTTCCAGTTATTGCCTATTATAACACTAGGAAGATTAGGCAGAGCCCAGTTATTTTGATTCAAAACTGGTTAACATCAAGCAAAATACCTGTCGGCGCCTACCAAAGCTTCAGCTTCCTCTCCTCGAAGATTAGGGAGGCTCAGGAGAAGGGACTTCAGATTCTTGGAGCAATGGTTAGGCTAATGAAGTGTGACAGGGGTAAGCACTGCAATGAGCTTACTGTTGAGAATTTCAAGGACCCTATTCAAGCGTTGAGGAGGTATTTTGAACTTAAGGCTCAGTTCAACAGTGAGGAGCTTCACCCAAGCATACTGTTCGAGGTTGTTCACGCTGGTGAGCAGAGGTACTTCACACTCCCCATGATTGTTATGTACGCTAACAACAGGTTCACTGGCGTGAGGATAACCAGGAGGTTTACGTCTTCCGGTAACCCAACTTACTACATCCCCAAGTGGTTCAGGTACATGTCCCTTTCACTGAATAATAATGCGCTTAACAGGCTTTGGACTAGCCCAATACTAAGGGGTAGTAGTCCACTGCCGAATTCATACATTGACAGCTATCTCAGGCCTTCCGCTAAGCTTAACCTACTCCACGAATCAGCTATGTTCAGGCTTGCCCTTAGGAGCGCATACGCAATGACGAAGGTGCCTGACTTCCTTGAGTTGGAGAGGAACTTCGTG
>Ga0080005_125050_pt1 | contig 14512 bp, 7 predicted proteins | sample JossMetagenome_2_FD_69208 | JGI IMG/M metagenome (GOLD analysis project Ga0080005, IMG submission 69208) | Hot spring sediment microbial communities from Joseph's Coat, Yellowstone National Park, USA - JC3_ASED (SPADES assembly) (version 2) | ecosystem: Environmental > Aquatic > Thermal springs >... | reverse complement strand
ATGTACACGTGGATATTAACTACTTAAATTCACACTAATTAATACACAGGACTCGATGTATTTCTGTGATTACCTGCACCACATAGCTTCAACGCATCATAAGTCCAGATCTTTAGGTTCCCAACGGCATTATTTTAACAATGAAGAGACAACCACCTATTAATCCGTACCTATTGATCGAGGTTCACGCACACCCTGGCTTATCACCACACCGCCAAGTTAGATTGTGAGTCTAACTGGAATTACATTTTCCCGCCTCAACATTAAAACTTAAAAAACTAAATTAGTGTAAAGCTAGAAGTATGGTACAAAGAGATAGACGCACCTTAGTATTCAAAATCTTAACAGTAACGCTATTCCTAGTACTCCTTGTAAGTAACGCCTGCTTAGGACAACCAAACATAGTCCCAGGCCCAATCAAAGCCCCAGGCCCATCAACAATATTCCCAGGCCCATCAACCCAACAAACCATAGTTTTAAACCTACTATATGGCCAGCAGTACTTCGGTGTACCGCATATTTATCAGGGCTATATTTCTAATGCAAGTCGTGTGTATTATGTGGGAGCATCTGTTTTTAACTATACTTTTAATAACTTTACTTTTATTAACTTTACAGCAACTCTCTCTTTGAACAATACTTTTAATAACTTTACACTAAGACTATCAAAGTGGCCGATGTATTATGGGCCATCCAACGCAAGCTTATACTGGGCCGAGGGTAATCTCAACAGTGACCAACCAGTACTTGAACTTGTTCCTATCAGGTCCTGCTATCCAGGAGTTATGTTCTGGAATGGGTATTTCGATGGTGGTAACATTACTGTATCAATGATCGGCACATACTCCGGCGGATCATTACCCCCTAGTGGCGGTTTTGTAATATACCTATTCCTAAACCCAACAACGTGGAACATAAGCCCACAATACAACTACACAATAATCAACGACTCGACGATAGCACCAGAATCACCAGTGGGGGACACTATACTTTTGCCACAGAGTTCAATACCATACCTTATCATTCAGTGGGAACCGTATTGGCAGTTCGGCTATATGCAAAGTGGTGCTACTGGGCAGTGGAATGTTTGGATTGTGAATAACCCAAGCGGTAATAATGCAAGCGTTGGTCCATACCCATCGCCAAACCTTGGCTATTTCATCATTAGACCGCATGCCGGTTGGGATGGTATTGGCACAGGAGCATTCCAACCCAACCCAGGTGATTTGATTGATATCACCGTGACTTATGACCCAAGCACAAACACGCTTACTGGCATTGCTTACGACATGAACACTACACAATCGGCAAGTTTCACGCTGAACCTAAACGGTTACTACACACCACCGAGTAGTGGCAATTACGTATTCGGAGTAGGAGCAGGCATTATTGGTTCTATTTTTATCCTCACTAGGGAAAGTTATAATTTCACTGGTATTTATAATTATACTGGTCCTGGTCTCCTTATTTCTTTCGATAGTTTTAATAATTGGGCCTTACTTTACACAGCAGTCTCCCAACAATCAACTACCCCACCTACGCCATCTTGGTCTTCTTCCTCAACCGGGCTTAACCTTATTCCGTATTTTTACAATTCCTCCGCCATGGGTGGTGTATACCTGAACTTCACTAAAGCTGAACTAGGATTGTTCATGCCCCCCGTAATGTTGGGTAATCTCTCTATTCCGGGCATAATTGACTTTAACAGTATGAGTTATTTCGCTCATACATTAGAAGGTCCTTACGTATTCAACACTACTCTAGGTGGTTGGAAGGTATATGGGTTCACTTTCATAGCTCTACCTACGTATGGTAACGGGAGTGTAGTGAACCCAACCTATATGCTTCAGAAGACTATGATAATAGCCTATAACGGAGGAAAAGTGATAGTCCTACTTTACTACCGCAACTTAGCACCCGTTTCGCTAGAACTTAATCAATACTGGAGTCATATACATAAGGGTGTAGACGGATTATCTTTCGCAGTCTATCCAGCCTCGTTTAACCCACATGCCAATGCGACAGAGCAAGTGATCCAAGATGCATACTACATAGACGGTAACACTTCTTTGTACGTTAAGGGGAGTTATTTGGGACGGCTGAACTCCTTCGGGCTTTGGCAAGTTCTCCCGGCAGGGCCTATAACATTGATGAATAACGCTAGTGGGTGGATTATTCAGCTGATCCCGATGAATAATTTATCTACCACTCAACAAATTCAGTTAGTTACTAACGGCTTTTCCATTAATGGCATTACGATAGCTAACTCTCATTTTGACATTCAGCACGCGAAAGTAACCCTTATTCCTAATCAGTCAGCACAATACGTATACTCGATTGGAATAAATACTCAACCGCCAAATTATACCGAGATTATTGGAATTCTTAATTACCTGCTTCAAATTGCTAGCTCTTCCATACCACAAACTACCTCATCTTCATCTTCCTTGGCTGTTCAGGTGTTTAATGTTCTTGGTAGGCTTGCTACCACTGTGCCGGGCGTCGTGTACGGAGTCCTCTACAATTCCTCTGGTTTTAAGGAGGTTGCTTTCATGAATTCTAGTGGTTTCTTGAACTTCAACAATATCGCTCCGGGAACATACACGCTTAAGGTATATCACTACCCAAACACTGGGCTTAACATCACGGAGTATTGGGGAGGCATGACGGTGAACCTCCAGCCCGGCAGCAACTTCGTCACCTTCGCTAGGCATGAGCCCTGGATCTACAACCTACAAGCCGTCGAAAACGGTGCCAGGATAACTATTAATGTTACAGTTTACAATCCGCTCAATGCAATTCTGCATGGGGAGTTGTACATTTGGGTTACCACCAGTCCTCAGACTGCGAACCCAAGCAAGCCCACTATAAACACCTCAATAACCATAGGGCCAGGGCTCAACAAATTCACCTACTACTACGCGACCACACAGAATGGAACTTATTACATCTACGCAGCGTTACTGATCTACAACAGGACTCAACTAATCACCACAGACCAGTGGAATTGGACTGCTGTGCCTAAAATGTATCAGCTGACGGTCATCATAATCAATCCATATGGTGCTTCTGGTACATGGCGATTCGAACTATATAAATCAAACAATTATTTCCAGCAAGGACAAATAGTAGGGACTCAGAGCATAACTTTCCAGCAGGGGCAGACAAATACAATGTTTTCCTTTGATCTTACGCCAGGCGTATATGAGTACTTCATAATATCAAGGTATCCTGTGTATTCCGTGGTGCCAAGTACTAAAGGATTCATTGATCTAACTCACAATGAAGTAATTTATCTCTACATATACACCTCCACCCCTACCACTTTAAATCTGGTCCCGATCGGCCTTTCAGATACTTCGCAGTGGTACGTGGTCTGGAACGGCACCATAATACTCACCCCAGAAAAGAACGGCGCAATACCAGTATCACTATTTGTTGGTCCTAACAAAAACACTATCGATTTGAAATTCTACTCAACGAACCCACAATACCATCCGCTACTGCCCATAGTACAGTTAAACGCAACATCCTTATTTAAATTTAACAATGAAATTTATGCCGTTCCGTTCGTAGCCGCAGGCTATCCCGCCCACATAGTAGACTGGAACGGCGTCCAGTGGAATCCTCTCCTCGATGAGTACTCTCAGCCTAATTTCAACTATACCTACTATAACCAGGATGGATTCTGCTGGGGAATGTCGTCAACAGCAATCCTCTACTACTTAGGCACTTTGCCACTCCCAAGCCAAGGCGCGAGCTACACCAACCAATTATCTTTGGGCCAGGTTAATGGCAATGGGTACCTAGAGTATCTCACAGACGCATCTCTAGCTGTGGCGGTCCATCAAATACTTGACCCAGCTAACAATGTAACTATCCTCCGGTCCTTAAAAAATGCGGACCAAGCTGAATTTTATATAAAAGCCTATAATGAACCAGAGATACTCGTTGTTCAATTTCCCAAGTATTATCATGCAGTAGTTGCATGGGGATACGTCAAGGAGCCAAACGGAGATGTTGTTTTCCTAGTCTATGATCCTAACTATCCGCAGATCATAACCTACGCCATTTACAACCCCAAGAAAGGTTCATTCATCTACATAGACGAAAAGGGAAACGTTGGAAAGGTCATTGCAGTAGTTTTGCCTACACCTGTTTATTTGTCGTGGTTTAATCCTAAGAAGTTCAAAAGCATAACACAACAACAGGTCCAAATACTACAAGGCTCGTTGCTGGATTACACTCTATACGTCAGCACGAAGCCGCTCAAGGTCTACACGGGCGGTGAGCTAGTGGGCTACTTCATAGATAATAAGTATTTCGTCACCGCATCTACAGTCCAGCCCGGCGAGCTCGCGGGCTACGTCGACGGTCCTCAGTGGTCACGCCTGTACATAGTGGCAGTTCGCAATGACTTTAACGCGTCGGTTGACCCTAACTCCACTCTCGTGGCACTCAGGTTTGCAAACGTCTCAGGCACTATAATGGTTTACGGCTTTGTAGTTAACTCGACGGGGCTTGTTGCGGTTCGGTTCGTAAACCAGTCCTCGTTTGTAATGGCCTCGCCGAGTAGCACTGTGGTGAAGCTCGAGCTGTTCTCTGTAACCAATAGTTCAGTGAAGACCTACAACACAACGCTCTGGCTCAGCAATGGGACTGGGTATGTGGTGAACGCAAACTTCACGAACTTAACGAATGCCACCATAAGATGAGACTGTGAGCTGGGAGAACATCACCCAGACTCAGACGGTCACTGCAACGACCACCACGACTAATGCTGTTGTTATTACGGAGCCTACTGGGTCTTCGTCTAGTGCTGTGCCTATTTGGGCTGTGGTTGTGGATGCCGTAGCCATAGTAATCATAGCAATATCAACCACAATACTAATAATGAGCAAACGCAGTAGGCGGTGATGCCGTATATCCGTAATTATTAATGAGTTGGATAATGATTAACTTCGCATTTATTTAGAGTATCATCGAGGGTGGGTAATATTCTAGCATGTCGTGGGGTTCTTTATTTAGGAGTTGCCAATCATGTGTTGAAGTATCATTGGGTATTAAGTAGCTAAATCTTTAATTTAAGGTTTGGTTAACTGGTGATTTAATGGGTTTGTTGGGGTTTAGGCGCGGTGGAGGCGGTGTTAAGTTGTTGATTGTTGATTGCCCTAGTGATTTTGGTATCACCTTCTCGGGCAAGTTAATTACTGGGCGCGGTGAGCGTGAGTTTAGGGGATTATTGTTAGATGGGTTGGAGTACCACCTCTAGCCTTGATGCACAGGCTGTGGTGCCGCCAACCAGCCCCATTGTCTAATGTCTCATATAGTCTTCCTGAGGAGAGGCTGGGGCCTTACAGTTTTAATAATTAGGAGGCTTCCTGAGGTCTGTCACAGTTAGGCTTGGTATGAGTTTGAGTAAAACCGTTCTCCACTATGTGGGGTTTAGTCTTGCGTCAGGTGGTGCCAACTGACTCAAGTCTGGGCTTGCCTGCAATCATGAATCCCACTGGCGTGAGTGTGTAGGTGTAGTTGGAGTGGAGCTTGAGCCCTGCATCTCAACGAGCCCACTCCTAACCAGCTTGTTGAGCTGGTTGTTAATGAACTACTTGCTGACTAGCTCAATGTTCTTGGAGCACCTTACCAAATCCTCTTAGCGTACACGTGCCTATCCGCAATCATTCTAAGGATGTTGTATGCTGGCCTCCCTAGGTCGACTACCTTGCAGGCCGTGTCCGTCACTTCCAAAGCATCGTGTAGGCTGGGCAATTGCTTATTAAACCTGTCCCGCGGTGTCTCCTTGTGACTAGCAGGAGAATCTCTAATGAAGATGGAGTTGGTGCTCTACCTGGTTAGGAAGTCGTCCTAATGTACTATTGTATTGTAATATTCTAACGTAGTAACCTGGTTCGCCGCTTGTTTCACTCTGGGGAGGTGGTTGGAGTTTGCCTAGGTTCGCGCTAGCCTCGTCAAGGCGTTTATTACCTCGAGCTGCCTGGTTAACTCGTCGAGTCCTCTAACGTCCATTGCCAATTCCTCCATCTCCCCGGTGGCTCGCCTGAGGTTCTCGATGGTGTCTCTGAGCTGCCTAATTGCGTTGTCCAGGTTTCCATTGCTCAGATCCTGCCTCGCTTGCTCCAGTATGTTCCTCATCAACTGGTCGTTACCCAACTCATTGATCAATTCATTAATCCTCCTGGTTGTTGCGTCGATTAACTCAGTCCTGACTGGCTCGATTAACTCGTCGAGCATTGGTAGCCTGCCCCTGATCAACTCCCTCATCTCTGCCACGTCATCGATGCTCACCCAGCCCTCCTCCCCACCCTCACCAGCCCTACCCATCCTCCTCTTCATCCCCTCTATCTTCAGAGCAATGCCCTTCACGTATGCCTCATACACATCCCTTGGGTCCCTTGCTGTGTCTATGAAGTCTCTGAGCTTGTTCGGCAGGTTCTCGTAGATCCTCTCCCTCTCCTCGCTTGGGAGTGTGCTTAGGAATGCGTTGAATGCGTTCGCCCAGTGGAACAATGCCTTGAGCGTATTCTCATACTCCCTCTTCAGCTCATTAAGCTCCTCCCTTAGCTTCGCCTTTGTGGCTTCGTCCTTGGTCTCCCTAAGTTGTGCCCTCACCCTGTCCATCCCCTCCTCAAGCCTCTCTTTTTCGTCGAGCAAACCTCCCCAGTCGAGCCTTGCTGGGTCTATGCCTGATGCGTGCAGTGTATTCAATGCCTCCGCCTCCGGCGTCAATGCCTTATATAGCGATGTGTAGTAAATGGCGTCACCTGGGCTTCGTATAAACCAGCCGTGCCACCTATCGGCGTAGTAGTTGACCAGCCAAGCCGTGAATAACTGCGATAGCTCTGGATCCTTGAGTATTTCCTTGGGTGTTTGTAAATCAATCCTTATGTTGAGATCAAGCGGTTCCCTGAGGACTACCCTACCTCCACCAACATCCCTAAACTCGCCGAGGAGCTCTGGGTTGGTGATCCTCTCCCTTGGCATTGGGAGTGTTGACATGGTGACCCTCCTAACGAAATCCCCAAGCTCCTTGATCTCCCTCTCTATCTCGCTTATCACCTTGTCGATTCCCAGCTCCCTAGCGAATTCCCTAACGACCTCGTCGGCGTGGTATTTAAGTGCGAGGGAGTACTTACTAGCCTCGATTTCCTCGTTAACCCTCCTCTGGATGGTTGGCCTCAGCCTATCGATGACCTCCCTAGCACCCTCCTTGTCAACCCAGCCCCTCCTCTCGAAGACCTCCCTAATTACGCGCTCGCTCTCCGGGCCTAGGAACTCGGTGAGTTGCCTAATGACTGGGTGGCTCCTGTCGATGATGACCGCATCCTTCGTTGCCTCCATGAACTCCCTAATCGGCCTCAATCTATTTGCAACCTCGCCCAGGAACTCACCCCTCAACGCACCCCTCACTATGTTAGCCCTCACGGTAGCTGTCGTGAGGGCAATAGCCTTACCCAGCGCCTCGCCTACATCGCCGCCATAACCGCCGAACGACTTGAGCGACTCAAGTATGTGGGTTAGTCTCGGGCTTGTGGGGTGGACAATTGTCTTATCGCCGATGTGCTTAATCACAAAGCCCTCCCAATTCCTAAGCGCCCTCTCGATTTCGCCCAGGTTCTCCCTAGTCAGGAGTACCCTGCCCTTAACATCCATGAGCCTCACGCCGACTGCCTTGGCTAGGGCTATTGCGTTTGCCCCGGTCTCGTCCCCGACCTCAATGCGTTGCCTAACGAGTCTCACGGCTGGGTTCCTCCCAAGCAATTCCTCTAGCGTCACAATTACCTCCGCTTGGGTGGCTTGCCTCGTGATTCTGGCGAGTGATGGAGCTAACCTCCTCACCTGCCTGGGCCAATCGAGGAGTGTTGATTGGGGCGAGAGCCTATACGTGACCAAGCCTCCATGCTCCTCCTTAGCCAGGGATTGGGTGAGCTGTGTTGGGCTCTCCCCGAGCTTGCTGTACTCATGCCTGGTGTATTGGAACAACAAGCCCCTCTCGGAGTACGCCCTAATCTTTCCGTAGTCCCTAACGAACCTTGTGGCGGCTGCCGAGTACCTGTACAGCCGGGCTTTCCCCCTAAGCCCCATCGACTCGTACAACCGAGCCTTTCCCTCCAGGCGCGCCTCCACCTCGCTTAGTCCCTGGTGCCATGGGTGCATCACGATCCTCACAGCCCTTGCCGCGGTTGGGCTCGTGACCTTCTCAAGGACTTGTCTAACAACCCTGTGGTGTGCTACCCAAGCCCCGAGGTGCTCATGGAGGACTTGCCTGGCTTTACCAACTGCCTTAGCTGGTGTATTGAGGGCTTTAGCAAGCCTTGGGTGTTTGTTTGAGAGGGCTTGGTAACTGCCCTGTAGCCTTGAGTTTATTGTCTTCGTGAGTCTCCTAACAAACCTCTGTATTAGCCTGCCTATCGCCCTTATTTGTAGGTACAGCACCAGCGATAATTCCATTATTACGCCCTGCATTATTGCATAAACCGGGCTTAGGATTGTTGGTAGACCGAAGAACCAAGCGGCTCCGTCGAGTAAGCCATAAATCACAGCCAACTCGGCTAGCCACTGGGCAATGGGTATGCCGAGGAGTCCGAGGAACTGCTTAATGCCGGTGTTCCACCAGTTGATTAGGAGTGGCGCATCGCCAACTATTGATGAGTTTATGATCCACTCATCGCTTGGGCTTATGAGGTAGGGCACTGATGCGAACCAGGGGTTGTTGCCTACTCCGTGAATCACTATTGTGATTGGGACGACGACTGTGTAATTATTCCAATTAATGCAGTTAATGCTTAGCTCCCACTGGTGGTACCCGCTCGGTGTTGGGTTTGGTAGTGTGTAGGTTGGGATCTTCATGTTCGGGTAGATTAGTTCTTTGGAGACCTCTGTCTCGTTGATTAGCCTCTCCATGAAGGTCCTTATTGTGTTGAATTCCTGGGTTAGGTCGACGACAGGGTACCTACTCGAGTCTGTTAGGCTGAGCGTGCATGACCAGTTTCCTCCGCCTAGGCTGGTTGGGTAGCTTATCGATGATGCCCAAAGCCACAAATCGGCTGATTTATGGCCTGGAAAGCACTCTCTATGGGGCCCGGTCCTCGTTGTCACGTTAATGCAGTGTATTGGTGGTATGTTGATTGTTGCGTTTATGACAACGGTGTTGTTCCAATTACTCACCGAGTAACTGCTTGGCAGTTCCAACCACTCCCAAGCCCCTGTGTACACCGTGGTGCCGTTGATTGTTTCTCTAATCAAGTTAAAAGGTGGGTTTCCTAGGCTGACCACCTCGGCGAATGTCTCGTTGTCGTTGAAGTACTGGTAGGGGCAGTGCTCAACCTCTTCTGGCCCTTGTGTTAGGTTCCTGTTCGGTGGCCAATAGAGCAGGGCGCAGTGGGGTTTTAGGTTCACGCTTAGCCAGAGTAGGGTTACGTTGTTGATTTGTGGGTATGCGAATTGGTCTATCAAGCCTACTGACGGCGTGAAGCCAACGAACCAGGAGACTGGTTGGTACACGTAGTGACAGCCCCTTCCGCAGACCATTGTCTCACTCATTAATTGACCACTCACAAGGTATGGGTAGTCTCCTTGCAGTAGTAGGTATCCCCTCACTGTCATGTTTGCTGGTAGGTCGTGCTCGATTGTTGCGAGCATCTGGTTTATCGAGTTTATCAACTGGGCTTGGTTGCTCAAGCCCAACGTGTATCCGACCAATGCTGTGAAGAACATGATTGCCAACGTCAGCAACAGTATTGCAGTGCCGGCTGCCCTCGTTCTTTCTAATATGATGAGTACAAGGGCTATGCCTAGGATTGCCGGCGCGATTGCCCACGAGAACCAAGCGAGCCACGCTATTGTGTGGTAAATGGCTAGTAGTACTTGGGCTGCGTGGTTGGCGCCCTCAACAATCGCGTCTATTGGGTCCAGTGTCCAGCCCATATTCATCCACGTGTCCACGAGTTGTTGTATTGGGTATGAGCCGCCGAGGGTGCCTATCAACTCGAGAGTGTTTATAACCGCCATCGCGGAGGCATCGAATAGCATAACCTTCGATGAGTACTGGTAAACACCCGCCCACCACCACTCCGCAAACTCCGCATACCTCTGCAGCGATTGGTATGTGGTTATGTCACCGAAGCCTGGTACCAAGTGGGACAAGACCCACGGCAGTGCGAACGCGAAGATTACGGCTGAGCCTGCGAAGATGAGTCTCCTCATGTTGATGCCTCCCTTGACTATGCCCCAAACAATCACTGACAAGGCTTCAATGGCTACGAACAACTGGATTAGCCCTGGGTTGACTTGAATGATCATCAAACCACCCTGAAGCCGAGGGGCATTAGGGCGTCGTTTATGTACCTGCCGGCTATGCACCCGCCGTAGCTCCAGAACGGCTTTCCTTTACCTAGTTCCTTGATTTCCAGTATGCCTACCTGGACTGGTAGTGTGGAGATTGGTACTTGCATGTCCAGTATGTCCTTAGCCCTAATCATGTTGTTCATCATGGGCTTCCTATAGAGCTTGAGGAGGTTGGGAGCCTTCCCAAGCCTCGTGACAACGAGACCAAAGCCGCTGTTGACAAGGTGGTCAACCATCTCAACAGCCTCATTTGGTGGCCAGAGGAAGAGGCGATCCCAACAATACTCCCTATGCACCCTAGCCTTAACTAAGACATCGCCTTGGTTTGGTGTTATTGTGATTTCCCTCTTCAGCGTTATTGGGTGCTCGCTTGCTATCAACGCCCCATCCCTCGTTATCAACGCCACCGTGCCCAATCCCAGTGTTATTATCTCCGAGCCCCTCCTCGCCAGGTCAACCCCGTAAATGCATATAGCCCTCTTCCTAATCAAGCCCGTTTGTATTTGTAGGCAGTTTAGCATCATCAATCATTTAGCGCCTTTTAAAGGGGCCTGGCATTACTAGGTGAGTATGGGTAGTGGTAAGCTTGGTGGAGATAGTGCATTTACTGTGTTGAGGCCTGATGAGCGATATTACTTCTACTGGACGGTAATGTTTGGGCTTGCGGAGTTAGTCGTTGATTGGGATGCACTTGAGGGAATGCTTAGGGGCGGTAGGTGGGTTGCCGTTGTAGGCGACCCAATCTGTGTTGGAAAAATTATCGGTAACGCATCGCGCCTATGTGGTGATTACACACTCATATCCCAAACGCCAAACGTTTCGCTTGGCGTGGTTAGGAAGTGTGAGAGGATGGCTAACGCGTTTGGGGCTCCTAGGGAGTCGTTAAATAGGGTATACTTTGTTTTCACTAAGTTTCTCGAGAAGAAACGGAAGTGTTACTCGGAAATCTACCTTGAAAGCCTCGACAATATTCTGAATAAGATTCTGAAGGATGTTAAAGTAGCATCCTCGATTATTAACAATACCGAGATTATAGAGCCCCACATGATTGATGACGTGCTAAATAGGGTTAGGGAGAAGCTCTCGAGCGGGGAGTGGCTTTTAATCACGGGTCAGCCCCCATGCATACTCAGCTTCTTAATCGCATCGGCAGACCTCTGCGGTGAAGCTCCCATTGCATATCGGAACCCGCCTTCCCTGGTCATAGCTTTAGTGAAGAAGTGCCCAGCTCTCCTTAAAGCATACAATGAGGTGGAGGCTGCAGAGAGGCTCACTGAGGAGGGCTTTAAGCACTTGAGGGCCCTTAGTTACATAAGTGTTTATAGGGATGAGGATGGGTGGAGTCGCTGTGAGGGCGTGACTTATTTCTCGGATGAGGGGGTGGAGGGCTTACTCGAGCGCGTGAAGCGTGTAATAAGTGAAGGGGTAACCTAGCCCCGACATTGACCAAGCCCACAATAGCCCCCTTTTAAACCCGCTACTCATTAATCGATGCCTAACTGGGGTAAGGATGGGGTTAAGGCGGATGTGCCTGGCTTTTGGTCGACGATACTTAGCCGTGGTGGTCAAATCAATAGGGTTGACCAAGTGGGTCGGGTGGCTGGTTGTGTTGGTGATTATGTTAGGGGCTTCTTCTGGCTTGTTAAGGTTATGAGGTCTGGTGCGATAATTTTTGGGCCGACTGGTGCTGGTAAGACTAGCCTTGTTAAGAATGCCCTCGTGTACTTGCGTGAGTGCCTTGGTGATGACTTCTCGGTTGTTGTCTTCGACATAACCGGGAACTACGAGGGCTACACCGACTACCACGCGCCATACCCGCTAAACGTCCTCGAGTTACCGCCTGACACCCTCGTTGACGTTGTTGAGGAGGTCTACCAAATTGCTGGTAAGCCCCAGGCAATAACGCCGACAATGGCCCAGAACCTTGAGACGTTCCTAGCCTGGCTCCTCGGCATGGAGCCTCCACCGCAGGGTTTCGATGCCTCCAGGTTCCCCAAGACGCTGGGTGGCTTGATTGGGTTGGCTAGGGCTGCCGTTAGTGAGGGAGTCTTCCAAGGCAACCTTGTTGAGTCCGTCTATGCCCTCATTAGGAGGCTTAATCAGTTGAGGCATTGGTTGGTTGATTCGGAGACCCACCCGATAATCAAGAGGCTACTGCGTGGTGAGTTGAGGGGTAGGAGTGTGGGGATTGACCTCAGGGTTTTTAGGCGTGGTATTCGTAGGTGGTTCTACATAGTCTCCTTCCTACAGGCGGTCCTCAGCTCCGGGGTTTCTAACTTGTTCGTTGTTGTTGATGAGGCTCACAAGTACTTTAGGGGTGAGGATACAACGCTCAGTGAGTTGGTTAGGATGGGTAGGAATTATGGGGTGTTCACAATACTCATAACGCAGTCGCCCAATGATATACCGAGCGAGATCTTCATGGCGAGTAGGGTCTATGTGGAGTTCCCAATAGCATACATGAACGTTAAGGACCTACTATCAAGGAGACCCACTTATAAGTACGCGATTGGTGATGAGGAGCCGGGTGTTAGACCAAGGGGTGAGTTGGAGGAGCACTGGAGGGACATACACGTGGCAATGCTACACCTGCAGGTAATGACCAAGGAGGCCAAGGAGCAATTCGGACCTGGGCTATGGACAATGCCGATAAAGGTTGACGTGGAGATACAACCAAAACCAGAGGCAATAACGCTGAGGAAGTGCGCTGAAAAATACGGGGTGCCGCTTGAGTTGATTTGGGAGAGGGGTTTTGGGTCCTCTGTTGATAAGTTGCGTGGTAGTGAGGTGAGGGGTGTTTGGGAGTGCATTGGGGGGCAGTAGTGCTTCACATAGGGAGTGTTAGGAACTTGTACCTAATTGGGCTTGAGACCAAGGTGCCCCTTGGCGTGTTTGATGTGACTATTGAAAGGGGTGGTAGTGGTGGTGATGAGTTTGTTGTTAGGGCTAAGGTCGTTAAGTGGGGCTACACCAGGCTTTCAGCCCTTAGGGAGTTCCTGACCGAGGAGAACTCGGGTAAGATTAGGACTCCTGTCTTCACTGCAATGCCCGCAGGCTTGGCTATATCGGCATTCTTCATGCTCAATAGGCTTGGCTTCAATAGGCGTTGGTTTAGGACTGTGAACGCAGACCCAACCACTGTGCCGCTAAAGGCAGGCAGTGATTTAGAAATTCTTAGGAACATAGCCTACCTACATGCAGTGCTCAGGTTCGTGGTTGATGCCGAGTTGAACCCGAGGATGAGGCTACACAGGAACGAGAAGGCGCCAATGACCCACGCAGTACTGGCTAGGAGCAACTACAACGCAGACAAAAACCTAATACAGAGGCACGTAAAGCCGGAAACAATGAGGAAACTACCGAAGGTGATACTCACATAGGGCTAGTAACCAGCCCTAAAAATATTGTAACTCTGGAAAGACGACGTTAGCAAGGAAAATAGTGAGCACGGCACTTACCAGGAATCTCTTCAGCAGGATCGTGATCTTCGACATGACCGGTGAATACTCATTGTTCTTTGCGGGGCGCGGTTACGTGGCTATACCTGGCATAGACATTGCAGCCAACCCCTTAACCCTACCTAAGCACAGGGCTAGCGAATTACTAGCCTCGGCTATCCAAGCGGCTTCGTACATGTATAATGAGGATAATGAGGGCTTCACATTCATCCAACTGGAGATTCTGGAGAGGGCCCTTGAGAGGTTGAGAGACACTGATATGCAAAGCCTCTATCGCGCATTGGATGAGCTTGGTCAGGAGTTTAGAAGGAATGATTATCTTAACGCCGTAGCCGCCGTGAGGAGGAGGATTAGGAGATTGATGGTTAGAGCCCTCATGAGAAACGCAATGAGCAGCGATGCCCTTGGGTCCAGGTTGTTGATCATAAACATGGCACCCTTTTATTACCTATCTCAGGTGGCTAGTGTAACCTTCATACTAACCTTCCTGGAGCTCATGAGGGGTAGGCTCAATAATGCATTGATAGTTATTGATGAGGCCCACAGGGTTCTCAATAGGTATGTTGTTGGTGAGACGATAATCGAGAAGTTGATTAGGGAGGGTAGGCATGATAAGGCGTTACTCACCTTAATAACTCAAAACCCGTTGGACCTTAAGCATAACGTACTAGACATAGTTGGGCACTACG
>Ga0080005_122238_pt1 | contig 14557 bp, 22 predicted proteins | sample JossMetagenome_2_FD_69208 | JGI IMG/M metagenome (GOLD analysis project Ga0080005, IMG submission 69208) | Hot spring sediment microbial communities from Joseph's Coat, Yellowstone National Park, USA - JC3_ASED (SPADES assembly) (version 2) | ecosystem: Environmental > Aquatic > Thermal springs >... | reverse complement strand
AGGTTTCGTACTTCGTTATTATTATCGACCACGTCGACACATTCCTTATAACATCGCGTTCCCTGCTTACTACACCTACCGTGAAGTCCATGTCCTGAGACTCGACCATGTCCTCTATTGATGCACCTACGTTAATCCTTCTGAACAATGCATCGGCGATCGGGAAGAACAACGCTAAGAGCTGACCCCCGTACTTTTTCTTTTGTATGACACCAAGGGGGAACCAGACGTCGAACCTTATCTGGACTGTGTATTCCTTTCCACGCCTGACGTACCTATTTCTACTATATATATCGAATACTATTCGTTCACCTACGGGCAGAACCCTGGGCGACGGTGCCGGTGCCGTAAGCGGTATATAATCATTAGTAATTCGTGCGACGTCATAGCTTACCATTACCTGTCTGACGACTCTGTAGCGTCTGCCGCTGAACATCACTGACAGAGCTACACCGGCTAACAATTGCCTGTAGGCAAAGAAGACGACGGCCTGAATCTCGGGGTCGACGTTGGGTAGAAATTCGTTTACCCAGTCCAAATACTTAAAGTACGGCATATGTGCCGTCACTCCGTATGACGACGTCTATATTTTTGGTGTCGCTCAGGTCTAAGTACTTGACGTCGGCCTTATACTTTAGTAAAACGACGTACATGCCGTCGACCGTCCTGTGTGTACAGAAGCTCGTAAGTGTTAGTTTGACGTCAGGGTAAGGTAATAGTTTGACGACTTCACTCCTTATTTCGCTCTCGACCTCGCTGAAGATGCGTATGACGTCGTCGTAGGTCATGCTGATGTTAAGTCTGACTTGAGTCCTGTCAGACGTAGACCTCCTCCTCCTCGTACTCTTCAACCTTGACCAATGCCGTTCTACCTTTAACTACCTTAAATGTGCCGGCTACTTTATAGTTATAGAGTACGTCGAACAGATGCGGTATCTTTTTTGCCCGTTCTTCGTCATACATTATCCTAATGCTGTCGTCGCCGAAATACTCCCTTAGCGTCAGCTCTTTCTCCGGGTCGGAGCTGAATGACGAGTAGATATGATATCCTTTGAACGTCTTAGCTACCCTTACGGCACCCACTAACCTAAGCTCATATACGGCTTTAAAAAAGCGGTAGAAGTTCTCCCATTTGCTCAAGTCCCGGAAATCAAAATCTATCCGCATTTGCTATTAATGTAATAGGGTAGTTTATAAAGTTTTTTAATAGAACGTTACGGGGATTACCGTTATATATTCCGTGTACCCGCTCGGTAACGGTGGCACACCGGCACTGTAGCTACCGGTTATATTGTCATTAAACGTCACCGTTATCGACACGCTTGACGGGTACGACGTATAGAATAAATAGAACGTTATCATGAACTCGTTAAACACCATATCATAACTATTTGCATTAGTCGAGACCGAGACGCTGGAGAGCTGTGAAGTAATAGATAATCCTATAGCGTTATTTATTATATTTGTACTGTCCTCAACCGTCAGGACGTAGACCAAGGTGTAAGACCCCGCGGGTACGGGTTGGGATATTTGCACGCTGTCTACCTCATAATTGCCGAAATAGATGAGGATTTGCAAGCTATTGGCTTGTGACGGCAATGAGAAGGAACCCGTCAGCGTCACCGTGCCAGAGCTGTACGACGGCGTAAGCCCGATGGGCTGGCCGTTGACCATCGCCGTGGCGTTGTACGATTTAAGAGCACCTAAAAGGACTGAGTAGGCGATGTACATTATTTTACTGAGGTAGACCATTCAGGACACCGTGAACGTTATCGCTATCACTGCCAGCAACGCAACGAATATGTAACCGCTTGACGGAGGTGCTATTGTAGTTGAGTAAGATGTACTGAAGGTGACGTCATCACCAAAGCTAATGGTACCATTTGGGCCTTGCATATAATTTACATATACATATTTGTAAGTGCCACATATTAAGACCTGTGCCGATGAAGTCCCGCCATTAATTGCCACTAATACAGGAATTTGGAGGACAATTGTGTTATTCTGAACCGACAGCATGAGGTTGCCAGGAGAACCCGAGGGGCAATTTCCATTACAAGAGAAGTTACAGTTGCCGTTGTTTGCATATACGGTGAAGCTCGCACCGGTTGAAGTTCCACCTCTGAATGCAAAAGCGGACACGGTAGGTGAGCCGGGGATAGTTGGGATAAATACTATTAGATATGGTGGTACATTTTGAAATTCAATCATCCATAAAATGAATAGATCATAATCACTCAGTTTATTTATAGAAAGATTAGCGTATGCAATTCTAACTGGTGTTGTGAAAGTATACGCAGTCGCACCCTGAATAAACGACGACGAGTATAATTCCAAGTAGTTCCCTTGATAGGAATTATTCGTAGTATCGTACCCTATGAAATAATATTGTACATTCATTGAGTTTTGTGTGCCGAAAATCTGCATAGTTGCCGACATGCCTTGCGTGTTGCTAAGAATATTACCTGTAAAATTCAGTTGAACCTTACTTCCTGAAGTGGTAGTTATAACTATTTGTGCATAATTCGGTGGTGTTTCACTAGTTCCTATTCCACTAATTATTTGTGATGCGTATTGTCCAATGAACGTCATCATCCCCTGTAGGTCGATGTTGTTCTTCTCCATACCGTCTGACGGTGGCATCAATACCTCGTACTTCTTGTCCAACATCCTGAGCTCTACGCGTCTGAGGATCTCCTGCGTCTTCTCCTTGGGTACTGTAATCGCCTTTACCTTACCCTTAACCCTGACGATCTCATTCCTTATTACCGTCTCCTTAGTAGACATTTTCATTCCCTCTTCTCGTAGACCAAGTACTTGTCGTCCAGCACGGGCTTGCCGTTGACCACCTTGAACTCGTCCTTAGGGATAAGGTAGACTTTCACGTTAGCCTTGACCTTAGCCGTGAGCTTCCTGTTCACACTATTAGATCAAATGTTAGGCTTATATCTTTTTCATGAACTGAACGTCACCGTGACAGTAAACGTACAGCCGTTCGACGACGTGCACTGGCTACTCTGTAGCGAACCGCTGAATATCGTTTGTTGCACGTTGCCGTAAGAGCACTGTATTACTATTTGTGTTACGGTTACCGTCTGACCCTGTGAGTACGATATTGAAGCCGACGCGTTGAACTGGCTGTCGTTGACCAAGCTGAAGCTCATGCCCGTAGAACCCGTAGATGATCCCGAACTGCTAGAAACCGTGTAGTAAGCCGTAGCACTGCAACCCAGGTTAGCGTTAAACCCCGCGAATATCGCCTGGACTGCCTGAGTGACTAACCGGCCTAACTGACCGGGTAAATTAATAGATATCTGTAAATTCAATACTACTACGAGTACGTCTTGGGAAGTCTTTTGAAAGTTGTTAAAAGGGACTGACACGATAGTCGTGCCGTTAAGCGTTAAGTAGAACGCGACCGCCGTGTAGCTGGCGTTAGAGTTGTCGAAGTAGACGTAGACGTTGGGCTGGGGCACTACCACGCTAGCGTTGTGCTGGTTGTTGTTGTTATCTAAAAAGTACATAGATATGCTATTGACGTTAGACGTCATAGCTTGGTAAGCTACATAAGCCAAGTTGCTACTCATTACGACCCGCTCACGTTATAGTTAAGCTGACCGTAATAATATGCTTGCTGTACCTCTATGACGTAGGTGTTCTTCACGTCTACGGGAGTGTAGTACGTTATCGTCTCAGTAGACGGGATATATCCCTGGAACGACACAGATACCGATATAGAGTCGGTCACCATCTGGGGAGACGTCATAGTGTTGGTGATTTGCGTTTTGCCCAACAGGACGTCGGCTAGCGTGGGCTCCATTTCGTTGACTATCCCGTAAGTGACGTTAAGTCCGTCGGCGAGTAAGTTGAACGGCGGTATGCACATGCCTTCAGTAATTTGGACGGACGCGTTTATACTGACTTGATTAGACGAAAGCGACGACGACTCAGTAGGTTGAGGTGCTTCATTCGGGTTGCAGAACGTTACGCCGTAAGGTAATATTATTGCGGTGGCGTCTACGGAAGGATATACTTCTACCGTGTTGGTGGCTTGGAATATGTTCTCAAGTATAGTAAGTGCCACATTAACGGTCATGCCCTGACTCAATTCGTTCTGTAGAGACGGTAGCAGTTTCATGAAGAAGTTAGGTATTACCTCGAACGCGTCCTCGAACTTCTGTACCGCGTTCTGGAAGTTGATGAAGCCCGAGACTAACTCAGCAGTACCTCCGCCCGGTGTGCCCATTCCTATTACGTCTTCGACGAACGTACTTGTCACATTAGGACGTTCTACGCCTATCTCGACTTGACCTGTCGTCATGCTCGGCGTCTGTAGCTGTCCTACGTCACTGACACTAGTAGTCGTCGCACTGCGTTGCGGTAGCTGTACCGAAGGTGCTGAGGTGAACGGCTGTAGCTGTGGTGCTGACGGTCTGCTCACCGTCTGTGTAGTCTGAGTAGGCGTAAACATGTTCTGCATTAATGCCTTAGTGAACATGGCGACGAAACCGCTCAGGATAGGCGACGCAAGCATCATTAACGCCTTACCTATCGCCCCTTGTATGCCGTTTCCGAAGTACGGTGCGTTAGCTATTCCGTATATCATCTTCGGCATCATTTCCATGAACGCGTTGTACGCCACTACATCCGGGAATGCTGACGCAATCCTTGAAGCTTCGCTGGCGATAATGTTGGGCACTACGTTAAGCAAATTGGATACTCCGGGCCCACCGCTGAAGAGGGAGTTGAAGAACTCAGTCATTTGACCGAAGAACTGGGGCAGGTTGAAGAAAGCGTTGAAGATGTAGGTGAAGGCGTTGTACGCGTCGTTCATTACGTTTACCAGGAAGTTGTACACCGTGACCGCGGTGTTCTTTATACCGTTAATTACTCCCTGTACTACGTTTATGACTTCCGACAGAGACGACATTATAGAGTTGTATATGTATGACGCGAACGCCTTTATGTCGTTCCACAGCGTGCCCAGGGCGTTGAGCACCAGCGAGCCGAGCGACTCGAGACCACGTTCTATGGGGATCATGAGGGAGCTCAGTGCGTTGCCTATCCACTGCAGTCCGCTCAAGATATATGTACCGAACGTGTGACCGAACGCTACGATAGCACCGCCTATAGACTGAAAGAACGACTGAATTTCTGACGGCAGTTGCTGAAAGAAGTTTGACAAATTGGCGAAAGCGTTGTTTATTTCGTTAGCTATACCGCTTACGCTCGACGACAGCCCCGACGACAGCGACGACAGACCCGACAGTAGCGACTGGCCGAACCCCAGCAGGAACGACATGCTTACTCCTCTATCACGTTAATTATAAGTGTAGGGATATATGGCTTGAAATACTGTAGCGTCGACGTCAGCGTCGTAGTATATATAAAGTTGTTGTTGTTAATTCCGTATAACAGGAACAGAGTAACGGTGTTGGGTTGACTTCTGTCGTAAATGATGTACGGCTGGTATATAGGGTATGCGACGTTATTTATAACGTAGTAGGTGACGCCTTGGAATATGAGCTGTTGAACGGGTGAAGAACCGCCCGTCGCATATATTCCTACGACGTTAAGTAAATTGCTGACTTGCTGATATAAGAACGTGTTCTGCGGTATCATGTCGTACGGTATAAGCGTAAGTGCGACGATTATGTAAGGTAAGTTGACGCACAGGAAGGGCTGGTAGCCTGCCAGGTTCAGGTTGTAGTCATACGTGAACGACAAGTCCGTGCAACCGGGCATGTAGAACACGCCGTTCGACTCAATCGTTACGTTTGCGTCCCACGTTACGCTTATGAAGCTGTTGCTCTGTTTCGTTACAGTACCTATTACGACGTAAGCTATCATGTACTCGTTGTCAGCCCATATCTGTATCTCGTCGAACGTATACGTGTCATTAGTCTCGTCAGACGCTGTATATCTAATGGTGAACGACAAGCCGTTCAAGTTACACGACTTCAAGTCGTTCTTACAGTTAGTCGTACTCATTACGTTAACGTCTTCGTTGAACTTATCTAACTTAGCCGTCAGACGTGCTACTACTACACCGTTGTTAACCAAGACGACGTATATGTTTGACGGAGGGTAGTACGTAAATGAGTAGCCGTAGTATGACGAACTAATAGACGAACCCGTCGTCAGCAAGCCCTGTAACAACAACTTATATTCAGCTGATAACGTGTTGTGGACGCTAACGTCATACGTTACGCCGTCCCCGTTGTACAACTTTACCGTGAACTTACTATTGATTTTGACCCTCATTTACGGTCACCGTTAACGTATACGTGTTCCCGGTAGGCAACGGTATCCCCAAGAAATACAGCACTCCTAAGCTATAATTGTTGTTAGACGGCGTTGATAACATTATCTGCAACGCGTTGAAGAACTGGTTGGTGCCGGGCAGGTTGAACTGTACGACGTACTGTATTTCGGACTGTGACAGTACGTCTAACGTCGTCTGTACGTCCTGTGGCTGAAAAGTGGCAACTTTTCCGCTACATACGTTAATACCGTATACGTTGCCTATGCCAGTGGGTAGCAATTGCTGTAGGCTTTGTATATTGTTAGCTTTGACGTAGGTAGCTATCGGGTTGTTGAACAGGTAAAGCTGACACCCTATTAAACATATGATGCACCCTATTAAGTTACCCTGGAGGCACGAAGAGGCACAGTTAGCCATACAGCTGTAGTACTGCTGTGCCTGTTGCCGTACTACATTATTGCTAGTGATTTGTTCTACGGTTAGACCTAGTAAATATATAAACACCAAATTGAACGGTGAGAACGGTATGAAGTTTGTCTCTATGTTTCCGGCGACGGCATAGCAATTGGTTAGGAAACAGTGCTTATTGCATTCCTGTTCGACGTCTAACACCGGCTCGAATACGTACATAGGCGTAGTTATTGAGAAGGTAAACGTTACTATCAAAACACTGTTCGACTTCTTAGTAATAGGGTATGATAGGATGAAATCGGCTACTTGAAGTACGTCCTGTCCGTTAGACTGAACGTAGAACAATAACTGATTGAACGAGTACTCATCAAGTCTGTGAAATACAGCTACTAAAGTGACAGAAGTGACTTCATTACCGTTTTGCAGTACGTCATTATAATCGCTCAGGTAAACGTTAGTCGTGTTCTCTTCTATACCGTTCTGAGAGAAAACGTAAACGTGATAGCCGTTGACCTGAGGGTAGTTGGCTATGTTGACCCCTGTGACAGACGTAGCTATAGCAGTCATGAACGCTTCCGTAAACGCAGGCTGTACTACATTAGGCTGAGATGACATGTCATACACCCTGGTGTGTTGTTAGCTTCTTAAGTGTAGAACTGCCGTAAGGTATTTTAATGAGCAACGCCGAGTTGCCGGTTCCGTTTGACGGCAGTGCGACGACAGCTAAGTCTACTACGTTAGACGACCCTAAATTAAGTGTTGCTATAGGTATAGCGTACTGACCCGTCTGACACGGGTTGTCGAAGTTGAACGCTACGTAGACGTATTCACTGCCTACGGTCTCGCTTACATATCCGCTAACCGGGTATACGGCGTTGTTGACTGTGCCAGGTGTAGTAGTACCGCACTGACACAGGTCTACACAAGCCACTTTAGTTATGCCCAACGGCGTTACCTCGCTGTTTACGGGCAGTATTTGGACAAGGCTGTTCGTCAGGTTAGACTTGATGCTACGTGCTACGCTCAGTATATTGGGTAGCGTCAGCAAAGCGAAAAGCATGTTGAACGCACCGAAATTGGATTGCATGTTATACGCGAAAGGCGGTATTGTACACGTAGAACCGCAATAAGTAGCTTGCTGTTGCTGTAGGTATTGAAGTATAAAGGTGAACGGCTGACCCGTGACCATCTCTACCCACCAGTCGACCTGTACTACGTCCTGCGGGTTCTTCTTAAGCGGTGAGTTGAGGTATGCGTCGCTAACGTGTAACAATAGCGAGTTGGTAATAGCCGTCCACAACTGAATGCTGTTAAACGTGTACTTAGTCCTAGACGAGTCGCTGAACGAATAGATAACTCGTGTGTGTTCGTAGCCCGCTATCGTCTCTTCAGTGAACGTAACGTGAGACAGAACGGCTGACGTCACAGGAGTATCTTCGTATGACAGCTTAACTACCGCAGTGTTCGGCATGCCGAAATAGCCACCGTAGAACGAAGAAGCACCGAATATCGACTTAACCAACGACAATATGAATGACGCCGTCACGTCGTTGTGCGTCGACGCTATAAGCTTACCGTTGCGGTAGACGTTTATACCTCCCCTCAGCTTAAACTTAACTTCAGCCACCCGTCATCACCGCCGTCAGTGCGAACAAGAAGTACGCGTATTCGTTAGGCGATACAGATATCGTCGCCGTCGCTACAGTCATTCCGACTAACGACATGTTTATCGTTATCGTCGACGGGTTCGCTGAAGTGTTCTGTGCAATAAATATCGTGTCTAAAGTGTTATTCGACAAGATAGTATATTCGAATAACGTAACGAATCCCTGTCCGTCATACGTTACCTGTGGCGGTGGTGGCGTCTGACACTGGTTTGACGCGAAGTACGTCATTGCGTTTAGCAAATTGGTGACGTTTACGAATTGTGAAGGTTGAACGGTAAATGTTAGCTGTACGACGACTACTACTGCGTAGTTGTTGTTCTGCGGGATAGTGTTGATTAAAGCTAACTGGTACGTGTTGCCGTTAGTCGACGTTAACGATAAGAATATCTGGAACGTATTCGCCGGCATAGTCGTCGAATAGAATATTATCTGAACCTGTAGACCTTGGGATACGGCACCGCGTTCGACGAAGAAGCCTGCGTTAGGGTATGACGAACCCGTAACAGGCTGTGCTATGACGCTCTGACCGCTGGGCTGGAACGTAGCAGTTATCGATTGTATGCAACCGTCTTTTCCCGCAACGTAGTTCATAACGTACCTCAATACGTCAGACGATACTGTAGCTATGTACAACGGTGAGGACATCAGAAGTCGACCTCATCGTTTACGTTAACGTTTGACGTTGTAGGTACAAGTTCTTGTTGAACGTATATCTTAATGTATACGTCATCACCTGCTTTTACCATCTCGTACTTGAAGTCCTGGATCTTGAACGCGTCAGGGTAGAGGGTAACTTTAAGGATTATAGACTTTATGTTGGGGTTGACGGGCTTAGCTGACGCGTAGACGACTAGTTCTTTGTCGTCGTTGACGTCTACCTTAATTATCTTGTCTAACTCTTTCATTCCACTGAGGAAGTACGACAGAAGCTTCTTAGTAGATATGACGACTGCGTTCTCGTTTACGTCGACCGATACTACTACCTTCTTTATTATGTCGATTACCTGGTCTTTAGTGAACTGGGTTTGCTCCGCCATTTCATCACCTCACGGGAATACGGCATTATTTATCAGTATCGCAACGCTACCTATAAACTGTAATGTGTGCCACGGGTCTTGCTGAAACGTTTTATAAAACGAAGCCATATACCTATAAGCGTATCGTAAGAACAATATTATATAGCGTATCGCTATCCTGAAGAACATTATGAACACCCTACCTATCTTAACGGCAATCGACAGCACCTTGTCCAGTACCGACTTAAACGCCCTTACTACAGCTGAGCCTAACCTAGATATGGCGTCCTCTAAGTGACCTATTATCCTGCCTACTGCGTCAGCTACACCGCTAACAGCCCCACCCACTCCAGCACCTGCTCCTGCCAATGCCAGAGGCAGTGCGAACGACATGTCGTGTTGTATATTAGACTGAGGTTTTAAAAAGGTTTAACCGTTATTTACGCTGTGCCGTTAAACGAGATAATAACTTATGTGCCCTGCACTAACTGTAGCTTCTTCCACTTCTTCGAGAGCGTCAGACAGAGGTTTAGACGTCATATGCTTACGCAATCGTTGCTGTCGCCATCTATCTTCAACATAACCGACGCCAAAGGCTTTATCGAGTCGTTCAGCTGTATCTATAAGGATAGACGTATGATATTATGGTTGGACACACCGTACTACGTTGACCGCGGGTGCGATATGTCGAACGCAATAGTATACGTTACGTCTGACTACGTAAAGAAGCTGATAGGTAATACATTACACGTCGACGGCGTGCTCAGACCGCCTTATAACTTAGTCGCGGAAGACGAACGCGTTAGACAAGTACGTAAGACGTATATGTTCGCGGTAGTCGGTGCAGAACCGGGTAACGGTAAAGTCATACGTAAACGTATTGAATATACGTCAAACATACTGAGAGGTCTTGGTCTACGTGATAAGTCGGTAATTGTGTCTAACGTAGGCGATTACGATTTCCGTGCGTTTACACTTGACGTCAGACAGGTGTACAGGCTGTTGCACGAGTCCTACTTCTACCTGTCGCTCTCAAAGAGTGAGGGCTTCGGTCTACCATTAATGGAGGCTATGTCAGTCGGTACGCCTGCAGTATACGTCAACGCTTACTCTTATAGGGAATTCGCCGTCGGCATACCCATAGACCCGTATGACGTTATCGTTGAAGATACAGTGTTCGGAAGAATGGACAACTACGTCATACGTGACAGTGACGTACGCAGTGCGATACAGGAGGCAGTAGAGTGTGCGACGTCTAAAGACTGCTATGACGAAATGTCACAGAGGGCGTTATACAGGAGTAATGAGTTCTCACAGTACGACTTAGAGGAAAGGATAACGTCAGACCTTAATCGAATAATGTCTGACATAAAACGTTAACTTATTCTGTCCGACTACTTCCTTGTCGTTGCGTGCGACGAAATAGCCGACTACTTCGTCATAGTACTTGACTATCGCCGACCTCTTTAACGAACTGAAGAAGCGTATGACGTCGTCCTTATTGAGTACCGTTACGTCATTCCGTAGCAACAGTACGTCGTCGTCTATGTGTAAGAAGAACTGCAACGCATGTTTTAAGTCGTCTACGGGTAGCTTGAGCACTAAGTCTGCCCAGTCTACGCGTTTGTCTTTGCTAAGTGTGGGAATGAACGTTACGACTTTCATTTACTTCACCGTTATCGATTACGTAGTCGTAGTTGTTAATATACTTATCGTTACCGTTACTGTAGTAGTAGATATATATAATAATATAATACTAGTATTATATTATATATATCTATTACTGTTACTGTAACAGTAGCTGTAAGTATATTAATAACTATTACATATACGTTAACGTAAACTATAACTGTAACTATAACTATAACTTAAACGATAACGATAATGTAAACGTAAACGATAAAAAGAAAAAATATATGACTTAACTTCACTCCTGGTCTAACTTCTCATACTCCCTGACTATCACATACGCGACGAACGGGTCTAACAGCAAACCGATGACGAGACCGATCATCGAAAGCGTCGTCACATCGCCTTGAGCAGTCGTTATACCGAGTGCTTGGATTTGTTGTGACTCTATTCCATATACAGGATTATGCGTCGTGTTGTAGATAGTGTATAGCAGACCGCCATAGGCATAGCCCTGTATGACGTCGCTTTCTGACATGTGTACGCCGAGGAAGTTGCCGATGAAGTAGCCCAGCACCGGTACCCCGACTAGTGCTATGGCACCGAACAGGATCAGTAGCATCCTTATCAGTTTAGTGGTGCCGTTTCCGTTGTTGTTGGTCTGTGCGACGCTGTTGACTTGGGGGTTGGACTGCGACATGGCTCCGTCATAGTTGTCAGTTAGTGAAGGAAATAAGCTTTCGTAAATGTCTGACGTCACTCTTACTACAGACAGTACAACTTACCGTTAATGTAGTGGCATACGCCTTTGACATACAGCGTTCTACGCGTCTCTAAAGCGTTGTGTATGTACAGGTCTACGGGGTATACGTTGTACAAGCTGTAGTCGATGTAGCGTCTGACTATATCCTTAAGCTTATCGGTAAACGCGTACGGTACGTACATGTTCGTCGAGTAACAGAAGTCAAATATGATTGACGTAGACGGCTTCATTAAAGCCGGTATACATATCGCCGTCGGCTCGTTCGACGGCAACCCCTTGAAAACGTCGTCGTTAAGCATGACGTCGCTGTCGACGAAAAGTATGTCGTCGCCTATGTCGCTAGTGATTTTGTATATCATCTTTGCTATCCTCAGTCGCCTGTTGTACATATCTAACTCGTCTCCACTATACTTAACGTCTGTGTCGTGCAGAACTGCATTCACACCGTATGACGCCAATTCGCTTTTCAAAGCTTCAACGTCTGACGTCGACAAAAACAAAAAAGTACTTCCATCCAAGTAGTAAACGTATGACGTATCAATATAGGCGTCCGTCAGCTTATTCTTTGCAAATACCTGTTCGACGTATGTTGCGTTTCCCATGAACGTTACGACTCTCACGTCACGATATATGCTTGGGGCAAAATTAAAGTTTAATATTTAGGCCGACTATTTCTAACCCGATGTCGGCGAATAATTTACCGAACAACACGGCTCAGTCAGACATAATTCAACAGATACGCGTCGTACAGAATTGGATAAACGCACTCGTCCACCGCTTCCCTACAGCAGAAATAGTAGACTATGACAATAACGGCTTCATCATTAAGATAAGGATCGATGATATATTCAGGTACTTCTACGAAGACGTTAAGAAGGACGTGAAGGACGCCAAGGTCTTCCTGAAGGACTGTGAATATGATAAGGAGTACGGCGTGTGCATGGTAATAAAGACGTCATACGTTATAACAAACCTTAAGGAGATCGGCTTTGTGAACACTAACGTCGAAGTGGGCGACGGCTACATGGTGTACTACGTACCTCTAAAGGACATGCTAGACGTATTCGACAACATGTGGAGGAACGCTAACCAGAACAAGCCCGTTCGACTTGAGTTCAAGACCAGACGTATAACGGATAGGAAGACGGGTAAGGGCACGATTTACCACTACATCAAGGTGAGGTACGTACAGGTGATGAAGCTGTGAGCGAAGACCCTAACATAACGTTGCACAAGATCCTTAACAAGTACCTGACCAGGAAGGAGATGGAGAAGTTAGAGTCGCTGGTGTCGGAACACGGTAGCCTGCTTGACGTCGTACTTGTAGCCGTGAGGAAGGTGATCAACCCCGATTTGATAACGTATGACGAGATCGAGGCGTGCCTCCAGAAGGCGATTAAGATCAACGCATATGTAAGTGCGTTCAACGCTAGCTCACCGTATGCGTATGACGCATCACTGCCGTCACAAGTAGCACGTGAAGTAGCACAGGGCGTTGAAAATTCACTGAACCAGCAGTCGAATAACCCGTTCGCCGAGATGTTCAACATGTTTAAACAACAGCTGATGAACCAGATAATGGAAGAGATGAGGGCACGTCTTAATATACCGATTAAGGCAACGCCCAACCCGAACGGTATAGGCGACGGTAATGCCAAGGTCAAAGGTAAAGCGATAGGTAACGACGAGGTCTTCATGGGCGACGTTGATGATGAAGAGGAGTAGTATGACAAATTGAAACACGTCATACACAACGCTAACCGGAGGTGATCGTCAGATGGGAATGCTTATATACCGGTCAGACGAGTCTTATCCCGCAATGTCGTCCGTAGCCATAAACCTCTCGGGTCTGGCGTCGGCAATCAACGACGTCATCAACATCTTCATACAGTACCTACCGCTGTTCGTAACAGTGGGTATCCTGCTGGGTATCGTCAACTACGTCCTCGGAGGGTTCAGCGGGTTATTCAGCGGTATCACCGGCATATTCGGCGGAACCTAACGAATAGCATAAGGTGATCTGCAAATGTCTACCCAGACCGTAACCCTATCGCCGACCTTCGCCCCGGCAGAGAACGCACCGGAAGTGTCGGTACTCTCAGTACCGATCGTAGCGTTCCCGCAGAGCTACAACTACGCCACTCAGTGGTCTGTAGGGCTAATAGTAGCGGGGATGATGAAGGGTGCCAAGTACGACAAGTACGGCAGGGTGTTCGCGGAGACCTTCGCCTTACTCAAGGAGTCCTACAGGAGGTACAAGCACAACGCCAACCTCAGAGGAGCTAACGCGTGGCTCGCCTGGTACAACAGGTTCGAACGCCCTGCACTCGCCAGGCTCGGGAGAAGGGTACCTCAATAAGTCGATTTCAAGTCGGTTTTTTCTACTTTACTTAGTTTTCGTAGCTTTAGGCTGACCTGCGATAATTAAATATATAATTATCTGTGAGTTATATTAAGTAGGGGCGTATAACGTGTACGCGATGAACAGTAGGATAACGTTGCTCAAGAGGATTGTGCTACAGAGCATAATGCCGTCCGGCATCGTACGTTACAACATAACGTACATCCCCAAGCTCGGTGCTTACCGTATAACGCTGGTGGGCAGTCGCGAGGGGATATCGGGCGACGCATTACGCAGGCTGATTGACGCGTTATCGACTAACGGGTTCGTCGTACGGGTAAAGGTGAGCAAAATGCCCCTGTTCAACGTCGTCTACCTATACGCAATACCTAAGGTGAACGTGCCTTGAAGCTCGACGTCATAGTGCCCAGGGTTAAGATAAAGTTCAGCAAGTACAGCCAGGTG
>Ga0080005_122033_pt1 | contig 14578 bp, 13 predicted proteins | sample JossMetagenome_2_FD_69208 | JGI IMG/M metagenome (GOLD analysis project Ga0080005, IMG submission 69208) | Hot spring sediment microbial communities from Joseph's Coat, Yellowstone National Park, USA - JC3_ASED (SPADES assembly) (version 2) | ecosystem: Environmental > Aquatic > Thermal springs >... | reverse complement strand
CACCCCTATCTACAAGTATAAAATCAACACCCGCAGACCTCGAGGCAGTGCAGTCTACTAGTCTATCACCAACGTAGACGGCAGCCGCGGGATCAACCCTTAAACCCTCTAAAACCCTACTAATAACGTCTGGATATGGCTTACCCCTAACACCCGGCTCAACACCAGAGATGTATTGGAAGTATTCAATAACACCAAGGTATTCGAGAAACTCCACAATTCTACCAAGTACACTCGAAGAGGCAACAGCTAGTTTAAACCCCATACTCCTCAACTCCGAGAGAGCGGGGATCACATCAGGAAACAACCTAACCATACTCCTCCAGTGCTCCCTAATAAGACTCCTCCTCACAGATAGAAACTCCTCAACCACTCCAGCTGATAAACCACTCCCCAAAACCCTTGAAACAACTTCATCGAGAGGGTAGCCGATAACACCCCGGACAAGATCAGGGTCTACGCGGACACCAACCCTCCTACCAGCCTCCACGAAACTCCAAACAATAAAATCCTCACTATCAACAATTGTCCCATCAAGATCAAATATCACAAGAGACTTCACAATCAACCACCAAGAATATAATCAACGAATTCAACAACGCCGAGCCCACTAGGCTTAGATAAAACAAATCTAACACACTCCTTCAACTCATCATCCGCATTAGCCACAGCCGCTGAGTACCCTAGAACACTTAGAAATGAGGAGTCCATATAACTATCCCCCACACCACCAGCTTCAGCAGGGTCGATGCCAAGCCTTCCAAGTATATACAAGACAGCCCTCTTCTTATCCACATCAACCTGCCTAACATGTAGAGCATAACCACTATAATCAACTGTAAAACCAGGATAACGAGATTCAACAAACCTCCTCAACTCAACTAAAACACCCCTCGCCCCACCAACATACTCCCTCTTCAACTTCAATGCATACTCAAAAACCCTAAACCTATTCTGCCAGGAATCCTCGAGGAAAACCCCATACTCACGGAGCAAGGCTTCATAGGGCTCCCTAGCAGACTTAGTCGCCAAGCCCACCAAGCCCCACTCATCATAGTAAACAAGGCTACCAGTCTCACCAATAACCGGCCCATTTAAACCAATATATCTAGATAAACCAACAACAATGGGCAGTGCATTACTAGAAACAAGTGAAACAATAACACCCGAGTCAACAACCCTCCTCAACGCGGCAATAGCCTCTAAGCTAAACCTATAGGAAGACCTATCAATAGTCAGTGTCCCGTCAACATCTACAAACAACGCCTTAACCCTCACCACCAAGCCCACCACACACAAGTAAATTTTAATGAGACTATAGAGAAGCAGGGGTGATAAATACTTTAAACCACGATCAATCCGTGGAATGGGATATTGATGGGATAAATAAATATTCACGTAAAACCCATGTTAATATATAAATCCAAGCACGAATAAGTGAACACGGGTAAATACATGCTTTTAAACCCATAGGTGGGCTCTATTGGGAGACTACATGAAGTTTGCATTTATGTGCCGGGGGAGAAGGCAAAGCCTCAACACACGCGTAGCAGTTATTGGAGCAGGGCCCGCTGGATTATCAGCCACGGGCTTCCTAGCATGTAGTGGATACGATGTAGACGTCTACGATAAGCAGCCACTACCAGGTGGATTAATGACCTTCGCGATACCACCGTGGAGAATACCACCTAGTAGAGTACTAGACGGCGCGAGGGAATTAGAGGAGAAATTCAACGTTAAAATCATAACACGGAGTAAAGTATACGCAGGTGAAGAAACACACGAAGAGGGAGACAACTTAGTCGAGAAAAAAATAAACCTTGAAGACATACTATCACAATACGACCTCGTATTAATAACCACTGGAACATGGATCTCGAAAATACCCAAACTACCTGGTACAGGGGCCCGGGGGGTTACGACGGCTCTGGAATACCTATACAAGTGGAAAATACATGAGTACAACTTAGCGCCAGTAAAACCACCCATAGCTAAGAGAATAGTGGTTATAGGTGGAGGATACAGTGCAGTAGACGCTGCAGAGAAAGCACTCAAAACAGGTGCAGAAGTACACTTAGTGTACAGAAGGACCATTAGAGAAGCACCCGCAGGAATATATGAAATCGAGAGAATAAAAAGAGAAGGAGTAGCATTCACAGAGTTAGCATCACCAGTCGAGATCATAGAGAAGAATGGCGTAGCCATGGGGGTAAAATTCCAGAAGATGACGCTAGGCCCACCAGATGAAACAGGAAGGCCGAAGCCAATCCCTATTCCAGGAGGAGAATTCACAGTAGACGCTGATCTCGTAGTATTCGCAACAGGTGAATCACCCACACCCCCGATTTCACCTTCAAGAGCGGAAGCAGTAGGTATTAAATTAAATAAAGATGGCTCAATATGGGTAAACGACATAATGCAGACAAGCAACCCCAAGGTATTTGCAGCCGGAGACGTTGTCCATGGTGCGAGTAGAGTAGGGCCAGCGGTTAGAAGCGGTTTAAAAGCAGCTAGGTACATGCACAACTGGTTCATGGCTAAAACAGGTAGAATGATTACACCAGGGGTGATCGCACAGTGACTCAAGACCCAGCCGTAAAGTACCTTAGAACAATAGATCTCGGTAGGTGCATTGGCTGCGGAGCCTGTGAAGCAGCCTGCGAGTTCGTGCATGGAGCACCATTCATAGTAGTCCACAGAACAAGCGTGGGCTTAGACATACCCATATCATGCATGCACTGCGCTAAAGCACCATGCGTTGCCGCATGCCCCACAGGCGCTATGACTATAGACAACACAGGAGCAGTCTATGTTGAACAAAGCAAGTGCATTGGGTGCCTTGCATGCCTATATGCATGCCCATTCGGTATTCCAGAGCTAGATAGAGCTACGAGAACAGCTGTTAAATGCCACTTATGCATGGATCTAAGGAAGGAGGGGCTAGAGCCAGCTTGTAGTGCTATATGCCCAGCGAATGCAATACTATATGGTGAAGACGCACTTGTGTTTCAACTAGCTAAAAAGAGGACAGCGGAGTCCATGGCGAAAGCGAGATTTGAATTTGAATTCCGCGGGGTTTAAAGGGAAGAAAAACAATGATCGAAATCGCTTTAATTATTTTCTACATACTTGCATTACTACTACTTGCGAGTTCACACTGGACTGTAGAGCCCTCTTTAAAAAAGTTGATCAAGGTATTCTCATACACAATACTAGTCGCGGACACAGTACTAATGTATCAACACAAGTACATAGATAACGTATCACTCGTCCTCGGAATATCCTTCTCGGCGATCTCACTATTTATCTCCACATACACCCTAGAGTACGTTAAAATCCAGCACTATCCACACGTATTAGAGCTCCTAATGGACTTTTTCCTACTATCAATAATAACGACGTACATAGCGCCAAGCCTAGTAATCCTCGCTGCATCTTGGACTATTGGGGAGATAATTGGATACATGCTGGTGAAACTTGGAGAAGAACACTCCATAGAGGGCTCTCTGACTTCATCACGCGGATTCATATTCACATCTACATTGACCTACGAACTATCCGTCTTCACGATGATCGCTCTAAGCATAGTGTTTACATCTGCAAGTGTAGGGTTGAGAACACTCCTAGAGCCCTTCACTACTGGAGAAGCAAGGATCACTTCTAATCCATACATACTACCCCTCCTCTTCCTAGGCTTCATAGTTAAGACAGCAAATATCCCACTACACTTCTGGCTGCCAAGTGCACACTCAAGTGCTCCATCACCAGCATCAGCCGCATTGAGTGGTTTAATGGTTTCTCTGGGTTACTATGGTTTACTCAGAATACTCCAATACATTGACATATCCCCACTCATTCATCCCATCGCATGGTTCTTCACAGTAGTAGGCGTACTCTCCATATTATATGGTGGTCTTCAAGCAATTCAACAGAGAGATGCTAAAAAACTCCTCGCGTACTCTACAATAGCTACAGATGGCTTTATAAGTCTATTATTCGCACACTACATCGCTTTTCCAAGCCCCACAACACTATGGACTCTAATTCTAGGGATCTTAATGCACGCCGCATACAAAACAACCCTATTCTGTGAGGCAGGGCTTGTAGAAGCTATTTATGGGACGAGGTATATACATGGAATAAGGGGCTTTGTAGCTACATCTCCACTATCGACACTTGGAGGAATACTCTCAATTTTCACCCTTCTAGGAGTACCCGGAACCATAGGCTTCATAGCCAAGATAATACCGGTATTCAACGCTATTGAACTATATGGAGAAAACCCAGTATTCTCGATGGCCTCACTCCTGGGAATACTCGCGTACATAATGACCTCTGCATTAATAGCACTCAAATACTCCCACCTCTACTTCGGAGAACCCAGGGCAAGATTTGAACCACTATTAAAACACATAGATAGAAAGACGCAGATGCCGGTACTTACACTGGGAGCACTAAACATACTATTCTGCTTCGCAATCATTGGAATGGGGCTTTCCGAGATACGCCTATTATTATTACTACTCACCCCACTCTCTCTTATCGCACTCTACATTACATACATGCACTTCAAAATAATTTCAAAGGGGTTAAAGCAATGAAGAATCCTATTGAAATAAAAATACTCTATTCAATCTCAGTACTATTACCTGTGATACTAGGAGCTAGCATAGTTGACTCGAATCCAAGACTTAGTAGACTACTGAGAATGCTTGGTTTTACAGCTCCAGTATTAATGCTCCTATTCACACAACTCATCCATTTATTAGATTACCAATTATTCCTCACACTAGTATCCATTGTAGTAGCGATCGGTGTAAGCCTCCACAATGAAGCCTACTACAAGGTATTATATGGAGTGTCAAGGTATTTCCAGGTAGTAGTGGACACTGCGCTTGCAGCACTAATACTATTGTTTTCCAGTAGCTTCTTCATAGAGCTTATAGTATACTGGTTCTTCATAGACATAATAGTGGCATTAATAGCCATAACAATGGAGTATGGCGTGGAAAACCTGCCGGTATCATCCACGTACATAGTAATGTGTATAGCGCCAAGCGATATAGCATTAATAACAATGTGGGCACTATTAGTATCAAAGTATGGATTAATGAGTTCCCTACTCCTCGAGATCAACTCACCTATTCAACAAATACCCCTAGACCCCTTAATATCCATTATACTTGCTTTCGGCTTTGCAACAAAGATAGGTCAATTCCCACTACACTCATGGCTACCAATAGTACATGGCAAGTCGCCAAGCCATGTCTCGGCAATACTGAGTGGGTTAATCATTAAAATAGGTGCATATGCATTCTTCCTCTCAACACAACTATTCACACTCGACAAAATAGCATTCTACATGCTCTTAGTACAAGGAGTGATCTCCACTATCTACGGAGCATTTGGCGCTATCTTACAAACTCATTTGAAGTGGCTACTCGCATATAGCTCTGTGAGCTATGGAGGAATCATAACATCGTTTTTCGCCACGTATATACTGACAGGTATAGAGCCGTTGAGGCTACTAGTACTATTCGTCATTGTATTCCATGCATTGACAAAGTCCTTATCATTCCTAAACTCAGGCCTCGTATACCAAGTAGCAAACACGTATGACGTCTATAGGCTTGGATACCTCTACTATGTAACTAGAAAAGGCGCATTGTCCGCCTTCACAGCGTTATTAAGTTTAACTGGAATACCTCCCTCAATAGGTTTTACAGTTAAACTCCTACTATTACTAGCTTCAATTAACTTATCACTAATACACACACTTGGAATACCACTACTAGTAGCTATAGTTTTGTCAAGTGTGTTTTCAATAGCTTACAGTGCTAAATTTATGGGTGTATACATATCATCTATTCCACGCATTACTCCACGCCTAATACCCATTCCACAACTTGAATTAAACGCCGAGATCTACCTTGGAGCAGCCTCACTTATACTACCACTATCAATTCTTCTCTATACATACTACGCGGGCTTCCTAGACAGTGTTTTTACAATCTTATTGATCGCAATATACGCTATTACATTCACAGCATACACTCTACTATTCACACGCATATACACAAAGCCGGATATTCCAGAGGATGTAAAGTACTGGCTCTCGGGTGTAGAGTCATGAGTTTCTCCAGGTCTAGTGCTCTAAGGTGGTTTGAAGACCTCCTTGAAAAAACCAGGGTTAAGTTGAAAACTACTAGTAGACACTTATCAATGTCTAGTGTATTGGAGAGAGTCGTGGGTTTGGGAGACGTTGTCTTCCCCAAAATTGTTGAATTAGCACAGTTTTTCGCGCGGATACTAAATAAGCTCCAGTTAACAATGATCGAGTCGATGATAATGGCTTCTATTTGGAGCGGCCTCATACTACTCGCACTAATAATCCTAGTAGTCTACACTACGAGGTGAGATCGTGGAGTTCATTTTACTAACATCCACATCTATCACTGTGTTGCTAGTAAACACTATACTGCCAGTTATAATGGATGGCGTTGAGAGGAAGATAAAGGCTAGAATCCAGAGTAGAATAGGGCCACCCATAGTTCAGACACTATATGACCTACTGAAACTATTAGAGAAGGAAGTAAAACCACTACATACAATGCCCTTCATATTATTCACTATTATAGCATACTTGTCAACTATAATAGCATCGCTATACTTCATAAATCTCTACACAATAACTGGAGATGCATACTACTCGATAACAGCTATTGCCCTATTCGCTATTTCACTAACTTCAAATACACTAACACCACTCCTTCTCCCAAGTCCATTCACTTACACTGGAGGCATGAGAGAAGTGATCTTATCCATTGTGAACGAGCCAGCTTTTATAGTATCATTTGTCCTAGTGTTGACATCACTACGGTTGCTTAACCTACAGAGTCCAAATATATGGATTTTAATAGCTTTATCAATATCTCTCACTACCCTGGTATTATCGAGTTATGCTATCACCGGCCGAATACCCTTCGACATCGCAGAAGCAGAGCCTGAAATAGCGTCTGGAGTATTGCTCGAGTTTAGTGGTAAACTACTCGCACTATTCCTACTCTCAAACCTCATAAAGAGGTTTGTTGTTAAGTACATTATTTCAAGCTTGATACTAGTATACATTATTGGAGCGGGGTTAACGTGCCTAGCCGCATCAATTCTACTAGCTATTGCTCTATGGATAATCTACGCTATTGTCGCAGCTATACTTGGACGCTCTAGAGTAGACCTTGCACCCATTACTCTTGCAAAAGTATATATACTGCTCTTGGCATTATCAATAACAGTGTTATTGGTGGGGATACATGGGTGGTGAAAAGCTAATCCTGGACAAGTACATTGAGCTATCCAGAGATATAGGAGGTAGAGCAAGCATTGAGGGCGACACAGTCCACATAATTGTCCCCAGGGAGAAACTAGTTGAGGCTGCATCTAAGTTATTCAATGAATACCAATGCGATTTTAGAGTCTGCGTTGGAACAGATGAAAGACCATTAAATGGATACTTTTCAATAACACATATATTTACAGATAATAGAAATGGACTGTATGTGTTGTTGAAGACTTACATCGAGCCACAAGATCCAAAGGTACCAAGCATCATTAATGCTGTACCAGGAGCAGACTGGTGTGAAATGGAGGCTCGGGATTTACTTGGAATAGAATTCACTGGTAGAACCCCATATAGACTCGTGTTGCCACCGGAGTGGCCTGAGGGACTGCATCCACTGAGAAAAGACGTCCCATATAATTATAGGCCACAAATACGTGGTGTAAGCGAGAAAATACCCACAACTACGGAGACAGGGGTTATACCGATAGGGCCATACCACCCAGCCCTCCACGAGCCAGAGTACTTTGAACTCTACGTTGAAGGAGAGAAAGTTGTCGACGTCAAATACAGGGGGTTCCACGTTCACAGAGGGATCGAGAAACTCGGAGAGACCCGGATGACTTATCAACAAGTAAACTTCCTCGCTGAGAGAATATGTGGTATTTGTGGATTTGAACACAGTAGCTGCTACGCACTCGCAGTTGAGAAAGCCGCGAAACTAGATGTACCCGAGAGAGCACAGTTCATAAGGAGCATTGTCCTTGAAGTTGAGAGAATACACAGCCACCTACTATGGCTTGGCGTAGCATTCCACGTACTAGGCTACGACACTGGGTTTATGCACGTATGGCGTATACGTGAGAGAGTAATGTACCTCGCGGAGTTACTGACGGGCAGTAGGAAGACTTATGGAATAAACCTCATCGGCGGTGTTAGAAAAGACATTAACGAGGAGAAGAAGCAGAAGACTCTCGAAGTACTGAGGGAGCTCGAGAAGGAGTATAAGGGGTTAATTGAGGTTGCATTGAGTGTTCCACAGGTTAGGAAGAGAGCTAGTGGAACAGGTGTTTTACCCCGCGAAGACGCATTAAAGCTATCAGTTGAAGGCCCTACAGCCAGGGCTTCCGGTATAGATAAAGACGCTAGAAGAGACCTCCCATACGCAGCATACAAGTATGCATCATTCAGAGTACCTGTATACACTGAGGGTGATAACTTAGCTAGACTACTCGTTAGAGTAGATGAAGTAATTGAGTCCATGGCTATTATTGAGCAATTACTAGACAAAATCCCCAAGGGCCCAATACTCCTGGAGAAATATGAGATACCCGAGGGGAGAGTGGGAGTTCAAGTTGTTGAAGCACCTCGAGGCGGAGACGTACACTTCGTGATTACCGGGCATGGGAAGCCGTATAGGTGGAGAGTGCGTGCACCAACGTACAGTAATATCCCAGCTCTCAGAGTAATGCTTAGAGATCAGCCCCTAGCGGATGCCCCACTAACTATTGCAAGTATAGACCCCTGCTTCTCGTGCACCGATAGAGTTCTCATTGTGAGAGAGAATGGTGGGAGAGAGTGGCTTAGACTAACGGGTGGTTTGAAAATATGAGCTTCGTAAAGAAGATCATTAAGCCAGTCGAGGTATTAGTAGTTGCTTCGAAAACAGGTAGAGTGACCATTAAATACCCATTTGAAGAACCATGGATTTCACCGGAATTTAGAGGTAAAATCGAGATAGATCCAGCGAAGTGTATTGGCTGCGGGGCATGCGTTAATGCATGCCCCCCGAATGCACTCGAGATGATTGAGAGCGAGGATAAGAAGACGCTTAGGTACTTTGTGGGGAGGTGTATATTCTGCTGGAGGTGCATTGATGTATGCCCCGTTGGAGCTATAAAAGGCACGAGGAACTTTGAGCTTGCAACTAATGACCCACTCGACCTCTACGACTACATAGTTCACACTAGGGTTAAGTGTAGGGAGTGCAATAGAGTGACAGGTGAGACCACGAGGATGTTGAAGTATGTACTGGAGAAAGCCCCTGTAACTGAGAACTATAACAATAAGTGCCCAGATTGTAGGAAGAAGACTTTTATTAATGCATTATCAATGAGGAGGACTGGTCCGGTTGGAGAAAAAACTTGAGAGAATAAAGAGGAGTATTTGGGTCTTCCACTTAAACACAGGTAGTTGCAATGCATGCGATATAGAGATACTCGACGCTCTAACACCATACCATGATGCAGAGAGATTTGGCGTTAAACTAGTTGGCAGTCCACGACACGCCGATGTACTCTTACTAACAGGCCCTATAACACTTGAATCACTGCCGAAAGTAATAAATGCTATAGAGGCAACCCCTAGACCAAGATTCATTATTGCGCTTGGATCATGCGGTAGTGGTGGTGGAATATGGCATGACACTTACTCAACTATTGGTGGAGTAAACTCACTAGTTAAAATACTAAAGGAGAGGGGTATAGAAGTGGATGGAGTCTACTACGTACCTGGTTGTCCAATTAGGCCAGAAGCACTATTATACGCAGTAGCCTTAATAAGGGGGCTCGTGGAGAAAAAAGCGAAGTCGATGGTGGCCACTGTTGAGTAGTAAATACTACGTGTACATATGCGAGTATGAATCGCAGGAGACATTGTTCTCAAGGCACTTCCTCACTGGTATATCATCATGCCGTAAAATAGGGGAGATCACTTCTGAAAAACTAGGAGAGGCACTTTCACTAGAGATAATGCATACTTTGCTGCAGCAAAGGGAAATCACGATCACTGATCCCTTAGCGGTGGAGAAAGTCCTCACTACGCTTAATTTTACAAGTGAGCAAGTAGAGGCGGCAGTGAACAAACCATACACTTATATAAGACTTGTTGCTAAGGATTAATCCACTTGAAACCCTCAATACACATTTATTCAGTCCCTGAAGACGCTAGTTGTGTTTTTCAAGGTAGTTATTAACATTTAATGAAGGAAGATGCGTATCTCAGTATGGGGTCTGGAATTGCATATAAATCCTCTTTTTTCTCGATAAATCCATTGTCTAGTAGGTTTTTCAATAATCTCGAGAGCTCTGAGTCATATATTCTAGTGCCAAGCTTTAACTCCAAGTACCTCCTCACCTGAGACCATGTTGCACCTTCTTTTCCAATTGCTCTTAGTATCTCCACATATCTCTTCGTGCCCATAACCTCGACGAAGTTGCAGAATTCATTAATTGATATCTTAGATGCCTCTTCGAGAACCTCCTTTATTACTGACTTGTCGAATCCAATTCTTAAAGCCCTCAAACCCAGAAATGTAAGCCACCCAATGATGCCATCAAGGGCTTCTACAGCTGAGTGGAGAAAGTCCTCGCTTACACTCACACCGTGTTCTTCAAATCCCCTCCTCAGGAACTCTAATGCTAAATCCCTACTTAGGGGGCTCAATATTATTTTCTCAAAGTACCTCCCATAGAGGGGTGAAGAAGGGTCATTTATTCTCAAGAACCTATAGAGTAATCCCACCTTGGAGCCTGTGAAAACAAAAGATAAGTTCTTCAAGTTGTCATATGCGTATGCAAGGGATGGTAGTATTGTATATCCACGCATTTTACTCAACTCCTGAGCTTCATCAAATACTATGACCAGCCTATTTCCTTCATCACCTGCACATTCATCGAGAGCTTCTAGAATTGATGAGAAAGAAGGGCGCTGTCTACTAGTAGAGAATTCTATGCCGAAATCAAGTATTTTCACACCACGTATTCTCCCAAGATAAACCCTAGCTTTCTTAGAAAACGAGATGAAGTCGTTTAGACTCTTTCTCAACTCCTCTAAGAGTTCATTATATGTAATATAACTAGCTGTCTCGAATTTCCTAATATCCAGGTACACTCTAGGCATGTTATAGGTAGCAACCTTCACAAGTGAGGTCTTTCCAACTCTCCTAACACCAAGCACCACGGTTATTGCATGTGAGGAAATAGACCTCTTGAGATCCTCGAGTTCTTTCTCTCTATCAAACAACTCACTAGGTCTCTCGGCAGGTCTTTCAATGAACCCCATACTACATACCTATGTAGTTACTACATAGGTATGTAGTATAAATTACCTAATAAATCCTTCAAGAGAAAACCTTAAGCTTCATATACTGAGATGAAGAATCATTCTGAGGTACTTTAAAACCTAGATGAACGAGAGCGAGATTTGAACATGGATCATAGCATTAACAGAGCAATCTTTTATTAAAAGCGAAACTATTCTATGATCGATCATTGAGGAGTTTTAAGATATAGTTAAAAACCCCTCAACTCAACAGTATTAATTAATTTAAAGGTCTATTTGCTCTCAGGCTACATTTAAAGCTTGTCTTCATATCGAAGTTACTATTTTTATAGTTCCTGATTTACTATGTACTTAGGTTGTCTTATGCATGGTGATTGAGTTGAGCAATAAGGTTCTTAGTACTAGGGATTTTGAGGGTCTCTCGCTAAAGGAAGCCTTTGAATTACTTGGTTCGAGGCCTAATGGGTTGAGTGATGAAGAAGCAGAGAGGAGACTGCGTATTTATGGACTTAATGTTATTGAAGAAAAGAAAGAAAGTCCTGTGCTAGAGTTCTTAAAGAGGTTCTGGGGGCCTATGCCCTGGCTTCTGGAGATCGCAATAATACTCTCCCTTTTCATTGGACACGTTATTGAGGCCACCATAATTGCACTTCTTCTAGTCATTAATGCAATTATCGGGTTCCTCCACCATGAATCCAGTAGAAAAGTCCTGGAGATGCTGAAATCTAGACTGGCTCCTCGGGCTAGAGTTTTTAGAAATGGAGCCCTCAGAGACATAGAGGCGGCTTTAATTGTCCCAGGCGACGTTGTACTCGTCGAACTTGGCGATATTGTACCAGCTGATTGCAAGATTATAGAGGGAGAGGTCTCAGTTGATCAATCGATTCTAACCGGGGAAAGCCTACTAGTTGAAGTATCTCCCGGTGGAGTTATTTTCGCTGGATCAATCATTAAGAGAGGAAGAGCTAGATGCCTCGTAGTAAACACAGGTAGGAACACTTATTTTGGGAAAACTGTAGAGCTTGTCAGAGTAGCTAAACCGAAGTCACACACGGAGGAAGTAATGCTAGCGATAACTAAGTATTCCATGTACATAGGAGTAATGGTGATGATCGCCGCAGACATATATATTTACTTCTCGGGTTTAAAGAACGAAGTTATCTCAATAATAACCTTCGACTTAGCCATACTAATGGGGTGCGTACCCGTCGCTCTCCCAGCAGTTATGACAATAATGCAGGCTGCTGGAGCACGTGAACTAGCACAAAAAAGCGTCTTGGTAACAAGGCTAGATGCAGTTGAAGATGCCGCCTCGGTGGACATACTCTGCCTAGATAAAACAGGTACAATTACAATGGGATCTCTTGAGGTAAGTGAATTAATACCAATTAGTGTACGTAGTGAGAAAGAAGTCTTAGAGCTTGCTCTCTACGCCTCACCAGAGGACTCAGAGAGCCCAATAGACATTGCAATAAACAAAAAAGCCAAAGAACTCGGGGTTACCAGGAGAGGAAAACAAATCTCACTCACACCATTCGAGCCTTCAATTAAAAGAAGTGAAGGAGTCATCGAACTCGGAGAGAAGAGAATAAGGGTAGCTCTAGGAGCACCACAAGTAATCATTAGCTTGTGCGGAGAAACCCCACAAGGCCTCGAGCAAATACTAGAAAAACTCGCTGAAAGGGGGTTAAGAACGCTACTTGTTGCTTATGGTGAAGAAGGAAAGTCTATGACCGTGGCCGGGGTTATTGGTCTCTCTGATCCTCCAAGGACAGACTCGGTAGAGCTCATAAGTGAATTAAAAAAGCTGGGTATAAAACCATTAATGTTAACCGGAGATAGCTTCCCAATAGCTAGAGAGATTGCGAAAAAAGTAGGAATCGGTGAAAAAGGATATCCACTCTTACATATAAGGGAGAAACTCAGGGAGATTGTAGAGAGCATTGATTTTATAGCAGAGGTTTACCCCGAAGATAAATACTTCGTCGTCAAGGCCCTTCAGGAGAAAGGACACATGGTTGGCATGACTGGGGACGGAGTAAATGATGCCCCAGCATTACGCCAAGCCGAGCTCGGTATAGCTGTTAGTGGAGCAGCGGACGTTGCCAAGAGGTCGGCCGGAGTAGTACTCCTAACTCCTGGACTAAGAGGAATAGTTGACGTTATAGATGTTAGTAGAAGAGTTTATCAGAGGGCTCTTACGTGGATTCTAAATAAAGTAGCAAAGGTCATTCAATTCACTCTTCTCCTACCACTTGGATTGATGTGGCTACACTACGATGTATTGTCATTAATGGGTATGGCACTACTCATATTTGCCAACGACTTCGCAACAATGTCTCTCTCAACAGATAATGCATCACCCTCGCTTAGTCCAAGAAAGTGGAGGATAGAGAGCCTTATAATCTCTTCATTAGTTGCAGGAATATCATTACTCATAGAAGCAATATTAGCTATCTACATAGGACTCATAGTATTCAACCTAGACATGAAACAAATGCAAACATTCATACTACTCAACATGGTCTATACAAGCCAGTTCAGAGTCCTCATACTTAGGGAGAGAAATTACTTCTGGAGGAGTAAACCGGGTACGATGCTCGTAATATCTATAGTCGGCGTGATCATAGCCTTTACGCTACTAGGTATAACAGGATTCATAGTAGAGCCTATCTCAGCTAACGCAGTCTTCTCCTCGCTGGCATACTCCACAATATTCACAATAAGCATAGACCCCATAAAAGTGTTCGTATTCAAAAAGACAGGTCTAACCGGTCGATGAACGAACATCTACGTTATCACCTATATCACATGGAGTATCAATCCATATTAGGATATTAATCTCTAGTAAATAGTGTAGATACGGCTTTATTTGCATGGTGAGGTTTTTGCCAAGGCGTTGTATGCGTCAGTGGTGGAGGGTTCAGGGTCCTCCGGGATACCAGGGTGAGCTTAAAATAGAAGAATCGCTCTATATCCCAGTTAAGCCATCGCAGTCTCTCATCGTCGCGGACTACGTGGAGCTATACGATTATGAAGTCGAGGCATTCAAGCTCGTCCACTACGATGGTTTAACCACCGATGAAGCATCCGCCAAAATGGGCTTGTCCAAGGCCACTTTCTGGCGCATCCTGGAGCAGGCGAGGTTTAAAATTGCAAGGGCATTGGTGGAGAACAAGC
>Ga0080005_125774_pt1 | contig 14592 bp, 16 predicted proteins | sample JossMetagenome_2_FD_69208 | JGI IMG/M metagenome (GOLD analysis project Ga0080005, IMG submission 69208) | Hot spring sediment microbial communities from Joseph's Coat, Yellowstone National Park, USA - JC3_ASED (SPADES assembly) (version 2) | ecosystem: Environmental > Aquatic > Thermal springs >... | reverse complement strand
AGTAGAAGTAAAAAGTGAAAAAATATTATTAAGAGGTATTGCTGCATCTCCTGGTGTTGGTACTGGAAAAGTAAAAATAATATTATCTCCAGAAGAATTTGATAAATTTGAAGAAGGAGATATATTGGTTACTGTAATGACAAATCCAGATTTTGAACCATTAATGGCAAAAGCTTCCGCAATAGTTACAGATGAAGGAGGTCATTTATCGCATGCTGCAATAGTTTCAAGAGAACTAGGAAAACCTGCTGTTGTTGGAACAAAAGATGCAACTAAAATATTGAAGGATGGAATGGTTATAACTGTAGATGGAACACATGGTATTGTATATGAAGGAGAAGTAAAATTGGGAGAATTAACTAGAAAGGAAGTTGCAAGAAAAATAGTAAAATCCACGCCATTAGAAATTACAGCTACAAAAATTATGGCAATTGCCGATTACCCAGAAACTGCAAGTAAGGTAAAGGATTTGGTAGATGGTATAGGATTATTAAGGTTGGAATTCTTAGTATTAAGAAATAGAAAACATCCAAGATGGTATTTAGATAATAATAGATTGGATGAATTTACGAATATTTTGGTAGAAAGATTAGAAGAAATATTGAGAATTATGTATCCAAAGCCTGTAATAGTTAGGACATTAGATATGAGGACCGATGAATATAGAAATTTAGAAGGAGGAGAAAAAGAACCGAAAGAGGCAAATCCAATGATGGGATGGCATGGTATTAGGAGAGATTTAGATCAAGAACAACTATTTAGAGCTCAAATAAGAGCTTTTAAAATATTAATAAAAGAAAGAGGATTGAATAATTTATGGGTAATGTTACCATTTGTAATATCATGGGAAGAGGTATATAGAGCAAAAGAAATAATTAAAAGTGAGGGATTAGTACCTGGAAAAGATATGAAGTTTGGAATAATGGTAGAAACACCTGCTGCTGCATTAATAATTGAGGATATAATTAAGAATGCTGGTATAGACTTTATATCTTTCGGAACAAATGATCTAACCCAATTAACATTAGGAGTAGATAGAAATAATGAAATGGTACAAAAACTAATGGATGAAGGACATCCTGCAGTTGTCAAATTAATATCAAGGGTAATAAAAATATGTAAAAAATATGGAGTATATACATCATTATGTGGACAAGCTGGTTCTAGACCGGATTATGCAGAATTATTAGTAAAACTTGGCATAGATTCTATATCGGTAAATGTAGATGCAATAGAATTAGTAAGGGAAACTGTAGCTAGGACGGAGAAAAAACTTTTATTAGATAAAATAAGAAAATTATAAATGAATAAAAAGGATATACTATATATATCTTTAATAACTGTTTTTTTCATATTTTTCATATTTTTACCAATAAATATCAACATATTTGTTAAAATTGGAATAATTATATTATTATATTTAATTTATTCATTAAAATATCTTCAAGAATATTTAGAATATGAAGAGATGATAAACAATTTTCCATTATTTTTAAGAGATTTATCCCATTATTTAAAAATAGGACAGCCATTACCAATTGCTTTAAAAAGTGTGTCAAATAATTATTATGGAAAAAGACTGAATAAAGAAATTAAATATATAATTTCTGAGATGGAATATGGGAAAACTTTTTATGATGTGTTAAATGATTCTGCAAAGAGAATAAATAATTTAGAAATATCTGAAGTTTTATTGAATATAAATAATGTTTTAAAAAGTGGTGGGGATTTAAGTAATTTATTAGACACATTATCAGAAAGCATAAGAAATTTAGAAATAATTAAAAAGGAAAGATTATCTCAATTAAAACTTACAACATATACATATTACGGATTATATCTCGGAGTTCTATTATCAATCATTGCAGTATATTATTTAATAATTAATATAAAATTATTAGGTCTTTCATTTAATAAAGATGTATATTATGAATTAATAAATACGTATAAATTTTTATCTTTTTTATTATTATTAATTAATGCAATTTTTACAGGTTTAGTTATTGGAAAACTTGCAAAAGGAACTATAAGAGCTGGTATAATTCATAGCATAGTTTTGACAGCTATATCTGTAGGTTTTTTCTTTTTATTATAATTTTAAAATTTTTTCATTTAAGGAAATATAATGGTATTCAAGAACTATAATTTTAAAATAAGAAAAATTAAAGAATCGAGAAAATTTATGAGGCCACCTTTTTGGGCAGCAATTAAAAAATTTGGTAGAATAGTCCCACTTTATAGATTAAAATAATTATACATTTGGTTCTACACTTTTTATTATAGGATCTATATCCATTCCTGGTCTTCTATTTTTTATTAATACAACTCTTGAATCAACATCTTCATTAAATATCTCATAATCAAGTAATTTTTCTACTAATCCCTTTGCAAAATTTCTTACATCTTCCATGCTTGGAACATTTTCAAATTTTAATCTTGATCTTGAATATCCTAAGAATGAGTAAGATTTTACTTCTATAAAGTGGGGATTATATATTTCAATTAATTTAGCCCATTCATCAAAATAATTCGGATCATCATTTATTCCCTTAATTAGTGTTATTCTTGCAACTCTTCTTGTTTTCATTTTTGATGCAATTTCTAATGATTTTAGAAATCTTTCCCAATAATCCTTATGTAAAGGTACAGATATTTTTTTGTACATTTCTTTATTTGGAGCTGTAAATGATATATATAGTTGTGTTGGTAATGCATTTTTTTCGATTAATCTTTCCAATGCTTCTGGAACCTGTCCAGATGTTACTATAAATATTGATTTTATCCATGGCCAATTTTTCTTAATATATAATATACTCTCTGCGACATATGGGTATAACAATGGTTCTCCAGATAATGAAAATGTAACATGGGTTGGTTTATCAATAAATTTATCCAATAATTCTTTATTTGCCTTTGGGTTGCCATAATATCCAATTAGTAGTTTCCTTCTTAATTCTCTAAGTTTTTCCATTATTTCTTCAGGCTTATCCACTTTATCTTCTGGTAGTATATCATAATAAGGTTCAAATTTTGTATTCGGTCTCCAGCAAAATATACATCTATTTGTACACCAAACAACCGATTGCGTCATTTCCATACATCCTGCAGTGTCTATACCATAGAATTTATTTTTATAGCAGACTCTTCCATTTACAATTGATTCTTTTGTCCAATGGCAAATTTCAACAGCAGAATGATTATAAATTCCATATCCAGCTTTTTCTAATTGTTTTAAAGTTCTTAAATCATGTACTTTCCATTTTTCGATATTTTCATTCATTGAATAATATATTATATAACACCATTATAAATCTATCAGTGAACTTGGCATTCATCATTTATCAGCTGAGAAGGCTTTCTTCACCCAAGTAATTGTATATCTTAAAAGATTTTATTTCATAATTTTTAAAATATTTCTTAATCAATTCTTCAAATTTTTCTTTATTTAAGTTTTCTCCACTACACCATGCAGCATCTATATCTATATAAATTCCGTCCTCTTCAGTATAGCTACTTATTACTATATGAGATGTTGTTAAAATTCCAATAAATGTTATATCTTTATTTCCTTCAAAATCTGCCGGAAATAAATAAATTTTATGATATAATAATCTACTATTTAAAATTTTTGCAAGATCGTTGGAAAATTCTTTAATAATATCAATAAAATTTTCGTTTCTACTTATCTTTACCATTGTTAGCAACCTCTTCACATCCTTAACATATATTTTTTTATATTCTTTATTCATTTATGAATAAATCTATATATTTTTATCTTTAAAAATTTATATTTAGGAAAGCCCCGTCGTCTAGTGGCCTAGGATTCAGGGCTCTGGTCCCTGAGACCGGGGTTCGAATCCCCGCGGGGCTATTTTTTATAAAAATAATTATTTAACGATTTTTAATGGTTCAAAATCTTGAATCATTAATATTAGATTTTAGATATATAATAAATGATGCTGATAAATTATCAAATCCTAAAGATTATATTCAGATAATTTCAGAAATTCAATATATAATATCTTCATCTAATGCAAAATTTTATGAGGGAATAAAAAGGAAGAGAATACCTTTTAATGAAATAGAAAGATATATAGATTTAGATAGTATACTTATTAATGGTTGCTCTACAATTGGGAGTATAGAAATAGCAAGAATTTTAAGATTCGGCGAAAAAGATGTAAGTAATGTAATTGATATAGTATGTGAAGATCAACAAAGAACTATAAAACAAAAAGATAGCATAATAAAATATTTAGAAGTGAGAAAATATGAATATGCATTTCTACCAAACAATATTTATGGATTTAAATTAAACTTAAATGGAGAAGAAGTAAAAATTCCTAATTTATATGGAATATACTATTATATAAAAGTAAAATTACCAAATAATACAGTATTATATATAACGATTAATACAGCAGGAAATATATTTATTAAAAAAAGTGGTTTAAATTATATACTATATTTTGACGATTTTGGATTATTTTCCATAATTTATAAATTTTTTAGATGTAAAGATAAAGATAAAAAAGATTTAGAAGAATATGAAAAATGTAAAGAAGATGATATTGAAGAAAAAATAAATAAAGGATTCAATGATAGAGACATTAATAAGTTAGGACAATTCTTTAGCAAGGAAGATATTGATAGGATAAGAAAAAACTTGGATAAATATCTTGAAGAACATCCAGATTCTGTGTATAAAAGTTTATATAAAATTATTAAATATATCTAATAAATTTTTTTGGCGAATTAGTTATTATAGATTTTTCTAATGGTATATTTAAATAAATAGAATCAAGTAAAATCTTTATTAATATATTTATCCTATCTGGAACATTTTTTATGGATCCATATAATTCTATTCTTTTATGTGGTAAATCAATATTTCTAAATAAATATTGGGTTGCATACTGCCAATTTAGACCAACGTCAACAATTCCACCTAAAATAAATAATTCATATTTCTCTAAATCTTTATCATTAAATATTTCATCTCCATAAGGGTCTAATATTACTGCTTTATACTTATAGAAATCAAAATCTTCTTGTTTTTTATATATATTTACAAAATTTTTACCTAGAAAGGAATAATCAATATCTCCAATTAATATTAAATTACTATCAAATAAATATTCCCTTATAACTTTTAATGATTGAGAAATTTGTGTTTTTAGACTAATTTTTCCTTTATTTGGTAATAAATTGTATAATGAATTATCTATCAGAAACTTTTTTTCATTTTGAATATCATTTAATATTTTTTCTTTTAGTATGTCTACTTCCTCTTTTGCATCTTTATTATATTTTACTTCAATAAAGTTTTTGTATATTATTTCTCCATCATCTTTATATAATCTTTTCTTATTTAATAAATATTTTACAATACAATCTTGTCCAATATATTTTTTGCTTTTATCATAGTTTCTTACGGTTATATAATTAATATATTTTGAAGTGATTTTTTCTAATATCATAAAAAAATATTTTCTAAAAATATTTTAAGGCCCGTAGTCTAGTGGTATGATGCCGGACTCACTATCCGGAGGTCCCGGGTTCAAATCCCGGCGGGCCTATATAATAATACTATCTTAAAGATGGAATGAGTTATTATTATTAATAAATTTGTAGGGTTTGAATACATAATGTTAATATATTAAAAATTTATAAACGAGATAAGTAGTTATATTATATTTTTAGTAACTCAGTATTAAGTCATTAATTTTTCTACAATTGATGGATTATTATATATTTGATTTTTATCGATTTTTAAATTTTATTATATAACATCATTATATGACACTGAGATGTGAACTATTTGTAAAAGAGATGCTTCCATCAATTAGAAGAGAGTTATCAAAAATATTGTATGATAATTATAAAATGTCTCAAGAAGAAATTGCAGATAAATTATCAATAACACAATCCGCAGTTTCTCAATATTTAAAGGGTATAAGAGGTAAATATTATTTTGAATTTGATCAAGAAGACAAAATTATATTAATTAAAATGGCAGAATTATTAAAAGAAGATAAAAATATTAAATTGCCAGATTTACAATCTATGTTATGTCAATTATGTGAAAAAAGATATAAATACATAAAATGCTATATTAAAATATGAGTATATTTGATGTAAAATCTGTTGCAATTGTAGGAGCAAGTAATAAAGAAGGAAAGGTTGGAAATATAATATTAAAAAATTTTATTAAAAGATTTCCTGGAAAAATATACCCAATAAATCCAAATTATGATAATTTATATAATTTAAAATGTTACAAAAATATTCTTGAAATAGATGAAAATATAGATGCGGTTGTAGTAGCAATACCTGCAGAAAGTGTTCCTGAAGTTATAAAACAAGCTGGAGAAAAAGGTGCAAAATTGGCAATAATAGTTTCTGCAGGATTTTCTGAAGTTGGAAGAAAAGATCTTGAAGAAAAAATATTAGAATATTCAAAAAAATATGGAATAAGAATATTGGGGCCAAATGGTATGGGTTTATATGATCCATATAATGGTATAGATACATTTTTTGTTGATGATAAAAGATTAATAAGACCAAAGAAAGGAAAAATTGTTTTATTATCTCAATCTGGTGCAATTGCTTTGGCAGTTATGGAATGGTTATCAAGTAAAAATATTGGTGTATCGAAGATAATTTCTTATGGAAATAAAATTGATCTAGATGAAGTTGAAATATTAAAAGAATTAAAAGATGATCAAAATTCTAAGGCAATATTTATATATATGGAAGGATTAAGAGAAGGAAGGGGTAAGGAATTTTTAGAAGTTGCAAGCCAATTAAATAGACCAGTAATAGTATTAAAATCAGGAAAGACAAAGAGGGGTTCTATTGCAGTTTCATCACATACAGCATCTATGGCGGGAGATTATGAAGTATATAAAAATTTATTTAAACAATATAATATAATTGAAGCGAAAAGTATGGGAGATTTTATGATTTATTTAAAAACTCTGGCATTTTATTTATAATAATGGTTATTTATATATATACAAATGGGGGAGGCGAAGGTGTTTTAACAACAGATGCTTTAGAAGAAAATAATATTAAAATAGAAGAAACGCCGGAAGATATTAAAGAAAAATTAAAAAATATTCTACCTTCTTTTGCTTCATTTCATAATCCAATAGATACTACAGCTCAAGCAAGTGAAGATCAATATATAGAAGGATTAAAGATACTATTAGAAGATTCTAGAACCGAAGGAATAATTGCAATATTATTACCACAATTACCTCTTTTTACAGAAAAATTTCCTGAAAAATTATCAAAAATAATAAATAAAAAAATTCCATTAGTATTTTTAATATATGGAGGAGGATTTACTGAGCAAATAAAAATATCTGTTGAAGAATATTTGCCTGTATTTGAATCACCAGAAGAGGCTGCTAAAGCATTATCCTTTTTATTAAGATTAAAGAAAAATAATTGGATATAAAAATTTTATAAATGTTTTCTTTAAGGATAATATATGAATAAGAAAATATTATTAATTTTATTATTGTCCTTTATACTTTTATCAACTAAAAATATTTTCTCTTATCAAATTTATTATTATAATCAAGGTTATATTCCAAATATTTCGATTACTCCATATTTATATAGTAAGGAATTTTTACCTGGACAAAATATTACAGGATATGTTTTTATACAAAATAATGATCCATATTATTATCCTCAGATATTTTTGGGAATAATGTTAGTTAATGAAAACTCATCATTTGGTACACAAGTATTATATGCAGAATTAAAGATGATATCAAATCTATTACCATATCAGAATTATACAGTAAATTTTTCATATCAAATTCCAGAAAATATGTCTTCAGGAAATTATGAACTATTATTCTATTTATATACTGCTACAAAACATATAATAGGTAATCCAAACAACTTTTCTACACCAATATATGAAAATATTTATATAAATAATCCAAATATTGGTAATTATCCTTGGATTGCTATTGTGAGAAATCAAACAGAATTAATTATTAATAATAAAGTATTAAATTTAAACTTAAGTTTATATTCATTGTATAATACAAATGCAACAATAAATGTTAAATTTGCTGCGTGGGATGCTATATTATATGGAGCAATATACAATAATTCTTTTAATGTAGAATTAAAGCAAGGATATAATTATATTTATGATAATATTGATGTATCCAATCTATATCCTGGGATATATTATATTTTAATTGAAGTATATTCTGGTAAGTTATTACAAGATTTGTATATTATACCTTACTATGTTTATGGGGAATCATTGTCTTTTGATGGAATATACTTAAATAATAATGGAACCCTATTAGTAATTTTATCAACATATCCAGATGATAATAAGAATCATGTTTTATATAATGTTGGATTGACAATATATTCAAATAATCAAAAATTTCAAAATTCAATTAATATAGGTAATTTACTGTACAATTCTACAAAATATATATATATTTATGATAATGTTCCAATGATAAATGGGGTAGATTTATGTTTTAACTTAACATATCAAAAAGAAGTAAATGGACTAACCTATCTTTCAAATATATGTTATACATATTATCTAACAAATCAAACAAAAAATTTCTCTTCTGATTACAGTACAGAAATAAAGGTTATAGTAGTTTTAATAATAGTTGCTGGTTTAGTTACCTATTTGCTTATAAAAAAATAATGAAAGTTTTATAAATTATGTTATATAAAAATATTTTATAATGTTCGACAAGAGTATAAATAAGGGAAGGATATTATATAAGTTATATAAGATCCTAATTATATTGATTATATCTATAATTATCTTTGTTCGTTTATCTACTCCCATCTATGCTCAGTGTTATACATATACTGAGTTTAAAACAACTGTTACAACAACTGTTACATCTACAGTTACAGCTACTTCAACAGCATATACAACAGTTACAAACACAGTTTATACAACAATAACTAATACTCAAACAGTCACCAGCACAGTTTATACAACAGTAACTAGCACAGCATATACTACAATCACCAACACAGCATATACAACAATAACTAATACTCAAACAGTCACCAGCACAGTTTATACAACAGTAACTAATACAGTTTATACAACAATCACCAACACAGCATATACAACAGCGACAAGTATGGTATATGCAACAGCTACTACAACACAAACTGTATATGATATGTTGAATATAACTAGTACATTAACTACTACCTTAACTTCAACTGTTTCAGTAACATTTACAACTACAATAACTACTACAGCAGTTGTTTCGACTACAGTTACTACAACAACAACTTCTACAAGCACGATATGGAGCACAGTATATACAACAACCACTAATACGATAACAACTACGAGTACAGTTACAACTACATCAACTGTCTATACAACTACTACATCTACTTTAACTTCGACTGTTACGGCTAATCAAACTTCTTATATTTTAATACAATCATAAGATGGATTTAAGAATCAAAATAAAAGAGATTTTGAAATTCATGTTAATTTTAGTATTATTTATAAAGGCATTTAACGTTATTTATAGTGTGGCTTTCTGTACTACTTATAGTGGTACAGATTTTGTATGCACTTCTTGTATTTTTGACCTCGGAACATGTGTAGAAGATTGTACATATACATCAACCGATACAGTTTATAATACTGTTACTTCTACTACAACCAGTACAGCTTATACCACAGTCACTAGTACAGTTTATACAACAGTAACTACCACAGTTTATACAACAATAACTAATACTCAAACAGTCACCAGCACAGTTTATACAACAGTAACTAGCACAGCATATACAACAGTTACAAACACAGCATATACAACAATAACTAATACTCAAACAGTCACCAGCACAGTTTATACCACAGTCACTAACGTTGTATCAACAACAACAATTACTTCTACAGTTACAAGTACTACTACATCTACAGTTTATACATCAACTTCAACAGTTTATACAACAGTGACTAATACTCAAACAGTTACCTCTACGGTTTCTCTAACACTTACTTCAACAGTCACCTCAACATCAACAATAACTAATACTCAAACTTATATTACAAATGTAACAAATACAACTACATCAACAGTTTACACAACAGTAACTAACACAGCATATACAACATCTACAACAACAACCACATCTACTATTACAAATTATGTAACCACTACAACAACAACTACTATTATATATAGTTCTATCCTATATTTACGTGGCATTTTGAGTATTAATTCTGTTAATCAAACTTTCTATAGGTCAATTAGTATCCCTGTACAGTCTGAAAACGTAATATTCTATTTAAATATAACTAATTCTGGTAATACAACAATTAATAATATAACTTTATCTTTTTCAGTTATTGGAAATAGTGTAATTTTATTATATAATAACTTACCATTGACAGTATTAAATAATATTACTATATCTTCTCCTTTATCACCAAATAGTTCAGTAATAATACCATTTAATGTGCTTGTAGTATCTCCAGGTTCAACAGATGTGAATATAAAGGTTTATGTAAATGAACAATATATAGGATATGGAAACTATCAATTTATTGTTGAATTAGGATCTTCTTCACCAGCTTTAGTAGTTTCCGAAAATATAAATTATATATTAATATCTTTGGTAGGAATTTTAGGCCTGTTACTATTAATATAAAATAACAAATCATTTAAAAAAATTATCATTATTATTAGTTTATGAATATGAGAAGTCTAGTATTGTTAGTTTTTGTTGTAATAATTTTTGGGATAATATATTATTTGGGTTATCAAAATAAAACATATAGTAGTGGAAAAATATTAAAATTATCAATATATAATCCAACGAATTGTACTGTTTTTTCACCATTTCAACAAGAAATATATATAAATAGCTCTATAATGAATGAATATGGGATAAATGAAAATGGATCAAATGTTTTCTTCTTTACTGATTTGAATAACATTACAGGGTCAATTTTATATTCCTGGTTTGCAGGTTATTATAATAATTATTCTATTTGGTGGGTAAGGTTACCAAGCTCAATTTCTCCATATTCGAATATTACAATATACATGTATATAGGACCTGCGGGAGAAAATTATTATGAAAAATATTCTCCATACGTTGGTATATCATCTTATGTATATAATAATTACAGTTGGGGACCTCTAAGTATTTATGATAATGGACAATTAGTCTTTAATTTTTATGGTTGGTTTTATGATACAAGAAATAATTGGGTTTTAAATGTTAAAAATGGAAATTATTTTCCAACCCCAACAATTAATGGAATTGAGATGATAAATTATTCATTATCTCAAGGATCATATATAGAACCACCAAATAATGGAAATATTCCAAATATACCAATAATTATTGAAGAAGGATGGTATTATAATGGGGAAGCTGATGCAAATGTAATTTCAATGTATGGTGAAAAATCCATTGTATATGCAGCGAGAGCAAATAAATTTGGAGGATATACACCAACATTATTAGATTCTATATTTGTACAGTATGAGTATTATAATTTACAACCTGCAATATATATTTCATATTCTGGTAGAAGGTTTCCTATACGATTATATGAAGGACCATTTATAAATAAAAACCAATCATATGTTTATTCATATTTCTTAGCTAATTTCTGTAATGATACATATTTACAAGCAGGATATCTTGCTTTGAATAATATTCCGCCAATTTCTCTATTAGGAACTTTGGAAAATACTAATCAGACTTTAAAAATAAGAATTGATAGAAATATTTTGTCGGGAAGATATTTTTCCATTGGTTCTGGAAGTGGTCCTCAATCAACATCTTCTCAATCCATATACTGGGTTGTTGGAAGAACATATCCACCAGATGGAATTATGCCAGAAATTTATATAGAAAGATTATCTTGAATAGTCTAGTTTTTTAAATTTTTTTAAGATAGATCAATAATGAGAAATTTATTTAAGATTATTGATAATTTAAAGAAAAATAAGATAATACGTAAATTATATGGATTTATAAAAAAATATCCTTTTTATATAATTTTGGGTATTTTATTGTTAATTTATACTTATCAAACATTTTCTGTATTTTATCATATAAATTCATATATTTCTGATGAAGTATGGTATGCTCCAGCCTCATATAATATTATGACAAAAATATTTCATTTAAATATAGATCAGACTGTTCCATTTCCTTCTGGAAAAGATTTAATTGATTATTTTAATCTTGAACATCCGCCTTTAGCAAAATATATTATTGGTATCTTTATATACTTTTTAAGATATGATTATTGGGTTTGGAGAATTCCTAGTTGGATATTGGGAGATTTAATAATAATTCTATCATTTTTAATAACTAGAAAAATTGTTGGTAATAATATATTTGGAAATATTGCTGGAATAATTGCTTCAATTTTAATTATATCTGATCCAAATATATGGATAATGCATGGTATAGCTATGTTAGATATATATATTTCATTTTTTTCTTTATTATCATTATATTATTTAATAAAAGACGACATACAAAAATCATCAATATCTTTTGGACTAGCATTTTCTTCAAAATTTTCTGGAGCATTTTTAATATTTCCTCTTTTATATTATGTTAGGAAGGTTGATATAAGTAGAATAAAAAGATTTTTTTATGTAATTATATTACCATTGCTAATATATTTATCTTTAAATATTCCATTAATTATATATTTTGGATTTTCTAATTGGTTTAAGAAGGGCTTTTTAGACGCATTAAAGTGGGGTATAACGTCTGGACACGTTGTAAATGCTACAAATCAAATTTCTTTACCATGGCAATGGTTGTTAAATATTCATCCATTTCATTTAGGAACGTATTCTGGAAATGACCTTTATTTAAATAATTTTTATGCATCTGTAAACAATTATTTTATGATACTCTGGTTAATTTTAACACCTTTAGTGTTTATATTAAAAGATAAAAAAGTTACAGTTTCTTATTTATATCCATTATCAATTTATTTAGGATTTTTCTTAATATATATGTTAGGTAACAATACATTATTTACATTCTACATAACAGATTTTATGCCAATGGTCTATGTATATATAGTCTCTTCCTTATTTTTATTGGGATTAAGATATTATAAACGTGAAATTAATGTTTAATTTAATAATTAAGCGGACCCGGGGGGATTCGAACCCCCGACCTACGGCTTAGGAGGCCGTCGCTCTATCCATGCTGAGCTACGGGTCCTTCCTAATTTAATTTAATTATCTTTTATTAAATTTTGAATTTTTGTTTGTTATAATAAACTAAGTCTTTTAAAGTTAAAAAATTTATAAATATCAATATTCTATTAAATTATTTATGAAGGGTATATCGCCAATTATTGCAACAATACTATTAATCGTAATGACAGTAGCAATAGCAGGATTAATGTATGCATGGATGTCTGGGATGTTTTCTTCATTAACATCAACAACTTCACAACAGGTTAGTATGGCTACGCAAATAGCATCTTTTAGTGTACCACAGGTATATGTTTCTGGTGGTAGTGTATATGCAATATTATACAATAATGGAAATGTACCAATTAATACTGCTAATCTGACTATAGTAGCTCAAGAATATTGGGCTTCAAACAGTACATATACTTTTACTGCATATACTTGTTCAGCGTCATCAGCTATAATTATATCAGGTCAACAACGTACATTAACTTTATCATGTACTCCTACAGATTTAGTTACTAAATGGAGTTCTGGAATTTATTATTATATATTTACGTTTACATATAGTGGAGTATCTGTTCAGGCGACATTGCGTCCACCATAAGATTGAAGATTTTTTATAATTATATAAAAATAAAATTTTTATAAAAAATTACGTTTTTGAAATTTTATGCTTATGCATTTCCCAAAGTTTATATATTGCATTTAATATCATATAATACCTTCTTCCGAGATGAACTGATGATCCCTTCTTTTTAATTTCTTTTAATATCTTATAAAAATTCTCTATAAGCTTTTCTAATCGAATAATTTCTGGATAAACTCTATTTAAATTAGCTCCATATAACTTCTTTAAAGATTTTATATATTTTTTTATTTCTTTTAAAACCTTCTTTGCCGTTTTTTCAATTTTTTTAATATTTCTTAAATCTTTAGATTCCTTTAAAAGTTTTTCAATATCTATATTTATTTTTTTAAATTCCTTTCTTATTGTTTTTATAATTTTTTCCTCCTTTTTTGGATTGAGTTTTTTGTTAATTTTACCCAGCTTACCCTTTGCTTTGCCTTCAGATAATCTTCTAAAAGGTATAATTACCATAAATTTTAAAAGCATTTTGGTAATTATAAAATTTTTTAATCTTACTTTATAAATAATTGAAACTCAACTTTTATTTCAATAAAAATATATCGATTAGGTAAAATATTGCATGACAAATACAAATATCTATTCTAAAACCCTATCTAAAATATTTTTAACATCTTCTTCAGAAAAACCTAAAAATAAAATTTCTCCATGTTTATATATTAATACATTTTTTTCCTCTAACTTTAACCATATATAATCTTTATCTTTCTCTTT
>Ga0080005_135048_pt1 | contig 14596 bp, 16 predicted proteins | sample JossMetagenome_2_FD_69208 | JGI IMG/M metagenome (GOLD analysis project Ga0080005, IMG submission 69208) | Hot spring sediment microbial communities from Joseph's Coat, Yellowstone National Park, USA - JC3_ASED (SPADES assembly) (version 2) | ecosystem: Environmental > Aquatic > Thermal springs >... | reverse complement strand
TGGTGTGAGTACGGTTACGGCGAACGTTGCCGTACTACTCATGAGGCGTGCTAACCAACCGATTGGTGTTATTGATGCTGGTATTGGGTCGAATGCCACACTATCCAAGCTCCTAGGTGCTGGTTACACGAACCCAAGCCAGTGCGCCTCGGGTGGGCTTTACGAGTACCTACTGGGCTTGACGGGCCTTCCTCAACCGATGAATATTACTAATAACTTGAAACTAGTACCGCCTGGTTGCTTGAATCCCTATGCCGTGCATTGGCACCTATCGGTCCTCTCCGCCAAGTACGCAGGAGACCCAGCCAAGGGCCCTGACGCGTTCGCCGACTACCTCCTTAGCAAGTTGGGTAAGTTGTACGCGGGGCTTGGGTCTAGGGTTGTCATTATTGACGTGCCGAGCAATATCCACAGGCCGCTCTCGTGGGCCTTCATCGCGAGTGCCGATGTTATTAATATAGTGGCTCTCGATGGTAGCACCCACGTTGGTGAGGCTCAGGAGACCATTGATGTTGTTAGCCAGGTGTTGAATGAGCCTAGGGGTAATCGCCATGCCAGGGTGAACCTAATCGTGAATAGGGCGCTCGATATAAGGGGTGGTGGTTTGCTAGCCCACCTACCCACCGCTGGTCTTCACAATGTTTATAGGCTCCCTGACTCCAGGGAGGTTAGGGTTTGGACTGATGAGTGTAGGAGACCTGCCGTGCTCTTCAGCCGATACGCCAGGGGTGAGGACTACAGACAGTGGCTTCAGGAGTTGGAGAGGCTTGTGAGGGGTGTTTGGGACGAGGTTAGTGAGGCGTTTAGGGGATGATTATGCTATTCAGGCTGGTGCTTATTGACGAGGGGCACGCCCTAGTCCTCGGCGCCAGCGGTACTGGTAAGACAACCCTCATTAAGCAGGAGTTGCGGGAGCTTGGCGAGTTGCGTGGGTTGGATAGGGTCTTGGTTGTTGATTACCTGGGTAACTACAGGGGCTTTACCGACTACTACGGACCACTGCCCCTAAACCCCCTCGATTTCATTAGGCCTAAGGACTTCATCGACGTGATTAGCCAGGCAGTCCTCTCCACGTACTCAAACATTCAATCGCCCTGGTCCCCAGCCCAGGAGAAGATTGTTGAGGACTGCCTACGTGGCGAGGCCCCTGGTAATAGGGAGCCCGCCACCTCAATCCCAGAGCTTATCCAATGCATCCGCGCGAGTAGGTATGGGGAGAGAGATGATGAACTTGCGAGAAAGGCTGTGGAGAGGAGGATCGACCTGCTGAACAACCTAATGTGGGCTAGGAAGACCCATGGGTTGTTAAAGGCATGGCTCTCCGGTGAGCTAAGGGGTAGTTTGGGCATTGACTTGAGTAGGCTCGCCCTACCCGAGGTCATCACCTATGTCTACGCACTACTCGCAATCCTAGCGAGGAGTAGGGGTCGTGGCGTCAAGGGGCCGATGATTGTTGTCGTGGATGAGGCCCAGTACTACGCGAAGGCAACGCTCCTTGGTGGCTTGAGCCTCCTTGAGGAGGCCCTGAGGACTGCCAGGAACTTCGGCATCTACTTCATAGCCATCACCCAAACGCCTGGTGGCTTGAGGGGTTTGCTCGATGTTTTCAAGATTTACGTAATATTCAACATCACAAATAGGAGGGACATTGGTGATGAATTGGGCTTCCAGGTCCCGGATGTGACGTTTAGGAGCGCGTTCAATGCCTATGTTAAGGTCCTCATGTCGAGCGAGGAAGCGTACAGCGAGTTTGGCGGTAGGCAGTTAGGTGAGTCTGGCTTCTTCAGTACTAACCTGGGTATTAACCCGAAGCTACTGAAGCCACTGCCAAATGCCAAAATCATCGACTGCCCAGGGCTGGACCCAAGCCTGCCTGTTGTTGATGGTAGGCAGGTTAGGGATTACATTACCAGGAACATTAAGTGCCTCCTGGAGGCTGAGGCGGGGCTTGAGGCGTTATGAGCTTAAGCCTAGTAACCAATGCCCTGGAGACCGGGCTTGCTGGTGTCATCACAGCCCGCATCATATACCTCTATTACATCAAGGGGGATTTGAAACGCATCTACGACCTCGCTGGAGTCCTACTCCTCTACATCATAATCATCGGTGTTGTGGACACCCTCACTAGTAAGTACCCATCACCACCCACGCCCCCAATCCATGAGTGGGTTGGTTTGGAAAGTGCATTGGGTATTGACTACTGGGTTCTAGCAATCATTGACGGGCTCCTACACATAATCATCCCCGAGCTCCCAAACGAGATAGACCCACTCCAGGCTATTGCGAGGAGCCTAATGAGTACCATAATCCTCACCGGCTACTTAACCGCCCTCTACACAGTCCTCTACAGCATACTCCAGTACGCACCACTCATAATCCTCGCCGGGCTCTATGGAGCAGTCATTAGGCCCAGGAGTGCCGTGAATGGCATCCTACTTGGAATCGGCCTAAGTCTCATTATCGCAACACCAATCCTAGGCTACTTCATAACAGGCTTTGTCGGCGTGTTCCACGCCCTACTCACGCACCAACCACCCTGCCTCGGGACTGGGCTTACCATCGTCCAAGTACTGGGTGGTCCCGAGCCGTTGGTCATTAATACAACCCAGGGTTGGGGCATGACCACCAACACAAGCCTCCTCGGTCTAAGCCTTGGCTGGCACGCAGGATTCATAACATGGGCGTGCGAGCCCTTTAAAATCACGGGCGTGGTTTGGGACTGGCTCTCGCTTAACTACACGGTACCCAGCGAGTTTGGTATACCACCATTCACGATTGTTGGCATAAGCGTGGAAACACCTGGGCAGGCAATTACGTGCGGCAACGGCTCATGTGGGGCTTTTAGGATTGTTAGCGAGCACCAGCTGGGGCTTAACGCAAGCCTCACTATCCTGCCTAATAATACGCTCATCATTAAGAATGAGTCCATTACGTTGTGGGCCTGGGTTGGTGGTTATGAATCGAATTGTACAATACGCACTAAACCATCCAACCTATACCCAATAGTGAACCTAACCCAATTGTACGAGCACCTCGGCGCCTTGGTCTGGCCCCTGAATACCTTCGAGGAACCACTAGCTGTGGCTCCCACTAATTACACTCAAGTCATTATAAGCGCCACGGCGTATAACGAAACATGCGTCCTAGCCTTGAGACCTGGCGAGCCACCGTGGAACGGGCACTTGGGGGTACCCATCACGGGACCGATAATGTGGTCCCTAGGCTGGGTTGTTGAGTTGGGGCAAGCCGCTGGTGACCTCTACACGGCATTCACGAGCGCCGTCACTGCCTTCGCTGTTAGTATTGCCCTTAGTATTATTTTGGGCATTGGGTTAGGCCCTGAGTTGAACACAGCGATTGGTCTTACAGGCTTCACAATCGTTAGGATTATCGAGTCCGCTTGGAATATTGTCAGGAGTGCATTATTGGTCTAACACAAATCCTGCCTCAGGTTTTAGTTTAAAAGTGCTCGTCCTCATTAATTGAACTGTGGGTGGTGATTGCTTCATCTACGGCTCTAACCACGCGAAAATGCCCAGGAGGGATGTTGTTGAGCGTGCACTCGGCATTGTTGATTACGTCCTCCTCGAGGGCCTCAGTGTGAGGGATTGGAGGGAGTTGGTTAGGAGGGATTGGAGGACTGTGATCGTGGTTGTTGGTTTATTGACCTACTTCAAGATACTTCGCCTCCTAACTAAGGCCGCGAGTCTCTACTATAGGTTGAGGTACGGCATCGAATTCCGGGGCGACATGAGGTACGTGGCAGAGCTAGCTAGGAGGGTGGGTAAGTGTGTTGAGATGGTTGATGAGGATTTGCTCAGTATCTACGAGAGGAACAGGGAGGTCTTCAGGCCGCGTTTGGTCTTAATCCCCCTGGTTCTCCTGCTTTGCTTCGTGGTGTATGGTCTCTGGGTTACTGCCGTTGGGTTCCTGATTGGGCATTACGCACAAGCTACCATATGGCTCACCTCAATATTGCTAACCATTGTAGTAATCCCTCTAATCCTCATCGCTCCATTCATCAACACCGCAATGACCATAAGAGATGCAAAACTCATCAATAGGGTGCAGGAACTCATCAACCAGAGACATAAGGTCCTGATAGTTAGGGGTAAGGGGCACGTTAAGTACATAGTTAATGAATTAAGGAGGCTTGGCATTGAATGCGAGGATTTGAGCTAAGTTTCACCTCACAGGCCTTCCACCGCTTCTAAGTGATTCGAGGCATTTGCCCAACATATCGCCCAGCTCCATCTTGACCCTGGTTCCATGAGCATTTTCCGAGGCAACCCTGGTCTCGAGCGTGAAGTCTTGGTTTGCCTTGATCCTGCATACTTGTGAGAATTGTTGTTGGTGCTGTGGGTTTCTGGCTAGGTAGTTGTTGTAGTCTAGGCATTGGTATGATGTGTATGGTGACCAAGCCTCAAGTTGGGCTATTGGTGTTGGTGCCACAATGAGCGCTGGGTCGCTTGTTTTGTTTATTACTGGGTATACGTGTAACAAAATCAGTGACTCCTCGCCAACGATGTCCATACTAACCACGTAATTCCAACCCCAAATACCTGGTGAGTTGTGGACCCTATTACCACTATTGTCATAAATAGCCAACCAACCCCTAGAGTTCCTCGCAACAAACCTCTCACCAAGCCTCCAGTGATAAGCGACCTCAAACCTAGCACCACACTGGAGTGTCTGGGGCGATATTGATGAGAATGGTAGTGAGGCGCCGAGCGTATTGCCGGTTATGCCAATGTACCTAAAGCCTGGTTTAGACGCAGTACTAATGATGTAACCGGCTAGGCCACCAACAAGACCACCCACAACGGCACTGACGATGCTGGGCCAACTCATTGGAGTATTAACCCAAGCCTTAAATAAATACCTCATGATTAATGACCGTGGCGAAGAGGGGAAAGTCATTCCTGCGTGGTTTACCGCGTGGGCCCGTGATTATGATATTGCTCGCAGTAATAGCCCCAATAATAACCATACCCATCATTTCACACCTACTATCGCTATTTAGGATAGAGGTAACACCGCAGAGCTACTACACAATACTCGGCCCCGTACTAGGCTCAGCTGTAACACTACTTGCAATAGGATTGAGTGACATAGCCAAGTATTACTCATCAACCACAACGCTTAGTCACGAGCTTGATGTTGAATGTGGGAGTTATGATTGCCGTAGGGGTCGCATATCGGCCATAATTAAGAATGAGGGTAGGGTTGTTGTTAGGGATGCTAAGGGTGTTGTGAGTATAAACCGAGGGCAATCTCTAGCGGGTCTGCTTATAGAAAACATATGTGGAATGCTTGTTAACCCTGTTAATCCGCACGTTAATGGCGAGGCGCTAGCCTGGGCATTGCCGGAGAAGCCCGTGTACATGCCGGCAGGTTTAGTATTAAGGGGAGGTAACGTGTTGAAGAAGTACGTAGAGACTGGCATGAATCTTATCAGTGCATTAATACCAATATCATTGGAGAATAATGATGAGAAAAAGAGGGAGATTATTGACCAGATTGCTGAAAACCTCAGAGGTTTAACCCTTCCCTTATTCACGACGTACAATCACGTGACATCAATAAGCCCGGGACAAAGAAATAGACTATTGATTTTCGATTACGAATACAATTGGTGGAGTAATTCATACGTGATTAAGGTGCACAGTGAGTACGGGGGATCCGGTCCAGGCGATATAACGCCGAGACTTTATAGGGCATGCCTACTGCTTAACGACAGCATCAATTATGAGTTTGAAATCACGGTTAACGGCGAGGGCTTGAGGGAGCCTTTTCTGTTCAAAATGTCCGTTGTTAAGGATAAGCTCGATGCCCTAGCTAAATCCTTCAAAATTAAGGACATAAGCAATGTGGATGTGGTTATGGACGTGCTTAAGGAGTTCGAGGAGGATGGCGATAAGAGTCTCATTGATCGTTATTGGCGAATCCGCAACAGAATCCTCGAGGTTAAGAGCCTCGATGAGTACGGTAGCGTCGCTAAAGAGCTCGAGAGTCTGTGGAACGAGGTTAGGAATAAGCTTGGTTCTAGGGCGCCGTACTTCGGCACCGCAGCCGGCATCCTAAACAGCTACCTAGTTTATCTAGCGGCAATCGGCAAACGAGATGAGGCAAAGGATTTATTCACGGAGAACGAGAAGGCCCTTAACTTGGAAAGGAGGGCTTGGAAATAGAGGGTAATGTATTAACCAAGCTCATGCTGAGGCTGCTTAAGGTTGAGGGAGTCAGGGTTAAGGTAGATGGGTTAATTAATTCGTTTGAAAAGCATATAGGTGTTTTCGTACCCGCCCTAAAGCTCATCTTCGGCATACATAGTGATGAGAAGGTGGCGCTGAATGAGTGTAATAGCAAGCACAGTGGAAATATGGATTGCGTGAATGCTGTCAAGGCGTTGTCCGGCGATGCTAATGCCCTGGACAGTCTAAAGAATAAATATGAAGAGTTGAAGCGATTCTCAGCTGGGTTAGACGCGAAGAATCTCATCTTGGCCTATTCACCAAACACGCCACATGCTAGGTTTGCATTGATGCTTTATGAGCTGATTAAAGGTGATGCTGAGTCTGTAAAGGCTTTGGCATATGTTGGGTGGAAAATGCCATCAAAATATGCACCGTTAATGATGCAGGTAGAGCGGTATAAGCAGTTACTGGAACAAATAGGGGATTTGTTCCGTGAAGTGTATAATGCATGTAGCAGTAATTGCAATATTGATAATAATGTGCAACTCAGGTTGGCGTTGCTCAAGCTCTTCCACAGGCTCGTCTAGGCCGTGGGGTTTGTTTAAATACTCCGGGGTGGGTGTTGTGTGGTGATGGGGAGGGTTGTGCGGGGTTTGAGGGCGTGGCGTAATTCCCTGAATTGCCTCACGTATTTAATTGATAACACGAGGAGTGGGTGGTGGTTCTCTGTTATTGGTGTTATTGTAGGAATTCTAGGATTTATTCTAGGAATTCCAGTGTTGGTAGGTTTGATGGTAGGTTCAGTAGTGGGTGCTCGTTATGCAATGCTTGTTGCGCTCATGGTCATGCTCGCGATTTTCATGATTGCCTACCTCACGGTGTTCATCGCCGGTTTCAGGGGCTTGGCCGACGCACTACCAATGCTCGTCGAGGAGCTTAGGGGTAGGGCACTGCCTGGGGGTACTGAGGTTCCCCTGTGCTTGGTCAGGTACTTCGGTGGTAGGGCTACCGAAGTGTTGGGTGGGCTTTACTCGCGGTTGCTTGCAACCACCTCTGCAGCAATGTATCTTTTAATATTTGCCTGTGCCGACTTGGTGCTGTTGCTAGTGATTGGCCCACCCCCATCACTCAAGGAAGCAATACTCACTAAGGAGGTGCCTACTGTGCTGAGGACTTCCGTGGATGTTGCCTTGGGCGTCCTCGGTGTGGTGGTCACGGTGGTCCTTCTCCCTCGGCTCTTACTCATTGGTAGGGGTGCGGTTGATACCGAGGTTCTACGTGTGGTTCATGGTGTTAGGTTTCACTCATTGATGTGGTTCTCCATTGCAATAACCCTAGTCATTGTATCGATAATGCTCCCGCCAATAGCCTCCATAGTGTTCATCGCACCAATGATCCTGGCAATCACAATAAGCCTCATGACCTACCTAACACTGGCAACAACAGTAATCGAGCACATGCAACTACCGAGGAGCAATCAAGGAGGCTAAGGGTCCGTGGAGCTAGGACATCGAGACCACAGGCCTAGTTTTATTTAATCATTGCTTATTCGCGATTACGCCGTCATAGTTTACCCAGCTAGCGTGTTGCGAATTCCTCATCATCAGTACAATGATTAAACTATCAGCACTACAGGACGTAATATTCAGGAGGTTAGGGAATACGGGGTGTAGGTGATGTTGAGTAATGTAACCCGAGATTTACGTAATGAACCGCGCCTAAAGCACCGTTACTTTATTACTTCATCAATAGTACTTTTTAAGACGCAGCTGCTGATTACAACCCGTGGGCCAGCCTATGCAAAACCCAGGTATACTCCCGGTCGAGGACTTGTATCAAGCCTTGTATAGCGGGTACACAATCGTTATGTACGTGAAGTGCGAATATACGTATTTACACAATAACACTCCTGTAGGATCTGGCTCGAAGGATTTGCGATTAATCATTATAAAGCCGGATGGGAGTATCCAGGTACACGGTGGCAAGTACGCTCGGCCAGAGGTTCAGCTACCACATAATTCACGCATTGAGGTTCATAGTAATGAAAATGAAATAGTTGCAGAAAACAAAGAGAGGAAACTATGGATTACCATTAATGAAGTATATTGGATTGAGTATCCACGGTTGGGTGGCGGCTTGATGAGGAGGGAGTTGACGCACGATGATATCATAAACTTCGTGAAAGACGCCGTGAGATCGAACCCTAGGTTAGCTAGGTTCGTCCTTGATTGCGGTAATGCCCTTATCGGGGCGGAGGATCTATTCGATAATAAGTTATATGAATCGCTTAGGGAGCTTGGCGTCGGAAGACCTGACCTAATTGCCTATGGGTGTGGGAGGCTTTATGTCATTGAGGTTAAGACAGAACAAGTTAATACGGATGATGTGTCGCAACTTAAGCGCTACGTAGATGAGGTTGAACGATACTTGCCCATATTAAAAGATATTATTGGTGGTGATGTGGAGGAGGTCGTTGGCATCCTTATTGGCAAATCCTTCTTAGAAAATGCGAAGAGGATGGCAGAGCATAATAAATTTAAGACTTTTACGTATGAGGAACTTATAGGTTTCGCTCAGTTAATCGAGTTATTGGGTCCTTAATTAAATCAATAAAGCTGTATATGAGTAGAGGAGTTAGGTGTGACATAGCTAGGTTCTTCATCGTTGGTGGGGTCGGCTTGCTCTTCATAGCCTTATTCATCATCTTACTCGCAGCCCTCGCGCCCATAGCGTTGAGGGTTGGCAAGTTTATTTGTTGGGCCAATCCTTTGGGTATACGAGTCTAGGGACTACTCGGTTGGCCTAAGCCTAACGGGCTCTGTAATCCCCGCAATTGTGGCTATCGCACTGGCTGGGTTGCTGTGTAGGCGTGGGCGCAGGGTTGTGCCGACAATGATGGTTAATGCTTGGTTCTGGTTTTTCGTAATAATCTACGTAGTGTTCTTTAGCATGGTTCTACCACTCATGTCGCCGACAGCCGCCGCAGTGCTGCTTAGCCTAAACCTCGCGGCACTAATTCTCGCGGCGCCATTGATTATCATTGCCGTATTGAACTAGCACGCGAGGTCGAGAAAAGAGATTACTGGGTAGCCGCGGAGGCGTACATAACACTATTTATATTCCTGATACTTTCCGATTCAACAACAGCCCTAATGGCCGGAGTGGCAACCGGGGCTGTGCACCTATTCATTAGAGCGTCTCTCGTAATTGGAGGCTACGGAGTTATGGATGGAGTGGTACTCATACCAATAGCAGTTGCGATGGCGGCATTGATCACCGTAGCCGTGATTAGACGTGTACCAAGAAGGCGCCATTAAAAGATAAATTCCTAATCGATTACAGCAATGGGCACTATCTGAGTGCCTTAATCACGACCTAGGTTATGAGTGTAGCGATTACGAGCACGAGTGCAATGCCCACATAAATGCGGAGCTCGTTATTGGTCACGACACCTTTACTAGTGATGAGTACAGGGATGAGTATTAGGAACGCGGCGAGCAAAAGCGCCAAAACAATCACGACTATGAACAGGAAGAAACTGGCAACGAAGGCAAGGACATAATTAACAACCCCCAACACCTCCGAGTCAGGATTATGCGTGCCTAATTAAGAACATGGCGCATAGTATGCGAATGCGGCGAGTAAGTAAAGGATTCAATGATGATCCCTGAGCAAGGTCTGTCGGGGCTATGTATACTGCGGTAAGTGATTCGTAATGCTAAGGGTATTGGAGGGATATAGGTATAGCCGCTAGATGAAATGCTGTGGCCACCATTGAACCTACCTATAAGGTCTAGTTATTGTAATGTAATGAGACCCTACATGTAAACCACGTAAATAATACTTAAAATAAGTACTTAACTACGGTAATTCATGGTTAAAGAAACAATCAAAGGAGGAATAAGGTTTTGTCCGCATTGCAGGAACATCATGATTTTAGTTAAAGAGGGCAATAGAAATTTTTGGAGGTGCCAGAATTGTGGTTATATCGAAAAAGCAATATCTTTGCGGCCCAATAAATGCCCCAAATGTGGGCAACCGCTTATTATCAAGGTTTCGCACAATTTACGCTTTAAGTACTGCCCTAACTGTGGTTACATAAACTCGAGACTGATAAGGTCTAACAAGCACTTACCTGTCGATGCTAATGAGGTTTGTAAATGGCTCAAGGAGGAGCTAGACATAGCTAGGAAGAGTAGGAGGGTTTTAGGTCGTGGAGAGATATTAGGCCAGTGGAGTGAGGGTTTTGGATTTAAGGTTGAAATGGAGGTCGAGATAAAGGCTAAATACGCCAAGTCACTTTTGCCAGGCGATGCGGTATTCATAGGCAGGAAGCTAGGTGTAATACTAGAATCCAACTTAAAGGTACGGGACAAGGATAAAAAGTATGCAAGGGGGACACTCGTCGCTCTAGTCAAGAAACCCTTCTCCGGTAAGGAGTACTTCATAAGTATTACTGAACCAACAATCTTATACGAGGCGGCCCTTGAAATAATGGGTTGTAAAGAGGCGGCGTCGGAAGACGAGGATAATGCCGAGAACGAAAAGCCTAGGCCCAGCTGTACATTACATGGCGTAGTGACCCATGCACGTAAGTGCGTTAGGAAATGCAAGGTTAAGGTTTATAAAATTGACGATTCGTGGATAAGAATAGCTCTATGTGGGACATGCGGAGGTAAGAACCATGGTTCTGACGAAAATGAGGAGAAACCTTGCTTTTACATCCATCTACTACCGGAGCCAGACCGCGATTATGAGAGCTACACGAAAATAAAGGAGAGAGACATTAAGTTGGATGATGATCAGAGGGGGGTGATTGATTCGATACTTAATCTATGGCTTGGCCCCCTCTATTTCACGATTTTCAAGAATGAAATCCGCGTTAATGAAAAACAGATTGTTCCTCCTGGATTCCTAGTTATTGAGGGTCCTCCTGGCACTGGTAAGACCACCGTAATTGCCATTGCAGCTTGCGCATTGGCTAGGGCTGGTTATAAGGTCTTGATAACGTCTCATACAAATGTTGCGATAGATAATGCTTTAGAAAGAATCATGGACTTATGCCCTGATCTTAAAAAGGGCAATTTAATAGCTAGGCTTGGTTATTGGGCAAAGATCAGCAAGAAGGTGATGAGAGTCCTGGCCCAACCAGGTCCTAAGCAAAGCATAAGTGATTTCCTGCATTATGTCTTCTCGACAAAGAGGATTGTTGGTATGACCATTGCCGAGCTCGCAGTTCTTCACGAAGTTTACGGCCTTGAGAACCTCGCTAAGAATAAATTGGGGCGTTGGCCATTGTTTGACTACGTATTCATTGATGAGGCTTCAATGGTGCCCCTGGGAATAGCCATAATACCTATCCACTACGGTCTCAGGAGGGTGATACTCGGCGACACGAGACAACTACCGCCAATAACCAAGTCTCAACAACCTACTAGGGCTGCTGAGTCAGTACTTCAACTACTCGTTGATGATGGTAGGGTACCTATTGTTAAATTGAGGACCCAGAGGAGGGGTGTTGAGGGGATCTTCGATTACATAAGTGAAGCGTTTTACCAGGGAGAGCTGAAAACGGAGTCCTCAATCGAGCCCATCTGCTTTAAGGAGGCAAAGTACGGCGATGCAATTGATAAGGCCCTAATCAGCGACGGCGTCAATATTTGTAACCAGGATGGGCAGAAGAGAAAACCAATAATCTGGATCGATGTTGGCAGCACTACCGAGTGGATTAGGATGGAGGGTAAGTACGAGACTTCATCCGCGATCAATCGTGATGAGGCATGCCTGGCGGTGGCTATTTACATGAGACTTCGTGAGTACGGTGTTGGTAAAGATGAAATTGCGATAATAAGCACGTATAGAGCTCAGTCAGCATTGATAGAGAAAGCTATTGAAAATCTTGGCCTCGAGAAACCAGTAACTGCCTACCTAGTCGCTGCGAGTAGGGATAAGGACTTGAAGGAAATAATTGATGCGAAAGGCATTGAGTCATTACTCGACCTAAGGGTTTCGAAAACCGTCGATAGTTATCAGGGGCGTGAGAAGGATATCATCATCTACTCAATGACTGCAGACAGGTACCACAGGGCCCTTGAGAATTATGCTAGGTTCAACGTGGCGATTAGTAGGGCTAAGAGGATGCTCATCATACTCTCCTCAATGGGTGAGAATGATTTAAGGGAATTACCGTGGATACACGGATTAACAAAAACTGTGCATACCCATAGGGTACGAATTGATAAGGATGCCGCAGAAAACAACGACATATGCAGGATTATTAACGAGGTGGCTAACGTACTTAAAACGCTTAGCTCTACTCGTTAATTTTGTTAATTCAATAAGGATTACATGCATGTAACCATGAAATAACCACTAAACAACATGAAAGCATCTAACCAAGCCAGTCTTCTCGGCGTTGTAGTAACGCATCAACGCCCTCGCCGGGTCGTTGGCGTAAATGAGTTTCACAGCCACCTCCCTACCACGCCAGTATTCAATAACGACCTCGTTATTGCCCTCATAGAGACAGTAATGGCTGACGGAGCCGAGAAGCTCCCTAGCAATGCGCAAACCAGTCCTGACAGCCTCATCAATGGTGATTGCCCTAATCTCTACAGGTATTAAGGTGTCGTTGTAGTATATCAACCAGGGCATTAAGTAGGTCTCAACCAGTTACAATTAAGGATTAGCCCCAATCTGCGGAGGCAAAACCACCACTAGTTCCAATATTACCGAGTCCTTAAAAGCCCTAGCGATTTAATGCTGATGCCCGGTCTCGATCTACATTGTTCTGAGGATAATGGTGAGGCTTGGGTCGAGGTAAGGCAAGAGTGATAAAGAGGCAGAGTTAGATAATGAAGAGGAGGAAGAAAACAATGGCGGAAATATTCTAGATTTCCTTAGAAATAATAAAATCTAACAATTTAATTCACCTCATCATTTATTATTGCTTCGCATACCTTCCTCGCCCTGTTTGGTCCTTCCGCGTTTATTTCCTCAGCTATTTCCTCGTAGAGTGTGTTTATGGCTTCCGCCGCGCCTTGGTGTTTGTCGAGTATGTGTTTTAGGATTAGTTCGGCGTGGGTTACGTCCATGTTCGTGTCCACGGACACATCATTAAGCAACTCACGTATAATGCACATGAACACTATGAAACCAAAAACACCATCCCCACCACCGCTGAGTAGATATTGAGGCGTTTGATGTGCTTGGTGTAGGCACGTAATCACCACCTCCATCCTCGACTGAGCTTACTCCAACAAGTAGTTCAGGTTCTTCATTATTACGCTCTAAAGGGATGACCAAATCATGTCTTCCTAACTATCTCACCCATCGTTTGCATCACCAAGCACTTCAACTCACACGGTGGCTCTCCCCTCCTATCCCAGGTAACGATTAACCTACCACCCACACAGTGCGCCTCATAGGCGCCGAGCCTGATCGCCTCCTTGATTAACTCCTCATTACACGTCCTTATTATCATTATACAGTTACACTGACTACGTAACCCCACTGCCATCCCTATTTTCGCGCAGTATTAGGTATTTCGCTTGAAGAATTAGTGACGTAATTTGTGATTTATTTCCTGAGGTGTTCGTATATGCTGTTTAGGAAGTCTGCAATATCGACTAGTTCGTAAAGCCCCTTATATGGGTTGTAAAGTGGTACCTTTACCTTCGGCTTGAGTTCGAGGTTCTCGAGTGTCCTCAGTATTGGTTTGGTGAAGGCTAGGACCGTGAATGGTCTAAAGACGACCCAAACCTCATTGGCGCACCCGGAGTACTTCCTATGTGCCTCGACTATGTCGTTTGTGGGTAATGAGCCTATGCTTGCCTTAACGTCAATTGCAATACGCTTATCGACCACGTATATGTCTGGCACATTGGGTTTACACTCCGTAATCTCATCCTCAACCTTAAAGTTGCGGCTTGTCTCGAGTAGGTACCTGATTACGAGTGCCTTAAGGTTCGTGTGAGTCTCACTCTCACTACCGCCAACCGATGGTCTAAACCTGTCCGGAGCATTCTCTAGGACCCACCTAACGGTCTCCCTAACCCTGGTGGTGTAGCATAGCCTAGCCATCGCCAGGGCGTCTAGTTTTTGTGGCATGTCGTCGCAGTAAGGCCCTGTCGCGAACCCTGTGTAGGCCCTCGCGAGGACATTAAGCACCTCAGGCCTAACCTCCGAAACCCTCACGTAAATAGACGGCTTAAGTATAAAATTCTTAGACTCAGTAAACTTAAACTTATTAGCCAAGCCCTCGCTCATGATCACAATTTTTGGGTTGTAGCCGAAGAACCTATTGAAGACCCTCCCAACCTTATTCCTCTGCTTGTCATCCTTAACGTCACCCCTAATCACGTAGACACCCTCATCCCTAATGAGGACCTCCAGATCCC
>Ga0080005_141448_pt1 | contig 14655 bp, 20 predicted proteins | sample JossMetagenome_2_FD_69208 | JGI IMG/M metagenome (GOLD analysis project Ga0080005, IMG submission 69208) | Hot spring sediment microbial communities from Joseph's Coat, Yellowstone National Park, USA - JC3_ASED (SPADES assembly) (version 2) | ecosystem: Environmental > Aquatic > Thermal springs >... | reverse complement strand
TCTACCCGGCGCAGGTCGAGCCGGTTGCCCGCTACATCGTGGGCGCGCTCTACGCGGTGTTCAAGTGGGTCTTGATCGCGGTCGTGATCATCTCCGGCATCGGCGCCGCCCTGGGTCTCGTGAGCGAGTACATCGCGTTCGTGGGGATCAGGGTCCCGAGGGCGACGCTCAGGACGCTGCTCTCCGACGTTGTCCAGCTGATCCTGATGAAGCTGGTGGTGGACGCGGCGGTGCGCTACTTCGGGTACGCGGCGGAGCTGGCGCCGCTCGCCGCGCTGGTAGACGCGCAGCTGTGGGGCACGTGGGTGGGCTACGCGACGGTTGCGCTCGGAGTCCTGCTGGGCGCCTGGCTCGTGGCCAGGGCCCTGAAGGGGGTGATCGAGCTTGGCTGAGCTGGCGCCCGGCAAGATCCTGGCGGCGCACGGTTTCGCGATCCTGGCGTCGGGCATCTTCCTGGCGCTGGCGCTGGGCGGAGCCGGCGGGCTGTTCGGCTTCCTCTTCATGGCGCTCGGCGCGGTAGTGGTGCTCCTCTCGCTGGTCGTGGTGTCCCTAGTCGGCGGCGCGGCGTACTTAACGGGGGGCGCCGGCTCGGCGGAGGTCAGGCTGCCGCCCGAGTGGGTGGCCTTAGCGCCCTTAGCCCTAAACAGCTTGATCTTCGCGTCGCTGGTGTCGGGCGGCTTCAGCCACGCGCTGCTCTTCGCGATCGCGTTCCCCCTGCTCTTCCTGACGGTGAAGCCGAAGTTCCCGCCAGCCTCGATGACCATGGGCGTCGTGGGCGGCTTCGCCGCTTTCGTGGTGGTGCTGGTCCTCTCGTACATGTTCGGCTACGTCCTCAACGCGGAGATCGACCTCGGTCAGCTGGTCGCGCTGTCGCCGGTGGACGTGAAGCGGATGCAGGTCTACGGGTGGTACATGCTGCTCGTGGTGGCGGTGGCGGAGGAGATGTGGAGGGCGGCGACCTACTACAACCTGGTGCCGGCGGTGGGGCAGCGGGCTGCCGCCGCGCTCGCGACCGCCTGGTTCGTCTGGATGCACCTGCCGGGTCGCGTCCTCTACGGCGCCCTGGCGCCGGCGATACTCCTCCTCATCGGCGCGGGGACTTTGACGATGTGGTTCCTGTCCAAGGGCGACTACTGGGGCATGGTGGCGGCCCACGCCGTCTACAACACGGCGATAGCGTCCTTCGGCACGGGCATGATGCTGGTGGAGCTGGCGCTCCTCGCCGCCTTCCTCTGGGCCATATGGGTCGAGCGGCGCAGGCCCAAGATCGAGATCGCCGCGACCGTGCCGGCGGAGCTGAGGGGGGTGGTGGCGCGTGAGTAGGAGGTGGCTACCGGCTCTGGTGTCGGTCCTCAGCGCGGCGCTGCTGGCCTACGCGCTCTACATTTCGCTGGCGAGACCGACCGCGATCCTGGCGGTGCCCACCTCCGCCATAGCGGTCGGCGTCTCCAGGAGGAAGCCGGAGGTCGCCGCGCTGCTCGCGCTCGCCTCGCTGGCGCTCGTGGCGCCGCCGCCCCCCGTGGACCTGAGCAAGCTAGGTCCGATAGCCCCGCTGCCGAAGGGTGGGAGCCCGTGAGGGGGGCGTCAACGTTTATAAGCAGAGGGTCGCGCGCCGCAGCGATGGAGCCTAGAACCGTTTGGGCGGTCGCTTTGACCGCGGTCCTAGCCCTGGCGCTCTTAGCGGCGGCGGTCGAAGCCGAGCCCGGCACCGCGCTGGTGCCCGACGTGATCCTCATGCGCCCCGACCTCTACAGCTACCAGGTGACCCCGTACCAGGCGTTCTGGCTCAACGTGACGCTCCAGGCTCCGGAGGACGTCAGGCTGGTCGCCGTCAGGTACGGCATCTTCTACGATTTCGCCGCCAGCGCGCCCGTCCAGCCCAGCGACCCGGTGGTCGCGACGGTCTACCTGGACGGTAAAATGGTCTACAACGGGAGCAGCGCGAGCGTGGACGGCGACTACAGGATCACCTTCGCCCTCCCGGCGAACGCGACCGCGAAGGGCGGCGACCAGCACACCTTCAGCATCAAGTTCAAGAACTGCGAGAGGGTATTCTCGAGCTGGTACGGTCAGGGGCTGACGCTGGACATCCAGCTCCTGCTCCTGAGGAACGTGACGGGCACCGCCGCGATCTCGGGCGGGAAGGCTAAGCTGACTTTAAAGCTCGCGAAGATCCTCGGCAGCACCGCCATGCCCAGCGACTTCACCGTCGGCGGCGTGCTGGCGAGCCAGCACGTGTTAGCGGTCGGCGTGCTGGAGAGCTACGTCTCCGACGCGGGCACCGTCCACGCCTACCAGTTCCCCAACTACGAGGGCTACAACCTGGTGCAGCTCACGGTTGACAGCGCGTTCCCCACGATGGATGCCACGCTGGCGGCGGTGCTGAAGCCGGCTAACCCGAAGGGTGTGACCTGGAAGTACGACGGGCTCGCCGGCGACGACCCGAGCAAGTACGCGAGGATACTGGAGGGCACGAAGGTCGACGTGGCGTTCGCCGAGGGCGGCGCCCTCTACGTCTACGACAACGGGACGCAGGTGGGCACCCCGTGGGCGCCGAAAGCGGGTAAGCACTCCATCGCCGCGTACGCGCTGGCGCGCGTGGAGGTCAGCAACCCAGCGATCTACAGCGCGCTAAAGATCGCCGTGCCGGCCTTCCTCGGGGTCGAAACCGCGATGACAGTTGAAACGTTGAAGGTAGCGGCGGGCTACAGCGCGCCCGCGGGCTACAAGCCGCCCTTCACGCTGGAGCTGGTCCCCGGCGCCGCCAAGGACGGGGTCCGCTACTTCAACCTCCTGATCAAGGTGCCCGAGGGCGCCGTCACCGTCGAGAAGGCTGAAGCGGTGAAGTTCGACGGCACCGTGCTGGCGGGCTTCACCTCGACCGTGAAGGTGGAGGAGAACCTGACGACCTACCAGTACCTGGTCAACTACACGTACACGCTCACTAGAACCGAGGGCGCCGGTCTCTTGAAGGCGGTTTGGGGTATCGAGAGCACGCCCACCGTCAGCAGCAGCACCCCAGTGCTCCACTACGTGACCACAGGTAAACCGTTCGTCATCGAAGCTGACAGGTCGATCATCAGGGTCTTGGACAGCAGCGGCAACGATGTCGCGTTCGCCGGTGGAGCTGTAGCCGCGAGCAAGAGCGACACGTACACGGTCAAGCTGACAACGTACCTGAAGGTCACGAACACCTACGAGGGTAAACCCGTGGACGCGCTGGTGACGGTGAGGGACGCGAGGACGGGCTTGATCCTGTACCAGAAGCGGGGCGGCGAGGTCACGTTCGAGCTTGAGCCCCAGGTCTCTTACGTGGTCGAGAGCACAACGGACAGCGAGACGCAAACCGCTAGGACGACGCTGCCGCAGGACACAACGATCAGCTTCACGTTCACCAAGCCTCCGGCAGTCCCGATCAACTGGGAGATGATCCAGACCATCGCCGTGCTCATCGCCGTGATAGCCGTCGTCGCGCTCGTGATCGTCATAGCGAAGCGCGGCATCACCATCGAGGTCGGCTGAAACGAAGTTAAAACAAAATCATTTTTTATTTCTTTTTTTGTTTTTCCCTTTTACCGCGCCGGGCGCCAACCTTTATAAGCTCGCCCCCTCGGCGGAGCCCGATGAGAGGGAAAACAGGTTTGGCCCTGGCGACCGCGGGTCTGCTGCTCGTGATCCTAGCCCTCGTGGCGCCCCAGCCTAGGGCGCCGAGCGCGGCTGCCGAGACGGGCGCGACCGTCGAGCGGCGGGCGCAGCCGGAGGTTGAGGGTCTCCTCCTCGTCTACGTGAACGGCGAACTGAGGTACAGCGGGAAGGTGCACAGCTTCCTGAAGCCCGCGCCCTCGCTCCTAGCCTTGGGACTCTTCCCGACTTCGGGCTTCCAGAGCGCGACCGTGAGCTTCTACGCCGAGAGGCCGAGCACGTGGACAACGGAGCTGGGTGGGGATACGCTAACTGAAACTTTCTTCTACACGATGGGCGCGCCAGGGTGCAGCGGTTGTGTCAGGTACAGCGTCTGGGGGTCGCTCTGGGACATCGGTCCCCTACTCTTAATCTACGACACGAAGGGGAGCAAGTGGACCGAGGTATCGCTGAGCACCACGCCCAGCATCACCAGCAACGCGACGGGCATCCTGCTCAGCATCAGCGGCTCCGTCACCCCCTCCCTGACCGCGGCGACCAACGTCTCGATGATACGCCTAGTCAGACCCACCGTCTTGTCCCCCATCGCGAACGCGGCTACCTGCGCCGTGAGGATGGCGGAGGACACCATCTCCCCGGCGATCGCGGTGAACCCGGGCGACAGCCTCACCGTGGTCTACCAGTTCTACTTCAAGGCGGATCAGATCTTCACGGAGAACTGGGCTAAGGTCTTCTTCGCTTGGCTCTACAACGTCCCCGGCGCGAAGGTCGGCGTGACCGCGACCGACGGCACCACCGACTACATCAACCCGCGCTCGCCATATTTTATTAGTCCGGCGAACAACACACCCGTGAACAGCTACATCGTGGTGGGCAACGGGCAGGCGACTTTCAGCCGAACCGCCTACAAGGTTGTCAGCGAGGTGGCGCGCGCGGAGCCGAGCGTTCAGGTGTACGGCGGGGGCGTCTCGCTGAGCTACGCGTTCACGTTCAGCCAGGACACGACGATCACGGAGCTGGCGGTCTACGTGAAGCTGCTGAGCGGGAAGGAGGTGATGCTGCTCTACTACGTGCTGCCGCAGCCCGCGGTCGCGAAGGCGGGCGTGCCGTTCACCGTCACGTTCAGGATCAACCTGCCGTACCAGGACAGGGTGTAAGGGGCGCCCAGCGATGCGGCGCATAGCGCCCGCCGCCGCCCTCCTAGCCTTGACCCTAGCCCTGTCGCTCGCCGCCGCCTCGCCCGCGGAGGTGACGGTCACGTACGAGGTCTGGGGCGGCTACACCGGCGCATACACCCCGCTCGGCTACACCGCTTGGGGCGGCTACAGCTTCGCCAGCTACCCGCTCGCCTACCCGGCGAGCGGGTCGGTCACCGTCTACCAGCCCCCGGCGCTCGGCTACCCTGTTTCCGCGGGCGTGAGCTTGGGCTCGCGCCCCGTAGCCTACGGGGCGCTGGGCGGCGCGAGCCTGAAGTGCAGCCCGCTGGTCTACGGTCTCCAGCCGCAGGTGGTTCTGGGCAACGCGACGTTCAGGTTGAACGTGCACGTGCGGATCGTCAAGGGCAACAAGACGCTCGTGCCGGACTTCGACGTGCCCTACAGGGTGAACGGGACCTCGAGGGTGGCCGTGAAGGGCGAGGACTCCCTCAACTGGACGTTCTCGTGGATCGAGCTGCTGGTCAGGGACCCCCTTGTGCTGGAGTTTCCCAGGGAGGCTGACGGCTACGCCCTGCTCAACTCGACGCCGGTGCACGCCGACCCCAGGGTCCAAACCGACGTTTGGGTCTACTACGGGGAAGCCCCAGCCCCCGTTCAGCCCCCCAGCCAGCCTGGCCAGCAGCCTGGGGCGCCGCAGCCCGGGCAGCAGCCTGGAGGGGGCGGCGGCGCCGGCGCGACCCCCAGCGAGGGTCCGGTGGAGAGGGCGGTCTCGGAGGCGGTCTGGCGATTCAAGCAGTTCCTCGCCTGGGTCCTGGAGCAGCTGGCCAGGCTGCTGCTCGCGCCCCTCAACCTGCTCCTCCTGCTGCTGGGCCTGCTCCTGGTCGCGCTCGGGCTCTACCTCTGGCGGAGGTCGAGGGGGTTCGTGATCGTTATTGAGGTGAAGGGCTAGCGGGGATGCCGCGCAAGCGAAGGCTGATGTGGGCTGCGGTTTTATCGCTGGCGCTCCCCCTCGGCTTCTGCGTCCACCCGCTCCTGCCGCTCGCAGCCCTCTCCCTCTTCTACCTGGATTGGAGGCGGTGGGGGGGCGCGGAGATAGAGGTGGAAGCCTAGCGCACCTTTTATAAACGCCCTTTCTCTCTCCCGCCCCGTGAGCGGGGTAGAGGGCTTGCTGGCGGGGGCGCTGCCGCCCCTGGCGGGAGGGGCGGCGATCGGCTTCTTGGTGAGGAAGGGGATCAAGCTGCTCGCCGGGATAGCGGGTCTGTTCCTAATTTCGCTCGCCGCCCTGGAGGCGAGCGGCTACATCAAAGTGGATTGGCAGAGGCTGGGCACCGACCTCTACAACTTCTTCAAGTCGCTCTTCGAGAGGCTGGCGGCGATGGACTGGGGCGGGCTGGCGGCCCAGGGCCTCCCCCTGGCGGGCTTCGGGGGAGGTCTCGCCCTGGGCTGGTGGCTCGCGAGCAAGGTGTGAGCCGTGAAGCCCCTGAGGGAGTGGGTCGAGCTGGCGCCGAGGGCGTCGCCCGACCTCTTCGCGCGGTGGCGCAGGGTCGCCCCCGGCGAGGGGGAGGTCGAGCGGCTCCGCCGGAGGGTGGCGGTTGGATGAGCATCGAGGTGGGCCGCGAGAGCCTGGCTCCCTACCTGGTCCTCGGCATCCTCCTTTTCGCGGCGCTCGCCGCCGTCAGGCCCGCCCTCCTCTCCGCCTACCTCCGCCTCAAGGAGACGGGCGGCCAGGGCTCGGGGCAGCCGGCGGTCGCCGCGCCGCCGCCGACCGGCTACACGCTGAAGCTCGCGGTCGCCGTCAGGTTCGGCAACGGCACGTACCTGTTCGGCGAGCGGGCGCTCGCCTGGCTCCTGGAGCACAAGAAGGTGCCGGTCCTGAAGCCGACGAGGGGGGATCGCCCGGATCGCTACGACCCGGTCGGCTGGGGGGTGGAGGGGGACAGCGCGATCTTCTACTTCGACGCGCCGGTCGGGGAGTGGTACTGGGTTTGGTCGACCGACTGCTACCTCTGCACCTTCAAGATCGACTACGCGGGCGACGTGCAGGGCGCCGTCTACCACGCCGACAAAGGCGTGTGGAGCTACCCCTGCGAGTGGTGATATGCCGGTCGCCGGCGCGAAGCCGGGCGACGTGAGGGAGCTGCTGCGGAGGGGCTCGCTGTTCCTGGTGGACTTCTGGGCCGCCTGGTGCGCCCCCTGCGTTACGATGGAGCCGTACCTGCGCGAGCTCGCCGCGAAGCTCGAGGGGCGCGGCGTCCCCGTGCTCAGGCTGGACGTGGACGACGGGGAGAGCCGCGAGCTCGCGCTCGAGCTCGGCGTCACGTCGGTGCCCACCCTCGTCCTCTTCGCCGGCGGGAGGGAGGTGATGCGGGTGGTCGGCTTCGACCTCGGAGAGCTGGCGAAGCTGGTGGACAGGATCAGGGAGCTCCTCTCGATTTCGAGCGCGCGCATCCAGCGCGCGTTTCCCGAGTAGGGCGGTTGCTTTAATAACCCCAGCGCCCGAAAGCGAGACGGAGACCAGCTCCCCGCGGACGCCAACCTTTTTATCCTGCGCCTTCTCCTGGGCGCGATGGCGGTAGGAAGGAGGGGGGTGGCGGCTGCAACGGTGGCGCTGCTCCTCCTAGCGGTGCTCGCCCAGTCGGCGGCGGCGCAGCCCCATCTGACGGCGGTGCTGCCTGTTTGGATGCACTTCGGTCACAACTGGGATAGCACTCGCGCGGTGGAGTGGGTGAACTTCACCGCGACGCTCGAGCGCGACGCGCCGTTCCACATTGCGACGCCCAGGAAGATAGTGTCCGTTGTCGTGAACGGCACGGTCGTCGCGCAGCCGCAGAGCACTTACTTCAAGACGGTGCTGAGACCCGGGCGGTACGCGATAGCCGTGCTCCTCAACGGTACTGGAGTCTTGTCCAACCCCCCCGATGGCTTCTACTTCGCGGTCAACGGGACGTTCCCGATGTCGCTCAGGCTCGGCGACGACGGGAAGCTGTACGTCAGCGCCGTCCTCCGGCACGGCGTCGCCATCGCGCCGTACAGCGCAGGGGGGTCGCTGCCGGTCGATTTCCTATATATGTACGTTAACCTGGGTTTCCCGTTGGGTTGCGGTGACAGCCACGCGGCGGTCGCCGTCTACGCCGACAAGGGTAACTGGGAGACGGACGGGGAGTCGCTGATATACAGCGCGGGCGCCGGCTCCACGTTCCTGGATAACGTCTCCTTCACCATAGCTTTCTGCACCCCCCCCATCGCCGAGCGGGCCATCGAGGTGGTGGACGGGTGGGGCAGGGTTCTGGGCGGGCTGCCGGGCAACTACTCTAGGGTGCTGGTCGGCGCGCGCCTCGCGGCGCGCCCGCGCCTCTCCGGGAACGAAACCTGGTACCCCTGGTTCGTGATTAACGGCGGCAGGCTGCACCTCTCCAACGCCACAGTCTTCCACTTCTTGAACGGCAGCGTGGTGGGCGAGCTGGCCTTCGATAAGCCGGGGCTGCACAGGTGGGGCGTGCTCCTCGTCACGCCGATCGATATGCCTAGGTTCTCCCCCTTCCCCTTCCCGGCGTTCAACATGACGTGGGGGGTAATCAGGGTGAAGAGGTTGGGCATCAACTACGCGCTCTACGCCCCCGAGCCGCTGCCGTTCGCGGTCAGGCTGGAGGGCGACCTGACTAGACCCGGGATGTACGGGCTCGCGCTCGTCGCCGGGGGCGCGAGGGTCGGCGCGCTGGTCACGGAGAGCGTGGACGAGTTCGGTAACGTCTCGACGATCGGGACTTACACGGTGAGCGAGAGCGACGAGTGGTACAACGTCACGCTGGGCTACGCAGTCTGGGTGCACCAGCTGAACCACCCGTTCGTGAGCAGGGTGTACGCCCTCAAGCCGGTTACCGTCGTCAACGCTAGCAAGTTCGCCGTGACCGTCAACGCGTCTATGCCGTTCCTGCTCGCGAGCACCAGGAAGGTGGTCAGGGTGGTGGGCAGCGGGGCGCAGTTCAACGGGAGCGGCGGCGTGTACTTCGTCAACGCGACGCAGCCGGGCGTCTACACCGTTAAGCTGGCGGCGCTCCTGACCGTGCGCAGTGTAGCCGGGGGCGCGCCCGCGAACGCCTCCATAACGGTGCTCGACAGCAAAGGCAACGTGGTCGCGGCGGGCTACGGCAGCATGGTCTCGTTCGAGCTCGAGCCGTACGCCAACTACACGGTCGTCGGCGCCAGCGGTCAGGAGAAGAAGAGCGCGCCCGTCTACCTTACCGACGACACCGTGGTGACCCTAGCTTTCACCGCACCTGGGCAGACCGGGGGTGCAGGGGTAACCACCACCCAGCCGGCAGCCCCCGCCCCGGCGGCGACCGCCGAGTGGCAACCGGTCGGGCTGGAGCCCAGTCTCTTTGCTCTCCTAGCGGCGATCGCGGCGTGCGCTCTCCTCGCTTTCCTCGCGATCTGGCGGAGGAGAGGATTGATCATAGAGATACGGCTGTGAACGCTTTCCTTTACGCTTTCTTTTTTTTTCTCCTTTTTCCTGCGTTTTAAGCGGTTTGCGCCCGTCCGCCCTCCTCGCTCTAACGCGCGCCATCCTCGAAGAGGGGGAAGCGGGACCCCCGACCCGTCTCTGGGAGAAAAGAGAAAAAACTTTTCAACTTTTGGTGCGGGAGCGCTACCGGCGCCGCTTGACGGCGACCAAGACCGCCGCGGCGACCGCAGCTGCGATTGGTACCGCTAGTACCGGTTCGGCGGCGATCCGGGCGGGCAGCGACGCCAGCTGGTCGGCGAACCAGACCGCTCGCTCCCACACCTCGTACAGCCACCGGCGCAGGTCGATGAACACGTACTTCTCCTGCGGTCTCTGCGCGGGCGCGCCGCCGGCGGTCACCGGGGTCTGCTGCGGTCGCTGCGGCTCCGGCTCGCAGTAGAGCAGGGTTCGGCTGCTCCAGTAGCTGGTGCTGGGCCGCGGCGCCCGCCCGAGCGAGAGGTCGCCGAGAGACAGCGACACCGACGACGTCCTCGACCAGGACACGCTGTACGTGCAGCGCCCCTCCCGCACGTCGTAGGAGCCGTACCCTGTAATGGTGGCGCTGCACCCGCTGTGGCAGCACCACACGTAGAGTCTCCCGCCGCCGACCCACGTCTCCTTGCTCTGGCACCCCATCACGAGTGTCACCCGCTCGACGTTGACCGCGACCAGGATCTCGCCGCCGCGGGACACCACGACTTTCCTGGGAACCCACACGTCGGGCGGCTCGACGAGCGTGAACGTGAGCTCGACGCCGTCGATGACCACCTTCGTCACCTTCACGTGGGGCGACGGGCGCTGACCGGTCACCGCCGCGTGGGCGTGGACGGCGATCGTGGGCAGGAGGGCTACCGCCGCCACGGCAATGCCCACGCCAGAGCCAACGGCTATCGCGAGGGCGAGGGCTCCCAGCCCCTTCGCGGTGATGATCATCGAGAAAGCCAGCTCCCCGCTCCGCAGCACGTCTAGGATCGCCATCTTCGCCTGCGCTTGCGTTTCATCTGCCGGCTGCCATAGCGACACGGCCACGTCGGCTCCGACCAGCACGATGGTTGCGACGAGCTCCGGGTTTCGCGCGAAGAAGCTCTCTAAGCGCTTGTAGTCGAGGTACTTACCTATACCCTCTAAGATGGGTCTGAGCGAAATCTTGTACGCATGCTGGGCGGCGGCTTCGGCGGCTTCGGCGAGCAAATTCTTGTCCGATAGCGAGGTCGAGACCGCCACGCCGCGCTGGGAGATGTAGTTCAAGAGTCGCTGAGCCCACGCCTTGCTCGGTCTCCCTTGCGTCACCCAGATCACCGCGTCCCCCTTCGCGGCCATATACGAATCGTATAGGGCCTCCTCAATAGTCTGTATGATGTTCTCCAGTCTCGTAAAATCGTTCACGCTTTTAATTTCGATGAGGAAATCCATCTTTCTTCCGGCGATGGTCATTATGAGATCATACTTCCGATTTATGGTATTTTTTGTGGCGAACCTAGCGATTACGCGCTCGATTATTTCTTTTTTATGTTTCATTAGAAAAGTTGGATCCGTGTCACACAATTGCCCCAGAAATTCCCGCACGGCCTGCTCCCCGCCGTGGAAGTTCAGGATCTCGTACCCAGTAGGGAGCTTTATACCCGGGTACACCGTCGTGAGGAGTTTGTTTGCGTCCTTGAACACGAATTTGAGTTCTTCGAACGCGTTTCTTACCGTCCTTATGATCCACTCCTCGTGCTGCGCCGCAACGGGTTTCGGGTAATCCGGGTAGGTCGCCGTAACGAGGAGGAGCACCAGCGCAAGGGCGGTCCCCCTCTTCATCGGGGGAGAAAGGGTTCACGCTTTTTAAGGGCTGTGCTCAGCAGCCAAAGAGGAGGATCGCGCCGGCTCCCACGAAGCGGAGGAGCGCCAACAGCCCCGCGATGTCCTTCAGGGTGCCGAGCAGGATCGGCTTCCACCGCCGTCTCCAGAGCGTCTCCTTCACCTCCGCCGGCAGCTCGCTCGCCCTCTTCGCCCTCACTTTAAGCGCCACCAGGCTCCCGTCAGGCGCCCAGACCGGCTCCCCCACCCCGAGCGCCGCCAGCTCCCTCAGCTCCTCCTCGGTGCAGCCCAAGTGCACGGACAGCACGTCCTCGTACCAGCCCTCGATCTCCGCCACGGCGTCGATGTAGCGGTCGAAGAAGCCCTCCATCGCGGCCCCCTCGAAGCCTGCTTCGGCGAGCTCGATGAGCCTCTTGAGCTCGTGGTCCACGGTCACCCTCGCGTCGAGCTCCGCGCTGTCCCCCTCCCCCCACTTTCCCCACCCCTCGATTGTCTCTTCGTCGAACGGCTCTAGGTAGCACGCGTCCACAAGGAAACCGCAGGGACCTACCATCATCCTCGTTTCACCGTCTTTCTCGTACTTGAGCGGGACGGTGAGCCACTGTTTCCACGAGTTTATCGCCGTCTCGACCGGATCCCGCGGGTCGAGGTTGGTCAGGAGGAAGCCGAGACGGGGGCACCCCGCCGCGCTCAAGAGCGCGTATACTTCTGCCGAGGAGAGCTGCTCGCGGGGGAGAACCCCGTTCAGCCTGAAGAGCACCGACGGGGGCAACCCCAGCTCGCGCAGCTGCTTGCAGCTGGAGGGTGGTATCAATACGTTGATGACCCAGCCCCCCATCCCAGCACCCCCTTACGGATCTTCATAGACCCTTTATAAACCTTCGCTTTAAAGTTGCGCACGCTTTGGAGGGAAGAGGGTCAGAGGGGCACGCGGCTTCTCTCGCTTCCGGAATAGAGCGAAGGTTTAAATAGCCCTTTCTCCACCCTCCTCCTCGGTGGGAGGGTGTCGGCCCTCAGGGAGCGCGTGGTGGTCAAGGTGAAGCATCTGAAGGACTTCCTAGCCCACGTCGATAGGGCGGACCGCGTGTACTTCTACCAGCGGGGCAGCTACCTGCTCGCGCTCGCCTCCAACTTCCTGTGGGAGGGCAACTTGAGCGAGCAGCCGGAGGAGCTGGTCCAGAGGTGGGAGGAGGTCAAAAGCTACAAGGGCGTCGAGGTGGAGCAATTTCTCGATGCCTGGGAGGCCGCCGACTTCCTCAAGTCGATCACGGCGAGGGGGTGAGGGGGGTGTGCGGCGCCAGGCTCCCGCCCTCGACGAGTGCGCCCGCTGCGACGACGACAGCAGGGTCAGCCGCCCCGAGGTGCGGGGCGGGGGCGGCGCCCTCAAGCGCTGCGCCGTCTGCGGGCAGCCCGCCAGCTTCCAGCTCGACGGCAAATGGTACTGCGTCAGGCACTACCTGGAGGTGGTGAGGCGTGGCGGCCAGGGAGGCTGAGCTGATACTGAGGCAGCTGCGGGAGAAGCTGCTCGACCCTCCGCCCGCGACGCCCGAGGGGGAGGCGGCGGCCCTCCTGCTGTACTTGGGGCTGCCGACGACCGCGATCTTCGGCTCCCCGCAGCCGGTCGAGTCCGCCCCCCGCTCCGACTGGGTCTGGTGGGTGTGGGGCAGGTACCCCAGCAAGCGCGCCCTGATCCCCTCCGCCTACGCCTCCAGGCTGATGGAGCTCTACGAGCTCCTCAAGGGCAAGCACAGGTCGAGGAAGGCGCTCCTGCGCTCCCTGCAGTACCAGGCGGCGAAGTGGGGGATCAGGTGGAGCACCGTGCGGAGGGTGTGGCAGGCCTACCTGGGCAGGGGACCGCTGGCGGAGGTCGAGGCGCTGAAAAAGCGGCTGGCTGTGCTCTAGTTTCCGCGGAAACCGCAAGTTTATATCCCTCCTCTTTCTAACCCTCTACCCGATGAGGTGCGAGGAGGAGACCGGGGGTATCGACGGGCTGGTGGCGGGCGCCCTGTCGTCCTTCCTAGGCACGTTCCGCACCAGGCAGGCATCGTTCACGGTTAGGGCCCTGAAGCGCTTCGCGCGGGCGAGGCTCGGGCTCGACCTCGGCAGGATCCAGCCGCTCGCCCTCTCCAAGGCGATCCGGCGGCTCCTCAAGGCCGGGCTGCTCGACTCGAGGGGCAGGCTCTGGCTCCTCCTCGACGAGGGGGAGGGGTGGCGGGACGGCAGGCGCACGCTCTACAAGGCGGCCCTGGCGGAGGGGGTGGCGGCGGGTGCGGTCTAGGCCGTTCTCCCCCCTTGACGTAGGGGAGCGGGCGCGGATCCTCGAGGAGGAGTTCAGGAGGCGGCTGTCCACCGAGCGCGGCACGCTCGCCACCTACCTCCTTTCGCGCGTCCTGAAGGAGATGGGGTACAGGAATATGCCCTTCGACGTCGCCGCCGCCCGCGAGGCCTTGGAGAGGGTGGCGTACATCATCGACCTCAGGGGCCGCCTGTGGAGGTACAGGGGCCCGCTCGACGGCGGGAGCGCGAAGCGCGAGAAAAAGTACAGGTTCGTCGCCTTCGAGGTGGTGCCGTGGTGAGGTGCCCCTTCTACGTGGGGACGGCGCAGGGCGCGCGGTGCGCCCTGGCGAGCCCGGAGGAGTGGAGGGCGCTCCGCTCCAACGGGCGGAGACCGCCCTGCCTGGGGGGCGGAGACCGGTGCCCCTTCAGGTCCAGGCTCGACCCGCCGAAGAGGGGCGTCCTGTGGCTCCTGGGGCTGCTCCTCGGCGCGCTCTACGCGCTCTGGCTCCTCCACCGCGCTCTCTCGTCGGGGAGCAGGCTGATCGGGGTCCTCTCGCTCTCGGAGCTGGTCCTGGTACTCTGGGGCTTGGAGAGGTGGTGGGAAGGTGGAGAGGGCTGAGGCCCTGGCGCTCGCCGCGATGCTGCTGGGTCGGTACCTGGACGTGCTCACGACCATCTACATCGTGGGCTCCGGGCTCGGCTACGAGGCGAACCCCTTCATGCGGCCCTGGGTCTCGCGGCCGCTCGCCCTCCTCGCGCTCCAGACGCTCGGCGGGCTCCTCTCGTGGGTCTGCCTGGTGCTGGGGGTCAGGTACGGGAGGAGGGGCTTCCGGAGGTGGCTGCCGCTCGCCGCCTTCCTCGTCTCGTGGCCGCCCGTCCTCAACAACCTGCTCGTGATCCTAGGCCACCCGGGCCCCCTCGCCTTCCTCTACGGTGGTTGGGGTGGGGGCTAAGGCGGCTCTCGCGGCGGGGGTCATCGGGCTGCTGGTCACGGCCTTCGCCTTCTACCTGCTCTGGGAAGCCGCCGGGTGGAGCCTGAAAGTAATGGCCCGCGACCCGCTGGGCTGGGGGACCGCCGCGGCGGCGTGGGCCTTCGCCTGGCTGGTGGCGGGGGCGACGCTGGTGCTCCTCGTGCTGCTGGCCCTCCTCCTCTGCATCGCCGAGCTCGACCGCGACCCCTGAACCTCCCCTTTTTCTCACTTTTCATTTAAAGCGAAAGTTTATATAGCCCCTCCCCCACCCCCTACGCCGGGGAAACCCCGATGGAGGTCAACT
>Ga0080005_134244_pt1 | contig 14697 bp, 13 predicted proteins | sample JossMetagenome_2_FD_69208 | JGI IMG/M metagenome (GOLD analysis project Ga0080005, IMG submission 69208) | Hot spring sediment microbial communities from Joseph's Coat, Yellowstone National Park, USA - JC3_ASED (SPADES assembly) (version 2) | ecosystem: Environmental > Aquatic > Thermal springs >... | reverse complement strand
TGGGCTTCACGCTGAGAGCCCGGGCAAGCCTTGAAAGCGTCACGCCATCGCCGAGGGAATATATGGCCTCGAGGTAGTGCTCCTTCCTCACGCGGAGCGGCGCGTGTGCGTCGTCCACGTAGCTCGTTCGTGGCGTAGATTTATCTTTTGCCGCGGTGTCAAAAGGCGGTAAAGCTTATAAAAACGTAGTTAGATCGCCAGAGGGGCCCGTAGCTCAGCCCGGATAGAGCGGCGGAGGAGCGGTTCCGCGGAGGTACGCTCTGCGGACCGCTGCGCTGAACCTTCTACGCGCCTACGTGGCGCGTGGAGAGCCGTAGGTCGTGGGTTCGAATCCCATCGGGCCCGCCACATCTTTCTGCCGAGCTCCGTATGTAGACGTCCGCGCCGCCCTCTGCTCCTCCCGTGTATAGAGGGCCGCACGGGCAACCTTACACTTGGGTCAGGAGATAGACACAACACCTCTAGCCTCTCCCTCTCACGTTGCCGCTCTCCTCTCCAGTCAGCGTCTGGCTCTCCTGTCATCGCCCTGTTTGAGAACATCCCCTCTGACAATTCCCCTAAGTTTCTCCGACAAAATGGCCAAGACGCCGATGGTTGGCATAGACACGCCGATAGAGAGGAGATCTGGCTGTCTGGCGTGGAACCGAGGGGCCCAGCTAGGTCACTGTATCCGAAGGTCACCTCCCATTCAGGACCAAACATACGTATAGAGGTCCCTGTCAGTCAAGTTCTTCCTGGAAAGCGGAAAACCGGTCACCATCTCCGTAACGGGAATAGACCTCCAAGCTTACCCGCGAGGTCCATGCCGTCTTTCCACTGCTTCAGACATGCCTTACCATTGGATGGCCTACTTCATCACGAATGAGCCTTAAGCTATCAAAGAAAATCTATTTGTAATAAAGATAACTGCATCCTGCAGATTTTAAGTAAATAAAAATACTACTGAAAATGGCTGAGGTTATTGTTGTGCTTGTTTCCAGCTCTTTAATGCGTTGTAGCCCATTAAGGCATATACCCTGCCCACGAACGACAGCAGAACGCCGATGAGAATAATGAGAGGAGAGCGCCCAGCCAAGTCCATTTGGCGGCCTCGTTGAAGTCCTTGACGCCGGTGGCGACGGCTAGTTCATTATAGGCGTCTCTGTAATATTTCCTGTGAGTAGTACGAACACGTAGGCGAGAACGAAGAAACCCGCCAAGACTTCGAAGAAGTGCCACGGCAAGTAAGTGCAGAGAGGTTCATAACGCGTAGGCCCAAAGAGGATGGCTTAAGGATAAGACTATCAACGTTATGGTCCCTACAACGGCAACAACCACTGCCTTAAGGGCGTTGTCCCAGATGGCATGCCTGTTGAGAGCCTCAGCTAGCTTCTTTAGGGCTACGAGCTCCATTATGTAGCCTACCAGCGTCGCTATGCCGCCCGTTATAAGCCCCGCGAGTTCTACAATAATGTCGATATACCCAAGATTACCCGCAGACCTAACCTCCTCCATGTTATTTTTGTGCCTGTATTTATAAATGTTGTGATGGTTGCACCGAAGCGGCGTACGGCATCAGTACCTAGCGAGGAGCAGGTACCTATTGTCTGAATTAGCCTATTCCGTCAAGGCCAGGTCGGCCTAGGGGTCTTGTGGCAAGCGGCAATCTGCGGCATACTACGGTTGAGTGTAGTAACAATGCAAGACATGCCCTGCAACTTGTAAATCCAGCTTTTACTAATGACAAGAGGTGCGACTCGAGCCATCGCCTCACATTCCTTAACACTAAGGTAAAATTCAAACCTTGAAAGCGAGAGAGAGGTGCGTAGTCTCCTTGTTCCTGTATCCGCCGACAGCTCCTGAATACCCTATAGCCGTTCGCTATCTGTCGGCGAGCGTTACCTAGAGAAACCCTGGCAACCCGGTGTGTTACTATGGGCACAAGTCTGTGGTTAATCTGGAGAAAAACTTTATAATTGATACTTCGGAATGTTTAAAAGCTTAAAAATAGCTATATAGGACAAAAATATGCAGAGAGTGTTGTTGAGCTTAGTTTTTGCTTTTTTCTTCTCAGCTCCCTTAATCTATGCCGCTACTATCGGATATATCGGCTACGTTGATATTTATTACCGATGTGGAGCTTCCGTTACTGACTTCGGCACATGCACAGGTGACTGCTTCGGCTTCATAACGGCTGTAGGAAGCACAACGGAAAGGCCGCCCATTCGTGTCTATATAGGCAACACGGAGGTCTCTGTTAACTACAAGCTCTACAACGTAGACGACGTCTATCAGCCCAACCTGTGGGTCGCGGAGTTTCGGGGAAGGGGATCCGGATCTGTGAGGGTGGAGACCCAGCTTCGCGTCGAGGCATATCTCCTGATGAACTTCGGGGCGGGGAAGCCCATGTATGTAGAGGTATTGACCCTGCCCTACTTCGCGGGGCGAGGCGAGACCAAGCCGTGGGAGTTGCACCTGGGAGCTAGCGGCAACATATTGGTGTGTACTGTGGGCAAATACGCGGCGAGGGGAGAAGTCTTCAACAACGGCTCGTGGAGGCCGGTCTCGGTCTCCACCGGCTGGTACTCCTCCGTAGTGTCGGGGAGTGGAAGCGCGGTTAAGCTGTACTGGAGCAACACGCCTGAGTCCGCCATCAAGGTGGCCTACATCTTCTTGACGGCGCCAAAGAGGCCTGACAGAGCGTATGTGGTGGGGCTAGACGGCTTGCCCGTCCCCGCCCAGTTTCTCCGCCTCATGGCCGGACCGGGCGTGGTTGTGGAGAGAGACGGCGTAGTCGCCTTCGCCGACACAGGCTACCTCACATACGGCGGGCGGCGGATAGAGCTCAAACCCGACGCCACGGTGGTCGTAGAGGGGAGGCAATGTCTCTACGTGGGACAGACCTCCACAGGCAAGCCCCTAGACGTGGAGGTCTTCCTCGACGGCAAGCTGGCAGTCTTCGGCAGAGGACAGGTAGAGGCTTTCTGCATCCCCGGCGCCACTAAAGCTAGGTACACCTACCGCGTGCAGTACCCCATAACCAACGTGATCTACACCGTAGAGACCAGCGGCAACTACACACTACCCCTTGTCAATATGGAAATAATAGTGCACGACCTCTATTTAAGGCCTGTTAAGAGCTACATAATCGAGACGCCGCCAAATATTTCGCTCACCTTAGAGTTGCAAGACCATAACTATAAGACTGCAGTGACTGCATTTACAGGTAAACTAGATGTATATCCAAATACATTGAGCTATTTAATGCAAGTTTTACTAAACATTTTAAAAAAAGTAAAAGAAAGCGATATACAGATAACATCAGATTTGCATATACGCAATCTATTAATTGAGAGATCTATACCTTATCTATTAATTGAGATATATATAATTATTTCTCTCATTTATTATGTACTACTTTTATCAGCTCGAAAAAATATATATGAATTTAAATTTAGATTACTCGATAAGATCTTAGTTGTTTACGGTATTTCAGTAATAATCTATTTAATAATCATTGTTAATCTTTATCTAGTAATATTTATATTATTTATCATATTATACAGATTTTTACAAACAGATGTTCTTGATAAAGCAGTATTAAATGTTTTTGTATTTTTATTGATTGCGTTATTCCTCTCGGCACATTCTGGAATGCATTTTTCTTATTTCCTTGCTTGGACGCCTGTGCTGATTCTCTCTTTATATGCAATACCATTTTTTAGATATTTTCGCTCAGTTAAGCTCTTTGATGCTAGCGAAATTATTTTTGGTATTATATATATGTTATTGTTAATTTTGGTACTACTTATAACCATCTTATCGAGCATAAGTGACCATGCACTAGCCCTTGTATTAACATTACTCCTTTTGCCAACATCTAGAGTTGTCCACATTCTACATGTGGTCTATTCCAGTTTTCCGTTAAGAAACATGAAAAAAACAGAAGATAACTATCAAATATTCTCCGAAAAAGAGCTACTACTGAAGAAGGTGGCGGAGCTTCTCTGCAGATTAATACGTAGCAGAAAGTCTGAAGACACTACATATCTCGAGATACCTCCCTATAGAGTTGAGTTAAATGCGCGTCTTGTAGGAGACAGAGCCTACGGTAAGATTTTTGAGCTGACCGTCAAGGCCAAGGACCTGGGGATCTCCTACGGCGGCACGGCGGTGATGTCGAAGACAGGTATTGGATGGGCATTGGACCACCTACGAGTCGCCGACGTGAACGAACAATATCTGTCTCCCTACCATCTGCCTCACAGCGCGATAGAGGACACATGTAAGAAGGTTGTGTTGCCGGTGGTGTTCTTCCTCTTGGCTCTTGCGTTTTTCGTTGTCAACACGTTGACTGGGTTGTTCTTAGCCGTCTTACTTACATACATATTCCATAAAACTGTATGTAGTTTCAGGTTAAGATGGCCGAATTTAGTAACTGTATTATGGATAGACGCATGTAGAGGGGTGGCGATACGTGCGTTCTTCCTCTCGGCTCTTGCGCTTTTCGTTGTCAAAACAGTGTTTGAGTTGCTCTTCGCCGTCTTGCTTACATATATATCTCATAAAATTTTATGTAATTTCAGATTAAAATGGCGCAATATAGTTATATTGGTTCTTATTATTGTGGCGTGGTTTCTCGCATGGCCATATGTGACGAATATTACCAACATAACAATTGACACTATAATTGTTGTACTGTTGTTGTCTATTAGTTATCCAGTTATTACTATTCTATTGTTGATTGTTGCTTCTATTGTTAGTGAATATCGGCCATCTATCGCTATAATAATTGCTCTTATTAGTGTGGTGTGGCTCCTCGCAGGGCCTTTTATTGCGGCGCAGCTTTTCGCTATTGTGGTGCGGCTTCTCGCAGGGCCAGAGATGGGGGCTATTATCAATATGGTTGACTACACTATTAGTAGTGTTAGGCAAATGATTTATCCAGGCGATGTTGCGGCGCTCTTGGACATATGGCCATATATCCTCTTGTTATCGTTACTGTTGTTTTATACCCCTACCGTCCATCAAGACAGGCGTTGTCTAGCGTTTTAAAGACGTTCTACTACCAGTTTCCCTACCGGGTTTGCGGGGTTGCACAGCAAAATCTCTTTTTGGTCTACCTCAACATCTCCTTTGCCTCTGATGTCTTCCCCGTCGACATAAGTCCCGTTGGTTGACCCGTCGTCTCTTATGTACAGCTTGCCGTTGGACGCCCTAAACTTGACGTGAACGCGCGAAATAGTGTCGGGATCTCTCCACGCATAAGCCGCCAGCTCCCTCCGCCCCAGAATAACTTCAGGTCCGGATTCCACAACCTCGGCCACCTTTTCCCGCGTGCCGTCGCTTCTTACTGCGTAGATTACGAACCGCTGGGGTCTATGCGGAGCGGAGGTTGGAGGTGGGGGTTCCGCAGTTTGCTGAGACTGAGCGAGCGCCGGCGGGATCGCCGCTCCGCATACGGGGCAGAACGGATTGTTTGGGTCGTATTCAAACTCTGCCCCGCAGTTAAAACATCTTACTTTGGGCATGAGGAAAAAGGCTACTAAAACTTAAATACTTTTAAGCCGGGTTTAGCATGGCAAGTCCTCTTCAGGTGGAGATATACCAAAACCGACAAACGCTCACGGCGGGTCAAGAGGGCGATGTGTACATACTGGCGAAGATAGTCCCCTCGAAGGAGCTGAGGGAGTTCGTTTCTCAGAACCCCCGAAAGGTGCACATGGCTTTCTTGCTCGACGTAAGCTCCTCTATGTGTGGGGAAAAGATAGAGGCGGCGAAGGAGGCCATATTAAGGAGGTTTCGAAACGACCTGCAGGACGACGATATTCTGTCTTTAGTCGTTTTCGCCACCTCTGCGGCAGTTGTAATAAATTCGGCAACAAAGAAATATGCCGCGGCTGAGGTCGAGTCGGTGATAAGGTCGATCAGTTGCGGCGGCTCCACGTCTCTATACCAAGCGTTGACCACGGCTGTAGACGTTCTCTCTAAGACCCAACCGGGCTATACGAGAGTTATGATCGTCGCCACCGATGGGAGGCCGACGGACGTTGCCGACCCGAACCAGGTGCTCGAGCTGATAAAGCTGGCGAGAGAAAAACACAACATAATAACCTTTGTATACGGCATCGGAGACGACTACGACCCAGCCCTCTGTGAAGAGATGGCCGAGATAGGCGGCGGCCGCATGAGGCATGTAAAAGGCGCCAAGGAGATTGAAGGGCTGACGCAGGCAATAGTCTCGGCCATAAAAAACATCGTGATTGAAAAACCTACCCTTAGGATCGAGGCCGAGGTCGGCACTAAGGTAGAGGAGGCTTTTCTCATATATCCCACCCTCAGAGTCTTGGACCCCGGCGCCGCCGCATGGGATGTCGGCGCCGTCTCTGCCCGTGACGTAATAATAGCGAGTTTTAGGGTTGCTACGTACTCTAGAGATGTAGGGCGGCGGAAAATCGCCACCGTGTCCTTCGGCACAGTTGCGAGACCCGTGGAGGTGGAGTTCGTGGCGGCTGTCAGCTCTGAGGAGCAAAATCCAGAGGCAAGACTGTACCACGAGGTCGCCCGCGTCGCCGCGAAGATACTAGAAAAGACGAAGCAAGACCTAAGCGCAGAGGAGGAGTTCGCCGAGCTGAACAGTCTGCTTGCCGAGCCGACTGCCAGAAGCCTCATGGCTAGGGATATATACTTCGCAGCGCTTGCGCAGAGAGTTTTGGGCACGCAAAACTTGGACGGTAAGACTAGAATCGACAGACTCTCAAACATAGGCGGGTGAGCTCTTGCCAAGCTCCGCTACGAAGAGGAGAGGTAGTACTAGGCAGATATGTAATTAGGGGCGTGTTAGGTTGCGGAGGGATGGGCATCGCCTATCTTGCGGAGGACCGTGGCGGCAGAAAAGTGGTGGTAAAGCAGCCGAATCCCGGCAGCAACGCCCCAATAGACCTCATCGTAGAGAAGCTTGAGAGTGAGGCTGAATTTCTGAGAGAGATATGGAACAAATACGGCGGTCATCCCAACATAGTTAAGTTCATCGATTTTGGACACATAGGCGCTACGCCCCTCCTAGTTGAGGAATACGTCGAGGGCGAGAATTTAGCCGACTACGTTGTAAAGACTGGCGGGCTCGACCCCGACGTGGGGTACAACGTCGCGGTTCAGCTTGCAGACGCCCTGGCCTTCCTTCATAGGATTGGGATGCTTCACAGAGACTTCACGCCTGACAACGTCAGAATTCAGCCCTACAACAACTATAGGGTTGTGTTAATAGATTTCGGCACAGTCGAGAGAGGGAAAGGACAGGGGACACAAGTCGTGAAGCCCGGTTTCTCGCCGCCTGAGATAGTAAGAGGTGAGTTTTACGGGTCCTCCGACGTGTATATGTGGGGTGCTACGGTCCTGAGCATTCTGAGGCCGCGCAACGCTCAACTTGCCAGGCTTGCGCCGCAACGGCGAATAACGAGGTATATTACCCCGCGTGGTCTCGCAGACGGGCCCTGCAACCTGGTCGACTGCGGTAGGTATGAAAGAAAGCTCTCGCACGTGCTATCTAAGGCCCTAGACCCCGACTACCGCAAAAGATTCTCGGATGGCGTAGAGCTTAGAAATGCGCTGGTCCAGGTGGCGCGGTCTCGCGCATATCTTTTCTATAATAATCATAAGTGGGTCCTAGATCCCGATAAAAAAGCTACGGTAGCCATCGGAAAGCGAGCCGATATATCGCTTGACGACCCGTATGGCTATCTCGAGGAGAGGCATGTTGAAATTAAATACGACGAGGGGAGCGATATGTGGCTGATTAGAGACCTAGGTAGCGTAAACGGCACAGCAATCAGGAGATATGGAAATTTCATAGTCGTCTCGCCAGGCTGTAGACGCACGTGTCCGGGTACTCCAAGCAGGACGGTAGAGCTTCAAGACGGCGATGAGATAGTGCTGGCGTTTAGTGAGGTTTTACGGTTACCATATATAGTTCTTAAATTCAAGCTAGGCAATGTATAGAGTAGCCGCCAGAAGTAGCGCAGGTGGAAAGATACTTAACGAAGATTCGTATTCTATCTGTAGGCCGGAGCTTAACGGCCGCTACGGGCTGGTCGCCGCAGTCGCCGACGGAGTAAGTACACTTAATGTTGGTGACGTAGCTAGCCGAGTCGCGGTCGCGACGTTCACTGCAAGAGTTGTTGAGCGTTTGTTTGCAGGGGCGTCGCTTATCTACGACGATGTGCTTATCGCTGAAATTCTCCGCGACGCGGTGAATTACGCCAACAGCGTCGTCTTAGACGGCGTCGTGGGCGGTGGAACTACCCTCACAGGCGTCGTCATATTGGATGATGACGCCTACGTGGTGAACGTGGGGGATTCCCGCCTCTACCTATTCGGAGACGGGGAGATTCACCAAATAACCCGAGATCATTCGGTGGCTTGGAGCGAGCTGGAGAAAGAAATGCACAGACTGGCGGCGATGGACTTTAAAGAACGCGCTGAACACAAGAGGAAAATCATCGTTGAGCATCCCCAGGCGCATACCATAACAAACCTAGTGGGATACTACAGAAGGGTGGAACCTATAGATATCTTCAAGTTAAGACTCTACGAAGGCGACGGTTTATTGCTAACAACAGACGGCGTAACCGACGGCCTAAACGACTACGAAATATCGAAAATAATTACTGAGGAAGAAGATGAGAATAAGATCGTTGATAAACTGGTCACATACGCTATGGAAAAAGGTAGTAAAGACAACATAACAGCCCTCATTATAAAGAAAAAAGGATCCAAATAGAGAAAAAATAATTTCAGCAGTTTATAAAACCTATTTTTTTCTTCAATATTAGTTCTAGCTCTCTTTTTGCATCTCCCGTAGCTATATCATAAGGCGTCCTACGCCGATAATCTCTTGCGCAGATATCCGCGCCGTACTGGAGTAGAAGCTTTACGACTGCTCCGTGGCCGTTAGATGCGGCTATATGTAACGGCGTCCGCCCTTTCTTATCTGTTGCATTAGGATTGGCGTGGCGCTCTAGGAGCTTTGCCACGACATCTACGGCGCCCGCCTTGGCGGCTTTATGCAACGGCGTCCAGCCGTCTATGTTAGGTATGTTGGGATCCCCCTTCTCTAATAGAAGGTCGATCATCCTAAGGACGTTTTTTAAATCGGCGCTTATCTTCCCCTTATTAACATTCTCAATTGTCGCTACCACAAGATATAGCGGTGTTGTGCCTCTATACCCTCTCACGTTTGGGTCGGCGCCGTGTTGTAGAAGAAGCTCCACAAGATCTGGGCGTATTTTCTTGACGGCGTAGTGCAACGGCGTGTTTCCTTTGTTATCTATTGCGTTTGGCGCCGCGCCTTTTCTCAGCAGAAGATCGGCCACTGCGAGGCGGCCGTACCACACAGCATAGTGGAGCGGGGTGCGACCGTTCTTGTCTCTGGCATTTACGTCAGCACCTGCTTGGATGAGCAAATCGGCGCACTCGCGACACCCTGCACCTGCGGCGATATGAAGCGGGGTTCTGCCGAGACTATCCACTTCGTTAGGGTTACCGCCTTTATTCAAGAGTAGATTAAGTAAACCCGGATTCCGATTCTTCACGGCGTCGTGAAGCGGAGGTAGTTGCTCGCGAGGCCGGCTACGGTGGCGAAGTGCGCCGTGTCTAATAGCATCGTGGGGCGGAGATAGTTGCACGGGGATGTCCCGGCCGGCAACCATATTACGGACTTCGGCGCGTTGAGCCCCACGTGGCCTGGCTCCGTATTCCCGTTCAAGAAGTCTCGCAAGTTCCTCATTTGTTGTGAGGTTTATCGGAGTTTTGCCCGCCGCATCCCTTCTCCGAGGGTTGGCGCCGTAGCGCAACAACAGTTGCACAAGCTCGATGTTGTTGTTCAATGCCGCGATGTGGAGAGGGGTCCTTCCATCCTTGTTCTGCGCATTAGAATTGGCTCTATTTTTTAGAAGAAACTCCGCGACGTGTTTGTGGCCCCTCATCACGGCGTAGTGCAACGGAGTGTTCCCATCCCTATCTTGTGCATTGGCGTCAGCTCTGTATCTAATAAGGAGGTCCACAAGTTCGATGTCGCCAGAGTCGGAGGCTATATGTAGGGGCGTCCTTCCCCGCGACTCTTCCCTGTCGTTGGGGTCCGCCCCCTTTTCTAGCAACAACTTTACGACGTCGAGACGCCTACGCCTCACCGTCAGATCCCTCTCTTGCGCCGCATAATGCACGGCATAGTGTAAAGGAGAAAAACCGTCCTTACGCCGTTGCAACGCCTTTGTGCCCCTCTCCAAGATATCTCTGACCTTCTCAACTTCGCCGTTGACAATCGCATCGAAGATGTTAGGACCGAAGAACCACATTAATTAATCTCATCCTATGCTTAAAAATTTTTAGTCTCTATTGGTTGCAGGGATTAATAGTTTTTCTTTAGTGAGATACTTATAAACAAAAGAAACTTACTGATGTTATTAGCGATGTAGTGACATAGAAATTGAGAAACTTGCAATATTCTATTTTTAAGATTTTACGAGGTGATTTCTGGGAGCTTTTGGTTATTGATTTTGAGCGCTGTAGATTAGCATATGGCCTACCACCGAAAACACGCTAACGAGTAAAAAGATAGAGGCGATCGCCTCTGGGACATATATAATACTTGCCGCTAAGAATCGCCAATCTCTATATATCTTATATAGCCTAAAGGCAACTAAGGTAAGACCTAGGATAATACCTACGGGGAGCAAAAACACGGAAACCATATATGTTCGAGCTACATCAGCTATATAACCTACTGAGAGAATAATAATTCCATTATAGTATGTTTTAAATCTCATATCTATTTTACTAAGTTCTTTTAAAGCCACACGGATATATTTTAAGATCGCGAATACAGCTATTCCAGAACCGAGAGTTGGAAGGGGGAAAAATATAGATATAGCGCTAGCCTAAGCGTCGACGTCGTGTCGATACGTCCGCGGCTGGCAGATCCGCGAAACGGCGAAGACCGACATGTACCGTGCCCAGGACTACAAAGCGCGCTCAAATTCCGAAATCTGCAAACCGTTGGACTTGTAGGTCTCGGCCGCGTTGTGGCTGTGCATCGTGTGGAGACCGTCCAGCGGGCCGCACCCTAACAGTCTCTAGGCTTCTGACGACCCAGCAGAGGCGGTTAAGCAGAGCTTACAGTGCGCCAGCACCTTACGTGTTCTCCCATAAGTAAGTGTAAGATGTAGCCGGGACTCGGATCTGCCGTTGAGTAGATGTGGAACATCCCAGCGCGGTTCAGTCAGTCGCTAGGCGAGAGATCTTACTCCGCTTACGCCCATGGGTACCGCTTCAGTCACATCGGCTGTTCAACACGCTCATCGTAGAGCTAAGCATCAGGTTCCATTTCTTACAGGTGTCAACTATTTGCTTTCGAATATCTGGGGGTTAACTATACTTGTCTAGTTTCGTGAGGTGAGTGGGGTTTCTGCGAGTTTGAATGAGTGGGTTACGTCTTTTTACTTTTGTGCAACGTCCTATGGTTCCGTTTGCGAGGATGTGGATTGTGTCGGCGATGTACTAAACACGTGCAGAGGGCGGATTAGCCGCCTGCGCTGGGCAGTCCACGCGCCGAGGCGCGCCCATGCAAGCTCTTCAAACCCATCACGATACGCCAGACGCCGCGGGCTGTGTCGAGTTGAGTAATTCGGGGCGCGCTTCCGCGGCTTGTTGACGAAATTTCTTAAGTCTCTAGGTGGTAGTTGAGTTCTCTGTTGTCTATGATTATTTTTATGTGTCTTTTTGTGGTCTTCAGGAGGCGCTTGGGTATCAGCGTCGCTGTGTATGTGCCGTCGGGGTTTTGCCGGTATGACTCGACTGCCCACTCCTCGCCGGCGCATTCGCCGTATATGTAGGCGAAGTCTTCAAAGTAGTCGTAGGCTCCGCAGGTGTAGCACATGTTGCCGTGGAAGTGCGCCTCTATTTTGTCCGGGCTGGCGTGGAGGACGTCCACCAGGGCTTCGCTTCCGAAGACCATCCTGAATTTCTCCAGCGTTTCTGCAAGGCAGTCCATGCCCGCCTGGGGGGCGGGCTTTAAATTCTTATTTGCCCGGCCGCCCTTTACTAACTATTTAAGAAAATTCTATTAAATAGTTTTGTCTTTTTTGTGTTTATTTTTCTTTTTTCTTTTTTGTTTGTTGAGGAAAGGCTTTAATGGTGGGGTGCGTGGTGGGTTGTGAGGCGGCTGGTGCTGGTTTTCTTGTTGGTGGGGGTTGTGGGGGTCTTGTTTGTAGGCTCTTTTCGCTTTGCTGGTGGTGAGGCTGGGTGTAGCGGTGATGTGGTGGGCTTCGTTGCTCCTACGCTTATGCGCGTGGTCTCTGACGCGGTGGCTGAGGCTGGGCTGTCTGGTGGGGGGCTTCTGTCTATTGGGTCTGTGGAGGGGTTGCGGCGGATGCAGCAGGGGGTTCTGCCGGATATATACGGCTCTGTTGATATCGAGTTGTTGCGGGATGTGGATGGGCTGAGGCCTCGGCAGGTTTTTGTGTTGGGGAGATTTGGGATGGGGCTTGTGTGTAGGTCGCCGGTGGCTTCGCCGGGGGATCTCGGGGGGAGGGTTGTGGCGTTGGCTGATCCAAACAAGGCGCCTATTGGGTACCGGGCGCTGGCGTTGGCGTGGATGTTGAAGAGAGATGGCGTTGTGGATCTCGTGTCTAGGTTTGAGAGGTTGGGGGTGGGGTATCTGGAGGCTCGTGGGGTTAACATAACTGTTCCCGCTGTCTTGACGCCGACAAGGGACGTCCAGGTCGCGGCTAACCTAGACGCGGCGTGGAGCATGCTGGAGGTAGGCGCCGTGGACTGCACGTTTGCGCATGTGCCGTTTATCCTGGGGAAGTTCAGCCGGCTGGAGGAGGTGTCCAACTCGTCGGTTTGGGCCACCTATAGGGGGGTACATGGCGGGAGGACCTACTACGTCTACCTCTTCAAGGGGGCCTACTCCTTCCTTGGCGACCCTCCCTACGAGATCTACGTCTTGTTCACGTCGCAGGGTGGGGGGGTCGTGCGGAGCTTGAGGGTTGCGGGTTTCAGGGCGTTTGTGGCGTCTTTTTCGGAGAAGGGGGACTGCGTGGTTGATGTCTTGAGGAGGATGGATCTCTCTAGGTATGGATTCGTTCGCTAAGGCGGTTGTTGGGTTGACGGCCTCTGTTTTGCTTCTGCTCTTGGTGGCGTTGCCGTTGCTGTACGTCGACCCGCCGCCGCCCGGCTTCGTGGAGAGCTTCGTGTTGACGGCGGTTTTTGGGCTTGCGGCTTCTCTTCTGTCGCTGGTGCCTGGCCTCGCCGCGGCGGTGGCGGCGCGGAGGGGCGGGGCGTGGGGGGCGCTGGCGCAGGTCTTGTACATACCGGCTGTTGTGCCGCCGACGTCTGTGGGGGTGTTGTTGTTGGCGTCTTTCAGCCTGCCCCGGCTCTTCTGCGGGGGAGGCGGCGAGGTCCTGTGCGCGTCGGCGTCTTTCGTCTCCGAACATGTGATTAACAGACCGCTTGGGGTTCTTATTGCGATGGCGGTCATGGCTCTGCCCACGTCGTTTTCCATCTTCGACGGGGCGCTGAGGGAGGAGCGGGCCGAGGCGTTTTTCCGCGCCCTCGGCTTTTCGGGGCTAAGGCTCCTCCTTCTTCTCCTCCTCTCGCTGAGGTCCGCCACGGCGTCTGCCCTGGTGTTTTCGTGGATTAGGAGCTTCGGCGAGCTCGGCGTGTTGCTGATATTCGCCTCGTATCCCGTGACGGCCTCTATCTACATCTACCAGGCGTGGCTCAGCTACGGCGTCGGCCCGGCCGTGGGGGCCTCGCTAGCCGTGATAGCCGCCGTGGCCGCGCTTGCCTTTGTGGCTAGGCGATGGCTCTCATAGTGGAGAACCTCGTGGCTAGGCGGGGGTCGTTTGTGGTGCGTGTAGACAGGCTGGAGGTTAACTCGGTGGTGTCCGTCGTGGGGAGAAACGGCTCGGGGAAGACCACCCTGCTGGACGCAATCGCCGGCGTCATAAAGGCGGAGGGGCGCGTGGCGGCCTGCGGCAGAGATGTGTCCCGCCTCCCGCCGGAGAGGAGGGGGCTTGCCTACGTGCAGTCTGTGCCTGTGGATCCCCCGACGCGGGTGGACAGGTTTCTGCGTATGGTCGCGAGGATGCACGGCACTGAGGCGGAGGTGGGGGAGGTGGTGAGGAGGCTCGGAATAGAGGCTCTCCTGCCGCGGAGGGGCGGCCTCTCCACTGGGCAGAAGCAACTGGTGAACCTCGCCGCGGCTCTGCTGGCGCGGCCCTGCGCCTTCCTCATGGACGAGCCCACCTCGCACCTAGACTGGCTGAACAAGAAGGCGTTTAACGACGTTGTGAAGGCACTGAAGATGCCGGTGCTGTACGTCACCCACGACCCCTTCGAGGCGATATATGTGGCCGACGTCATATGCGTGATGGAGGGGGGCAGGATCCTGCGTTGCGTCGGGGGGCGGAGGGAGGAGCTGGAGCAGGTCTACAGAGTTGCTGAGTCCTTCTGGTCTCCCCTGCGCTGATCCTCCAGCAGGGAGAGGAGGCACTCCACGAAGCGGCGGCCTTTCTCCGTAATTCTGACGAAGGATTTTATGTCTAGGCGCCTCCTCTCCACGAGGCCGAGCTTCTCGAGGCGGATGGAGGCGGTGTAGAACCCCGTGGTCATGAGTCCGAGCTCCGCCAGGAGGTATGAGTCCACCCATTTAAACTG
>Ga0080005_121131_pt1 | contig 14736 bp, 9 predicted proteins | sample JossMetagenome_2_FD_69208 | JGI IMG/M metagenome (GOLD analysis project Ga0080005, IMG submission 69208) | Hot spring sediment microbial communities from Joseph's Coat, Yellowstone National Park, USA - JC3_ASED (SPADES assembly) (version 2) | ecosystem: Environmental > Aquatic > Thermal springs >... | reverse complement strand
CTTCCTTTGCGGTTTTTATTGCTTGGGAACCTATAAGCCCTGCTGCACCAAAGCCCAAGAGGGTAGGAACCACCGCAAAGGCAATATCCACCACCATTTCCACATACTTGGAGTTGGACACAAAGGTTTGTAAAGCTATGGTGCCTGTTATTATGTCATTGGGTTAACTCAAAAATCCCTCAACTTCTTGTCATCAGAAGTTGAACCTTTGAAAATCAAAGCTTTGAAAAAGGGAGTTTAAGAAAAGCCTTGATTTTCAAGGGTTTCCTTCGTATGAGAATGCACTCCTGAGTTTTTAGAACAACCTCGTTTCCCGCTGGCTAAGCGAAGGGGGCCCATTTTTCTACTCAGTAGAAGACTTTTCGGTAAAGAGGGTTTCTGAAACTGTTTCTTAGGTTCTCCTCGCCCGCACGCTTTCCATCAATCCGCCCTTATATCCACCTGTCTTACCCTACAACCTAAGACGTAGGGTAAGAAACCCAAGCAAGTACTTACCCGCTGGAGTACATTCCAACTTAAAGAAGCTGTTTGGAATGGGATAGGGTAGGATTCCTTCTTACCCTACAACTTGAAATGTAGGGTAAGACACTACAGCCCTGCTGATGAGATGGAACCGCTTAGTCCCCTTTCTTACCCTACAAGTTGCAGTGTAGGGTAAGACACCGCAAATCCTCCTCAAATTCCTCAACTTCCCTCAAAAGACTTAATCGAAGGTCCCCAGAGGGGACCCAAGGGTTTTTACTTCTTTCTTATCCTTCTGGCTAACGCAAAGGCTGGGACAGAAAGCAACAAGAGGATGTTCCACACACCCGCCACAGAAGATGCGGAGCTGGTTGTATAAAATCCACCACCAGCAGACTTTCTACCAGCCGACAAATCAGCAGACAGCCTCGCTACGAAAGCGTCAGTACCTCCGCCGTTAGTGGCTTGCGCTCCACCAGTGGTGTTTGGAAAGTTGGTGGACTCAGTCTTTCCAGCCACGTAAACCTCGCCTGTGGTTGGATGGATTGCAAGAGCGTAAATCTCATCATTACCACCTCCTCCCAGGTAGGTGGACTGAAGAATCTGAGTAAGTTCTTCGTTCAACCTTGCCACAAAGGCGTCATCGAGTCCTCCTCCATGAGCTGCTTGCGCTCCACCAGTAGTTCTAGGAAAGTCTCTAGAATTAGTACTTCCTGCTACATAAACCTCGCCAGTTTTGGGATGGATGGCCAGAGCGCGAGCATGATCTTCAACTTTTTCTCCCAGATAAGTGGACTGGAGAATTTGAGTAAGCTCTTTGTTCAACCTCGCCACAAAGGCATCTGCTTGGCCAAGCAAAGGAACGAGTCTACCACAACTACTACACTTTTCCTGTGCCCCGCCATCAGTTTTAGGAAAGTCGGCAGAATTGGTAGCTCCCGCTACATAGACCTCGCCTGTTTTTGGATGAATAGCAAGGGCATAGGCTATATCAACGTATCTTCCTCCCAAATATGTGGATTGAAGAATTTGGGTGAGATCTGAGTTTAACCTTGTCACAAAGGCGTCCGCTGAGCCAAGCAAAGGAAAGGAGCTTTTACAACCATTGCACTTTTCCTGCGCTCCACCATCGGTTTTAGGAAAATCGGTGGAATCAGTCTTTCCTGCCACGTAGACCTCGCCAGTTTTGGGATGGATGGCAAGTGCGTAGGCTGTATCCAAACTACTTCCTCCCAGGTAGGTGGACTGAAGAATTTGGGTAAGATCTCTGTTTAGCCTCGCCAAAAAGGTATCAGTGCCTCCACGGTTTGTTGTCTGTGCTCCACCATCGGTTTTAGGAAAGTCCGTGGACTTAGTTTCTCCCGCCACGTAGACTTCGCCAGTGGTGGGGTGGATGGCGAGGGCGAAGGCATAATCGCTTTTGCTTCCTCCTAGGTAAGTGGATTGGAGAATTTGGGTAAGCTCCTTGCTCAGCCTCGCCACAAAGGCGTCAGAATCGCCGCTTTTGTTTGCCTGCGCCCCACCAGTGGTTTTAGGAAAGTCTTTAGAATCAGTACTTCCCGCTACGTAGACCTCACCTGTTTTTGGATGAATTACAAGGGCGCTGGCAGAATCGCTATTGCTTCCTCCCAGATAAGTGGACTGGAGAATTTGGGTAAGATCTTTGTTCAGCCTTGCTACAAAGACATCGCCAAAACCACCGCCTCCATAATTTGCCTGTGCCCCACCAGTAGTTTTAGGAAACTTGGTAGACTCAGTATATCCCGCCACATAAACCTCGCCAGTTTGGGGATGAATTGCAAGAGCATAGGCCTCATCATTACCACTTCCTCCCAAATAAGTAGCCTGCAAAATTGGGTCTATCACCAGTGGCACACTTTGGTCTGCTTTGGCTACCTCAAAGCTGTAGCGGTTTTTGTCAATTAGCTTATATGAGACTTCCACTGGAAGCTTTTTGCCATCCTTTTCCTGCCATGCTATGGGCTTAGAAAGCTTTAACTCCCCCAAACCAGTTTGAATGATTATCTCGCCATCCTTGGAAAGCTTTAGACCCTCTGCACCCTCCACCTCCACCACAATCTTAGAAGGGTCTGCACCGGGCTTGACGTAAAAGAGCTTTTCCACTGTCTTTTGGGTGGCTTTGAGTTTTACCTCCACTCCAGACCATACTTCACCCAAAGAGATATACCTGTAGGTGGGAAGGTTGGTTTTGTGCTTGGAAGGGTCGCTACCTACAAAGTAGCTTACCTTTGTCTGGAGTTCCTCTTCTCCTTTTATTGCTTGAACTTTTCCACCCACCCAACGTTCAGAGATTACCCAGCTTTCTTTCCCTTTGACTGCCACGTGCACAAGCTTGCCATCCTTGGCTATCCAAGTGGTGCCAAAGTATCCAGGGGCGGAAAAGAGAGTTTCTTCATCCCACTGTCCTTCGTTTTTGACCCAACCACGTTCTAAGCCCGCAAGCTTGGCAGAGACGACCACTCTAGAGGGCACTGAAGAAGCTGGAGAAGAGTGGGATTGGCTACGTGTAAGCCAAAGCAAAGAGAAAAGTCCTCCAACAAGCACAAGGGCTAAAAGCACTTTTTTGGTCATGGCTATACCTCCCCTTAGCTATTGAAGAATTTTAAACAAGGGTAAAGCTAAGGTTGTTTTAAGAATACAAGCCAGTTAATGCCCAATTAGATGGGCGTCCTAGCGAAGGATTTTTTAAACAGCCTCTTCTTGTGTCTTACCCTACATTCTGAATTGTAGGATAAGACTGGAAAAGCTCTAGCCTATAGCGTAGCCATAAAGGTAGGCAAGCAATGGGATCCCTTTCCCTCTACCAGCCCACTCACAACCTCCGCAGATGATCCCAAAGGGTTGTCTTACCCTACAAGCCAAAATGTAGGGTAAGACAAAAGAAGGGCTTATATTTAAAACTCATGGAACTAAAAACCCAAAGCTTAAAAGGACTTTACGAAAAAGATTTCTACCTGTGGGTGCAAGAGAATTTAAGGCTTCTCAAAAACAGAGAGTATGAGCTTGTAGACTGGGAGAACCTTTTGGAGGAGATAGAGGATATGGGGAAAAGCCTGTTTAAAAGTGTTAGGAGCCATATGTACACCATAATGGAACATCTTTACAAGTGGGAGAATTTCAAATATGGGCCAGAAATAGGCTACGATTGGATAGAAACAATCACAAATGCAAGGAGAGAACTGGAGTATATTTTTGAAGATAACCCCTCCTTGAGGGTAAAAGCCCAAGATAGTGAAACTTTGCGTTGGGCGTGGAAAGCGGCAGTTCGGGCATTAGTGGATTGGTTTGAGAACCCTAAAAACAAAACTTTGGTTTTAACTTACTTCAAAGGTAGGCTTCCCACAGAAAAGGATTTCCCTCAGGAATGCCCCTATACCTTCCAGCAGGTGATGGAATACAAACCGTGGTTCACCCAGTTTTCACTGGAGTAGAACCCTCATAAACCTCCCTCAGCTGTTCCTTTATCTCCAAACACCTCTCTGAGAACGCAATAAGCTTTTTCACGATATCAATAAACTCCTCTACCCTTAGCATTGGGTCCCAAACAATGCCCGTGTCCCTATCTTCTTCTCTCACTAAATACTCACTTATCCATCTGATAGGTGGATAGTTTCCTACCTTACACTCAAGGGCAAATTCTGGGATGTCTTTTACTATGACCTTTCCATTGATTATGATTTCCCTGCTTTCTTTATCAAGCCTTACCCTCTCCACATACTCCTTAAGGGCATTTTCATCTGCGGTTATGGTCAGATTGGAATACTCGGGAAGTTCTTCCTTCTCCTCCTTCATTACCACCGCCCATACATACCGCTGATAGGCAAGTTGCAAGCCCGCCAACTCCCTTCCAAGCTTTGAGATTTCCCTAAAGCTGTCAAGGATGGGCACCCTCGGAAGTTCTTTGCTGAGATTGTTTCTGAACCTTTCCACATAAGAGGGAGTAGAAAGCACGCCACTTTGGCCTTCAAAGGGCTTACGAGGTTTTACTAATAAGGTATAATCATAAACAACATGAAGAACAAAAAGGAGCGGTTTTACCAGATCCTGAGAGACCTATTCGTGGGAGAAGTCAAAATAGAAGGGAAGGGTGGCTACATAAACCTTTTACGCATCAAATCCAAATACTACGAGAAGGTAAAGGAAGAGATAGATGAAGAGATTTTAAAAGTAAGGGCGAGATATCCAGATTTTGAAGAAGAACTCTATGACAAGCTATACACCTTTTTCAAGCGATACATCTCTGAAAGCGGAGCAATCCTTTTCAATCAAACTCCCTTCCACAACAATGTTTATGAGAAGATATACACAGACGATGAAGACGTGGTGCTATTTTGGAAGACGAAAAACCTTTACTATGTAAAGACCGACAGGGTGTTTAGAAGCATGCCAGTAGAGTTTGACGGGCTTAGGTTTTTCTTTGATGCGGAGGAGGTAGAGTATAAGAAGAACAACGAAAAAAGGGAAGTAATATACGAACTTCAGGACATTGAAAACGGAGTGATAGTCTTTAAAGTTAAATATTCAGAAAAAGGGCGAAAAACGAATACAGAAGAAATACTTAAGAACCTAAAGAAGGCAGGGCTAAGGGTCTCCGAGGAACAACTACAAAACGCCTTTAGGATTTTTGAAAAACAATCGGAGGTGGATTACTTCATAAACAAAAACGCAAGGGAATTTCTAAAAGAACAGTTTAAGCTTTGGCTTTACCAATACCTTGTGGATGGCACAGAAGACTGGCCAAAGGAAAGAATAGACAAACTCAACATTTTGAGAAATATAGCTTACAAGCTTATAGACCTTGTAGCCCAATTTGAGGAGGAACTTGTAAAGATATGGAACAAACCAAAGTTTGTAATAAACTCCAACTATGTCATTACCTTAGATAGAATAGCCAAGCACGGCGAAGAGGGCTTGGAAGTTATAAGGAAAATTCTCAATCATCCAAACTTGCAAGAACAAATAAGGGAGTGGAAAGAGTTAGGCATAGTGGATGACAGCTTTAGGGTGGAAGATGTTCTGGAGGAAGATAGGCTATCAGAAGAATATCAGTTTTTGCCTGTTGATACTAAATACTTCAAGGATTTAGAACTTGAGATAATTGGGCTTTTTGATAACTTAGACCAAGCTTTGGATGGATGGCTTATAAAGAGTGAGAATTATCAGGCATTGAATACGATATTGAATAAGTTTAGAGAAAAAGTCCAAACCATATACATTGACCCACCCTTTAACAAGGAGCAAGACGCAGACTATTTATACATTGTGAAGTATAAGGACTCCACTTGGATTACGATGCTTGAGAATAGGCTAAGGCTTGCAAAGGAGCTTTTAAACGAAAGGGGGAGCATTTTTGTTAGATGCGATTACAACGGCAATATGTATGTTAGGCTTTTGATGAATGAGATTTTTGGAGAGGAGAATTTTAGGAATGAGATAAAAATAGCAAAATCAAAAGAGTTCTACAAGACAATGACTCATATAAAGAAGTTCTCTGAAGAAGTGGAAAGTTTGTTTTTCTTCTCCAAGACGGATAAGTTAAAATTTAATCTGATTTACAGAAAAAAAGAACAACCATCTAAATATGAACCTTTTTTACCTACCGAAGATAAAAACTACCAAGATTTTAGAATTATAAATGGGAAAGAATATTGGTCTCCTAAAGGGAGAAAGTGGGGAATAAAGCAAGAAGAGATAGATAGATATTTGATGGAAGGGAGATTAAAATTTGAAGATGGCAAATGGTATTTATACACATATGAAGAGCCATTAAAAGATGTTTGGACTGATTATCAAGGCTACTCAAAAACATGGGGGTTTGATACAGAAAACTCAGAAATATTTATTAAAAGAGTAGTAGAATCCACATCCAACGAAGGCGACTTGGTTATGGACTTCTTTTTGGGAAGTGGGACAACGACGGCGGTAGCCCATAAGCTTAAGAGAAAATGGATTGGTGTGGAGATGGGGGAGCACTTTTGGACTGTGGTTTTACCAAGAATGAAAAAGGTTTTAGCCTACGATAAGTCAGGAATTTCTAAGGAAAAAGATGTTAAGGACAAATACAACGAAAGGAATGCAGGTGGGTTCTTTAAATACTACGAACTTGAACAGTTTGAAGACACTCTTGCCAAAGTAGTTTATGAGGACTTTGACCCATTGGCAATCAAGGGAAAGGGCATATATGAGCAGTATATCTTTATGAGAGATAAGAAGATGTTAGATGCCCTGGAGCTGGATTATGAAAAAGGCAATGTGAGAGTGGACTTAAGCAAGCTGTATGACAACATAGACATAGCTGAAACTCTCTCTAACCTTTTGGGCAAGTGGATAAAGAGAATAACCAAAGATAGCGTAGAGTTTGAGGATGGGACTTCAGTTAGCTTAGCCCAACTTGACTACAAACTAATAAAACCTTTGATTTGGTGGTAAGCATGCCTGTGCCAAACTTACACCTAAAAACAAAGTTAGAACTACTGGAGACTGTTCCTGACGAGTGGTATGCTATTGACCTTTCCACATTCTCAAGTAAAAAGAAGCTTTTTGACTATCAGGAGTCCGCTTTAAGAAATGCCATAAAAGGGCTTTACTACTTTTATGGCAAATGTGGAGGCAGTAAGGAGGAGTTTTTTGAGAATGTTTATAGAAATATCCTACCCAAAAGTTTCCCTATAGATGAAAGGCTTGTAGATCTTTACCAAGAGGGTGGGTTTAAGGTTTATGAAAATGGACTCCCTTACTATCAGATAATCAACCGTATGAGTTTTTGGATGGCTACGGGTTCTGGGAAAACTCTTGTGATAGTGAAGCTTATTGAACTCTTAAGCAGTCTTATGAAGCTGAAACTTATTCCACAGAAGGATATTCTATTTCTAACGCACAGGGATGATTTGATAGGGCAGTTCAAAAGGCATGTTGAGGAGTTTAACGAAGGCAGAATGCCCAGTGAAAGGCTTGAACTTTATGAACTGAAGGAGTATGAAAAGGTAAAAACCAGCCTTTACAAGCCCGCTGGCATTTCTGTGTTTTACTACAGGGCAGACCTTTTTGACACAGAGCAAAGCGAAAGAAGGATAGACTTTAGGAACTATCTAAGCGATGGGAACTGGTATTTGATTTTGGACGAAGCCCACAAGGGAGACAGAGGAGAAAGTAAAAGACAGGCTATTTTCAACATACTTTGTAAGAATGGCTTTAGGTTTGACTTTTCCGCTACCTTCACAGAGGAGATTGACTTTAAAACCTGTGCCTATGAGTTTAATTTAGCAGAGTTTGTCAGAAGAGGCTATGGCAAACACATATATGTATCAGGCGAAGCCCTAAGGAGTTTTAGCAGAAAGGAAGACTTCTCTCCAGAGGAAAAACAAAGGATACTTTTGAAAATCTTTGTTCTCCTTACAGGTCTTATAAAAGCAAGGGAAAAGGTAAAAGACAAGGTTCCCTACCATAAGCCCTTGCTTTTGGTTTTGGTAAATTCCGTCAATACTGAGGACTCGGACATGGAACTGTTTTTCAGAGAACTTGCCCGCATAGCGGAGGGAGAGGTGCAGGACAGCGACTTTCAGAGGGCAAAGGGTGAAATCATCCAAGAGTTAGAAAACGCAAACTTTCAGTTTGAATTTGGAAGCGTAAGGCTTAGCGGAGAGTTTTTAGACCTACTGAGGGAGATAACCTTTGAAGACATGCTTGAGAGTGTGTTTAACTCCAAAAGCACTGGAACCGTAGAAGTGGTTCAAATTCCACACAACAGACAGGAACTACTTTTCAAGCTAAAGTCTGGAGATAGACCCTTTGCCCTGATGAAGATAGGAGATATAACCCAGTGGTTAAAGGAAAAGCTGGAAGGGTATGAGGTAGTTGAGAGGTTTGAAGACGAAAGCATATTTGCAAGGCTAAATGAGGATGAGGACATAAACATTTTGATGGGTTCTCGGGCATTTTATGAAGGGTGGGACTCTAACCGTCCTAATGTGATAGCTTTTATAAACATAGGGAAGGGAGAGGATGCCAAAAAGTTTGTGCTTCAAAGTATAGGAAGGGGAGTGAGGATTGAACCCTTTAAGAACCTCAGGAGAAGGCTGGACATCTTGTATGGAAACTCTCAGGTAGATGGAGAAACATACAGGCAAGTAAGGGACTGGGCTACTCCAGTAGAAAGCTTATTTGTGTTTGGCACAAAGGCAAACAATTTGGAAACCATACTGCAAACCCTGAGAACGCAACGGGAAGAGGAAGAAAACCTTGGAGACCTTTTTGAGATAAACCCTGAAGTTCAAGGAAAGCTTTTATTGGTTCCAGAGTATGAAGAGACAGAGTTAATGCTTATAGACAGCAATCGCAATCACCGACATCCACTAAACCCTGAAGACAAAGAACTGGTCAGAGAGTTTCTTGAAATTGACGACAGGGTTTTGGTTTGCATGTTTGATGCCAATCCGAGGGTTTTAGCCAAGCTTAAAAGCGACCTTGATGTTCTGGTGCGTGCAGAACCTGATGAAAGGAAAATAGGCATTCCAGAAGTGGTTCTCAAAAGACTTTTGGGATACTTTTCCACGAAATTCTACCAAGCATCTTCTTTTAGAGAACTGAACAGAGAAGAGGACATAATACACTTTAGGCATATAAGGATAAGCAGATCTCAGCTGAATTCTATCAGGGAAAAAATTGAAAGAGTTAAGGCATACAGAGATAGGGAAAGGCTAAGGAGGGAATTGTTTAATAAGCGAGACAGAGGAGAGATAACAGACGAGGAATTTGATAGAGAATACTCTAAACTTCCGAAGAAGGAAGAAACCACACGAGACCTTATAATCCGATACTTAGCCACTCACTACTATATTCCCATAGTCCTCACACAACAAGAGACTATTGACTATATCATGCATGTTATAAAAACAGAAAGCGAAAGGGAGTTTATAGATGAACTCTCGGAGAAGCTTGACAACAACCCACATCTTTTTGACTGTGATTGGTGGATGTTTTCAAAGATTGATGAAACCTTGGACAAGGTGTATATACCCTATTACAGCGAAAACTCAAGCAGGATAGCGAAGTTTAAACCTGACTTTATCTTTTGGTTTAGGAAAGGGTGTAAATACCTTATACTCTTTCTTGACCCTAAAGGCACTGAGCATGCAGCCAATTACAGAAAGATAGACGGCTATAGCAAGCTTTTTGAAGAAAATGGAGAACCTAAAGTTTTTACATATGAGGATGAGTGTGGGAAAATGGAGGTCAGGGTAATGCTGAGATTTTGGAACAAAAGCTTGCATGGCGTGCCAGACGCATACCTTATTTACTATGTAGCGGATTTAGACAGGTTGGCAGAAGAGGTGAAAAGATTACTCTCCTAACCTTTTTGCGTCCCTCTTTGATAACTCCTACATACACAATCACCCAAGCCTTCCAGTTAACTAAGCTATAAGGTAGATAAAGCTACTTAGTTAACCAAGGGCTATTCTAAAAGTTTCTCATCAAGATGTCCCTCAACACGGTTAACTAAGTTTGTGCTTTTTGTATAAGAGTTAGTTAACGCTTCCAGATCTAAGCTTCATGTAGTCTTCGTAAAACTCGTCATATCTTAGCATCTGTAGACTTTTATGTGCTTGATTTTCGCATGGACGAGGCGTATATTTAAGGCCTTATGGTGGAGGGCATTTTCGGAACTTACGAATTCAAACATCACGCCAATAAAGGAAAAGTCAAAAAGGTATTAAGTGTTTTAAGAGAATATAGAGAAACTGCTAAAGCCATAGCTGACTTTCTGTGGAGAGAATTCTTTGAAAAAGGCTACTTTCCACATAAAAAGTCCATAAAAAAGGAACAGATGCAACATATACAAAGCAAGCTATCTGAACGCTACAAGTATGTGTGTTTATGGCAAGTGTATGGAGTGTTAGAAGGCTACATTGCCAACTTACAAAATCAGTTTGCCCGTATTGTTTGGAGATCAACCCTATCACGGGAAGACAAGCTTATCCTCTTAGCACTTAATAACATCAAAGGCTGGTTAAGATACGAAAAAGAGAGTATAACCATCTACGACAATGGAGAACAGAGGGAGGTTGAAGTGAAAGCTTGGCATAAGCACTTGGCTAAGAAGATTTTTAAACACCTGCTTGGCAAAAACAGAAGACCAAGGTTTGAAGGCATTTCTCTTCACTTAGATGGGAAAGTGGCTAAACTTGAACCAAGGAGAGAAAACAAAGCTAAAGCTTTTGATTATTGGCTAAAGCTTTCAACCTTAGATAAAGGCAAACCCGTGCTTATTCCACTTGAGAAAAATCCTTACGCCGAGAGTTTAGAAGGAGAGTTTAGGAATTTCTACCAACTGTTGGAGGAAGACGGAGATATTAAGGTTAAAGTGGTGAAAGAACTCAAAAAGAGAAACTATGTTCCTGCCACAGACACTATAGCCATAGACTTAGGGCTAAATCCATTGATTGCCACGAACAACGGAGATTTAATGGGCAGGCGGTTTTTAGACTTTTTAAAGAAGATGGACGAGAGGATTGTTAAACGCATGGCACAGGTTCAGAAAAACGGAGGATTGCCAAGCAAAGACAACAAGTATAGGGAGTATGTGAAAAGGTTAAGGGAGTTTCTCAAAAACGAAATAAACAGGGTGTTAAACAGGCTTACAAACCTTTACAAGCCAATGAAGATTATCGTAGAAAAGCTTGACTTTAGAAGTCCTGAACTATCCAAGAGGATGAACAGGCTTATTCAAAACTTTGGAAAGCGTTATGTGAAGGAGAAACTGCAGCGGCTGCGTCAGCTTTATGGCATAGAGATAGCAGAGGTCAATCCTGCCTATTCAAGTCAGGAGTGTAGTAGTTGTGGATATGTGGATGGAGAAAACAGGAAAAGCACGCAAGAGTTTGAGTGTAAGTGCTGTGGCAACAAAATAAACGCACAAGTAAATAGTGCAAAAAATCTCCTTGAGAGAAGTTCTCTCAGGGAGTTTCATCCACACCTGCCAAAAAAGCAAGTCCTTAAGGTGCTGATAAAAAAGCACCTTGAGAGACTAAAGGGGTGCAAGAGTCCTCCCCTGGATATTCTCAAAGGTAATCCCTACTACAGGGAGTTCCTTGAGAGTATCCTAAACCCTCGGCAGGGCCTAACATTAAGTTAGGTTTGCATAGACAGTGAAATATCTGTCTATGCAGAGGGGAACTCTCTTTTTGCCTTTGATGTGTTCGTTGCTATGGACAAGCTTGAAGTTTGTCTCCTCCCTTTTGCTAACTCCTGCTGTTCTGTGGGCTTCGTCGCAGATTATCAGGTCAAACTCAGGAAGTCCTCTTCCTTGTGCGGACTTTATCACATCCAAAGACTGATAGGTGGAGAAAATCACATTCAGTTTGTCTTCTTCAAGCCTAAAGGCACTGAGAAGTTCCTCTGCGGAAGTAGTGGCAGGGAAAGAAAGAAGGCTTATGCTGTTTAACTCATCGTCTTTTCCCACGCCTCTATCGGAGACCACCGCATAGGCATGTATGGGAAGTTCGCTGTCTCTAAACCACGCTTTTATGCTTTGGTCTAAAAGGGCTATAGAGGGACAGAGAAACAGAATAAGCTTTCCCACTCCAAAGCTTTCTGCTACCCTCAGGGCTACCAAAGTCTTTCCTGTCCCTGGGGGCATTATGAGTTTTCCTCTGTCTTTGGACTGAAAGCCCTCAAGGACGCTTTGAACGGCCTGTTCCTGATAGGGCCGTAGCTGCTTTTTCTCCTTTATTAGAGGCTTTCCTTCTAAGAGGGCTTTGGCTTGTTCTAAATACTCACTGAGTTCGTCCACAGAAACGGGAATAATCTCTTTGCCCAGTCTCTTTATTTCTCTCTCTACTTCCTTGCTTATTGACCTGGCCACCAAATAGCCACCCTTGAAGTTAATATCTTTCCTCCATAGAGAACCCACAAAAGTTCCCACATCCCTCCAAGAAACTTCCCTACTCCAGTTCTTACACTGAACCGCATAAAGTTCTCCATCCTTCTCCGCCACAAGGTCTATGCCTGTATCCTGCAAGGAAAGACCCTTTTGAGAAGCCCACTCCTGCCAGAAGTAGACAGTAAAACCCTTCTCCTCAAGATAAAGCTTGGTTGCTATCTCTAACAGCCTGCCCCTCTCAGCTGTGCTTTGCATAGACAATATTTTAGCCTTCTCACCCCATAGAAAGCCTTTGCGGGTTAACTAAGTCATCAACACCTAACTCAAACTTAGTTAACTAACCTATTGGCTAAATGAGAATAATTATCAAATAATTATTAATCCGTCTACAGGAGTAGATGACTTTTCGGTAAAAACTTAAACCCTCACTCCGTCCCTAAAGAAAACCAGAAAAACGCCCTTCTGAAATCTTTGTCTTTCAAGCACTTGAGAGGGTAGGTTGGCGGTGGTTTAATCCTTTTTGTCCGACCCCCAGACCCACTGGAAAGCCAGCAAACCCCTGAGAAACAAGGCTTTGACACAGTTGGCACGATTTTTGCTTTGTTTTATAGAGCTAAGGAAAGAACTCTTTTTGAAAAAACAAGCTGGCTGGTGGGCAGTGGTGTCTTACCCTACATGCTGGATTGTAGGGTAAGACGGGCTGGGTTCTTGCTGGGTGTCTTACCCTACATTTCGTGATGTAGGGTAAGACATGGAGCAGTTCTTATCCTTGCTATCTCAAGCCATCCCACGCTTGCCAAATGAGGATAATTTGCAATACTCATTTTTGAACTCGGTTCAATACTTTTCGCTAAAGAGGGTTAACTAAGTCTCCCTTTTTAGTTTCAAAGTTAGTTAACCCAGAGAAAACTAAAATAAACCTTATGGTGAAGTTTGAGTATCCTTTTGATGAGTTAGCAGAGAGGGCGGTGTTGGGTGCTATGATAAAGGACCCTGAAAGCATCCCTACCGTCCTTGAACACCTCCGAGAGGAGGACTTTTACTTTTAAACTCACAGGCTACTCTGTTAACCTACGGAAGCTTCCCAACTTTCCGCTAAAGGTTAACCAATAACCATGGGTAGAAAGTTAACTAAAAACCCTTCAGAGACAGAAATATATCACGTTCCAAGAACCATTCAACTTTGCATCTTCAGAACGACCTCGCTCTATACATCCGTATTCCCTCTTGTAAAGCCTAAAAGCTGGTGGCGAAGCCACTTAAGTAATGCCCATTTTCCTAAAGATTTGAAATCTACTCCATTTAGGAAGGCTTGCACAAGTCTGGCCGCCTTTTCCTCTTTTTGTGGTTCTTTTTCCATGCCTATAGTAAGAAGTGCACCCAAAACTTCAACATATAATGCTAAGCCTTCAAGCCAATCCAAGTCCTCGTGCTCAAAATCCTCCGCCATTCTTTTAGCAAGGTCGGGCAAGACGCCCTTAATACCTTTCCCTTCCCCTTCAGTTTCCTCGTGCAGTCTTTTTATTATCCTTGAGAGATGAAAATGTAGCCAATCAAGGTCTTTGTATTCTTCCCAGTCCGAGATATCCCGGCTATCCAAGTACTCTTGGACGTATTTTACTGCTTTCTCTTCTTCTTCTTTTTTGTCCGACATAGCTATCTCAGTAAGCATAAACAGAATGAACCCATACTTGGCCAAGTATTCTTTCCACCAAGGAGAAAAGCTTTCATTGAAAAGGTCAAGTGCCATTTGATGCACAAAGTCGGGCAAAATGTCTCTAAGCTCTTTTGCCATGTTCCAACCCTCCTGTTAAGTTATTATTACTTTCAAAAAGGCAGTTCTTCATCTTCCCACTCACACTCACTTAGCATAGGCTCCCTCTTTTCCTTCAACCTTACAACTTTGAGACGAAAAAGCTTTGGAAAAATCGGTTCCAGCTGGATAGGACGATCAAGGAAGCAAAAGAAAGCCCAGAGCCTGAGAGCAAGGTAAGCGTCCATTTTTGCATCGTGCCATTTAGAGGGTCTTATACCAAGGCACCTACGGACAGCCACAGGGAGCTTCTTCCAGCCAGTAGAAAAGAAGTCTGAAAAGGTCTCCATCAAACAGATATAGGCATGGTTCCCATGCGGGAGCTGGTGGAGTTCCGACCTTTCCTCCAAAAAGTGCATTTCAAAAGCGGCGTTATAGGAGACGATAAAATCCCTGTCTTGAACAAAAGCCCAAAAGTCTTGGAGAACTTCCCTCTCCGTGGGGCAGTTCTTTAGGTTCTCAGGGTCTATGCGGTTTACCCAGTAAGCTGGGTTTTCCTCGGCGTAGGCATAGCGGTTGAAGACCACGGGTCCTCTGGGTGTGGGCTTTATGGCACACAGCT
>Ga0080005_131569_pt1 | contig 14740 bp, 14 predicted proteins | sample JossMetagenome_2_FD_69208 | JGI IMG/M metagenome (GOLD analysis project Ga0080005, IMG submission 69208) | Hot spring sediment microbial communities from Joseph's Coat, Yellowstone National Park, USA - JC3_ASED (SPADES assembly) (version 2) | ecosystem: Environmental > Aquatic > Thermal springs >... | reverse complement strand
GTTAGGGAGTACACAATGGAGGAGGTCCTGGAGCTAATTAAGGGGACTGGGTTCAACGTGGTTGAGTCATATTACTCGCACATAAGCGATTTAACATACATAGATGCCGACCAGGAGGATTACCTAAGGGTGAAGGGCTACAAAGACCTCATAAGGATCACAGTTAATAGACCAACAAAGACGAACATCCTAAGGACCCTAGCATACCCACTGGTTAAGTTAAAACCAAGCCTAAGACAATCAATCATTATCGTAGCAACTAAGGTAAAGGAACCGAAATTAAAGGCGGTTGAAAGATGGTGACAAGGATTAAAAATAAGAGGTAAATCGATAGGTACAATATGTCCCTATTAGGGCTTATTAACACATTGTTTAGTCAATCCATAGTTAGGTATGCTATAATACTCTACGTTATTTGGTTAATCATAATTCTAATATCAAGCCTAGAAAAGGATACTAATGTAAAACCTCTCCTTAATTGGAGCAGTAATAAGGGTTTATTACTGATTACGTTCATTTACGTAGTATTTACATTAGCAATAATCGCCGCTGGATTAAAGGGACTATTTCCATACTTAAACGCCGTATTTATGGCGTTGGTTATTTGGTTCGTTATAAAGGGCAGAGATAATGAGGTAACGCTCCTGTTGGTGCTTATGCTAGTTTTAATACCGTACACCGTAGTAATGCTATACAACTCCTACCCACTTGGTGATGATGTTAGGTTTACAGCAGGGTTCGCAGCAGCGATCGCACAGAACGGTAGGTGGATACCCCTTAGGTACCCAGAGAATGATTATTACCAATTCTTCGACGCAGAACCCGCACTGACACTAATACTTGCATCGATGATGGGAGCATCACTAAAGGACATACCAATATACTACTTAACACTTAAGTACGGCATATACATGGTTTACGTATTGAGCATCTACGAGATTGTTCGCAAACTAACGGGAAGCAATAAAGCCGCTTACCTATCGCTCCTATTATTCTCAATTACACCGCCACTATCTTTAACGCAGATAGTTGCCCAGGGAGTCTCGATCGTACTTGCTCTACTGACCTTAGCCGTGCTACCCAGAATTTCCGTAGGCAATAAGGTGGCCATGTATGTAATAACGACGATACTGGCAGTAAGCGGTACAATATTTCACGCAACGTATGCGCTCGTCATAATCGCATTCCTACTACCACTAATACTAATGAGAGAACCCCTCTTTAATACCGCATCAAGACCTGCACTAACATTGGCTGTATTAATTAGTACAGCCTACTGGGCATTCACCTACGCAGGCATCGCAGTCTTCAGCGGAATACCCCCATCCATAGCCAGCTTCATAAACTTCATACTGGGCATATCAAGCCCCTACTCCATAACAGGGAAGCCTTGGTACGGATCATCACTATCCCAGTACCTAATATCGTGGGCATTACTACCCGCTATTACAGCCTCAATACTCACGTACATAATAATTAAGGCATTAATCACAGGGAACAAGAAAGAAAGATCAATCAATATTAACTTAGTAATACTTGGATTATTAGGTGCCATATTGACCGTAATTAACTTCCTAGCAAGGCAATCAACGGGCCTAGGTGGAAGATATTTCTATTGGCTTTACCTACTCCTCCTACCCTTAACGGCGCAATTCCTCGTCAAAAGGTTTCAGGGCAAGTTAATAATCACGGTAATAGCTGTATTAATTATAGCCTTCATAGGAATTTACGGAATACAAGACCCAACGCACTCAGCAAACACATTCGTAACGGGCATAGGCTGGGCTGATAACTATTCCTGGAAGGTATCCTGGGTAATAGCACCACTATTGCCTCAGGGTACGTATGTAATAGCTGATGCGAGGATTGGAACCCCCTTCTTTGCAATAGGCTATATACTAAATAAAACGATTCTATGGTCTCAACCTAACCAACCCTACCTAGTCATTGTTGGTAGCGATAGTATAGGACAAAGTTTTTATTCGATTAATAACCATGGAAATATTAATATAGTCATGGATTTCTCAAAGTTATACACAATATATTATTTCCCATCTTATAAAGTGGTTACGAAATGAAGCTCTTATACGTCAGTAATGGTAATGTGTTTATTAGGCATAAGCTTGGTTTTGTTGCAGTACTTAATACGCTTAGCAATGTAGATGTTGCTGAGCTGAAGTGAGAAGTGAGTTGTGTTGAGAGAAGACCAGTTAGGAGTGACAATGGTGTTTAAGTGTAAGACTTGGAGGGATCCTTAGTGAGGATTCTTTTTGAGACTATAGGTGTTTTGGTGCATTATAATTTTGCACTGCCTCATTACCTGACTAGGACAGGGAAGATTGAGGAGGTTAACTTATTGTCAGGATTATTTCCCATAATCATGGGAGGCCACTATTATATCCTTAAATCTTCGAGGAAAAAGTTGAGGGTAACTCTATATAGAAGTGGTATAGATTTTGTCGATAGACTCTATTTCAGCGACATAATTAAGAGCAGCGTGCTAAAGCGGGTAGTTCAGAGGTACTACAGGTACGACATCATTCACCTCAATACTAACGAGTATCTTAATGTTTTTACAAAATTAAAGCTCCCCAAATTGTTCGTTCTTCACGGCTCTCCTGACCATGTGGATGAACGTGGTTGCAGGGCTTTAGAGGATATATATTCTAAGGTGGATGCATTTGTGACTGTGAGTTTTCATGCAGCTCGTGTACTACGTGATAGATGTGGATTTGAACCTACTCATGTTATTCATCATGGTGTTGATGTGGAGCTCTTTAATCCTCTAGCATATACCAAGGATCGTGCCAAGAGACTTCTTGGTCTTCCCTTAAACAAGAGAGTCATTTTGTGGAATGCAAGGCTATCCCCGGAGAAGAAGATTGAGACCCTTCTCTATGCATTACCATACGTAATTAGGGAATTTAAAGATATTTTAGTGATTGTTAAAACACGTGCCGTTGCTAAGGATTACGAAGTCAAGGTTAAGAAAATAATAAATAAGTTAGGTCTAAATATGTATATCGTGTTTGATAAAGGTTGGACCCCTCTAAACAATATGCCTATATATTATAGAGCTGCAGACATATACATAAACACGTCTATAACAGAGGCATTTGGTTCCCTAACAATGCTTGAAGCCATGGCATGTGGAACCCCCACAATAGCTAATAATGCTAGTAGCAATCCCGAGGCATTAGGGGATGGTGGACTTCTATATAATCGTGATGATAGCGTTGACCTAGCAGAAAAAATATTAAAAATAGTAATGGATGAGAAATACGCTAAATTGCTAAGCCATAAGGCATTTAAAAGAATAGTTGATGAACTAACTTTATATGAAATATCGCAAAAATACTTAGCACTATACTCCTCGCTGTAGGGGTGAAATAATTATGGATCAACAATTAAAGCCCCTAATGGAGGTTTTAGCCACTCTTGCAGTTGCGAAGAGTTACGATCTTGGACCAGCTATTTTAATAAGTTTTGATGTTGAAAGCCCTATAGACTCTCCTATCCCGGATCTAAATTATGCAAAACAATTGGGGTTGAGGAGCAGGGTAGGGTTTAAGAGGTTGCTAGAGGTTTCGAATACCTACGAAATTCCTTTCACATTATTTTCTACAGGCCATGCACTACTTAAGGAGTGTAGAGGTCATAAAACTAGTGTGAAGATATTAAAAGGGAATAGAAAATATGGTTTCCATGTTAGCGAATATTTTTGGCACGTTATCGATCCCGCCTCAAATTATGTAGAATACCCAGAGTTTTATTACGGTGACCTAATCAAGGAGGCGATTAAATCTGGTGTAAGGCATGAAATAGCATCTCATTCATTCGCGCACATACCTTACCCGTTAGTTGATGATGAGACTGTGGAGAGAGACCTCAATATGTCGATCGAAGCGTTGCAATCACATGGTATCAAGCCATACTCATTGGCTTTTCCTTTCAATTTAGTTGGGAAAACGCATATTCTTTTAAAGCATGGAATAAAAATAGTGCGTATTGGTCATAAAGGCATTCGAAATGTAACATATAAGAATGGTTTAGTGATGGTGAAAACCAATATAACTGACCTTGGCATAAACTCTTTACGATGGTGGATTAAAATAATAAATTTATTGGTGAAAAAGAAAACCTTGCTTAGCTGGTACCTACATCCAATCACGCTTTACAACGATAAAGCCTACAGGACCTTCGAAGAAATAGTGAAATATATGGCTAAGAAAGATATTAACTTCTTGACTTTTAAAGATATATAATTATGTAACCTCGATTATGCTCTAACCTATGCGCATATCTATCGTTATTGTGAATAGGAACAGCGAAGTTTTTGCTAGTAAATTAACGGAGTCGTTGATTCATAGCTGTAAGAATTGCGAGAGGATAGGAGGATGCAATTGTGAAGAAATAATCATTGTGGATAATGCTTCAACAGATAATAGTTTAAGAATATTTGAAGAATGTTCTAAGAAAATTACAAAACCATTAATAAAAATAGTTAGGTTACGTAGAAATACGGGCTTCTGTTATGCCGTGAATATAGGCGTCGCGCTTGCAAATACAGAGCTTGTAGCTATTTTAAACCCGGACCTGTACGTTGACGCAGATTGGCTTATTCCAATTATTGAAGATTTTAAAAAACACCCTAGGCTTGGCGTGGTGCAACCATTAATATGCTGGTATCAAAATCCAGAACAAATTCAGTCTACAGGATTATACGCTGATTTTGTCGGTAATTATAAGGGCAATATCTTCAACTCTAAAACATTACTTGCACCCTTCGGTGCAGCTTACGTTGTAAGACGCAGCGCTTTTGTGGAAATAGGTGGTTTAGATTCCTTCTACTTCATGTATGGTGATGAGTTAGATCTTGGATTAAGAATGTGGCTAGCCGGTTGGATAATAATGTTGGAACCTAAATCTAAAGTTTATCATTACATGGGTGGTGTTACTCCTTCCTCCTTGTATTTAAAACATCTTAAATACTTGTTAATGCGTCAAAATCAAGTAATTACATTAATAAAATCGCTTTCCCTGAAAAGTTTATTTATAGCCATATCTCTTTTAATTTTTGTAAATATATTTCGTGGATTAAAATCAAAAGAAACTTTGAGAACCATACTAATTGCATATTATAGAGTCTTACGTAATATACGATATATAATTATGCAAAGGTATCGGTATTTAAGGAAGAAACTTTTAAATGAAGAAATATTACGTCATTGGGGTCTTATTAGGCCAATTTAAATTGCGCCATGATTTTATTTTCATAAAAACATTCGTGTCCATCATTGTTGAGAACACACCAAAGAGACTTCTGGTCCTCTTAATGACACCCGTAAGTATTTATGCAATCAATTACTCATGATTAAGACTTAACGACAAATACCATCTTATGACAGAATTACATCATAAAAGTTCCCCAACGGAAATAGTTTATGTTTTAAAATAAGTTACGACTTAAAAACTAGCGTAGGACAGTTTAGTAATTATCTCCATGCTCAATTCACTTCATTGGTTAGGTTGGGTAGTTACTACGTTGGTGGGTCGAGTTCACCGACGGTTATTGTTGTTTCTGAGGACTTGAGGTATTGGTACCCGTTATATGTCGACGCGTCAATACCTGGGTATAACCACTTCGTGAGTGTCGAGGTTTTGGGCGACAAGATAGTTGCCACTACGGGTAGGGAGTTGCTCATTTTAAGCTCCGACGACGTGAGAGAAGCCTTGAGGAGGAAGCCTATCCTTACTCCCTACGGTGCTTACTTCGATAGGGTTAGGGGTGCGGCTTATATGGTTAGGAGGGGTTTGTGGAGGTTCTGGGTATGAGGCCGAGGCTTCTTGTGCTTTCTAAGTTCTTTTGGCCTGAGGGTAGTGGTGCTGAGCTTGCGACTTACCTGTTCATTAGGCGTTACCTGGCTGGTAGGTTTGACGTGGTTGTTGTTTCGGGTACGGATGAGCCGGTTATTGATCGTGGGTGTTGTAAGTATGTTGCTTGGGATGTTTTGAGGGCTGGCTTTAAGCCTGCTGAGTGGTTGTTGTTCGTTGCCAAGTTGAGGGATGTTGCTAAGCTCATTAGGTGGGCTGATATCGTGTACATACCGTCCCACACACTGCTACCTCTCGCGCCAATTGTGAAGTGGGTTAACCCGAAGGCTAGGGTTGTGCTTCACGTACACAATAATCAACTCCTGACCTACACCTCAATCGTTATTAATGACGTAGGGCCCAGCATGCGCAGCGACTTGTTGGTGGAGCTTTATGAGAACAGGAGTCTCCTTAGGGCGTTGGTTAGTGGGTCCTTAAACGTCTCGCAAATGCTCTACTGGTTGGCTTTGTTGTACTCGGACGCGGTCATATTCGTGGTTAGGAGGCAGCTTGAATTGATTCGTAAATACGGTATATGTTTGCTACTTAGGAGGGCCGAGGTTATTTATAACCCACCGCCGTCGGTGGAGGTTAGGAAAGCCCTGGGCAAGACTCCTGTGTTTATCTATGTTGGTGGTGAGAGTTTCATAAAGGGGTTCCACGTGCTCCTCAAGGCCTTACCATCGCTCGTGAGGCTCGGTGCCAGGGTTAGGCTCTTCGGTAGTTACAAAGGTTTCCAAGTCAGGAACCGCTATGTAGAGCTTGTCGGCAAGGTTCCCCATGGCGTTATCATGAGGGCGCATGAGGATGCCTGGGGCTTGTTGTTCCCGTCGATTAACGAGGAGCCCCTGCCCTACGCCGTTGTTGAGGCTGCGTTGGCTGGTACGGTGCCCATAGCCGCTAGGGTGGGTGGTGTACCGGAGATCCTCAGTGGTACTGGGGCTGAGAGGTTAATGTTTAGGGCTGGTGATGTGGAGGACTTGGTGGGTAGGGTTGAGGAGTTGATTGGCTTAGGCGTTGAGGGCGTTATGGAGGTTGGTGAGGAGGTTAAGGGGGTTGTGCGTAGGAGACTTGAGGAGTCGGCCAGTAGGTTGCCTGAGGTTTTTATGGAGATCCTTAGTGGTGATTGAGTCGTGGAGACTCTGAGGGTTTTAGTGACGGGCGGCGCAGGCTTCATTGGTAGTCACCTAGTTAAGGCCCTCGTTAAGGCTGGGCACCAGGTGAGGGTCCTCGATAATCTATCCACGGGCTCCATCGAAAACCTTGCCGACGTGTTAAACGCCATAGAGTTTGTTAGGGGTGATGTTAGGGATTACGGGGCTGTTGAGTATGCCGTTAGGGGTGTTGATGCCGTGGTTCACCTGGCAGCCCTCATAGATGTTGCCGAGTCCGTGGAGAGGCCTGACTTGTACTTCGACGTCAACGTTAGGGGCACGTACAACGTGGCTAAGGCATCAAAAAACGTAAGCACATTTGTGTTCGCGTCATCGAGTGCTATCTATGGTGAGCCAATTAGGGTGCCGATACCCGAGGACCACCCATTAATGCCCAAGTCGCCGTACGCAGCCAGCAAGGTATCCGGCGAAGCCTTCGTCCAAGCCTTCGCCAATCAGTACGGCTTCAGGCCCGTGATACTCAGGCTATTCAACGTCTACGGCCCCAAGCAGTCTAGGGCCTATGCCGGTGTCATTATTGAGTTTATTAGGAGGGTTTCTAGGGGTGAGCCGCCGGTCATTTTCGGCGATGGCGAGCAGACTAGGGACTTCGTGCATGTGAGTGACGTTGTTGAGGCGGTAATGCTCTCGCTTAGGAGCGAGGGGGCTAGGGGCGTGTTCAACATTGGTAGTGGTGAGGGCGTAACAATAAATCATTTAGCACGTCTCATACTTAAATTAATGGGTAGGGAGTATTTAAAGCCTATCTATGCACCGCCAAGGCCAGGCGATATAAGGCACTCAATAGCAGATATATCAAGGGCTCGGAAGGAGTTGGGATTTAAGCCGAAAGTAGGGCTTGAGGTAGGTATTAAGGAATTGATTTCTCAATATGACGGTAAAGCTATTTAGGAAGCCCGTAGTCATCGTTTTCATAGGGTACGAAGGGGCTGGAAAAACGACTCATATACTTCTTATCTGTAATAAGTTGAAAGAAATCGGTATTAAACCGTACTGCACCTACGTGAAGACAATATTTCTGTTTACCAATTTATTTACTAAGTTTATGCCCCGTTTATGGCGAAGCCTGTGGAGACTTGCCGTGTCAATTGATTTATTATTAAATAGTATTTTATTGCCGTTGGTTTGGGCTGTAAGAACTTTAATAATTCCTACGTTTTCAGAAAAACAAGTCGTTTTGGTTGAGGAGGGGCTTTACGGTTCACTTGTAGACTATATTCATGCCGTTTTAATTCTAAATTTGTGGCCCATTACGTATAAAGCTTTAAAGATACTTTTCGTTCTATTTCGTAATATTCGCGAAAATGGTATAGTTTATGTATGGTGCGAGCCCTCAATTTTATCCTTAAGATGGATTAAGAGGAAATCTCCTCTCGAGACACCTAGTTATATATTTACACAAATAATTATTTTCAATATAATAACTAATACTTTAAGTAATATTCTTCAGGTTGATACAACAAACTTTGATATAAAACATAACAATAAGCAAATAATTAAGTATATATTTTCCCTACTTAATTCAAATAAATGATGAAATCCTCTTTGCATCATAAAGTAATTTATGTGGCACCGTTTAATTTAGCTGTAAAGGATGGTACGAGTATTAGAGTTCTGAATATAGCCAGAGGGCAGTCTCAGAACTTTTTGATGAAGTCCTTATTTTATCTCTATTCTGGGGCCTGGTTTATACCTAACTAATTGGTGGAGTGGTATATTCCTTGCTTACGAGTATCTATAGATTATTCCTCAATATCAAGGATTCGAATATAATAATGTTAAACTTTTAGAGACTGGTTCTTATGGATTATTCATTAACTCCTCGATGTATTTATGAAATTCTAGAGGGTTAGTGCTGTTAAGGCGAGGGGCCATGGAAATGTCTGGAGTTTATGATCCTGGCCTATTTAGTCATGCACTTTTTATAATGGTGATATACTTTTTAATGGTAATAATGGGTCCATTTTAATATGGGCTCGACCGCCATCGTAGGTCCCTTAGGCATAGGAGGTGTTAGGTACATTACCGAGAAACTTCTTGAGGCACTTAAGAGAGAGGGGATAGCGGTTGATAGAGTGGTAATAGATGGGAACGTACTCGGTCAGACATTTTCCTACATTAAAAAAATGCGGTTTCTTCAGCAATATCAAAACATAATCTTTACTGGTTCAATACCACCTCAAATGCATATATTCATCAACAATAGAGTGAAGGTAGCTTTATTTATTCATGGATTTATTTACAATGAGCTTTCGAGGGCTATAACTCAGGCACCACCTAGAATTAAAGCTGGTGCCTTATATCTTCTTTCGCAATGGAATTTCTCTAAATTATTTAATAGAATTGATTTATACATATGCCATAGTATCACTACATGTGAAGCAAACAAAATATATAATGATTTTATTCTTATTCCTCAATTCTTATTCCTGGAGGAAATACAGCAATACATGAAAATGAGTAGGAGTGTAAAAAATAACGATGGAAAGACGATAAAGGTTATAACTTATGCATCGTTTGGTGATTCACCTAGGTTATTGAAGGAACATTCTCTATTAACCCTTATGAAATTAGTTAGTAAGCAGATTAATAAGGAAATAGAATTCATTATAATCAATCCATCAGCCACTGCTAAAAAAGAACACATAGGTAATCTAGTAGTGAAGTGGATGCCTTATCTGCCAAGAGAGCAGTTCCTAAAGCTGCTCGCAGATTCCGATCTATACATTGAAAGGTGCATTGATGAAGAATTAGGATTGGGATCCATAGATTCAGCGTTAATTGGTACCCCCATTGCTAAGTTAACGCATAGCTTTTATGTAGACAGGCAAGACTACACCAATGAGGTGATATGGGAATCCTCATTCAATAAGTTAGTTAATACAATCTCCGACTATCTAAGGAGTGTTGAGTATTGGAAACCCTTTTATGCCAAAAGGCTCAGAGAATTCCTCCTAAATAAACGTAATTGGGACCATATTAAGGAACCACTTATTAAGTTCCTTAAGTAATTACATTATTTATTTAAGTCTTCTTCAGTTCCTGAGACATAATGAGACTTTCAATGGTATTTAGTACAATGAGACACAGATCTCCACTAAGAGTTTTTGCCTTTCCTTACAAATTTGAAGAGTGTTGTCGCCGTAATCGTATCTCATGATCCTGAGTTAGACGGATTTAGGCTTGTCCTTGATTGAGCCTCTAAGCAGGTCGATCACGTCATGCGCGTGCGTTGAGGGTTGGTATTAATTACACAGGTAAGTACAGGCCGGATTGGTTGTTGCTTCTTGATGATGATACTGTGCTTATGGGCTCGGTTTATGGTGATTGCGGTATCAGTGAGGTTAGGTATGGAATATTCTCCGGCGCCTTGATTAAGGCTGATGTGGTTGCGAGTATGATATAATCGAGCATGACTATGAGACATTGAGGCTGTTTAGAGAGTTAGGTATTGAGTGCCACCCGTACTTAAAGGGTAAGTAGCTAGAGGATTGCCTTAAATATTAATCCAGAGACTTCAAGTGCAGTATTGTGAATAATTTAAAAAGTAGGGCAATCATACACTGCATACGTGATTGATATGGGGGTATCGTTACGTATTACTGAGGCGTTAGCAAAGGTTAGGAGGGCTTTGTATAGTCGTTACCTATTTGATAACTGGTTCCCGCTGTTGATTAGGTACACCTTAACTAGGCTTGGTTTTAATATTAAGCTCGTGGCTAAGATTAATGGTTGCACCTTTGAGTTAAGTCCTGAAGTCTTTGAGAGGTTTGTCAGTAGGTTTTCGCGTGGTTTCATTAAGTCCATTGGGTGTGTTAATGGTAGGTTATTAGTGAATGGTGTTGAGGTCGACAGAATTGACGATGTAATTCGCGATGTGGAGACTTGGGCTAGAGTTCTCGGTTGGGGTTATGACATGGTTAATGGCTTTTGGTTTAAGAGCGATGTGAGGTTTAGGCACATGTATAGGTCTATCCTTGAGGTTTTCGACTACGGTGAGTATGAATCATTAAACGTTGAGGGTAGGGTTGTTGTTGATGTTGGTGCTTTTGTTGGTGATTCGGCTATATACTTCGTTCTAAAGGGTGCTAGGAGGGTTATAGCGATTGAGCCCCACCCTGGTGCCTTTGCCGAGATGCTCGATAACATCAGGCTAAACAATCTAGAGAGCGTGATTATTCCGGTTAATGCTGGTTTGGCTAGTAAGCCTGGCAAGGTATGCGTTGGGGATGCCGACGTCAGCGATACTCTTGTTACATACCACAGGACTGGTGATTGCCCAAACCCAGTCCCAGTGGTGACGCTCGGTGGGTTAATCAACAGGTTCGGTATTGACCCTAACAATGCTGTGCTTAAGATGGATTGTGAGGGTTGTGAGTTTGATGTAATTCTTAATGATTACGAGCACGTTAGGTTGTTTAGGGAGTTAATCTTCGAGTACCACCCATACGCCGTTAATAAGCCAGTAAGTGACTTACTGAATATGCTGAGCAGAGACTATGAATGCGATGTGCGTGGTGACGAAGACTTCGGAATAATGCACTGCATTAGGAAATGAGCTGATGCGTTCATTATATTTCCGGCTGCTTTGGTGCTCCATGATTTACCCTGCTTAGTCTCTTGAGTCGTAGGACCAAAACAGTGCCTAAAATCGAAAAACACCAATACCCAAACCACGCAAGCCAAACCCACACCCCAAACCCCCTAGGGTATAAACACCAACACCGAAGCAACAGCACAAATAGGATTACTAGGACTAGAAGCGTTGGTGTTGGTTTTGACCTGATGGGTGGTATGTGATGGGGGACCAAATGACTCACAAGTCGTTCAGTGTTTATCTCAATCATTATTGACAAATGTAAGTGCATGTATATGTTGTGTGAAAACGACGTGAGGCACGTGGACACAACCTCGTGAAAACACGAACGTGCCCCACGCATGCCCCACGAGACGCAACAACACAACAGGAGAGTATTAGTAGACTAAGAGTAGAGAGGGTATTTTCAATTCCCCATTATATTATATAATACATATGTATAAATATGAATATCTTAAAAGGCATTTATCATTATAAATAATGATAAATTAACCAGCACACTTAATTATAAACACTCCCTCTACTAGAGCCCCACCCCTGTTGTGTTGTTGTGTTGTTGCGTCTACGGTTCCACGGTACGTGGATCCCACGTGGGGGCATGGGACACAACACCGTGTTGTGTCCCACGGTTCACGGTTTTTGAAAAACAGGAGTGTGGGTGTCTTATTGATTGCTTTAATCAATTACCAGCGCTGGGTTACCCCTGTCTTTGTTGTTCCTGCCCGCCTTGCCCTTGTCCTTGTTCGTCCTCCTCGAGCGTTGTTGGTAGTAATTGCCGAGCGAGCTCTACCAGGCTTATTGAATACCCAGGTCGTTTCTTACCGCTGTTGTCAGGGTAGTTTGAGTTGATGGCGTTGAATAATGTCCTCGGTGTCCACTTGACAACACCGTCCTGTGATTTTGCGAATAGGACAACCCTCGTGAGGCCTCTCTGGTACAGGCCATAGAGCATGTCCAACAACAGGTCAATCCTATCAGCACTCCTCCTATCATCGGGACTGAGTGGGTACCTGCCCGGGTCCCTACCCAGTGCCTTTGCTAACTCCTCCCACTCTTTCAAATCAACCTGCTTCCTGCTGTATGTGATCTTCGCGTCGAAGGCTATGGGGTTGTTCACGAGGGCGGTTATTATACCGTAGGCGTCGGCAACATACCCGAGGTTCTTTGTTACATTTTCCATGTTCTTGATTACCTCCCTCTCGGGCGTCGTCACCGCCTCGAACTCCTCTATCGTTTTCGCGTACTCGTTCTTGGTGTAGATTAAAGCCTCAATAATCGGCGTCACCTCAATACCATACCTTATGAAGAAGTACTTGGTAGCCTTCGCCGAGAGCTCAAGGTAATCGCTGGAGTTTAGGAGGTCACGCCTCACGTCCTCATTGTTCCACAGCTCCCTTAGGCAACCAATCAGGCGGCCGGGGTGGTTGTTGAATGATGGAACCTTAACGTTTGGCTTGAGGCGTTGTGGTTCCCAGGTTATGAAGAGGAAGCGCCTCATCCATGCTGTCCTCCTGGTGTTTCCACTCATGATTTCAGCGATTTTACCGATTTTGAGGTTTGTGATTATGAATGCGTTAGCCACTGTAATGAAGACCTCACGAAAACCCCTGCCAGCCGACGCTGCCTGGACTCCTGTGACCACCGCATCGGTCGTGCTCGCGAGGCCGTAGTTCCTGAGGGCCTCGAAGGTCTGCTCATCAACGTCGTTAAACACCACGGGGGCCATGCTGCTTGTCAGTAGGTTCCTTACTCGTGGGGTTGTACGACTCGGCTCATCCGTGCCGTAAATCCTACCGTAAATGCCAAGGGCATTCATTATCGCCTGCATCAGAGTTGTCTTACCTAGCCACGGTTCTCCGCTGTTTACCACGATCTTATTCTCAAAAACGCCCCAGTGGAACTTAAGGGCTGGCGCGTAGACCGCGCCGAGGGACAGACCAACATTAGCCAGGGCCTGCCTCCTGTTGGCATCATAGTTCTTGATTACGAAGTCAATGAGGCCCTCCAGTACCGTGGAGTCGCAGTCCCATGTCGCAGCTGGGTAGTCAATAATACCATCGTGCCAACCGTCTGGGTACGGTCCTGTATATACGTTTGTAACCTCAACGCCCTTCTCGAACGCCCTCCTGAATAATAATCGCAACCCCGCCTTCACCCATTCCTTCCTTGTATTCGCGATACCCGGGTCGCCCCTTTCGACCGCGTTATCAACAACGTCGCCTAAGTCGAAGCCAACGTACGCTTGATACTTCGTCTTTAAAATGTAGTACACGAGGTTGGTCAGCCTATCCCTCGCAATTATTGCTTCGAGTGGCCCCTCGTAGAGTACGCCCTCCCTGACCTCCTCGACAGGCTCGCCATCCCTATAGACAACACGGGTGGCCCTAACCACGAGTTTATCCCTAGTCCTATACACTGGGTACTCGTTAAAACCATCACTGAACGAGCCAATGAACACTCCCAGCGGCGTGTTGGGGAGAACCAAGTCCTCAACCTCAATGGCAATACTATCAGGAACGCCCAACCCTTGCAACACACCGTGTAGTGACTGCTCATCAGTCTTGGCGCAATTATTCTTATAACATAATAAGTAATAATCCCCAACCTTGGCGAGTTTTGCATCACCAATGAGCCTCCACTCTGGGGCTAGGACCCTGACAGTGCACGGTAGTTTTGGGCATGTTAGTTCAACAGGCTCATGAACTAGGCCTAGAGCCTTTACCAGGCCCTCGTCAATCAAGGCAATGCACTTGTCACCAACACTCCAGGTGCATATTATATCAACACCAAGGGCACTGGCTAGCTCAGTGAAGTGCTGTTGTGGTATTGCCATGAGCACCAAACCGCCACAGTTGATGGGCTCCTGCAATGTATTGCCCTCGATTTTCGCACCAAGCCTCTTTAGATGCTCGATGGCATTGTTAATGGTACCACTATCCACGTTATTAAGCACACTGGCACAGACTAGCGAGTTTCCGCCATTAGCCGGGGAGACAAACCGATTAATACTAGTACTTTCTTTGACCCTGTCCCTGCCCGTCGTAAACCCCCCTGAGTCGTTAGACAATGATGGGGATATCATTAACCATCACCC
>Ga0080005_150869_pt1 | contig 14754 bp, 17 predicted proteins | sample JossMetagenome_2_FD_69208 | JGI IMG/M metagenome (GOLD analysis project Ga0080005, IMG submission 69208) | Hot spring sediment microbial communities from Joseph's Coat, Yellowstone National Park, USA - JC3_ASED (SPADES assembly) (version 2) | ecosystem: Environmental > Aquatic > Thermal springs >... | reverse complement strand
TCAACGTCCTCCCCCGGGCCACGGACCCCCTGAAGGTGCTGATGACCGCCAGGAGGCATGCAAAAAACATGTTCTTGTCGCAGGGCGTCGTCGAAGGCGCTGGGATAGGGTTCGTCTTGACCAAAATCCTAGGCGCCGTCCGCTCCCTGTCGTGGAAGGAGGTGGAGGCCCTTGCGAGGGAGGCCAAGTGGAGGCTCGCCAGGCGCTACGCCAAGTACCCAGACTACCTAGCCCTGTTTATATGAGCCTGACCACCCGCTACAGGTGCCCCGTCTGCGGCGCCGACGCGGCGGCGGTCATAACGCCGGAGCTCCTCAGAGAGGCCGCGGAGAAGGGCGCGGTGAGGACGCTGGCGAGGTGTCCCCGCGGCCACGCCGCGGTGCTCACCATAGACCAATACGGCTACATCCGCTCCGCCCTTCCGGTGCGCGAACACGCCAAGCAGGACTGCGAAATAACAGAAAAGGCCCCCACGTCGGTAAGGCCGAGGCTTGCGGCGGTGCTGGAAAAAGGCGCCGTCACAGACGCCGACGCGCTCCTGCTGGAGAAGGCCAAGGCGGCGGGGTGGGTCATCTGCGTCTAAAGCTGTGGTGAAGAAATCATGTATCTGAGCAAGTCGCTCCTTTTCTTCTGAGGCGAATCATTTATAAGCAAGTGCGCTACTGGAATACTATGGAACAGAACAAAAAAATAAATGAATCAAGGGCGAAAATCCAAAACGTAATGAAGACGTTGAAAAACACCATTAGATACAACGAGGCGGTTGACGCGTTGGTTTTAAGTCTCGTGGCGCGGGAGGATGTGATGCTGGTTGGGCCCCGTGGTGCGGGTTTTGCTCAGCTTGTGCAAGCACTAGCAAGACTCGTGCAGGCTCAGCTTGTCACCACCATTTCCACCGAAGAGTGGCCGTCTGACGACAGGTTTAACTTCCTAAACAGGCTTGTATTCATCAAGATTGGGCCGGATGCCGTTTTGCCGCCGCGCTTAATAGAGAGAAAGAATGCGTGGATCCTAATCGCAGTCAACGAAGAAGGCAATGGCAAAGAGATGCAGATGCCGTACGGCAGGTTTGTTAAAGCGTTTATGCAGTACCTCAATGGGAGTGATTTGATTTCAGCAGTCAAGGCCAGGTGGCTATACGAGTACCCAGCGATTGCAAGCATGGAAGATGTAAAGACGTTGCATGAATACGCAACTTCACTGCTAAGACAGGAGAGCATAGTTAAGTCGTATTACGAGAACGTAGTGACGCTGGTAGAGGCGCTACGTGTTAAGCATATTGCAGTAGGCGATGAACACGTAATAGAGACGTTGCCCAGGCTGTACGCCGCGTATTTGGCAATACACGGGGCTTCTCCCGAAAACATGATCGGCGCGGCCTACGAGATATTGCCATATATTGCGCAGACGCGAGAAGAACTGAGCAACATGAAAAAGGTAATAGACGAAAGATTTGGCGAAATAGCTACGTTGGTGCGTTTGCTGAATGATGGAAAACAGCAACTCGAAATCGGCGATGTCAGGGGGGCATTAGAGGCGTTTCATGAAGTTGCCGCATATGATGCAAACCACCTGCCGCCAGGCCTGAAGCAGAATGCTGAGGATTTAATCAATGCCGCAAATAAGTATATCGAAAAGATTCAAAAACTCATCGACGTCATGAGGGGGGAGTCGAAAACGGCCTCTTCAAAATAACCCCCTTTTTAAACTTTGAAAAAAGGGGTCTACGGGGAGGCCGATTCCAGCAACTGAGGCGCTCTTTGTCTCAGCTTTTCCAATATGGCCGTTGCGTATCTGTCGTATTTAAACAGCTGGAGTTGCTTCTCGACAAAGCTCGTTGCATCGAGGAAGGCATTTCTATTGATCACCACAACGCCGTTGTCGACGTTTAAGAAAGACAGCTTCTGCAACACCTTTAAGTCCTCATGCAACTCCGCCTCCGACGGGTAAATCGCTACGTTGTCCTCATCAAGCAACTTCTTGAAGATCGCGTCCCTAAGCGACTTGATGGATATATGCACCTCGTTCTGAGGGGCCGCCTTAGCCGCCTCCCGTAGCATGTATATGAGCTCAATCATATGTGCTTTATGCAACACATTTAAAAATTTTGCGCCAAGGAGCGGTTCATACAGTTATCCTTTATTTTCCGGCTTGTTAGGCGGCGCACATCAGCAGAGCTGGCGGTGCGACAGGACAGACAGCCCCGTGAGGCGGCTAAACGCGTATGTCTGGAGTCTGCCATGCTTCTTCTGGCCAGGCTTGTCCCACCCGCTGTGGCTGACTTGAAGACCCAAAATTGAGACAGAGGCATCTGTGTATGCATCTCTCACACTGTAGAGCATCAAATAGCGAAAAGCCGCTCGGTCACGTGCCCCGCCCATGTTGATAGCCACGGCGTAGAGCTGTATCAAGACGCCTTGTAGCTGATTCCGCTGTCTGCCAGGGTTCACAGAAGCACCACGACAAAGCTTTCCCTGCCGAAGGGCCCGTGGTCGGTCAGTGAATTCGCCGCACAACTAGGTGGCAGTGGAAAAAGGGGGTTAACGCCTTTTTCTGCGTCTTTTGTTTTCTGAGGAATGGTCTGATGACGTGGCGTTTTCAAACATCATTCCCACAAAGATGCCGATCACAATCACCGTTGCTGTGGAGAACGGGTCATGCACAGCGGCCGGGGCAATCATAGACAGCGCCACCATGGCAAACAGCACTGCGCCGAGCACTACCACCCAATTCATAGCCAATAAAACGCATCCCGTTAAAACGTATAACTCAGGCTATCCCTGCCGTAGCGGCTCGGCAGGAGGAAAAAACGGGGGTTACGATGACGATGTCGATGTGCAGATCGTCGTTAGGGCAAGCGCGGCAACGGCGAAAAGGGCTAAATACCGCATCGCCGTCCATATGTACAGAAACCGAAACGCCACCGATACAACGGCAAAGACGGATAAGACGGCAACAAGCAACAACGTCATAATGCTCATTGATACGCACATCTTCTTCATATTTTCTTCTCCCGCGTTTGGTCTTTATGAATTCACTCAATACGCCTTCGGCGTATTGAGGAAAGCTGAAGATGGTGAATCCGCGGCGCCCATGGGGACTGTAGCTGGCGCTTCAGCTGATTCAAAATGCTTCTAGACGTCTCCACTGTCATGGAACTACACTACGTGCTTGTGCAGAACGCACCCCTGCCACGGCACGTCCTGTGTGAGCGGGTTGCCGTTGCGGATGACGGCTTCTGGCTGTATAGATACGTGCCTAGGCACGACAAATTCTTCGACGACGGATATGCAAAGGATTTAGGCCACCTCAAATTAATACTTACGGAGAAGCACGGCTATTTCGATGAAGTGTTCCTAGTTAAGGGCTTTGAGAGAGTTGCGAAGCTCTTCGCCCTCCGCACGTTTCCAAGGATCATATTCTTGACCCCGGGGGAGACGTTCTGCACGCGCATAAGCGGGGAGGTGTTCGACGGCGACATACGCCGCAACGGCGAGATAGAATTTGCGAAGAAGTGGATAGACGACGTAGAGAGGCCGAAGACGCTCCAAGAAGCTCTGGAGAGGCTAAACGAATATGCAGAGAGAAGCGGTGCATGGGTCATCTTCAAATACTACACAAAATACGCATCTGCACACCTGGCCTACCCAAGCCCGTAACCCACCTCTTTTTTAATCCGCGTTTTGCAACGCCGTTTGCCAAACTTTAAACGCGCCGACAGGGATGTCCTTACAGGGATTTGTTCACAGGGATAATTATCCCTGTGGGTTTATCCCTGTATGTTATCCCTTTAGACGGTTTGCTTTGGCTGGTTCGTTATGTCTTTTGCCGCATTTCTGTACGTGGGGGAGGTTGTCTACTGGAGGGGGCGGATGAGCTGGAGGGCCAACGTAGGGCACGTCGCGTTGTTTGTGTTTCTCTTTTTGCTGGCTCTGCTTGTCGGCCATCTGCTCCTAGGCGCCGTACTGCTTTTTCTGGCTGTGCTGGTCTTGTTGCATGCCTTCCTGCGCGTCCTCGCCACCGACTACCTCATCACGTCCAGCCGCATATATGCGCGGTACGGCATAATCGCCAGGGGCATAACGCAGGCCAGGCCCGAGGCGGTGTCGGCTGTGTACGTCCAGCAGGGCGTAGCTGGGAGGTTGCTGAGCTACGGCGACATCATGTTCATGACGCCGGGGGAAGGCGGCCACGGCTTCGTGACGTTTAAAGCGGTGGAAGGCCCCGAGAAGCTTAAGACGGCGTTTTTCGACCTGATCAAGAGGATAAAGGAGAAGGCGCGCCTAGAGGAGCTCCTCAAAGAGCTGGAGAAGGAATGCGACTTCGGACGGCTCCCGGAGGACAGGTGCAACGCCCTCCGCCAGAAGTACCAGGAGGAGCTGAAGAAGCTGGAGGAGAGCCCAAAGCTACAACTTGGCAACAAATGAGGCTCTAGACCGCCGCGGGGAGAAGGGCGGCACCGCTTCGGCGCTGTGGACAGCCGAAAAGCGCCGGTGCGGCAATACGAGCATCTGCCACTTTGCTTGCTACATGTTAAGCAAAGTCAAGCCGCTCAAACTAATTTTTGAACCAACTCGCATCTTAAAGCTTAAATAGACGGACAGCTACAGTACCATGGATAGGTGCATCAAGGAAGCGCTTGAAAAAGACGCTGAAAGTCTCAAAAAATGCGACATCAAGGCAAGAGATAGCTACGGGAGAACGCTTTTACATTACGCCGTGGATTATGGCTACAGTATTGTAAAGCACCTCCTCGACCGCGGCGCAAATCCCAATGAGACGGACAACATTGGAATGACGCCACTGCATTTAGCCAGCCGTTTAGATGTAGCAAAGCTCCTCCTCGACCGCGGCGCCGATCCCAACATTAAAACCAAATACGACGGCCGCACGCCGCTTCACTATGCGGCGGCGGAGGGCCGCCTCGCCGTCGCCGTCTTATTGCTGAGACATGGCGCATACATAGATGCCAAGGACCACTACGGGAAGACGCCGCTGTATTTAGCTGTAGAAAATGCTCATGCAGACGTCGTTTGCTATCTGTTGAGGAAAGGCGCTAATCCCAATGTGCGAGATGAGAGAGGGTTAGAAACACCGCTTCACGTGGCGGCTTACTACGGAGAGATTGCCATTATGAAATGTCTCATTAAATATGGAGCCGACGTTAATGCCAGAGATATATTAAGAAGGACACCACTACACTTCGCAAGGCATCCAGACGTGGCAACTCTCCTCCTCCGCCGCGGCGCCGACCCCAACGCCGAAGATTTAAATGGCAGGACGCCTCTTCACTATGCCACAGAGGAGAGGCTTGCAGACGTGGTTAAAGTCCTTCTCCGCCACGGTGCAACCGTGGCGGACAGAGAAGGGAAGACGCCAGTACTTGTCTAACAAACAACCCCCCTTTTTCCCATTCCAGTGTCCGGATGAGATTCATCTTTTTGGCTGTCTAGGCTCTGACATGGATTGTGAGAAATTGGTGTCGATAATAAAAAGGTGGGGCTACGACGTTGCAACGCATCGATATCTCGTTGATATATACGGCTTTAAGCTGAAGGAGGTTGAAGAATGCACAAAGGGAGTGGGGATCGACCTTGGGCATTGGGGCTTGTTGTATGCTCCTCCGCTGAGACAGCTGTCTCCGCCTAGAGGCGGCGGGGGGAGTCTCTAATTCCTCCTCTTTTTATTCTTCGCCATGTCTGCCAGCTCCTCAGCCATGATTCTAATCAGCGTGGGGAAGTCCGCGGCGTATTCGGCGGCGGTCTCCGCGGGCATGTACGCCGCCAGGCGGCACCTCCTGCAGAGCACGTAGGCGCCGTCTTTCCGCTCGGCGAATTCTAGAGACGAGCCGCAGGTGGGGCATTTCCTGTCCAGCTTTATGAGCATGCCGCGTCTAGACGCGTTTCATATGTGGAACTCTTTTTAGCTTCTAAACACATAATAATCTGGTAAATGCGGCTGTACATGGAAATCAGTTGGGAAGGGCTGAGGAGGACTCCACGCGGCTACGCCGCCGCTGACTTGTCTGTTGTGGAAGGAGGTGCCGCTGTCAAATACAGCGTATATCTTCGAAACGGCATCAGGCTTGTATTCCAGTCGGCTGACCGGAGCCGCGCCGAGCTCGCGGCCCGCCTCCTGGGCGTCGGCGCAGAGGTGAAGAAGATAGGCGGCGTGTGGTGCGTCCAGGCCTACACAGACGTGCTTGCGGCCGGGCGCGAGGAGGTCAGGAAAGCCCTCGCCGAGGTCGTTAGGGAGGCCGCCGCGAGGGGCTGGGTGGACGCCAGAAATGCCGAGAGGTGGCTGAAGAAGCTGGAGAGGGGGCGCCTGCTGAGGAGGCCGAAGTACCTCGTGAGGCTGTCCGGCGGCGCGCTTGAGGTCAGCTTCGGCTCCACCAACCCCGACAGCATACAGCGGGAGGCGCAGAGGCTTAGGGAGATGGGGCTTGAGGAGGGGAGGCACTTCACGGTGAAGACGCCGGAGGAGGGCCGCAACGGCTACGTCTTGATCTTAAAAGAGGGCTTGGCGCATGCCGCATGGCTTTCCGTACGCGGCAATGAACAGCAGAGGAGGCTGGCGTCAGATTTCGTGAAGCACATGCTCCAGAGGGCGGAGGAGGCGGGCGACAGCGTCTACGAAAAAGCCAAAAAGGTCGTGGATGAGGGCAGGGCTAGGGGCTCCCTAACGCTGAAGGGCCTTGAGAAGGAGGTTGAAGTCGGTGGCGTGAGGCATAAGGTGAAGGTCGTAGGCGGCGGGGCCGAGCTAGGCGAGGGCAGAGGCGGCAGGAAGTTGCTGAGGATTAGAATCGCGGCGGAGGTAGACGGCGTAGCGTGCAAATATGAGGTTGTCTTCGGCAGATACGGCAGGAAAAGCGAGACCGCAGGCTACGCCGTAGCCAGGGCCGACGCGCCTGGGGGCAGGGAGGCAGACGCCGAAAGGCTCGCCGCTGTGGTGGCGGCTCTTACTGGCAAGAAGCCGAGAGTGTACCGCAAAAAGAACGCCGTACTTGTAGTTTGCGGCAGGAAGCACCTGGAGGGCTTCAGGCGCTTCGCCGAGCTCGCAGGCGCCATAGAGAAGTGGCTAAGCGGCCGATGACCCCCGCTTCCCTCCCTTTCGGCGCTTCTAACGCCTCTGCGCTGTCCAGAGGCGCCTCAAATATCTTCTTTTTCCTCAAAGCTATTATCGGCTCGCCGAACTGCCGCAACGGCCGTCTGCACCGCGGACATTTTGTGGGGAGCCGTGGCTTGCCTGCGAACTCGTAGCCGCAGTGTTGGCAGAAGTAGACCACCGGCGTCAGCGAGAGCACCCGCGAGCCGCTCAAGGGTCGGGGAGGAGGTCAGGGCTTTTTCGGAATCTCGACTGTGTACTGCATTATTGGACACTTCCTGTTCTGGTCTCTGAGATCTTGTGCGATCAGCTCAAATGTGTAGAGTCCAGGCTTGTCAAACTGTGTAGACACGTCTATCTTCACGTACCAGTTATCGCTATTCAGCATCTTGCTTGCCACAACCGTGCCGTTTAGTTTTGGCGCATTGTTGCAACTTGACGGCGGATCTAAATACATGCAGAAGACGATATCGCCTAGGTCGTAGGCAGTGACGTCGTACGTGGTTTTTCTAAAAGGGTCTCCGCCGTACGGCGAATAGTATACCACGAGGGCAACTGGCCTCATCACGGGGTGGGCGTAGCCCTCCGCCGTAAACCGGCCATCCTGATATAGAGGCGGCGAAGTCCAGTCGATCCACTTCGCCACCAGCCAAAACACGAAGTGTTCCACCCTGTACAATACTACCCACTCCTTCGCGTAGCTATGTTTTTTCTCTATGGCGATGTAGTTATAGCACGGATTCAGCATGTGGCCCCAATACCCCCTGAGCGCTTCGTTTATTCCTGCTTTAAAGACATCTGCCTCACTGGGGGAAGTGGAGTTGGGGTACCTTACCCACGCCAAGACTTCCTTCGCTCCCCCGTACATACTGCCATCCAGCCTTGTGTACCAGTAGTTCGGATGCCTCCCCTCGCGATCATATACGCTACGGTGCCCCGTGCGGACGATGTACTCAGCGCGCCACTTAGCCACGTTTAGCTCGATAAGTTGCAGAGGCGGCGCACCGGCTTCGGCCCTCTTCTCGTTCAGATACGCCACGGCGGCAAGCTTATTCTTAACAGACGCCACGTAGGGGTCTGGCGTCGGCGCATTGCAGATGCAGTTGTTCATGACGTAGAGCAGATAGATAGCCGTAAGAACCGATATCAGCGCTATGAACACAGCGTCTCCCTTCCCGATGCCGCGGAACTTGCGTACGCCAGCCGCCGGCAAACGCCGCCTTGCATCTCCCTTCATATTATCGCGACAAAGCGCCGTCTGCCGAAGTCCCTTACATGCATCCTGTCTGTGTCGCCGTTTTCGTACGTGATGGCTATGTAGCTGTCCAACACCTTCTCCACCTTCACAATGCGCCGCGGCCTGTAGTACGTCCTAACCACGGTGCCGCTTTCGATGAGCGTTTTGATGAGTTCAAACTTCTTCTCAGGTGTCAACATGTCTTACAGCCAGCGGGCTTGTTCCAGAATCCGCTTTGCGACCTCTTTCGCAAGCTTCAAAATGTCAGAAGGTGAGAAGTACTCCTCGGTGCCGTCCCAAGTTACTGCCTCTCCTTTTGCCGCAGGCACAAACCAGCCTTCTTTAGCCGCTGACAGCAATATGAACTTGTCATCGCCGACAAGCGCATAGTCTGCCACTTTGATTACAACGGCGCCGTCGCGCATAACCTTTACTCTCCAGTTCTCAGAAAGTTTCAGCGTCAGCGCATCTTCGCTGACCCAAACCCACATGTGTCTTGGGCCAATAATGCTTGTCTCTGCCAGCTTCTCTACAGCCCTTGCTATGTCGTCCGCGCCTAAACGATCTATGTGCAACACCTCTTTTGTCTCCATGTCAAACATATAGCTTCTGACGCTGTCTATTTCGGTAGAGCCTACCCTGGCAGGGTTTTGTTGCTGGGCCCCCGCCTGGCCCCGGGCCGCCCTCTCGGCGGCCACCTGGGAGTTGTTTTTTGTCATGCATACCATGGAATTTCCAAGTATTTAAATGCATCGCCTGGAATTTCCACGATTTAATTTGCATGCAAACGCGCTGTGTTGGCTAGGACTAGCTTGCATCGCAGAACGACAATATACGCGTAGGGCACAAGCTGTAAGGAAAAAAGGGGGTTTTTACCCGCACTCGCCGGTTTTGCAGTAGGGGTCTTTCCCCTCCTCCAACGCCTTGAGCTTGACCTTCTCCGCCGCCTCCTCTATGGACGCCTCCAGCGCCGTGGGTTTTATCAGGATCTTGGTGTCGGCCAGCTTCTTCTTTATCTCCTGCTTCAGCCCGGTGTATATCACCTGCACGCTTTTGCTCCTGTCGCGGTACACCGTGATGCCCTTCACCCCCACGGCCCACGCGAAGGCGAAGGCCCAGTATACATCTTCTTTAGGCGCATTGGCGGGCATGTTTATCGTCTTGGAGATGCCTTGGTCAACCCACTGCTGGGCGCTGGCCTGCATCAACACGTGCCACAGCCACCCGATCTCCATGGCGGTGGCCAGGAGGTGCTTGACGTCGTCTGGAACCGGCGCATCCCTCAGCATCCCAGTCTCCTCCACGACGCGGCGCACCTGCGGCGTCCACAACCCCCTGGCCTTCAACAGCTCTATCCCCGGCTCGTAGTACTCAATGAGAGTCCCCACCGTGACGTTGCGTACGAAGGCGAGGGCGAAGATAGGTTCAACCCCGCTGGTGGTGCCCGCCAGTATAGACGTCCTGCCCGTCGGCGCGATAGACAGCACCACGGAGTTCCTCACGCCCCCCTTCACCTTCTCCCGCAACTGCTCAAGATGCGGCCTCAGCCACTCCCTAGTCCTCGTGGTGATCTCCCTCAGCCTGTCGCCGGCCTCCTGTAGCTCCCTGGGGTAGACGTGCTTCACCTTCTCCCACCTGCCCCAGACGAAGTCTTGGTACTTGAGGACGGGGAGTTCGCCCCTTGCATACACCGACTTCTCGAAGAACTTGAAGGGCCCCCTCTCTCGCGCCAGGTTGGCGGACTCGTCGAGGGCGTGGACGTATATCCACCCCATGATGCGGTTTATGAGCTCCACCGCCTCCCACGAGGCGTACGGGACGCCCAGCTTGAGCAACAACTCGGCGAAGCCCATTATGCCCAGGCCGTTCTTCCGCGTGGCCGCGTTCATCTCGTCTATCACTTTAATGCCAGTGCGGCTCCTCTCAATGGCGTCCTCCAGGAAGCGGGTGCCGATGCGCGCCGCCTGCGCCAGCCCCTCCCAGTCGATACATCCCAGCCTCTCCTCAAACGTCTTGCCTGTACAGTTCGGCTTCACAAACTTTACTAAATTTATATGAGTCAAGTTACAAACTTCGAATGGATTCTGAACCGTTTCGGCACAGTTGTGGCTTACAATTCCCTCGGCGATGTAGCGGTGGTACTCAGGCACGCCGAAGTCATACACCACCTCCCTGCCCAGGTACTCCACCTTCTCCACAGTGGCAAAGGGCTTCTCCCTCTTGCACTTCTTGAGGCTGACTCTAGCCGCCTTCCTCGGCGCAAGCCCTATCTTTTCCACGAACCTGCACCTAGACTCGTTCTTAATCACCAGCTCGTAGTAGGTCTCCCCACTTGTGTAGGTCTTCTCAATGCCGTCTTTCGTCATGTAACTAAACGCCGTTGCCTTCCTCCTGCGTTCATATACCACGGAGTATATGCCGAAGAGCAACAGAAGCTGTTGCACGTCGCGCAACAGCTCTCTGGAGCTTGAGGTGAGACGGATGGCGCTGTCTGCGTCGACTGTGCCGTCTGCGTCGAAGAGACCCCTGAGGAACGCCGCTATGATCCTGGGCTTGCTTCTGAACACAGCCTCGGGCACTCTGCGCGTCTTGCTGTCGGAGTGTATCAACTCGGGCACCATGGAGGCAACCGCTCTGGCGAAAGCGCCAGAAACTCCAGCTTGATCTCCGTCTTGGTTTCGCTTAGCGAGTAGCTGACGTCTGAGCCGAACTCCGTCTTCAACATATCCACCAGGGCTACTGCCTCGTCGAGCTCGTCTTTGGCGAAGTAGACAAAGATGCGTGGTCTGTTGTGTTTGTCCACAGTTATGGAGCCGTCGCCGACTGTTCTGCCCAGCAAGTAGGCTACGCTGAGCGGCATGGCATCCTCGCCTACGTCCTCGGGGGCTTCCACCGGCGCGACGACCAGGAGGTCGCCAGGCTTCAGCTCGTCCACACGCTTCCATTCATAACTCGTGGGTCTGTCCCTAGTACCTTTGATGACAAGTAGTCTGTGGTCCGGCGTTGCCTTTATCTCGAAGCCTTCCTTGGTTACAACTCTATACACGTCCTTAGTCCCCACCATTATGACGCCTGACTTCACTACGCCGTATTCCACTTTTGTCTTCCCATCTACTGTTAACGCCACATGGGGCACTAAGACCTCCACGGCGAAGCCTCTGGGGTCGCCGTCTTTCTCAACGCCTTCGGTCAGCAGAACCACCTCGCCCTGCTCTTTGGCTCTTCTGTATACCTCAGCTATGGGCACGTAGCCGTGTCTAGTGAGCACTCTCGTGTCGCCGGTGACGCATGGGTTGACGGACCTCCATATGTATCTAAACTTATATCCAGCGATTTCAATTTCGACGCCGAGGAGGGGGTTTGGGGCGTTGAGATTCGCCTTGTATATGAGGCCGGGGTCTCCTGAGTCCCAGGCGCCTTCGGCTATTTCGCGGAAGAGGTCGCGGGCGTCTACCTCGCCCCACGTAGCCTCCTTGGGCGCCTCTCTGTGGAGGTCTGCGTATTCCACGGGCTTGGCGCCGGTTTTGTCCAGGAACATCCTGGGGTTGATGAGGTGGTAGTTCGGGTCTTTGTCTATGCCCAGCGCCTTCTCCATGAAGGTGTCGTCTACAAACACCGATATGTTGAAGTTCTGCAGATGGGCGTCTTTCAACTCGCCGGTCTTCGCCTTGATGAACTTCTTGACGTCGGGGTGCCACACGTGGAGGGTCCCCATCTGGGCTCCGCGCCTCTTGCCGCCCTGCTTGATGACGTCTACGTTTGTGTCGAACAGCTTCATGAAAGATATGGGCCCGCTGGCGACGCCCACAGACCCCCTCACCACGTCTCCCTCGGGCCTCAGCAGGGAGAAGTCGTACCCCACGCCTCCGCCCAGTTGCTGGATTATACCCGAGTAGGCTAGGGCGTCGTATATGCAGTACCTGCCGGGGTGCGTGATGGAGGAGAGGCAGTCCTCCACCTCAAGGGTGAAGCAGGAGGCGAACATCTCCTTCTTAGTCCAGGCGTTGAACCAGAAGGGAGACGCAGGCACTATCTTCTGCGCAGTTATGGCGTCGTAGTAGCGCCTGGCAACTTCCAAGCTCCGCGCCACCGCCGTCGCCACGCGCCAAGCCGCCATGCTGGGGGTCTCCGCCAGCTTGAAGCCGGAGTCGCGGAGGGCGTAGTTGCCGTTGGTGAAGAGGCGGAGCGCGTTGTAAGAAAGCGACTTGTCGAACTCCGGCTTAGGCTCGAAAAGCCCCAGGAGCTCCGACGCCTCGGGCTTGAGGAGACCTGCCTCCACGAGTTGCCTGAACCGCGCCGCTGCGCGTTCGCCGTATCCTGTCTTAGTCTTGAGGAAGTCTTTGCCGAAGGCTTCCTTGTATATCCTGCCCATGAGGTGGGCCTTGGCCACATCGGCGAGCTGGGGCTTGTCTATAGCCTTTTTAAGGAGCTCGAGCTGAACCATGTCGGCCAGCTCCCAAGACCCCACGTTTCTGTTTACGGCGAGGTCGACCTCGCCGTTTACGTCGATTCCCATGTCCTGCGCGGCGCGTATGATCGATAGCTTGAGCTTCTGTGGCGAGAAAGATTCCGATGAGCCGTTGAGCTTAGCGACTGTGTACATCGCCTAATTCTCCGTTTTTTCATAAATATGCTACAGATAAAAACAGTTGGGGGGAGCTCTCTGTAAGTTTTCAATACGCCTGTATTAGTGAGAGGAAGTCGGCGTCGCCGAGGATTATGCTCTGCTCCTCTGTTACTTTGTCCAGGTATCTCCTGCCGGATTCCCTCAGTGTGGTGTACACGGCGTCTGCAACTTCGTTGGGTACCGCGGGCTTCGGATGCGGCAGGCCGAGCCTGCCGAGTGTTGCCTTGGCCAGTATCCACATCTTGACGTGGCTTTTCTCCACCTCCCCAACGTCGATGCCGAGCCAGTACATCTCCCTCACAAGGCCAAACGTGAGCAGTTTCACCAGGTGCTCCCAGTGCTCGCTCAGAAGCTCGCCTTCTTTTTCCCTTATTCTTTCTAAAATCCGTGGCGTCTTGCGTTCCTGTAGGTGGTACCTAGCCCTTGAGAGGACCGAGACGAGGTCTGGGTCCAGGACAGGTTTCACAGACTTATACAGCATCACCGTAGCAAGCAGTGCCTGGCTCGCCATTATGCCCCTGACGAAGTTCTCCACAGCCTCGTCTATGTCGAGCTCCTTCTGCGTTTTTCCGTCCCTCAACGCAATCACGTCGTCTGGCTCCACCGGGTCCAGCAAGACGAGCTCCCCGTTTTTAAAGACCGCCGGGACGCTCAACACGTATCGTCTGAGGTATGGGAAGTAGGGGACGCCGGCCATCTCGAACTCAACGCCGGGGACTCCTCTTAACGCCTTATACAGAGTGTAGGACGACTTGCACGTGTGGTGCAGCACTATCTTTATCATAACCGAGGGGAGCGGCGGCATTTTTATCGATTTTCGGCAATCGTTCCCCTCGTCACCGCTCAGACTTCGCCAACCTGACCCCCCGCCTCAGCCAGCTTAGTCAAAAGCCCAGCCTCCTAAACAGCGCAAGACAGCGACACGGCGGCTCTTCGGTGCAAAAAAGGGAGGAAAACGGTTAGAGTAGCCTCACGTATTCCCTGGCCGCAGTGGTGTATGCTAATAGCCCCTGGGGCGGTACACCTCTCTTGTCTTATCCTCGTATGTCTCGTATCGCTTAAATTCCAGCTCCAGCTTGACCTCCTTCACGACGCCGTTCTGTATGCAAAAAGCCTTCGACGAGGTGAGGGAGAGACACACATCAGAGCCATCTCTCGCCACGTAAACCTCCACTGTGTAGGGGTGGAGGATGCTTATCGGCCTTTGTTTTATCACATCAACCATCCACGGGAATCTGCGCATAACCTTTGCAATCTCAATTAACCTCTCTCTAAGATCCAGCCACTTCCTAACCCACTGCACGCCGAATGTCTCCAGCTCTGGATACTCCTTCAACAACTCCTCCACAGGGTCGACCTTGACAACTAAAGCCGGCTCAGGCGGCTCCTTCATCTTCTCAAGCTCGCGTTTATAGTCTCTTATTATCTCCTCAACACATTCCTCCACCGCGCGGCAGTAAGGCTGATCCAGCCTCACCCCATTCACAACAACACCACAGAAGACGTCGTATTGATTAACCCACGTTCCCACCCTTACATACTCATACCACACCCCGACGTCGTACTGCCCACTCAACTCCCACAATGCATCAGCCACCTGCATTCTTAAACAACCCATGTCCTCATCCCTCTTTTTCTTCCACCTCTCCTTCACTTCCCATGTCTTCCTATCTTTTGAGTGAACCCACACGCGGTACTTTATGCATATCCCCCGTCTACAGCCCCGAGCCTCTAAAAGCCCCTCGTAGAGGCATCCGTCCTCCGCACACCACTCCCTGGGCGGAGG
>Ga0080005_146892_pt1 | contig 14815 bp, 16 predicted proteins | sample JossMetagenome_2_FD_69208 | JGI IMG/M metagenome (GOLD analysis project Ga0080005, IMG submission 69208) | Hot spring sediment microbial communities from Joseph's Coat, Yellowstone National Park, USA - JC3_ASED (SPADES assembly) (version 2) | ecosystem: Environmental > Aquatic > Thermal springs >... | reverse complement strand
CAACTCGCCAAAAAAAATAATGTAGATCCTTATCATAGCAAAAATATCGCTGGACTAAAAGCATTTTTAAAGAATATAAGATAAAATTTATTTTTTGAATTGGAATTAAAATCTTTAATCAAAATTATGGTTATTTACTAAAGTATATAAAATAGAGAATCTTTTTTATATAACATTTCTTTAGTATAAAAAGTTTAAGTATGCTAACACAATTAATAAAAATTATGAAAATAGAAATAGATGGTAAGTTAATAAAAATAATAGAAGGCTCAAATGATAATGTTAATGATTATATAAAATTCTTAAATAAGCTCTCTCAAGATCCAGACAATTATACATTAAGTAGATATAGCAAAATAGATGAACAAAAAGTCATTGAATGGTCTAAATCTTGGGGAAAAAGTACTATTATGATTTTAGCATACAAAGATTCCATGGTTGTAGGCTTTTTTCAGGCATCACGCGGTAAATATTTTGGTTTTGATAGACAATTTCATGTTGCAGAAATAGCTTATGGAGTTGATAAAGAATTTAGAGGTAAAGGATTAATATATGTTCTCTTTAATGAAGCAATAAAGAGGCTTGAAAGTGTAAAAATACTTACCGCATGGGTAGATGAAAGGAATTTGCGATCTAAGAAACTTCTAATAAAGTTAGGATTTAAAGAAGCTTGTAAAATTAATGAATTCATATATTCTGAGACAGAGAAAACATTTTGTAATTTAATAATGTATGTTGGATATACAAATATAGTCAAGACTAAATTAAAAGAAGAATTAATAAAGAAAAATTATAACCTATATGAAGAATAATTTAATATAAAAGTTTTGAAAATGATATTTAATGAATAAAAATCTATTTAATGCTTTAACATATCTATTTAAATATTTATCATTTAAATTTTAATTCAGAAATAATTAAAAATTTCTATAAGAAATTTTTTATTATTATTATAAGTTTTTCTTTAATCCAAGTATATTCTTCTATCTTAGTATAGTTTATAATCCAGCAGTTACTTAGATAATAAAATCATTTTTCATTATTAGTATTAAATGACTATTATATACTTTTGAATGCTATGTATTTACATGAAGATATATTTTAAGTAAACTTGTAGAAAATTACTATAGAATGTACATATAACAATAAGAAATTTGATTTAAGAATTGACCATACAAATCAAGAAATAATAAAGATTAAGTTGAAGTATATATCTAAAATTTTTCCAAAAGTTAATACTTCCTTATAATATCTAAGCATTTTTAAAATTTACTACTACTACTAGATAAATATGATCAAACTATATGAAGAATATAGAATGTCGGAATTAATAAAAAGAGAAATAGAAAAATATGACCTTTCTATAAGACCCAATTCCTTTTTGGACATATTCTTAAGGACTTCTGAAAAAAGCAATGAAATAGATTTACCAGTATATATATTTAATCGTTCTTTAGTAAAAGAAGTTGTAGAATGTGCTTCAACTAATGAATATGATAAAATGGATTATTCTCAATTAATTAGTTGTATCGATAAACATGGTTCTGAATTACCTATACCTGCTAAAGACCATATTAGATTGGGTATTCTTCTTACAGTACATCGTATACCTTCAGAAAGAAGACTCTCATTAGATAAGATTATAGAATCACGTACAGAACAGGTTCCTACAGGGTACTTAAGTAGACAACCACTAGCAGTGACAATAATAGAAGACGACGACCTTAACAAATCTGGAGCTTTGCTTCCAACAGCTATACACGAATTGGTACATTCGATGGAATCAAAAAATTTATATATTGGACAACGTATAGAGACACAAATAGATATATATGATATAATTGATAATTATATAAAGCCTCATAATCCTTTTTATAGCATCTATAGAGGTAAAGAACTTTCAAAAGGAGAAACAATAACAGAACTAACAATGATATATATATTAGAAGATGCAGATATAAGACAGGTATCCCTAAACAGAAAAGTATTTATAAGAATGAAACTTCATCGAATTGGAAAAATAAAAAATGAGCTAGGAATTAAATATAGTATAAGAGAATCGCATTTGCTTTCTTATTTGGCAGCATATGAGATGTATGAACTAGCACGTACAGATAAAAACATGAGAGAAATATTAAAAATTATTAATGAAATTATAGATGACGAATTAAAATCGTATGTTGAAAGGGAATTAAAGAAAATAAGCTCAAGATGAAGACTTTTATAAAATTATAATAATCTTATTTAATAAAGATGTTTTATACTTATTTTTAGAAGAATTTATAATAAAGCAAATATTTATAGCATAAACTAATAAGAATCTGATTAAAAAGAAAAATTTAGAATATTAATTATATTCTGTGTAATTTTTATTTAAAGATTTTAAATTTTTAGATAATAGCAAGTATATTATTGTGGCAAAAATTAACAACCAATATAAATATATTCATAGTAACATTAATGTTCTCAATTACAATTTATTTTTAAATCAATACTCTAAGTTTTTAATCACGTATAATAATAATTCATCATTACAAATATTTTTAATTCTTAATAATAAACGTATTTTCACAGAAAAAGTTAACATAAATTTAAAATATATTAAAGTTTAAAATCATTCTTTATATAGATTTCTTATAATGACTACTAAGTTAGAAGAGATAATTGAATCATTAAATCTTAAGTTACAAAGGGGAATAATTAATGAAGATGATATTAAAGTTTTAAGGAGGCTTGCAATCCAATATGAAGATTACATAAAGGAAATAGAAAACATACACACTTTCATTATTGGATTAGTTACATTAAGAAAAATTGGATATGATGAAAAGGATATATCTATAATATTACTAAGCACAATTTCTAGATTTGGAATAAACAAGATTGATAAATTATTATTTGAAGTTTCCATTTATATTAACCAAAGATATGGCCAAGAATTTGAAAAATATCTTAAGAAAGAAATTGGAATTTATAAAAAATATAATAAACCTTCTCCAAATATCGATAATATATTAGATAAGATAAAAATTTTCTCTGATAGCAATATCAAAATAAAAAATTCAATAGAGAATATTAAAAAGTGCAATATGCCGCCATTAAGCTTTATATATGATAAGATACAAAATTCGCAGGATGATTGCAATATAGAGGAAATAGAAAATATTAAAAGCAAAATTTCTTGTACATTAGAAAATTTAATATACATAAAAAATAATCTAGAAAATATTGAAAAGGATTCAAGATATGCTAAAAAATTAAAAGATGTATCAAATATAAAAAGAGAATTGTATGCTTACTATGATGAATTGTTAAACATTTTAGAATTATTAGAAATTTATAAACAATCTTATATAGAATTCAAAAAAGAATATTTGCCAAGATTATTATTTGAAGGCTTATATTATATATATGAAAATATTAATTTAAATAAAGGTAATATAAATAAAAAACATGAACAAAATATCCTTTATCATTAAAAATTTATTATTTTAACCAAATTTTTAGAAAGTTATTAGTGGTATTTTCTGTTCATCTTCAGTTAGCCCACCATGTGCACTCTTAAATTCGCTTTCTGGTTTATCATCAAATCCCAATCTTATTCTCATTTCTTCTCCCTTTTTAGGTACAATTAAATAATCCGGCATTATTTTTTATTTCCCTTACCTCCCAATAGTTTAAATGCTTCTTCTTTGTAAAAAATAAAATAATCCTCTTCTGGAAATATTTTATCAATATCTTCTAATTCTCCATCAATCATTATAGCCCTTCTATCCCCATAAATTCTTTCTATATTTGGATTATTTTGTAATTCTTCCAATAATCTCATTTTATTAACTTTTGTTTGTCCATGATCTGCAGATATTATTATATCAAAATCATCTTTTTCTTTTATATATTCTATTAGTTCAAATAGATATTTTAGAGCTAATAATATTGATGGATGATCTATACTATATTGATGAGACAGATCGTCTATATCCATTAAGTACCATATAATGAAATCATAGTTTTTATTTTCTAAAATTAATTCTACTGCATCAAACCAATTTAAATAATATTTTATATCGCTATCTTTATATAAAATCTTTGTTAAAGCAGTATTTTCTAGAGAATTGTGTATTATAGATAAAGATTTTAATTCTTTTTTCTTTAATTTTGTAAATATCGTATCAAAATTATAAACAAATGTTATATCAACTATTGGAGTGGATCTTGTAGGATATACATAATAATATGGAAACCATAATAATGTACCAGATAATTTTGTAGTTTTTGTTCTAATGAATATCATATGTTCAGATGGTCTTAAACCAAAAAAGAATGAAGGTAATGCTGTAGTAGTTGAGGATGGTAATACAGAAGTCATTTCATGATATTTTAACTTTAAATTTAATTTATTTAATAAATTTATTCCTAAACTATCTACAAAAATAAATAATAGTTTATTTTTCTTATTTTCTAACTTTATTTTTCCTCTTTCTCTATTTTTTATTCCAAAATAATCCAATATTGCATAATGTAAATTATATATACTATTTTCATAATCTGGAAATATATATTTCATTTCAATATTAACACTGTAATAATTTAAAATTTTATTCTTTAAATAATGTTCTTAAGCTTATCTAATAATATATTTACTATATGGTTGGAATAATAAATTCCAGAAATGAGTTTAGTACTAAAGATGTTGAATCTTTAAAGCTAGAAGATGTTTTAAAAATGGCTAAAATTGAGATATATTCTAGTAAACTAAGAGATCTTGGATATTCTGAAGATCAAATAACTTCAGCTATAGAAAAATTACGTTCTCATGCTCCTACTTATTATCCATATTTACTTGGAGCAGTTTTATATTCTATACTAATTAAACTATATCAACAAATAAAAGTATCTGAACTAAAAAAAGAATTGGAAAGTATAATAGAGAAATCTAAGTCCCCAAAATTATCTAGATTACTTTATGATACTCTAGAAGGATTAGATTTTATAATTGATAAGATTTTAAACTGGGAATTTTACTATTCAAATGCAAAATATGGCCGTTGGATAGAATATGAATATTTATTTAGAAAACTAAAACTTAAAGAATTGTATGGTTATCGATATAATATACTACCACCATCTGGAGCTCTAGAACTTTTTATTAAATATTTATCTAAATATTTCTACCGTATTAGAAAACCATCTAAAAAAGCTATAATTAAAAGTATTGAAGACTATTTAAGAAAGAAAATAGAAGAATTAAAAAGGTATGAAGAAGAAAATTTACCTAAATTATTAGATGAAAGTGTCGAAAGAATTATAGAAATTTATAAAAAATTAAAACCAATAATAGAAAATTATTCAACATAAATAGAAAAAATTGAAATAAATGCTAAAAAATCTTTAAATGATCTTGAAAATGAGGATAAAAAAGACATTTATCAGACGATTATTATTTTAAACTACATAAGATTGATAAAAAATTGCGTTATGCAGCAGAGATGCATAAGTATATCGAAGGTATTCTTACGAATTTATATCTAATAGTAATTAATAAAGTTTCTATGGATGAAGTTATGCGTTTGTTAAATGAAACTGAAGATCCTCTATTAAATTTAAAAAGAACCTATAATTTGTTATTATCTGAGCAATGGAAACTTTTTAATTGTGAAATCATGAAATACAATCGGTGTACTAAAAGATAATAAAAATTTTCTTATTTTTTAATTAAATTTTTAAATATTTGTAGTCTAAAACCTAATATTCTTCATATTTATCAATAAATTTTGAATACCAATTTTTATATTCTTCTTCTGATATTATATGTAATTCTATAGGATCTTCTATACCCAATTCGCTATATATTTTTGCAGCGATTTCTGCTCTTTCAAGATTATCCTTAATATTTGGTAATATTATTAATACATCTATATCACTATCGATTCTATAATTTCCTCTAACAATTGATCCAAATAATATCACTCTACAGTTTTTATTTATTTCATTAACGCAAATTTCTTTAATTCTTTTAACATATTCTCTCGCATCTCTTAATATTTTAATTCTTTCTTCCCACTTATTTTTAAAGTATTCCAAGTACATTTAATATATTTTTAACTACCTGATAAGCCCTTTCTGCAGATTTTTTATCATATATAAATGGTAAATATCTTGAAGAAATATATGCTTGTTTTATTAATTCTAAAGTGATATATTCTACATCCATTATTTCTTTTAAATTATTATCTTTCGTTAATTCAATAACTTTATTTAATAAAATAATAATATCATGTGTTTTATCATATGTTCCAGTTAGTTCATATAATTTATATTTTAAACCTAATTGAAGTGATTGTTCTAAATGAAAAATAGCCAAATTATATTTTCCCTCATTTAAGTTTCTTTCTCCTTCTTTAAAGAAATCTATTGAATTATTTTTGAGGAAATCCATATAAATTTTTTATTTTATAAGTTTTAAAATCTTCATTTTTATTATTCGAATTATTTATTTCTTCTTTCAATCACTAGAAAATTTATTTAAGAAGCTATCTACCATTAACGGCCTTTACATTAAAATTAGTAAAAAATATAAATCCTTAACCATAATAAAAATATTGTTAGTTTAAAAATATCAGATAAATTCTTATTTCGGATTTTTAATATTAACATGAAGAACATTATTTAAAAATTTGATCTAAAAATTTCTTTTAAATTTATTACTATTATATATAAGCATGAATAAGTTATATGAAGAATATAAATGGTCAGAATTAATAAAAAGTAAAATAAAAGAGCATGGTCTTTCTATAAGACCAGGTTCTTTTTTAGATATATTATTAAAAATTGCTGAAAAAGATAAAGAAAAGAACCCATCAGTATATATAATTGATCGTTCTTTAGTTAAAGAAATCATAAAATGTGCTTTAACTAATGGATATAAGATAACAGATTTTCAACTAGAAAATTGTATTAATAGACATGCCCCCGAATTACCTATACCTATTAGAAAGCATATTATATCAAGTGCTTATTTCGTACCACAAGAAGAAATTTCAGAAAATGTACATTCATTAGATGATGTTGTAGACTTATATACTGAATATGTTCCTACAGGATATCCAAACAGACGACTATCATCATTATCAATAGTGAAAAATGCTCTCCTTAATGAATCGGGATCTTTAATTGCATCGGTTATACACGAATATATACATTTAACACCTTTAGAATCTTCATATATTAGACCACGGATAGAAAAACAGACGAATTTATATGATATAATTAATAATATAATACAACACAATCCTCCTTACAGTAACTATAAAAATGACATACTTCCAAAACATGAGATTGTAACGGAACTAACAACAATATACATATTACAAGATGCCGGTATGGAAAATATATCTCTAAATAGAAGAAAAATTATAGAAATAAAACTTCATGAAATTGAAGAACTGAAAAATAGGATAGGAATTAATAAAATTCTAAAAGAAATCTATCTAATTTCTTATTTGATAGCATATGAGATATATAGACTATCATATGTAGATAAAAATATGAAAGAAACATTAGAAAATATTAATAGAATTATAGAAGATGGGTTAAGATCCTATATTGAAGAGGAATCAAAAAAATAAACTCAAAAATAAAAATTTTTATAACTATCTTTAATAATAAACTGTAGTAATATCTTTTAATGAAGCATTATATTACAAATTTACTTTGATTAAATATTATAAATACAAATTAAAAGATTTGGAGAATTAATAAATAAGATCAAAAATTATCCCCATTATAAAAATATATTTGTTAGAGATATAATAAATTTAAGTTAGAGATTTTAGTATAAATGTTATCATAGACTTATATCTTTTGGTTAATTTAAATACAATCTTTTAATATAATTCATAACAATTCAACATTAACATATGAAATTACGAGTATAATAAGAGCATAAAAAATATAGTAAAATAATTATATAAATTCCTATCTACTCATCTTTTTTAATTTTTTCATAACGTTTTTATAAATACACCAATAATATATATTTTCATTTGAGAAATAATTGCACCATGCTCCAATTTTTCCAATATTATCTTTAACGGACAATAAAGCATACTTAAAAACTTCTGAAAAATTATATTTGTCAAATTTTTTCATTTCTTCAATAGAATCCAATATTTTTATAATTAATTTTCTTTTCCTTCCATATTTTTTAATTATATGGTCTAAAAGTTCTGCTAAATATTTTGTACCTAGACCTTGATATATCTCTTTCAATACTTTATAATCGCATATAAGTTCATAAGGATCTCTTTTATCTAATTCTTCTTCTAAATATTCTAAATCCTTTTCAGAATTTATTAATCTATATAATCTAAAAGAAACAAAAAGAGGATAGTATTTCAATATATTTGGGTATTTTGTAAATAGACCTTTTCCCATTAAATTTATAACATTATATAATCTATCATAATCTTCTAATTTTAATCTTTTATTACTTGTATGAATTATTATATATCTAATAATTCTTCCACCTTTATTTATTAGCTGATTAAATATTTCCAATTTTATTTCTTGATTTATTTTATCATTAAAATATATATTTTCAAAGTATTTTGTTAAAATAAATAAGAAATCCTTTGCCTTTATTTTTTCAAAATTTATATTATCTATAAGATCAATAATTGAAGGATCTCTAACAACCTGATTTAAAAGTAATATTAAATCTTCCTCATTTTGTACTTTATAATATAAACCATTGGAAGAAAATATATTTAATATTTTTTCAAATTTTTCCTTTGGAATCTTATCCTTTAACTTTATTATAAGAAAGGATTCTCCACTAAAACTTCCAATAACTTTTATTATAAAGTCTTTTGCTATTTTAATATCTATATCTTTATCAACAATTAAGTTTAGACTATCAGATAAAGCTGTATACATAGTAATTTTTAGTTTATATTTCTCATTTATTAAATATTCTAATATTTCTAATAAAACATTTATTCTTTCATCGTCCAAATTTTCTGTGTTTTTTCCAATAGTTTCTATTACAAATATTGTAGATATTTGAAATATTTCTTCATATTTTATTAACATACTTATTAAATCTTCTAAAACTTTTCCACCGAATCTTTCTTTAATTAAATAAATATAAGTTAAGAATTCTTTTGGAATATATAAAATAGATTTTTCCTTAACTAACCATTGAAAATATTCAATCAGCTTATCATTATTAATCATTTCTTCAATGGCTTTTTCACCTTTTAATTTTAGTAGATAATCTATATTTTCTTGAACAATTTTTTTCATTTTTTCTATATCTAAATTATCATAAATTTCTAGATATTCGCTTTTTGTTATTCTACTTAAAAATTCTTCATAATATTCCATAATACTAATATTTAATTTTAAATTTTAATCTTTTTATTATTCATTCATAAAGAATTTTAAGATAAAGGATTTACAACCTGGCCAATAAATAATATTTCTTTTGTCCTTAAATCAATTATCATAAATATAAATGGTCTATTTATTTTTATTATTATTGATGGTATTGGATTTAATGCTGCCCCGATTTGAACTTCTGTAACAGTTGCTGCAGCAGCTTTAGTTCCTTCCTCATTATTTTCAATATATGTAAACTGTTTAAATAATGAAACATATAAATTCTCATCAAAGCCTTTAGAATATACTATATTTGAAAGATTCGAAGATCCTGGATTAAATATTGTGTTTATACCCAAAGATTCAAGATATGGTATTAAATCATATTTTCCTTTAAAACTAAACTTTGGCATGTATAATTCATCTACTACAGTTTCATTTAAATTATTTAAATAATAATATAAGTTATTTAAAGTAAGATTTGATAATATGTCAGATAAATTACATAAATTTTCCCCTTTTAATCCAACACATGGATTAGCTACATAACCATATAAATCATAATAAGGATTATATGGAAGAATTACAACCATAGCCATATCATTTCCTTTATAAGGTATTTCTATAACTCGTATATTATCAAAAACCCCATCTTTTAATGGAACATTATATGCAACCATTGTTGGCACTTTTATAACATCTGTTGGCGAAATATAAAAATTTCTGGGCCCAGTATCCCCCTTATTAAATTGCGTTGCCCATTTTCCATAAAAATATATAGCATTTACTATGACTAATAATGTATTTTCATTAATATCTGATGGTGATATTATATTATTTATTAAACCATTTGTATTTTGAGATATAAAGTTGTTTATCATTTCTGCAGATCCAAAACTATTTGTTACATCTATATTTTTAGTTTCTGCCAGAAAATAATTATTTGCAATATTTATAAATGAGGATTTAAATTCATAATTTTTATTTAAAAATAAGCCATTTGCAATATATAATTTATAATTACCACTAGTATTCATCAAAATATCATATAGTTCTCCAAAGTTTGGATTAACATAGTTTGGTTCACTTAAATTTAATATATTTTTTAGTTCCCCATATGTTTCCCCACCAGCTCCATTATATAATAATAAAAGATTGGAAAACACACCGTAAGGAGAAATAATAATATTATTATTTGGATTACTTTGTTGTATTAATTTAAATAATTTAAGTCCAAGATTATTACTAGAATTTACTATCTGACTTAATCCTTTAGGCGTCCATCCAGCATTATTAGCCATCTTAATTGATAAATGAAAAAATACATAGAATAATGCGAAGACGCCGCTTAATAATATTACTAAAATAACAATTTTAACAGGTATTCTCATTTAATGTAAATATATTCTAAACTTTATAAATTCACTCAACTTTGCATTTTTTATTGAATAACTAGATTGTGTTTTTGCAAATGATAATAGTTAAAAAACTAAAACTTTTTCAATAGTTTACATAATCTTTCATAGAAATCTTTATAAATGTATACAACCAATAAACATTTATGTCTACAGTCATTAGCGTTAGAATAAAAAAGGAAATAAAAGAAGAATTAGAAAAGCATGGAATAAATATTAGTCAAGAAATAAGAAAATTTTTAGAAGAACTTTATATAAAGGTCAAGGCTAAGGAATATGTAAATAAATGGCTTGAAGAATTAAAAGACGTTAAACCTAGCGAAGAAGGTTTCTCTATAAAATCAATAAGAGAAGATCGTGAAGGTCATTGATTCATCTTCCTTAGTAAAATTTTTCTCTAAAGAGAAAGATTGGGAAAAAGTAGCTCAAATAATATCTGAAGGAGTTATAACCCTAGATTTATCAATCAAAGAAGTTGCTAATGCTTTATGGAAAAAGATTCTTATAGGAGAAATGAAAGAAGATATTGCAATTAGAATACTTTCTGACTTATTAAAACATGAAGCTATAATAATTGTAAATCAAGACGAATACTTAATAGAGGCGTTTAAAATTGCTAATAAGAATAAAATAACTATTTATGATTCCTTATTCATTGCATTAGCTAAATCTATGAACCTTGAGTTAGTAACATCTGATATAAAACAATATGAAATTGCAAAAAATGAAGGAATAAATGCTCAATTAGTATAGGAAAACTTTAAATGCAATTAGAATTTCTACTAAGCTAATTAAAATTCTAATATTATTATATTAATGAAATTTAGACATAAAATAATGAAAATTTATGAAAATTTATTATTATCATTTAATAATGTCAGAAAACAAAAATGATTTAGATATTTTTATAAAAAATAGCTTTGAAGAGACGATAGATTATCTTAATAAAATTGACATAAAAATTGAAGGACTAAAATTGAGAGTATTTGAATCAACAGAAATATTTAGAGGATTTGGTGCTGGAGAGTATGATCGACAAACAAATGAAGTTCATATTATAAAAAGTGAGTTAGAAAAAAATATAAATGAAAGAGTTAATGATCCAAATAAAACTTTTGTTGGTAATTTATTTACTATAACTCATAATGGAATACTATGGCCAGTATATAAAAATGATGATGATATAGAAAAAGTTATAGCAAAAGCTTATACAGATACAATTGTAACTCATGAAATTGGACATGCTGTACTTCGTTCAATAGGTAGTAATGACGAATGGAAAGCTTCTGTATTTGAATTTTTGGTATATTTTTACAAAAATGAATTATACAAATATCCTGAAGTATATGAAATTATGGAACAAAATATGAAAATATGTGAAAAATTTATACAGGAAAAATATCCATATCCTTATGGTTTAGGATCATGTTTTGCAAATGATTTTGTATATATTTATGAAAATCTATTAAATAAGGATAAACAATCACCAAAATTAAATATAAAAAATACAATAGAAAAACTCGAATACTTCTCTAAAGAGGATGAAATAGATGCAACCAAAATGATTAATACACTAACTAAAATTTTAATTTTGTTATATAAATAATGTCTAGGCTAGATTAGAACTTTGAGACAATAACACACATTATATTTTTATTAATTTTTTTAATCATTTATTTGTCTTGTTAATTATGAATAATAAAAGTTTGTAAATTTTATGTTACTATTATATAGTAATGAATAATCTATTAAATAAAATTAAAAAACATATAAAAGATATTGCTTATAATGTAAAAAATGTATTTTCTTTAAATTTAGATAAAATTATAGAAGATGAGTATGAAAAGGCTTTTGAAAGTCTACACAAATTTGGTATAATAAAATATATAGAAAGTAAGTATAAGATAAATTATAAAGAACCTAAATTAGAAATATTGGAAGATGTACCTTCACTTGTTGGAAGGTATTCAGAATCTAAAAATAAAATTATTTTTTCAAAAAAATCCATTGAAAGAGAGATAAATAAGCAATTAGAATTTTTAGGTTATAAAGAAATAAAAAGATCTACTAATGATACACAAGGTATAGAATATTTAAATAAATTATATAACTTAATATTTTTATATCCATTATATATTATTGATATAAATATAAAAAAAGCTATAGCAAAATCCATTATTCGTTCGGTAATGTTTCATGAGATTTGGCACTCTATTGATTTTAGTATCTTACATAAGTTGGAAGAGGATTCTACTATTAAAGATATAGACTATTTTACTATTTTAGATAATCTTGAATTGAGAGCTTCTGCTTTTGAAGTTGTAATGTATTATTTAGTAAATGGTTTTTACAAGCATAAAAAAGGATATATAGCTGCATATCGTAATATGTCCATATGTAGAGAATTTATAGATAAACTAGAGAAAGTGAATATATATACAAATGTTCATTATAATCTAGGATTTTGTTATGGATATATTGTTGTAGCTGCATATAAATCGTCATTAAAGGATAATATATATAAAATAATAGATGACATTATAAATTTGGATAAAGAAAGAGCTATAGATGTAATTAAGCATTATGGAGATAATTTTGAGAAGCTATTACATGACTGAATATAAACATCTTTCTATTTTTTGATTTATAAGTAACCATGCTTAACCTTATTAAAACTTATATCAAAAAATTATGTCAAAATACATGCTCACCCACCCGAGATTCATGTCGCATAACCAAGATTATCCGACATCTACACTAATATAAATATTTCCCACCAAAATTTTAGCATATTTTATAATGGATTGAGCTAGGTTATATGTTATAAAATTTTTATCAAATTGTATATTGTAATGATTATAAAGTGACGAAACGCCCATAAAACTTTCATTATAAATACTATTCATGAACGCTATAACACCTTATAAACCAGCAGTGTTGATAACCCTGGATGATAGGTTGTCAAAAGAAGATAGAGAAATAGTTATATCTACTTTAGAAGATATATTTGGAATATATGAAGGAGTGCTTAAAGGCCCAATACCTAGATGTTATTCAGGTAAACCGTGTAAATATTTCCCCTCCGAGCATCTTGATCTACAAGGTCGTATACGTATGTGGGAAGAATATTGGAAGAAAATTGAGGCAAATGCAGTAGATCCTGATGGCGTTATTAGGGATACTAGAAGACACTGCCGGCTTTTTTATGATGTTAACTCACACCATCATGTAATCGTAATATATCCCCCAGCTTATGATTGGGATGATGAAGAGATTATACTTGGAAAGACATGGCCAATAGTTCCTACATCTATTCGAGATGAAGAAGAAGATGCTATATTTGAAGCCCCTGGCGTTACAGTTATATCTGTAGGATCAACTAAAATGCTTTATGGAGACGATTGGCGAATAGCATTTCGTGGTGTAGCTGCATATCAACTCGGAGAATTACATGGAATACCAGATTATAAAAGTCCAAATTATAAAGACGGTTATTGTTCATCCGAAGATTGTATAATGAGTGGAAGATTTGATATAAAAAGTTTAAAAAAGATATTAAGAAATAATCCGAATTTATACTGCGGGCCCGACTTATGGTATTTAAGAAAAAATTTGAAACTTATCTATGGAGGTCAATATGAAAGCTATTTGGAATATGTCGATAGAAGTCAATATAAAAGTTAGAATCTCCTAACAATTTCTTCTAATTTTTCAAAGAAGAAATCAATTTCTTCTTTTGTATTATAAATGTATAATGAAGCTCTAATAGATCCTTTATACTTATACAGATCCAAATGTCTAAATAATATATAACAGCAATGATATCCTGTCCTAACAGTAATATTATAAGAATCTAACATTTTTCCAATTATATGCGGATTTATCTTAAATACTAATGAAAATATTGCTTCCCTATCTTTATAATCCTTTAATCCCATTAACATTACATCTTTATATTTATTTGAAAATTCTTCAAATCTTTCTAAGAAATATTTTGTTAATTCTTGTTCATATTTTTC
>Ga0080005_131430_pt1 | contig 14871 bp, 16 predicted proteins | sample JossMetagenome_2_FD_69208 | JGI IMG/M metagenome (GOLD analysis project Ga0080005, IMG submission 69208) | Hot spring sediment microbial communities from Joseph's Coat, Yellowstone National Park, USA - JC3_ASED (SPADES assembly) (version 2) | ecosystem: Environmental > Aquatic > Thermal springs >... | reverse complement strand
CTACGTGGAGGGCAGATACGCCGGGTCTATGCTCAGCTTGTGGGCGTCTATGTAGGCCTTGATCTTGGCGTGGTCGAGGCCGAAGCGGCTCAGCCACATGGCGGCCGCCTGCTCGGGCGTCAGCTTGAGCCGGAAGAGCCGGAAGCCCTCTGCCAGCGCGGCCGAGGAGACCATAATGGGCCTCCTCATGCCGGCCACATAGGCGAAGGCCGCTATGTCGCCGGAATGTCTCGGCGGCTTCCACGTGAAGAGCGCCCACAGCGCGGAGATGCGGGCATCGCCCGTTATTTCGAACGCCCTCCTCATGACGTAGCCTAAGTACTTTGCCACGAAGTACTCGACGCGGAAGTGCACCGCGGCCCAGAAGGCCCTCGTGGCCTCCTTGGCCTTGACGGCGTGCTCCAGCCCGGAGGGGTGCATTATGTAGTGTAGGCCCTTGGCGTAGCGGTACAGGCCCGCGGCGACGGCCGCCCCTCCCCTAAGGCCGGCGTTGAGGAGCGCCTCAAGGGCCCTGGCCGCGGGACGGAGCGATGGGCGCGGCGCCGTCACCCTCACCGGCCTCACGACGATCGACGGCCCCTCCACCTTCGCGGCGACGTAGCCCGCAGCGGCTGCGCTGGCGGCGGCCGACCACGGGTTCTTGTAGATGGCCGTGGCCCACTTCAGCGCCGAGGACGCGTAGAGGGCCCACATCTTGGCGTACGCGATCCAAGGCTTGGTCGCGGCCTTGACCGCTTGGTCGACGGCGGACTGCGTGGCGGAGGCGACGGCGGATCCGCTGGCGCCAAACTTGGTCAAGCCGGAGGACGCCAGGTGCAGCGGCATGACGTCCAGGTTGCCCATGCGCAGCGATAGGCGGAGGCTCAGGAAGTGCTCCAGCCCCAGCAGGCGGAGGAGGGGACCTCCGGCGTCGAGTAATAAGAGCAAACCGGCGGCGCCTCCGGTCACGGCTATGAGGGCGTAGACCAGGCCTATGCCCCATCCGACCAGCTGGATCGCCCACGCGAGGGGCGCGGCGGCCTCCGAGGCGAGCTGGACGAGCGAGGCGGGCACGCTGACGCCCGGCATCATCTTGAGCGCTTCGATGAGGCCGAAGGCGTAGGCGGCGCCCACCGTGGCCGCGGTCACGATCGTGCCGTTGGGGCCCGGCGCGGCGAACCCCGCGAGGATCGGAACTTGGACGGGGTTGTAGAGGAGGGTGACCTCCACGACGGCCGTGTGCCACGTCTCGACCTCGGTCGCGTTGGGGCCGGTGCCGTTGTATGCCGGCGCCGGCTCCACGGTCACCGCTGCGCGCCACCTCTGCGCGGGCTTCCACGCGGGGCACTGCGCCGCGCCGAAGAACTGCTGTATGGGCGTGGTCGAGGCGGCGCATATGTCCCTCCACTCGTAGGGCGACACGGCCGCCGGCGTGTAGGACGCGTCGTAGCTGACGGTCGCATTGTCGGCGGAGAGCACCCTGACGTAGAGGTCGACGAAGTCGGCTGCGAGGCCCGACACCTCGTAGGTCTTTGCTTGACACTCCTCGGCCGTGCCGTAGCACCTGTACTCGAACACCCAGGTGGCGTTCCTGGGCGTGTCCCACCTGCCGTGGGCGTTCGGCGGGATGGTCGCGGCCGCGGACCACATCTCCCACCAGCGGTAGACGCCGGTCACGTTGATGTAGATCGTGCCGTTGGGCAGAACCGTCGCGTAGCCCCCCTCGCCGTACTGGACGGCGTCTGAGGAGGGGACGACGTATATGGCCGTGCCGGGGGCCGTGACGGAGCCCACGGTGTAGTTGACCGCGCGCAGAACGGTGCCGTTCCTCACGATTATCTCCACGTCCGCGGGGAGGGGCACGAAGTCGAATATGATCCTGTCGAGCCTCCACGTCCCCACGGGAAGCACGACGTTGACCAGCCTGTCCGGCGGCACCGTGTACCAGAACTTGGTGCCGTTGGGGCCCACGAACTCCGCCACGACCCAAGCGCCGCTCTTCACGGGCACGGCGCCCAGCGTCCTCGCGTCGAACGGCAGCTTGGGAGGGAGCTGGATGGCCGGCGGCTGGAGGGCGGGCATGGCAGACACGGCGTACGCCACGGCGAGGGGCGCGAGGGCCAGGTAGGCCGCGAGGGCCATGCCCTTCCTGCTCTTCACAAAGACGGCCGATAACGGAACGAAGAAGGCGGGGAAGAGCTCCGCGAATTTGACGATGGGGATCAGCACGGCCGTCATCGAGTAGGCGTAGCCTATGTAGCCGGCGACGGTGGCCATGGCCTCGTCTATCACGTCGACGGCCTCCCCGATCGCCCACGCGACGGCCGCCGACGCCCCGAAGGTGAAGGGGGCCAAGGCGTAGAGGATGTACTCCGCGATGGACACGACGGCGCCCACCGACGCCGCGGTGCGGCTGAAGTAGTCCAGCCAGATCCGCCTGGCCTCGGCGATGGACTGGAGGTCGCGCGCGAGCTGCTGGGACGCCGAGCCGACGAGGTATGAGTAGGCCGCATATATCGAAACGGCGGCCAGGGCCACGGCGAGGGCGGCCAGCTCGGCCTTGGGCTCGCGCCTCCTCGCGATGGAGTAGATCAGCTCCCCCGCCAGCATGGCGGCGGCCGCGGTGTACAGCAGCGGGATGACGTCCGGCTGAGTCGGGAGGAGCGAGACGGCTACTGCGAAGAGCAGGGCCGACGCGAAGACCGCTATCGCGGTTCTCAACGGCATGGAGGTTCCGGCCTAATTAGGAAAGATGAACGGGAAAAGACTGACGGAGAAAAAACTCTGGATTACGGGCACCAGATGAACGGGCACTTATTCCCGATCAACAGTTGGTATATGACCGCCGCGGGTTGGGACATCTGTGCGACCGCCCAGAGGCCTATCACGAACGCCATGAACGAAACCGGTATCCAGAACAGCTTACCTCTGAAGATCCCCGGGATGCCCGAGTGCTCCAAGAACAGCGCCCGGACGACGTCCCACGCGAACAGCGCTATCGACGCTATGAAGGCCGCCTGCATCCCGATCTGGAGGGCCGCGAGCCCTCCTTGAGCCCATTCAAGTGCCTTGTTCACGTCGAATATGGAGCCAGCGCCGGCGTTGCCGGGAGTTTGCGCCCACGCCGCGGCCAGCGTCAGCAACAGCGCCACCGCGATCCTTCCGGCTGTCTTTCCGATTGTCCGGCTCATTGCCCGGCTCTTAGGGCAAGAAGAAAATGAATTGTTTGTCACTGGCCCAGGAGGTACCCGACGGCGAGGCCCAAGGACGGCGCTATGAGCAGGAACAGCCATGCGTAGGCTATGGCCATCTGCCACCCCGCGTAGTCGTCGCATGAGGCAGAGGAGGAAGTCGTCGTCGAGGTCGTCGTGGCGTTGCCTTGCAAGGTCGCCAGAAGCTCGTTGTCGCAACCGATGTTCAAAAATGGGTGGAAGTCCTCTCCCCAAGGCCCCAAGCCTTGGGTTGCGCAGTACTTTATCGACTGCGAGGCGGCGGAGGCGAGGACGGCGAGCCCGATCCACAGGCCGAGCACCACGCCGATGACGATCCCGCCTATCCGCCTCGCCGCCGCGGCGTAGACGGTGAGGCCCAAGCCGAGGGCGAGGCCCCCGTACATGGCGAGGAACCTCGCGAGGCCGGCCAGCTGGTTGTACATCCAAACGGCCTGCTCGTACAATGAGTCATATATCGAGAACTTGGCCTCGGCGTATCCGGCGTATGCCGAGGCCGGCCCCGAGAGGCGGATGTTGGCCACGCACTGGGCTATCTTGACCGTGCGGAGGTACGCCTCCTGCGCCACGCTCTGCAGGGCGTCGACCACGCCCTGCGGGCTCACGCTCCCCAAGTTCACGAAGTTGGCCGAATAGTACAGAACCATCGCGGCCACGACCGCCGTCACGAGGATCTCCTTAGTTGTCTCCGCAAGCGCCGCCTCCAACGGCTCTTGTCGCGTCAGTATCTTGACCGCCTGATATCCTGCGACGATGGCCAGTATCGCGTACGTCAGTGCGGAGTACCACGTGACCTGCAGGCCGAAGACGGTTTGGAGGATCATGGGCGTTAAGGCGCGAGGGGGCAAATAGATCCGCCCATCCCCCGTCCAAGGGCGGATTTCGGATCCCTTACAGGGAGCTCTGTGAAAAGCCTTGACAGGGGGCTAGCCCCCTGTGGGAGCTTTCACAAACGCTCCCTGTAAGGGTAATCGAAACGGAGGCGAAGGGGGCGGGCCTAGCCGAGCGCGGACGTGAGGAGGCGCTCGACCTCCGCGGCGGCCTCCGGCGACGGCGCGAATATCATGGCCTTGTACCTCGCGACGCCGGGCTTGGGGAATATCCTCACGGTCGCCCTCAGGTCCTGCACGTACGCCAGCTTGGCGTTGACCTTCTCCCTGTCGCTGACCACGAAGCCGTGCCGCTCCAGCAGTTCTTTCATCTCCTCGACCGGCAGCGCCGGAACTGTCGTCCTCGCGACGACGTTCTCCACGCGGCAGTCGCCGTAGTAGCCCAAGTCGGGCGGAGGGTAGCGGTTGGAGAAGACCTTCACCTTGCCCGTCCTGAAGACGATCGTCACGACGTCCTCCTTGAGGTGGTAGTACTTGACCGCGTTCCTCAGCTCTTCGAACGGCACGCCGTCGGGCGGGTTCCTCCGCAACAAGCAAGTCATGACTACGTTCACGATGTCCACATGTAGTCGCCATCAACATCTGAAAAGGAATTATGGACTTACAGGGAGCACATAAGAAAGGCTTGACAGGGGGCTAGCCCCCTGTGGGAGCTTTCACAAATACTCCCTGTAAGGGGATCAGCGGGCGGTGCACGTCTCCTTGCCGTCGGTCAGCACGTAGGAAGCCCCATCGCGCCTCACGTAGTAGCGCTTGCCGAACACGATCCACCTCCCGCCGACGTACCTCCTCGACGGGCCCACGTAGTACCCCTCGTGCATCAGCTTGTAGTAGAAGTAGGCGGCCAGGCGGCCCCCGATCCACACCTCCGCCTGGACGAAGGCGGGGGTGAACTTGGTCGCGCCCAATATCCTGCAGAGGACGTAGAGGTCGAGGGCCTTCGGCTCACTGTCAATCATGATGAGGTACCTGTATCCATCCGCGATCACCCTCTCCACGTTTTTATCCGACGCACCTATATATAAGCTTGGGCGCCAACTTTTCAGGCCTTTAGGGCGGGCTTGTTGGCGGCCTCAGCCGGAGGCGGGGGCGGGGGAGCTATCCTGACGAAGACGGGCGACTTGGCCTCGACCCTCACGAGGCCGACCCTCTCCTCGGGCAGGCCCTCGTACGCGACCCTCTGGAGCCGCGAGGCGTCTATGTGGAGGCGGGCGGCGGTCTCCGGCACGGCCTCGGGCTCTATGGCCAGGACGAACTTGACGCCGGAGTTCTCCACGATGTCCCTCGGTATATCCGCCACCGACTGGGTGAACACGGCCGCCTCGACTCCGAACTTCCTTGTCTCACGCCAGGCCTTGGAGAGCGCCTCCATGTTCCTCAGAAGTACGTGCCCCTCGTCCACGGCCAGGAACAGCCGCATCCTGCACGGGGGTTTGGGGCACGCGGCCTTGGCCGCCACGGCGAAGTAGGTTATCCAGAGCGCCAGCTTCATTACGCTCGACGGCGTCGTGTCGCCCTCGGTGTGCACCACCACGGGCTTCGCGAGATCCACCTTCGCCCGCCGCATCCTGGCTATCGACGCGAGGCGGCCGTACACCGCATCGACCGCGAAGGCGTATGAGGGGTCGGCGCGGAGCTCGTGGAGGTGCCTCAAGACGTTGTCCAGGGACGTGTCGCCGTCCCTCGCCGCCCTGCCCAACGCCTCCATCATGACGGTGAAGTGGGCGTCGAATATCTGGATCCCGGCGGCGCGGAGCGCGTCCAGGAGGACGTCCACGTCGTCGTCGTCCTTCAGCACGAGGGGCGGGGCGAGCTGGCGGGCGTCTATTATCTGCGCGTCGGGGAACCACTTGGCCAGCTGGGCCCAGTGGCCGTGGGGGTCTACCACAGCCGGCACGACGCCGCGGCGCCTCAGCTGCACGGCCATGGACAGGCCGAGGGTGGTCTTCCCCGCGCCCGTCTTGCCCAGGACCATCATGTGGGGCGTCTGTAGCTCCTCCGGGTTTATGCAGACCGTCCTCCCGGCGTCGTCTTGGCCGATCACGATCGAGCCCTCCCTGCATTGAGAAGGCGACATGAGGAGCGCCCAGGGCGAGAAGGCGGCGAGGTCGCGGGTGAAGGCCTCTATGGAGCCCACGGGCCTCCCCGCCGCGAAGGTGGCGACCCTCCCGTTCAGGAGGCCGTTGAGGACGAAGCCCCTCTCGTGCAAGTTAAAGAGCCTCTGCCTGGCTATCTGGATCACCTCAAGCGCCTGGAGGCGCCACTGCGACTGCGTCCACCACGCCAAGCGCTCCGCCCACCCGCCCCTCCGCTCTAACTTGACGGCGTAGTGGGGGTCGGCCCTCCACACGACAAGCGCGGACTCCACGAGGGGCTGCGCGGCGAGGGCCACGGAGAGGACGGCGTCGTTATCGGGCACCGAGTAGTAGGATGCGTTGCTCGAAAGGGCCCGCATCGGCGGGGCGGGCCTGTGGCCGAGGTCGCGGGCCGTCAGCACGGCGATGAGGAGGGCCGGCAGCAGGGCCGCGGCCCCCGCAACGGGGCCGGCGAAAACCGCCATGAGGGGCAGGAAGGCCCACGGCAGGTACCTCGACGCCCTCTCCCGCGGGAGCTGGACGGGCGGCGGCGACGGCCTCGGCTCCACCACCACGCCGAACCTGCGCAGGACCGTCCTGACGGCCTCCACGTCCGCCCCCTCCTCCAGGAGGATCCACGCCTGCCCCCGATCGTAGTAGACCCCGTTGAACTCGTGTAAAGTCGAGATGAGGTGGTTGCTGAACTCCGACGGGCCCATGCCGGCGACGTCCTTGAAGACCCTCTCGATTTTGTAGAACCTGAAGCGCCCCACGCCGGGCCACACGACCGCGTCGCCCTCCGTCCAGAGCGGGACGGTGTTGCGCCTCCTGGAGAGGAGGGCCGCGACGGGCAGGGAGACCAGCGCGAGGAGGGGATGCGCCGCCGAGAGGGCAAGCGAGGCGAGGCCGGCGTAGGCCTGCCACGGGAGCTCCTTGAGCGATATATGGCGGCCGGCCTGCGGCCTCTCCTCCTTAGCGGACTCCTCTTCGGCTTTTTCCTCCTTCTTGGGGCGCCTTCCTATGGAAAACCGCCTCTTTTTACTGGCCCCTTCCGTGACTTCTGATGGGGGCGCGGCGGATGGGGTAGCGGCAATAGGGAGCTCCACAGCTACTTGCTGAGGACGTTGGGCCGCGGGCTTTTCCTTGCGCTTCTTGACCAAGATCTCGGAGGCGCACACGTACGCCTTATAGACCGCATGATCCCGCAGGGCCTCATAGACGCACTTCTCTATCTCCTCGGGATCCAACGCGCCCTCATACTCCTTGCGGAACCGTTCTATTCTCTTTGAGAATTCCCTCTCCACGGGGAGGGAGGGGCAGAAGGCGAAAAAAGAACTATTTGGAGGGAACCCTGACGTCCAAGATCAAGCGCTGTATATCGGCGCCTATGCGGTCGACCGCTTCGACGAACTTGACGCCGCGCAGCTTGGCCGGGAGCTCGCGCCTCATGACGGCGTTGTGGACGGGGCCCTCCAGCGGTATGACGTAGGCGAACTTGCCGAACTTGCTCGTCCCTATCTGGCTTATCTCGTGCTTCCCCGGCGCGTCGTCCAGATGTTTGTTGAGCACCGCCACGACGGGCTTGCTCTGCGGAAGCCTCTGCTTCAGGTTGTAGAGCAGATTCAGCGTGGCCGGCTCCGCCACCAGGAAGTATATGTCCGCCACGTCTATCGCGGCGCGTATGATGTCGCTGTGGGCCTCGTCGGTGCCCGGCAGGTCTAGGAATATTATGTTGTAGTCGGCGGCCAACAGTGAGACGAGGTCGCGGAGCCTGTCGCCGCGCAGCTGGGCGCCGCGCGGGATGGGGCCGGGCGGGAGCGTGTCCACCGCCGCGTTGTCGGCCTCGACGGTGCACATCTGGATCGCGTCGACGCCCGAGAGGAACGTGTACGTGCCGAACTCGACGCGGCATCCCGGCGCCAGCATGTCGGAGCCCAGCGCGTCGGCCGTGGCGTCCACGTACACGACGCGCCAGTGGGTCTCCTTCCTCAGGGCGTAGGCCACGGACGACAGCACGGTCGACTTCCCCACGCCTCCCTTGTGGGACAGCGCCGCGATCACCTTCGAGACCATAGCCTCTCCAACGCCCTCCTTATCCTCTCCTTGAGGCTCGGGCTAGGGGGAGCGCGCTCCAGCATCTGGATAGTGTAGCTGACGCCCCTCTCCCGCATCGTGTTCTCCACGACGTAGGCCGGCTGTCTGTACTTCTTCGCCAGGGAGCGGACTATCCCCTTGAAGGCCTTGCGGGTCTCCGCGAACTTCTGCTTCTTGGCCGGCTCCTTCTTCCTCTTCAGCTCCTTCTCTATGTCGGTCATAGCTTTATGCATATCTCGTCGCCCAGCTCCCTGACCTCGTCGGCTATCCCCAACCTCTCCAGCTCCGCGACGACCGCCGCCTTGGCGTACTCGACTATTTTGTCCCGCGCCATCTGCTTCAGAACCTCGCAGTTGCTGTAGCCCCTGTTCACGCATTCCTTGTAGAGGGCGAGGATCAGCTCCAGCTGGGGAGGCGGCTGCCTGGCCGGGGGCGGCTGTTGCGCCGGAGCCGCGGGCATCGCCGCCGGCTCGACTGCGGCCTCCTCGACTTGGCCCTTGGGCTGCAACAGTGATTTGGGCATGTCCAAGACCTCCTCGGTGGGTTTTTATTTAATCGAACTGCCTCAGGAACGCGACCCACGCCTCCGGGTTGTGGAGCGTGGGGGTCTTGGCGGCGTGCTCCATGATGTCCGTCCACCTCTTCACCTCCGGATCCGCGAGGGCCTCCTCCTTGCCGATGGGCTCGTGCTTCCCCGAGGGCGACGGCGCGAATATCTTGGAGATCCGCCTCTGGACGCCCTGCGGGGTCGCCGCCTTCTCCATGACGGGTATGTAGAGGCGGGGCATCAGCGCGTCGAGCTCGGCTTGGGTGACCCCCAGGCGGAGTAGGCGCAGTATGACCTCCTCGGCGTTGGAGGCGTGTATGGTGGCCGCGGCGCCGAATCCGGCGAAGGCCACCGTCACGAAGGCCCTGACGTCCGTCTCGGTGAGGAGCTCGTTGATGCCCACGTCCGAGTTGGCCCTGAGGCCGAACTTCTGCACGAGCTCGGCCATCAATATGTCCGTTATCCCGGCGCCGAAGCTCTGCCTCTCCACGGCCTGGTAGGCGGCTTGGGGGACGCGGAGCTCCGGCACTGACTGTATTATTGCTAGTCTACGAGTGGTTTGAGTGCACGACAGGACGGCGTTTATGAGGGAGGTCTTGCCGGAGCCCGGGAGGCCGGCGGCGAGCACGTGCATCCCCCTGCGCCACTTCGCGCATAGGTAGGCCATCTGCCAGGGCTCCGCGCCGCCCGAGGCCACGAAGAGGGGCGCTATCCACACAGTCCTCATGAGGCGGAAGGCGTACGCGGGTATGGGCGAGGTGTCCGGCACTATGGCCGTCACGCGTATGTTGAAGAAGTCGTCGAACCGGCTGGCGAATGGGCGGGCGGCCGACAGGGGGACGACGCGCCTGGATATCACGTCCTGGAGGTGCTCCCGCTCCCTCTTGCCCACCTCTATGTTGGTGGGCATCCCCGCGCCCAGCTTGCTGCTGTCCACCTCCACGACGTTCCTCGCGATCGGCAGGAGGACGTCGGTTATCCCGAGGCTCTCCGAGAGGAAGAGCGGCGTGATGGATCCGTATGCGTAGTACCACCGCCAGATGAGCCTGGCGAGGGCCGGGGCGTGGTCCCTCCACCTCCCCGGCACCTTCCTCTCGATTATCTCCACCACCTTCCTCAGCTCGCCCTCGGACGTCGAGTAGGGATCGACCTCCCTCCTCGCCATCTCCTTCTCCGCCTCCGAGAGCGTCCTGGCGATCGCCTTGTCGTCCGGGAGGCGCTCGGGCAGGTCGACCTCGTCGTAGATGTAGACCGTCCTCATCTCCGTGACGTAGATGGTCGAGGCGAGGCCGAGGAGCTCCACCTTCTCCTCGGCGACGTATCCGGCCGTCGGCAGCCCCGTGGAGACGAAGAGCGGGCTTCTGGCTATGGTATGCCTCTCGCCCCCCTCTTGCCGTTGCCTCTGCGACGGCGCGAGCACTTCCTTGAGCGTCTTGAGCACGGACATGGCGGACGCCGCCGCTCAGAAAAATATAGAATCAGCTGAGGGGACGGATCGCCGCCACCGTGTAGTTCTTCACGACCGTCGCGTACTGCCCCCTCAACATAAATGCAATATGGTCGCCCACCCTGTATGCGCCCAAATACCACGCGCAGAAGATTCCGTTGACGCGGCGGAGATGGCCCGTCCCGATTCCGTTTCCATGCCCCGATCCCTTTCCCCCCATCCCGCCGTATGTACACGCTCCGCCGTGTATGTAGCAGTCGCGGTCGGCCTGGAGCCACCCCCCGCCCGCGCTCCACCTCAGCACCGAGGCGGGGAGCGTTGAATTTATGCAGACGTGCACGGTCCTGTTGTCGTCGCCGAGGATCAAGGTGGGCGATACGGCGCGGAGCGCGGCGTACTCCGCCTCCTGCTCCGCGGCGCGGACTATGGTCGGGATCACGTACTGGCTTACGACCATGATTAGGGAGACGGCCACGACGACCGACAGCACGAAGACTACGACCTCGTCCATTGCACCACGATGATGACGTTCCCGTCGGCGTAGCAGCCGAGCCCGGTGTAGTTCTTATACGCCCGGCCGCCCACTATCACCGTCCCGTTGTCGGTCGCCACGGCGCCGAGGCAGTTGGTCTGCGCCTCGGCTATCTTCGCGTTGAGGAGCGCCGCCTCCTCGGCCGCCTTCTGCTGTGCGTAGTACCACTGATAGGCCAGGACGGCGGCGGCGACTCCGAACACCACTATGGCGAGGACTATCGGCGTGGTCGAGATCCCCCGCATGGGGGAGCTGGGAGGGGAGAAAAAAACGAATTGTTTACGGATGGAAAGCCTCGCCCTTCAGGGCGGGGAGGAGGTCAGGGAGGAGAGAGGTAGATTATGTAGGTGCCGTTGTAGACGCAAAGGCCCACGGTTCTGTTCACCGCGGTTATGTTCCTGGCGCCGGCCGCCGCGCACAGCAGCGACTGTTCCTGCGGCACATGGGCGGCGGCGCGGACGACCGCGGTGAAGTAGTAGAACGCCAGGAAGACGAAGAAAATGGATATCAGGAGGGCCAGCGCTATGGCGTTCATCTCCTGGCCGCGTACAGTATTATCGCCATGGCAACCGCCACCGCGAAGTACGGCAACATGGCGGAGAGGTCGGGCACCCCATCCATCGTAGCGAAGAGCCTCATGAAGGCTGATGCGGCGATCGGGAGGACGGCGGCCACGGGAACTGCCAGCGGGCTCTCCTTCAGCGGGAGGACTGCCAGCGCGGCGGGGGCCGCTTGAAGCAAAACGAGGATCGCAGCGGGGGAGACGGCGGCCGCCACGGCGTGCGCCGCCCCGACGGCGGCCATGGAGTTGTTGTTGCGCCAAGCGGCTATTCCGTAAGCCGCGGCGGCCAGCAAGACGGCGAGCCTCTGGTCGTTGAGCACTATGGCGACAACGCTCAACGCGGCGACGCCCACGAACAGTGCCGTCCTCATGTGGGTCTGTAAACCCGAACGATATTATGATTCGTTTCCGTTGCGTCAGACGAAGAGGACGGAGAGCACCAGGGGCGAGTAGAGCGGCGCGGCTGCGTAGGACTCGGTCATGCGGCCCGCGACCACGGCCGTCAAGAGCGAGAGGAGCCACATCATGGGCCTCGGTGAGGTTATGTAGAGCGGGAGGGGGGATCCCTGCGCCTGCGACTGCGCGGCTATGGAGGCCAGCTGGGGGTACAGCCAGACGACGGCCAGGGCGGCCACGAGGACCAGGGACGCCGCGACCAGCGCCCGTATCAGCCCCTCCCGCCTGAGGGAGCGATAGTGGTGCTCCACTAAACGCATCATGTACTCGGCCGCGGCTTGGAGGTCGAAGGAGCCCGAGTACCGCACCGCCTTCATGATCTCCGCCGCCTGCTTGCCCATGGGCGTTGCGGCGTAGGCCAGCCCCCCGCGGGCCGCCATGCGGAACTCCTCCTCCGCCTCCCTGTAGCGGGGTATGTAGTACCAGAGGGCATATATGGCGGCGGCGGGAACCGTGGCGAGCGCGGCCTGCGGGGCGAAGTACGCCGCTACGGCGGGCGCCATGAAGGCGGCGGAGATCAAGTAGTCCCACTTGCGGATGGGGGGCATGAAGCCCTCGATGGTGAAGAGCGGCGCCACGACCAGGGCCGTGACCAGGGCGGCCGCCTGCCCCCCTATGGGGGAGAGGATGCCCAACACCACGCCGAGTATGATTGCCGTGAAGACCACCATGGAGGCCGCGTAGACCACGAAGTTGAAGATGTTCTTGGCCCTCGCCAGCTCGTCCTCGAGCCTGAACCTGAACTCCGAGGCCAGCTGCTCCACGGCGCTCCTCCTGTCGACGCCGACCCTCTCCATGTAGAGGGCCCTCTCCGCTATGTCGTAGAGGATGCTCCGCCGCCTCCTCCTGAGCCTCAAGGCGATGGCCGTCCTCCTGGCCTCCGGGGATTTGAGGGACTTGAGGGCCGCCTCGGCCGAGGCCGTCCTGTAGTACACTATGAACTGGACGACGTCGAGGATCATGAAAAGGGGGTCGGAGAGGGGAAAAAGGAATTGTTATCCGGTCACCCAGCGCACGTTGGCGACGGAGTTGTCCGCGAAAGTCACCTTCACTATCATGTTGGTCTGCCAAGTCCCTTGATTCAGCGTACAGCTGAAGATGTACTCCTGACCCGCGTTGACGTTCACCGGGGGATTTGTGTATTTATTACTGGTGGCATTGTAATATTGACACGATCCAGTTATCGGGTTGCCGTTGTTGCCAAGTATCTGTACCTGTTTCACCGTTCCCGACTTTCCGAACTTCAGCACTACCGTGGCCGTGTTGCCAGCGATGTAGCTGTTGTAGGCGTCCACCTGGACGTTGGGGGCGGGCGTCGACGATATCATGCCCAACACCACGAAGTACAACACCAACCCTATCACTATTCCCAACACGAGCAATATCGCCGCTTGCGCCGCCTCTATGCCCTTGAGCTTCTTGCCTCTCTTTTCGGGCTTCGTTGTTTCGGGCTTCATTGTGCCCCCGTGTGGAGGCCTTTAAATCGATCCGGACAGAGGGCAAGAGGAAAAGGGGAGGGGTGTTGCCTACCTGCGCTTGTATATGACGGCGGCGGCGGCGGCCCCCGCGGCGGCCAGGAGCACCAGAGAGAGGGCGACCGGGTCTATCTGGTATATTGCCGTATACGTGCCCGGGGCGTCTATCACGGGGCCGGGCTCCCAGCGGACGAACCGCCACAGGAGGTACCTCCTCTCCTGCGCGGGCGTCAGCTCGTAGCCGCTGGGGTACCACCCGGACGTCCTCATATCCCAGTCCACCACCGTGGCGAAGTACTCCGCCTTCTCAACGGCCGTGAAGTTGGCCGGGGCGTTGATCGTGTAGGGGAACTGGGCCTGTGTCCCGTCCGGCGCCGTCCAGCCGACTATGAAGATCCTCACCGTGCCGTTGTCGAACTCCTTGCGGACGTTGGGCGGATTGACCTTGGATCCGCGGAGCGCCCACTCGGAATAGGTGTAGTTGGTTCCCTTGAAGGCCACGAGGTAGTACACGGCGTACTGGGCCGCGTAGGCGCCGGGGCCCACCGTTATCGACGGCGTCGCCGCCCCGTTAGACCACGACTGGAAGACCAGCCTGGTCCCGTTGCCCAGATCCACGACCTGCGGCGCCGTGAGGACGGCGGCGGCCCCCTGCCTCAGCCACGCCGCGGAGGAGTTGCCCGGCACGGACCACGCCAGGAGCGAGTACGCCTCGTACTGAACCCTCGCGTAGACCGGCACGGAGGGCAGGGAGCTCCCGTTGGCGAAGGGCACCGGCATGCCGGACGCGTCGAACAGCGTCACCGACGTCACTACATATTTTACATTTCCCTGCACCACCTCCCGCGGGTAGAAGAGGTAGTAGGCGGGCGCCACGGAGGTGGGGCCGCCGATGTTCAGCGTTATGGACGCGGTCGGGATGGCCCTGGCCGTCCCGTTCACGATCCATCCGGCCAACATTAGGTACACCTCGCCCAGCGGCTGGTCGGCGGGCACCTTTATCTGGGACGGAGCGTAGAAGGCGGCCAGCCCCGACGCCCACGCGGGCCCCTGCGCCGGCGGGCCGAGCCTCACCGCGTACAGCACGCGGTACTGCAGCACCGTGCGGGGCAGGAGCGGGGTCGAGTTGGAGAGGGGCAGGCACAGCAGAGTCCCGTTCTGGGCGGGGAGCGGAGTGACGGCCGACGCGTCCGCGGGGACGTACGCCGCGGCGGGGAGCGCGTACGTGAAGCCGCCCACCTGCGCCCGCACGGGCAGGGGGCATCCGGCGGCCGTTATGTCGGCCAGCTTGAACCTCTGGACGCCTATGCCCGAGTCGGTGGAGTACGCCATGGAGAGGCCATCCCAGCTCAGCGCTATGGAGCGGACGGCCGCGATGGGCAAGGCCGCGGCTATGGAGCCGCCCCTTATGATGTAGAGCTCGTCCATCGTGGCGGCCGCCACAGTCCTCCCGTCGCCCGACACGGCCAGGGAGATGACGGGCTCCGGCAGCTTGACCAGGGGCGACGTGCCGTTGTAGACCGCGTCGTAGACGGCGTAGGCGAACGTCCTGCAGTCCTCGCTGACGCCCGCGGGGGGCCTCAG
>Ga0080005_107641_pt1 | contig 14889 bp, 15 predicted proteins | sample JossMetagenome_2_FD_69208 | JGI IMG/M metagenome (GOLD analysis project Ga0080005, IMG submission 69208) | Hot spring sediment microbial communities from Joseph's Coat, Yellowstone National Park, USA - JC3_ASED (SPADES assembly) (version 2) | ecosystem: Environmental > Aquatic > Thermal springs >... | reverse complement strand
GACCCAACAAGACCCAATAACACCACCTGAGGAGCAACACAACGCCCTGGCCCATGTACAGGGACGACCAGTACCGGCTTGTGCATTGCCAGAGAGGTTTGGGTTCCTCGGTTTCCTGAGGGTTAGGTTTATTTCTATTTCTACTGCCCTGTTTATGGTGGCTTGTGGGTGGGTTGAGGGGTTATTAGGTAGTAACTTCGGTACCGGGTCCATGGATTTCATCTATGAAATCTATAATTCACTATCAAAGCCAATACATGCCGTGGCAATGATTAATGGTGAGGGCGTACTTGGGGCTTTGGGAATTGCCGTGACTGATTTCATGCATTCAAAAATAGGCATCCCACCAATGAGGACTACGATAATGCCAGCCGAGTGCGAGGAAGACGACCTAGTAATGCTCGACCTAATCCACTGGGATTCACTGCTAACTAGGTTGTCCATGGACATGCTAATCTACGCATGGCAATCAATAGTGAGGAGGGCGGGCAACGAGGAGCTCACGAAAATTGGGGCAAGTATTGAGGAGGCGATTAAGAGGACCGATGAAGTTTACAACGAGATAAAGAGTAGGTACGGGATGCGGGATAATAAATAATGCAAGCCGTATATGCGTTTTTGATGCATCAATTAAAAACTAGGTGAGGGAGTCAGGCACGAAGGGTCGTAGCGCGTGTAATCCCATTAACGGCATTGTTCGCACTAGCCACATTCACAGTCTCGATAATTATCGGCTCAGTAACACCGTTGGTTTACGCCCATGGGAAGAGGTGGAAGGTAGGCAACAATTGGAAGCCGCTCCTATTCACACTCTACACCTCAATCATTGCCGGGAGCCTAATCATCGACACAACCACGGCACTAGCCCTCCACTCAATACCCCGGCTAGCGCCGGCATGCATGGGCTCAGTAACAATCGGAGCCTACGGACCAATAGACGGGCTAGTCACTGCACCACCACTAGGGCTACTGGCTGGATACGCTGTGGTGAGCGCAACCGCGGATAAGCAATGGCCATAAACACTGGGCCTAAGGTTCTGAGGCACCTTTCGTCCCTTCTTTAGCTCCCTGACCCCTGGCTTCGCCTTCGGAATTCGCGGATCCGCTGAGTGCGTCCATTAGTGCCTGTATTATAACTAGGGTCTGCGCCATGGTTATGATTAAGCCGAGCGCTGCGGCTAGGAAGAATGTGGCGAAGATAGTTTGCTGCATCATGAGGAGGTCCGCGGTTAATAGTAGGAAGACGAGTACCCCGACTAATATAATAAACAAAGCTTCCCTAGTAGCCCTAGTAATGGCTATGAGTCTCTCGTCCTCTCTGTCACGTCTCGATATAATCCAATTACCCAGAGTGAATAATATCGATGTCGAGGTCAAGGTCGCAGTGAACAACATGGAATAAAGGGTAAACAACGTGTTCATTCCACATTCTCTAAACGCCTGATAAAACAAAATATTTAACAAACCCCACAATGATAATATCAAGTAGCATGCAGTTAATAACACGAAAGCATTGAAGTTATTCTCATCCATTAGGCATGTATTTCTCTCAGGATTAGCTATGAGTTTTGCGAGAAACAGCATATAGGTGATCCATGACGAGGATGAGAAAATTAATACAAAATTAGGGAGTATAAGTACGGAACCAATTAACGCAAGCCCAACCGCTATACAGTAGTAAGGCCAAAGCAACCGCCATAAACACCGCTTAGGCAAGTATCGCCTAATTAATTTAAGCCATGGCAAACCCATTACTGAGGAATTGTAATTAAATTATTTAAATCAATGGATTATTTGTTGCAGTGCGTCTTGGGTTTGTCACTTCCCTACTTGCCGTGTTGCTGACCTACACCGCCCTTTACTGGGCTTCACTAGCCATAGTACCGAAACCGCTCATTGTTTATTGGGCGTCGGTGAACACCACCGGGCTTAGGCCTGTCCTCAACATGCCCATGCTCATTATCTACCTAACCTCGCCGTTCAACGCGTACGAGTCGTTGATGTTTCACTATCCACCCTGGCTCTACTTCATTGAGTCCGTGGTCGTACCCACGGTCGTACTCGCCGCGGAGGTCATAATTGCACTGTGGACTTCTGAGTACGTGTTGGGTAGGGAAATCCTGAGTGAGTCGTTTTTAATTCAATCCTCCGCCCTAGCCATCGTCTCATCGTACATGACGTCGCTCATTGCCTGGGTTGGTGGTGGTAAACCGAGCATCGGCACGTCAATATACACGGAGTACATGCTTGCCGCGACCATTTACGTCGCAGTTGTATCCGCGCGGGACTTGTTTAGGCGGTTGGTGGTTTCGAGGAATACGCTTGCTAGGGTGTACATGGGTGCTGTGATTACTGCGATCGCCATGCCTGCGTTGGTGGCTGCCTACCTAGCCACCGAACTCCTACTCAAACCACCAATGCCAACAACACACATAGCAGGACTAATACCCACAGTAACACTGATAGCAATACACCACAAACTCACAACCACAAACAAGGCTCATAGGCACCAAGGAACAAGCCAGACCATGAAGGCCTAGAATGAATAATCAAAACCCACAAAAAGCAGGTAAAGAAGGAAACAACGTGGCAGAGCAAGGCAAAGCAGGAAATCGAGAAAACATTTCGGGATTTAGGTCATGGATCAGAAGAAATTGGGACGTACTTGTGCTATTACTCATACTACTGGCGTCTTTGGTTTATTTTACTTATTTGACAATAGAGATTTTCCTATATTTACCTCAGAAATTAGTAATAATAATGGTTTTAATTGTGATTTCCGAGTTTTCGCTCGCTATTTATGAAACGATTTTTATAATACGAAAGATAAAAAATAAAAAAGTAATTCACATAACGCAAAAAATAAGGAGAATTATATTAATAATAATAGTATTGTTACTTTACTTTGCTTCTTTCGTTATAATTTTCTTTCAATCAAGATTCGTTATTTTTTCCATTTCCATACTTGGCTCATTTCTAATAAAGATTTTTCCCTCAGCGTACTGGCTTCAGCATTGTTATGGAATTAATTATTACTGGTTTTGGATTAATTTCGCGAACGTAACCGAGATCCGTGAAATACTTGTACAAGAGTTCAATCAAATGAATATACCATTTAATGAAACTACGATCAATGTAACAATAGAGTGGATACGTAACCTTACAAACTATGCACAAGAATTTTCGGGAATATCCGTTGCTTCTACCTCTGTAGTGGGCTTCATAGGGCTTTACCTCATACTTTCCTTCTCCCCTTCACTTATAGCTAATTATTTCCTATCAAGGAGACTCGTATGCGATAATAATGATGTTAAGAATGATGTTAAGAACGATTTATGCATTAACGTGTTGAATCAGTTCTTCTTAGTTCACTTTTTTAGATGGTTTTTACTTTATATGGTTACCTTTAGTTTAATCATTTACTTCTCACTTATTTTCCTCATTACTTCCGAGTACATCTCGCTTGTTTTGATGATTGTTACTACGTTCTTGGTGATTATTGTTGAATTTTTCGTATCCCGTGAGGATACGGCTTCCCGTGAGAATATAGCTCGTGGACCCTTTGTGGGTCCTCTCGTTGCAAGTATCATAGCGGCACCTTTCTTTGCATTGATGGTTTTTATGATAGCCAATGTCTTCTTACCAAGTACCTGCTTCGCCATTGTTTCTAACACAAACATAGGCTCTTTAATGAACTCCATCGCTTCCTCTTACGCATCGTTGTTGATTCTTGCCGCTATTTTTGGCGCCATCCCCTATGCATCTACGCTATGGGCTATTCAGTACCACTATGAGTGCTCATGCCAACATGCCTCCCTACAGGGTGAGCAGCGGAGTAGTGCTGGTGGTTCGAAACTTCTTGAAGAGATGTAGTTTCTACGTGTTGTAAAGATGAGTCCCGTCAGGTCGTATGGGATATGCCCGAAGGCCTGGGGGCACGCCTTTGATTGATAATACGGAGAGTCCAGTGTCAACTAGTGCGTTTTACTTAAAAATACGTTCATAACGTCTAAAATTAAAATCTTAAACATCACAACAGTAATAATGAATAATGGATTAATCGAGCTCATTAACCCTCGGACTAACGACACACCTTGCAATAATCTAAACATGAGACCTAAGGTCCCCGAAGCGCTAACCCCACGGACTCTAGTTCTCTTCTTGGTTGTTCCTTGGTAATTGCATGTAGTCGATTATTGCGGAGGCCAGTATTATGTAAACGGTGATGCTTATGATCAATGCGATGATTATGGGTACCATGATAAAGACGGTTATGAACGGCGATACCATCACTGATGTTATGACCGATATTATGATTAAAAACATCGCGACTACGAACCACTCAAGAACCGTAAACTTCACGTCGTAGACGAAACGCAGGGTGTTCACATCAAACCTAGCCTGGCTACTGAAGAGGAAGAGACTTATGATTATAGCGAGGACAGTACTAAGAACCCACAACGCGATCTCAACAACAGTCTCAGTAACCATTTCTTCAATCGCTGATAATGACGCCATATTTGATAATAACCTTAAAATAATAATAGCTATTTCAATTGGAAAAGAAACGCCTAACATTAAGAAAAAGGTGCTTCGGCTAATCCTACTAAGCGCCTCAACAGCATTGTTGCTGAAATGCTTAATCATGCATGGGTAATCCTGAAGATACTTCCGGGAGTCTTCTACAACATTCTTGGGGAGCTTGCCCCTAAGCTCGTTAATCAGGGCTGGTAGCGCCCTAACCAACCCCCTAAGGCCAAAGATGGGAATGATGAAAAGTAATATAATTATGATATAAACAAAAAGCAGCACATATGTAAAAAATACAATTTTAAATATTGGGAATAGTGTTGTTACTATTTTTAATAATTTAGGAAATTCAATAAATACAAAAATAATAATGACAGAAAAGAATGTAAAAACAAGGAAAAAGGTCAACAATTTCTCTAATAATTCGGTGAGCTTAATGAAGGCATCTTTCCACCTTTTTATCACAGTAGCGATTAAATATATCCATAAACACCACACGGAGTTCAATATACCCCCGACTTTCAGTTTTTTGTTATCTCTTTTTGGTGAGGCTTCCTTGGTGTTTTGGGGGCTACCCTGGCTTTCTGGCATTGGTTGTGTGGTGTTGTTAATTGGATTTAATAAATCCATTTAGTTGATGATGATGAGGTTTGCCCTCGCATTTAATACCGAGTCTCTCCAATAAATCCTTAATCTTCCTGGCCATGCTCCTCACCTTCTCCTCGGTCACGGTCGCGTTCCTATCTTTATCGAGCCTTATTTCGTAGTCCCATAGCCGGATGAATAGTCCCTTACCCATGCATTTAATCCATGAGGAGTATGCTTCGAAGTATATTGGGACTCTGCTTGGTGCGGTCTCCGTAATTATCTGTTCTGCCTTCTCACGACCTATAGTTCCACTTATTACGGGAATGCCGAACTCGACCTTACCTCCCTTTGTTACTGATTTAACGGTCGTTGTCTTGGTAACCGTGTTTAGAATTTCAAATAGATCAACAACCTGCCCATTGGAAAGCAGTATACGCCATGGATTTAGCACTCCAGTAATAACGAGAGCTTTAGCTAGCAGTATTAACCCAGGTAATGGTTTACTTAGCCTATGACCCTCCTTGTTTTTCCCATGTGGGTTCCTCCTATGCCCTTGAATCTCTCCTCTATGTATGCGTTGCCTCTTTCGTGGTATCCCATGGCTTCCCAGTATCCGTCTCTGTATTGTTTTGTGAATTCTATGGTGGTTAGCCATTTGGCGCTTTTCCAGCCGTAGAGGTGTGGTATGATTGGCCTTGCTGGGTATCCTGACTTAATGTCGAGTGGTTTTCCATTCATTCTTAGTGCTATTATTGCGTCTTCGCTCAATGCGTCCTCTATGGGTACGATGGTTTCATAATCATCTGCTGATTGGAATACGACCCACTCTGCCGTGTCCTTCACGCCGGCCATCTTAGCCAGGTCTCTGATCTTGACGCCCTCCCACTCCACGTCCTTGACCGACCAACCCGTTACGCAGTGGAAATCCCTGACATACCTCACGTTGATCATTGATAGTAGCTCGTTGTATGTTAGCTCGATGGGTCTCTCCACCTCGCCTGTGATCCTTAGTCTCCATTTTTCTATGTCTATTTTTGGTATGCCCAGGGCTGCGTAGTATATGAATTTCTTTATGTAGTGTTGGTTTGGTGCAATCATTAACTATCAATCTTCTTACCTTATTTAAACCGAATTCGCATGCTTCTTTGGGTTTAGTAACTGGGTTTGGTTTCCTGCTGGGAACTGAATGCTATGGACTCAGGATTGGCTTAATTTGAATATGCATTGGGTTGGGGTTCTTTCCTTTGGTGATTGTGGTGAAGTGCTTATAAGTGTTGGGTTTTGTTGTGGGTTGATGGGTGGTTGTGCGCTTAGGGTTGAGGGGCTTGTTGTTAGGTATGGTGATAAGGTTGCTGTTAAGGGTTTGAGCTTCGTGATTAATGGTGGTGAGGTTTATTGCCTCCCTGGTCCTAATGGGGCTGGTAAGACGTCGACTATAAAGGCGGTGCTGGGTTTGGTTAAATATGAGGGTTTGATAGACGTACTGGGCTTGGGTCCGCCTTCCCCGGGTGTTATGAATAGTGTTGGTGTGGTTATGGAGTCGCCGGCGGTTTTGGAGGCGTTGACGCCTAGGGAGTTCTTCGAGTTTCTGGGTTCGGTGAGGGGGAGGTTTAATATAAAGAGGGTTGAAACGTTGATGGAGGCCTTCGAATTAAGGGATTACCTGGACACGCCCATAGCCGCCCTCTCGGCTGGTAATAGGCAGAAGGTGGCTATTGTGGCGGCGTTGCTCCATGAACCGAGGTTGTTGCCTCTTGATGAGCCTTTTAACTTCCTTGATGCTAAGTCTGTTAGGGTGTTTAAGGAGGTTATGCGTAGGCATGTTGAGTCGGGTGGTTCTATACTGTTCTCGACTCACATTATGGAGGTTGCTGAGAGGGTTTGTGATAGGGTTGGTATATTGAATGAGGGTGTTTTGATAACTGAGGGGACGATCGATGAGATTAAGGAGGGAGTTAAGGCTGGTACCCTTGAGGATGCCTTCCTCAAGGCTATTCATGCTGATGAGGAGATTAGGGCGATACTCGAGGGTTTGTGAGTATGGTTAGTGCCCGTAAGTTAGCCTCCGTACTTTACAAGGGGTTGTTTTACCAGGGGTACTTTGCATCTAGGATAAGTGGCTTGAGGCCTATGAACGTGAGTAGGGTTGTTAGGACTGCTAGACATTATAAGCTGGTTATGAGTGCGATGATGGGTTTCTACATGGGGCTATTTGGGGCTATGCAGTACTTCATATTTAAGATGCCAGGCCCAAGCCTATTTGCACTAACCCTCACGTTCTCGTTCATCATGATTTACTCATTATTAATAAACCTGGCTTTTCCACTGCAGGGTGCAGACAATATTAGAGGATTGCTGGCTACACTACCCCTGGAGCCTGGGTTGGTTAGGAGGGCCTTGGCGTTATCCATATACATGACCATGGACTTGCCCATCTATGTTTCGATTGCCGTGTCTCTGGTTTTATCCTTGGTAGTTGGTGGTGTGCCCTATCCGCTTATTGGTGCGCTTGAGGGGATACCCTTAGGCGTTATTGCGTCAATGGGCTTCATACTGATGACTGAGAGAACCATGAAGGGTAAAATCGGCGGTAACGTGGTCAGGAACTTATCCCTAGTCCTAATAACGGTATTGATCATGCTAATGGTCTATATCGATAACATTAAACCAAGCGAACTTAACCCAGCCTTATCAATTGTGCCTATTGTCAGTGGGTTGTTCATAACTGGGTTAGGTATACCGCTATATGTGACGTTAATGTACATTGCGCTTTTCTCCGTGTTAGCCTACGTAATGCTTCGAAAGGTCAGCACTAGGTTATTTGAATCAATTGTTCAGGTTCAGGTTGTTAGGGTTAAGGCCTTCAGGGGCTTTAGGGTTAGGAGTCCGTTAATGGCGCTGGTTAGGGTTGACTTGGTTCAATCCTTCAGATCGAGGATAGCTGGGCTATGGGCTCTTCCAATAAGTTTTTGGTTAATCGTGTTTTTCGCGATGATTATAAGTGGTGTTAAATTAACCCCCATGTCGGTGTTAGCCTATGTCTGGCAGATGAGCTTAGTCATTGCCTTTATACCCTTCATCCTATACACGAGCGAGTTGAGGGGTGCCGTGGTATTTAGGCTACTGCCAATATCACTAATCAAGAACCTGGTTAGTAAATTAATAGTGACCTTGATTGCGTATTACGTAGCCGTCGCGCCAATGATTATTATGGTACTGCTTTACAGGATGCCGCTAAGCCTTCAGGTACCCATATTACTGGCCTTTGGCCCACCAATGGCTGCCACTGCAGCCATGGCAATTTTATTCGAGAAGTCCATGAGTGAGGGTGCTATGCCATCAATACTCACCATGTTTATTTACGGCCTAATGGTAATACTTGCTGAGGGTCTACCCGCCACCTCGCTGATTGTGGCTTTAGTGCTCATAGGTGGTTATGTAATACCAGCCCTCGTAATGTTCGCGGTATCAATGATCGAATTCGTGGTAGCGTTGGTAGTATTAGTCAGGTTAGGTAGGCATTGAATCCCACGGCTACTACGTCCTTTACTTGGCTTTGGTTAACCGAAAGATTCCGCCTTGCGCATGGGTATTAACCACGGGTGTCGCTGTAGCGGTTAACGGGAGTTAATAAGATGAGGATTCCCGGGCTTACTTACGAGTACCAAGTAGTTAATTACGATAGAATTTGCGAAAACACCTGGAAAAGGTTCAAAGGCGTGGAAGGAATATGCATGGGAGAGACTAGGGAGTGTTATTGCTTAAAACCAACCTTGAGGTTGGTTAAAAATGGGTTTAGTAACCGGGGTTTATTGGTCCGTAGTGGCCGTTAGCGCCAGTAGCGATTCTGCCTTTCTTAGTTGTTTCGTTACTGAGTCTATCTCTAACCCTAAGCCTTCGAGCGTGTCTATGCCCATTACTTCAGCATCGCCTTTTTCGGCAAATACTACGATCCTTGTCGCGCTCTCTCCGAGACACTCAATTACTGCTTCACCAACCTCCCTCTCTATAGTCTTGCCCTCTATCGTCCTGAATTTCCGGACCTTGCTGGGCCTTATGCCTATTGCCTCAAGCTTCTCCCTCCTCACCCACGTATACGTGCTGCCCGTGTCTACGATTAGCTCGGTTTCTATGCATTTCGTGTTGTCCTGTGGGTTGCATATCTTCACCGTCGCCGTTGTGTGGCCCATTGCTGTCTTGATTTCTGGTTGTGTTGATTTTTATAAACTAATCATTGCGTTGATTGGTGATGGGTGTTTCCTTCCCCAGGTCCTTCCGTTTTGGTTGGTCCCAGGCTGGTTTTCAGTTTGAGATGGGTGTTCCTGGTGATGAGGATCCCAATAGTGATTGGTTTGTTTGGGTTCACGATAAGGACAACATCGCTGCTGGTCTCGTGAGTGGTGACTTGCCTGAGAGCGGGCCTGGCTATTGGAGTCTCTACTGTGTTTTCCACGGCAATGCCGTTAGGATGGGGCTTGATGTGGCTAGGTTGAATGTTGAGTGGAGTAGGGTGTTCCCGAAGCCAATGCCGGAGCCTTCCCAGGGCAATGTTGAGGTTCGCGGTAATGCCGTGGTTATGATCGATGTTGACGAGGGAGATTTGAAGAGGCTTGATGAGGCTGCGAATAGGGCTGCGGTTGAGCATTACAGGGAGATATTCAACGACCTCAGGAATAGGGGTATACAGCTCATATTAAACATTTACCATTGGTCCCTGCCCCTCTGGGTTCATGACCCTATCAGGGTTAGGCGTGGCGATCTAAGCGGCCCCATTGGTTGGCTTGATGTTAGGACCGTGGTTAACTTCGCCAGGTTCGCCGCCTACGTTGCCTGGAAGTTCGATGAGTTCGTCGACCTGTACTCAACGATGAATGAGCCCAACGTGGTTGCGTATAGTGGTTACGTGAATGTGAAGAGCGGCTTCCCGCCGGGTTACCTCAACCCTGAGTTCGCCAGGAGGGCCCTCGTTAACCTTATCCAGGCTCATGCGAGGGCTTACGATGCGATAAAGGCCATAACTAGGAAGCCCGTGGGCATCATATACGCGAACACCGCGTACACGCCATTGATGGAGAGGGATGCCGGGGCTGTCGAGTTGGCGGAGGCCGAGGCCAGGTGGTCGTTCTTCGACGCAGTAGTTCGTGGCGACCTCTTTGGTGTTGTTAGGGATGATTTGAGGGGTAGGCTTGATTGGGTTGGTGTTAATTATTACTCGAGGCTTGTCGTGAGACTTACTGGCGATAACTCATACACGATAGTTCCTGGGTATGGCCATTCCTGCGAACCAAACTCCATAAGCCCTGACGGTAGGCCGTGCAGTGATTTCGGTTGGGAGTTCTACCCTGAGGGTCTCTATGACGTGTTGGTTAAGTACTGGAGGCGCTATCACCTACCCATCTACGTCACGGAGAATGGCATTGCCGATGCTGCGGACTACCTCAGGCCGTATTACCTCGTTAGCCATATCTACCAGGTCTATAGGGCTTTGGGTGATGGTGTGGATGTTAGGGGTTATCTGCATTGGTCCTTGACTGATAATTATGAGTGGGCGTCTGGGTTTAGGATGAGGTTTGGTTTGTTGTATGTTGATTACTCCACGAAGAAGCAGTACTGGAGACCCTCGGCATATGTTTATAGGGAGATCGCCCTTAATAAGTCCATTCCCGATGAGTTGATGCACCTGAATGCCATACCACCAGTAAGGCCTCTCAGGAAGTGAGTCAGCTTTTTAATCAATATTGATATCGGCTTCTTCCGTGCTCAGTAACGTTAGGGCGGATTGAGGCTTAGCTCCGAGGCTCGGAGGTACTTAGCTGTTTTGGCTTCGATTTCCATAATAGCTATGTACGTTGAGATGGTTGTTCCGTCTTCATTACCAACCATTGAGAGTGAGCTTGGTATTACGGAGCCCGAGGCCTCCTGAGTCTTGTCGTCAGAGACCTTGGCAGGCCTTGCCTTCGTGCCAATACTCGGTAGGTTGGCTGATAGTTATGGTAGGAAGAGTGTGCTCCTGGCGACCATGACGACTAAGATAACCAAGTAATGGTGCCATTGATCTCAATTTAACCAGGTAATGTGTGGGGTGTAATTGCATTACCGCACTCTAAGAAAGTGGTTTTGCGTTTCATTGCTCAAGTACCGTTATGCCCATGTCCTCCTCATACGATATTATTGTTATTACCTCGAGCTCCTCATTGCCAATGTTCACTAGGGAGTGCGGTGTGTTGGGGCTTACGAATACGCACATACCTGGTTTAACATTGACTATGTCATTACCAACGGTCATTGTGCCTAGACCCTTTAGGAAAATGAATGTTTCCGCATACGCATGCTTATGCAATGGTGCCTTACCGCCTGGCTTAACCACCTGCCTCCTAACGGCATACTTAGACCCGTCATCCCTCGTGACCAGCCACTGTGTGTAGACGCCTATGGCGCCCTTTATGTTGAGTAGTTCCTGTTTTACTGAAGTTATGTCGTTTATTACCTTGTACTGCCCAGACACACCAGCGGTTATGAATACCCCCTTAAACGTTTTCCGCCTCTGGAAAAGACTTAAAACTAGGGACGTGAAGTCAATGGTCGTGAATTTCGGCGTATTCTTCGCAGCCTTCGGTATTAGTCTCCTGGCGCTCTCCGAAGCTGGTGCTGTAACGGCTATTTACCAGGGAATATACAGGGGGTTTAGGCCCGTGCTTTATGCATTGGCTGGTGTGTTGTTGGTGTTGGTGCCTACCTTCACGGTTGGTCGTTACATAGTCTATCTACCGCTTGACTACGTGCTCGCTGCCTCGGCAGTAATACTATTCTACTTCGGGTATAGGCTGCTTAGGAGTGCCCGTAGATACTTCAAAAGAGCCGCTAAGGGTGGGGGTGGTGAGGAGGAGCGTGGTGACTTGGCTGTGGTTTTCACGGTATCCGCGATAGAGGCCTTTGAGGCTGCGCTCGTCCTGATCGCCCTGATACCCAGGAGTTACGCCTCGGCGTTGGTTGGTACGTTGATAGCCTCCGCAATAGTTATTGTCCTCACCGTATTGATCAAGGACCAAATAGCCAGGATCAGGCTGCCCCACCTCAAGTATGTCCTTTCATCACTGCTCTTCAGCCTGGGAACGCTATGGGCCATGGAGGCTATAGACCTGGAAATAACTGACCTGGTCTTGATACCCCTCTTCCTAGCCTACCTAGGCATTAACTACCTGTTGATTAAGGTGTGATGCAATGTGGTACATAGACGCACCAGAGTGCCTACTATGCCTTCTCGAGTCCAGGTACTCGGAACTAAAGAAATTGAATGTTAAGGACCCAGCAATATACATGCAACTCGGTAGGTACGTGATGGAGAACGCAGGTAGGGGCAGGGTGGCGGTATTCATAGAATCCCACGTATGGCTTAGGCGCAGGCTTGGGATTGATGATCCACATAATGATGAGAAAGCATCCCTAGAGTCCCTCGCCAAGGACGCAATAGGTAATCTACTCAGTAATTTAGGTGATGATATAGTAAAATACGTGGAATTAGCGGCAGCGGCGAACTCCGTGGACATACCAATGAGGGGCTACAGGTTCAGTACGGAGGACCTACTGGCTAGGCTCAATGACGAGGTCCGCTGGTTGGGGATCACGAGGGATGGCTTACGTGAAATCATTGCCAGGGCTGGCTCGATAGGGTATGTCGTGGATAATGCTGGTGAATTTCAATTCGATAAGGCACTCATCAAGAGACTTGCTGAGTTGGGTAAGGAGGTAGTTGTTTATGCCAGGTCCGAGCCGTACGAGGTGGACGTTACAGAGGAGTACGTCATTAATGAATTACACGGCCTCAGCAATGCGAAAGTTGTGGGAAGTGGCAATGCGTACTCGGCATTGGTGAAAAGGGATTTGTGGTCATCATTGGGGTCCCACGACCTATTGATAATGAAGGGCCTAGACAACTTCGAAACATACCTAGAGCTAAAGCCCAGGTTGGGCAATGCATTATTTCTACTAAGGGCTAAGTGCCCATTAATAGCCAGGCTTCTTGGTGTACCAACCAACAGCCCTGTTATAGCTAGCCGAGGTTATGTGGATGAAATACGTATTAATAATTAGGCACTAGGCATCCTAGCCCTGACAACAGCCTCCCTCAATGTTGGGTACTCCAGCCTATAATTATTATTTATCTTCACTATGAAACCACCCCTGATCAGGTTTGTAATTACCCTATGCATTACCGACTTACTTAACGGCTTACCCAATGCCCTACCCACCTCACTCATGATTTCACTCCATGACAGGCCCATTGGGAAATTAGCCAGTAGTTTAAGCACGGTAATGTAGACACCAGAATTGTACAATTTAACGAATGCCCCTAAATCATGAAGCCACTGGGATATTGCATACTCCCTAGCCCTCTCCAGGGCATCAACATGGCTCTTCCCAACACTCCTCCCTATTCCATACATCACAACAAAACCAGGGATTCCAGAGAGAACATTATGCACCTCAACCAACTCATCCCTCGTATAATGAATGCCAACCTCGTTGAATCCCCTCGATAGATACTCCACGGTATCGTCTAAACCCCACCTATCGATAACGACCTCATCAACAAACCTGGCAAAACCAGCCTCAGAAGCCGATGGTGCAATAACTCTCTCAAGGAGCCCTGGCATTGAGCCCGTCAGTATGACCATTATGTTTGGATAATTATCATGGATAAACTGAAGAAAGCCCCTATAATTGAAACCCCTTATAAACGGCAAGACCTGGGCTTCATCAAACACCACAACAAACCTATCATGCCTACGACCAAGCTCCCTCATGAGCGTCAACAGGTTCGATTGAAAAACAGACGCAGTAACTCTAATGTTCTTAAGACCTAACTCGAGTATTGCAAGGTTAAGTTCGAGATCAACCTCAACCCGCCTATCACCAAACCTCATATCGCTCGGCACAAGGGCTTGGTAACTAACAGACCTAAGGCCCATGTATGGTGAAAGATCAAAGTAGATGTATGGGTAATTAAACTCATTAAGCACAACCCTAACAACACTAGTCTTACCAACCCTACGCGGACCAAGAACCGCCGCAAAAACTCCTCTCTCAATATCATCCCTAATACGAGAAACAGCCCTCCTATGCCCGTCACCAACTAATAGTCTCAAGCTATTTATCGGTCTATCGCTGAAGTACATGAGTTCTCACCCAGAACTAGTTCTGGGTGAGAGCCTATATAAACTAATCGACGAAATTCACGATCGAAACTATCGATGCATTATCGCTGACTTATTGCTTCTCTCAATGCCGTTAGTATTCCCTTCCTGTTTGGTGTGTCCTCCTAAGACCATAAACAGTTAACCAAACTCTCCTATCAATGCTCCCTTATCTCACTCAACTCCCTCTCCCTATCGTAAAGATCCTTTTATCCTCCTTAGTCCTAACGTCAAATAACATTACGCCCACGTAATGTTAAATCCTTACTCATCTTACAGGTATCTATGGGCAATGATAGTAATGATGCGCCCCGGATCTAATGAAGCATTTACTTTGCTATTACTTTACACTATGTGAATCATAGACAAGACTTAAACTACCCCCTTACTTACTAAACCAACTCTATCGACATGGGTCATGGTTATAAATAATGGCGTTGGAGTAAGCATCACCATTGATGCGATAATAAGTGCGTTACCGAGTGATTGCAATGCCATGATTGGGTTGATGATACTACTCACACCAATAATTGATAATGATGCTATAATTGTAATCATGAGGATCACAAGGCTTGGC
>Ga0080005_153923_pt1 | contig 14909 bp, 14 predicted proteins | sample JossMetagenome_2_FD_69208 | JGI IMG/M metagenome (GOLD analysis project Ga0080005, IMG submission 69208) | Hot spring sediment microbial communities from Joseph's Coat, Yellowstone National Park, USA - JC3_ASED (SPADES assembly) (version 2) | ecosystem: Environmental > Aquatic > Thermal springs >... | reverse complement strand
AGAGTTGCATTTCCTTTGGCGTCGCCTCCGCCACAACCCTCTTGACTTCCGCAAGGGTGGAGCCCGGCGCCGGCTCCACCGAGAAGAGCTCGGCGACCGCCGCCGCCCTCTCGGAGAGGACCTCATGAATAGCGAGCTGGGTTACGCCGTCCTCCTCCCTCCTGCGCCTGGCCACGTAATGCCGTTGGGAGGGGCGTTAAAAATCTATCATTTATGTCGCGTTCCTCGCTTGCACCGATATGAGGAGGCGGCAGGGGGATACGCCTACCTGGAACGGGCCGGGGGGCACGTCCAGCGTGATATATATCGACCCGGCGGAGTCTATATAGCGAAGCCCGTCGGGCGCGTAGACGTAGACCGCAGTCCTGCCCCCCGTCAAGCCCGCTATCGTGAGGGACGCGCCGCCCGGCCCCGCCGTCCCGTTGTAGATCCAGCAGGCCGGCGGCTTGACGAAGAGCCACGGAAGGGCGTGGACGACGAGCGTCCCCAGCAGGAGCCCCAGTACTAACATCAGGCCGTCCAGCGCCGCCTCGGCCGCCCTCATGCGGCGTTATGAGTAAAACGCGCTGATGCCGCTTTGTTGGACGACTTTGACGGGCTGGCTGGTCTGTACAGCGGTTTCGGGAATCTCCAAGCTTCTCAGCAGAATCTTGTACGGTACCGCATCCGCGTTTCTGCGGAGTTCTTCCCACGTGGAGTACTGTATGCCCATGTTGCGGAGCGTCGCCAGGACTATGGCCCTCGCCACGTTTCTCACCGCAGGCGTCTCTATGCTGTCTATGCATGTTATGAACTCCCTAACTGTCTGCGCCTCCTTTCCGCAACGGGCGAACCGCTTTTCTATGGCCTGCGTAACCCTCTGCACGGATCTGTTCACCACCTCCCCCACAACTTGGCCAGGCGGGGCGGCCTGCCTCCTCTGGAATATTGCCGACATATGGTGAGGAGAGGAGGGGAAAAATAAACCTTGCTGGTTGTTTTGGGGCGGCGGCTTACTCCTCCAGCCCGGTTCTGCGCATCGTCTGCATCAAGTACACAATTATCAGCGCCACGGCCGCCACCACGATCACCATGGCGAACAGCAGGCCTATTATGTTGTTGAAGTTGAACAGATACCTCAATACATTTACTTGGCCAGGTATGTTTATGCCCGAGCTGTTCATCTGCCCTATGATGTAATACAAGACGCCTCCTAAGAATGTCGCTATGAACAAGCCGACGACGAGCCATATATACGCATTGACCGTTGGACGAACTGTCTTGTTAGGATCCTCTGCTCTTATCGACATTATCGTTGGCAGTGTTATTAGGCTCCGCATGCGCCTATGTGCGGGGGCGCATAAATACCTTGCTCCGACAAAAATCGGACGTCACCTCGGCCGCCTCCATCAGCCTTCACCTCCTGGTGAAGGCGACGGCCGACGCTATTACGAACATCACCGCGCCTTCCCCTATCATCCAGGGGAGCCAGAGCGACAGGCCCAGCGCCGTCACCAGGGCCCCCGCCGCCATGAGGCCTGCGGTGAGGGACCTCCCCCTCCTTATCATGAGGACGACGAGGGCCGCCACGCCGGCGTTTGCCAGTATGGCTGAGACGGGGGCTATCCTCCCCGCCAATCCGGCCCATGCGCCGGGGAGGTCGGCGTAGGCTGGGCTGGAGACGGTGGCCGTCCCCAAGTTGATGGCTATGTTCTGCGACGCGGCGCCTTGGCATATGGTGAGCTCCAGGGGGCTGGAGATCTGCTGGAAGAGGGTGCACGTGCCTCCCGACGGCCAAGACGCCATGAGGAAGTAGGCGATCTTGCCCACCGCGCTTGCAGGGAGGTTTACCGTGAAGTACGTCGGCGGCGAGGAGTAGAAGCCCCCCGTCATGAAGGCGTAGTAGCCGCTGGCGGCCATCTGGGCCACGCCGAACACCAAGTTGCCGCTCCACATGTTGACCAGCTGGGACGGCGCGTTCACGCTCACTTGGATCAAGACATACGGCGTAGATGCCGTATTCGGCATCATGAGGTACCTGACCTGCGGGAAGTAGGAGAACAGCGCGGGCGGCACGCCGACCGTGCCGTTCAGGAGGGCCCATATCGGCGCCAGGCTCCCGTTCGCCGCGAAGCCGATGAAAGTGGAGTTCTTGATCGCCGCCGAGCCCAGCAACGCGCCTGCACTGCCCCACACTGTGGCGTTCACGTACTTCACGGCGTACTGCTGTAGCTTGCTGTCGACCACCGCCAGAACCGCCGTCAAGTATTTGGGCCTCGCCGTGCCGTTCGCGTATATGAAGACTTGTGCGTTCGGGAAGGCGAAGGCCGGAAGCTGGAAGTAGGCCGTGAATGTGCCGTTCACCGAGGTCGCGTTCAGCCAAGTCCTGCCCGCCGTGAACGCCAGCGCCGTCGACTTGAGCACCCTCCCAAGCACCAGCGGCACGATGTAGGAGCTTCCGCCTGCGAAGATCTGCTGGACGCCCGCGCCCTCGGCCAACGCCGGGTTGATGGCGTACGTGTAGCCGTCTATGCCCGTGAAGCTGATGAGCTTGTTCGGCGGGTTGGCCCTGTCCCACGCGAAGTAGCTTGTGGTGAACTTCAGTCCGTTCATCTGGATCGTGAAGTTGCCCGCCGCGCCCGTGCCGTTGACCAGCGCCGCGGCGTAGATGGGCCTGCTTGTGGCGTTCCACCAGTCGCCGAGGGAGTTGGCGAAGAAGATGCCCGCAGTAGCCGGCACCACGAGCGTTGAGTGGTGGGGCGTGTCCGGGATCGTGTAGGTCGTGGCGTTGGAACCAACGAAGTAGACGCCTGGAGGGCCGTTCGGCGTAACGCCGAAGGTCTCGGCGGTTCCGCCCAGCTGGTAGAACGCTACCGTGTAGGAGGTGATGGACTGGGAGAACGGCAACCTGAGCGCCGTCTTGTTCAAGGTGACCGACGGGTAGGCGGTTGCGTTGGTCAGGAGGTAGAGCGCCACAGTCACGTTGGACGCCCCGCTGATGTTCGGACTGGATAAGAAGGCTGGTCCCACATAGGCCCAGCCCGCGTCCGGCACCGGTATGTAGTACGTGCCCCCGGCCGCCACAGCCGGGTTGCGGACATAAACGGCATATGGAGACAGCGGATTGACGGAAACGACGGCGCCGGCATTTATGTAGACAGCCATCTTGCTCACGGTTACGTTTATCTTGTCCACGGTTACGTTTGCATAATTGACGGAACCTACCGAGTCTTTGTAGGAGACCGCGAACTTGTTGATATTAGCCGGCGATCCGCCTGGGATCGAGAAAGTCGTAAAGGTCACCGGTACACTTGAGTATTTGGCGTAGTCCGTGGGGTAGACTGAGACGGAGGACGGCACGGATATGCCGGAGCACGTCAAAAACGTGCCAACCGAGGGCGAGGCCGGGAGGAAGTAGACGTTCTGTGGGCAGTTGGCGGCGGCTATCGACAGCCGGGAGGCGCTGTCCCTGTAGAATATCATGTTCCCGGAGGACAAGTAGATTGAGGAGGTTCCCGACAACAAGGAGAAGTAGCCCGAGGACGGGGAGCCGGCCGTGTTGACGACGGACACAGCACCGGCATACGCCGTGACCACGTAGGGGCTGGCGGAGGTCGTCCAAGGGAACACAATCACGTCGCCGCTGGCCGGCGATATGGAGAGGGCGTACTGCGTCCCGGGGACGTACTGTGCACCATAGGAGCTTGATGAGGTGGAGATCTGTACCGAGCGTACATTACTTATTTGGTTTCGTTGTACATAAATCGACACGGCCAAGATATAGTTTCCAGAATAACATGTAGAGGGAAGGTCTTGTTTGAAAAAGACATCAGACAAAGAAGTAGTGGCATAATAGTAAGTCAAATAGGCCCATGTGGAGTTAGCCAGCTCGGCCACTATGTATATATTTGTGTTAGTTCCCGTTAATCCGAACGCCTCTACGAAGTACAGCGGGCCGCAGTACCTGGGGGAGATGGCGACAGCCGCAAGGGCAAATATGCTGGAGGTGGGCGATATTGATGCTGAAGAGCCCAAGGACGCCGTATAGACTGCCGAGACCGTGCCCGAGTACGTATAGTTGGAGAGGGTAGCTTGGCTCGACATGGCGTATATCGAGACGGCGCCGGACGCGCCTAAATACGACGTTATGTTGTAGAAGGAGGCGGTGCCCCTCCCCTGTGTGGGGGGCACTATCCAGTTGACTGATGCCGTTGAGAAGAACACTGAGCCGTAGCTCCAGTAGTTGCCGAAGGTGGACGACGCACCGCTCGACGGCCGGTTGTTCTGGACAGGCACCCAGACGGCCCACGTGGCGGCGTAGGCCGCCGCCGCGAGGAGGAGCACAGCCAAGAGCGCCAGCCTCATGGAAAAAAACATAGATGGCATTTTAATCATTTTTTCCGGCCTAGAGCAACAGCCTCTCCCTCTGCTTACCGGGCCTGTACCTCCTCCCCCAGCCGCCCTCGGCGGGGTACCAAGACCCGCCGCCGAGTATAATCGGCGCTGGAGCTTCCTCGGTCAGCCGGGGCGCCGACTGTGGAATCGGGGCGGGCGCCACCATTTGGGTCGGAGTAGTGGTGGGCGTCTCCGTCGGAGTAGTGGTGGGCGTCTCCGTCGGAGTAGTGGTGGGCGTCTCCGTCGGAGTAGTGGTGGGCGTCTCCGTCGGAGTGATCGGCGTGTAGTAAGGCGTGTAGGCGGGCGTAGTCGCATATCCGGGCGTCGTCACAGACACTAACTGCGGCGGCGCGAACGCCGGCGTCTGCCCGGGGCCGTAGGGCGGCTGGAAGACGTAAAGCACGCCGGGGAACCACCGCCTCCGCAACTCCTCCTTGATCTTCTCCACGAGGGGTGCCCTCTCAGGGATCCTCCGCAAGCGCCCCTCCTCCTTGGCCCCAACGAGCTTTGGCCTCTCCTTGACTAGAAGAACTTGCCCGACCTCTCTCGTCCGTACGGCGCCTTCCTCCTTGGCTTTCTCCTTAGGCTCCTCCTTGAGGAGGAGGACTTGGCCTTCCCTCGTCCTCACCTCCTTCCCGCCTTCCTCCTCCTTGGACTTCCTCAGTTCGGTCTCCTCCTTGGACTCCTCCTTGGCTTTCTCCTTAGGCTCCTCCTTGAGGAGGAGGACTTGGCCTTCCCTCGTCCTCACCTCCTTCCCGCCTTCCTCCTCCCCCGACCTCTCCCCAAGCCTCTCGACGCCCTTCCCTTCAGCGCCCTTCGGCCCGGCTTCCTCCATGCCGCCTCTCGCGGCTTTCCTCATCTTCGCCTCCAGGGCCTCTTTGACCATTGCTTGGAGATCCTCCTCCCTAATGCCGAACGCCCTTGCCGCCTCCGCGAGCTTCGCCTTGTCGGACAAGAGGCTCTCGATCTCGGCCGTGTCCATGGACTCGACCACGTCTCTCAGGTGCGAGGCGGCCCACTCCTTCACTACGAACTCGGCTTTGTCCCTGGCCACCCCCAGCTCGCCAGCAAGCCTGTCGAGGGCGCCCCGATCCCCGAGGGCCGCCCTTACGAGGACGTCCCTCCCGACCTTCCATATATTCTTCGCCAGGGAGTCCAGCTCCTCAGGCGTGAGGACGTCCCTCAGCTTGTCGAGGGCTTCCCTTCCGCCCAGCTCCCTCAGAGCCTCCGCCAGCCGCTCCTCGGCCAGCCTGGCCTTAGCCGCCTCGAAGACGGACGGCCTGAGCTCCCTCAGCGCGTCGTATACCTTGTAGTACTCGCCGAAGAACGACTTGCCGAACATCGCATCGTACCTCAACTTGTTCAGCTCGTCTATCTCATTCTCCGACAAGGCCTGCTTGCCCTCAAGCTCCCTTATCCTGTCCACCGTCCTCACCACATCCAACGCCTTGTCCACAGCTAAGTTGAAGTTGCCCTTGCTCAGCGGCTCGTCTATATTCCTGGCGATCCACCGCAGAACCTCTACGTCGATCTGCCGCGGGGGCTGTTCCCCACCCCGCCCAAGCGAGGCGAGCCTCTCCACCGCCTCCTCGACGGCCCTGGCGGCGGGCCTCACCACAGCCCCCTCCACGGCGCCCTTCGCCGCCTTGATCGTCCCCAGGATCTGGGAAGCGGCGGTCTTGGCCGCGTCCACGGCGCTGGCCACGGCTTTCTTGACCTCCTCGCCAACTGAGGAGCGCGCGCCCGCGGCCTCCTCCCCGCCCAGAGCCGCCAGCCTGTCCCTGAGCGAGGGGACGTTCTGCGCGAGGGTCGAGAGGTATGCCTTGTATGTCTCGGCGAACTTCGCCGCGTCGGCCTCAGGCAGTCCGGCGTCCAGAGCCGCCTTGTAGGGATCCACCCTGGCGCCGGCCGACGCCTGGCGCATTATCTCGGCGAACACGTCCGGCGCCTTGCCGGGCGGGGCGGCGTAGTCTACGGCCTCCTTGGCTAGGGCCCGCACCGCCTTGTCCGCCTCAAGGACTACGCGGAGGCCGCCTCCGGGCGTATCCTCGGCCGTTCCCCAGAGCTTCTCCACAGTCTTCTTGATTCCTTCGGTCACGTCGCGGACGGGCCTCCCGGCCGCCTTAGCGACCGCCTCGATCTCATCTCTGCTTATGTTCACCTCGCCCTTCCCCAGCCCCGCCAGGCCGCCCGCCATCAGCGACAAGAAGCCCACGTCTGCCCCCGCCCCGAGCGCCAGCTGTGGACTGCCGGTGGCCAAGTACGTCAGCGCCCCTGCGCCTGCCCCTGCGCCGGCGGCGACCAGCGCGGCCTTAGGCCCTATGCCCCCCATCGCGGGGGCGAGCGCCATCCCTATCAGCGCAGATTTGACTATATCCCCAGGCGACCCTCCCTCGGCCGCCGCAAGGGCTCCGCTTATGGCGGCTGACGGGATCAAGTTCCTCGCCAGCGCGGAGGCGGCGCCGGTCAGACTGCCGGCCGATGCGGCCTCCGACGCGACGGACGCCCCGCCCAGAAGAGCGCCGGCGATGGCCGTGCCCCAGCCGACCGCCTGGCCGACGGTGTAGAGGGGAGTCCCCTGCGCCGCCATCTCCATCTGCTGGCCGGCCTGCACGCCCTTCGCGTACGTCTCGCTGAAGGGCTTCCCGGTCGCGAGGGACGCCAGCCCGGCGCCGGCTAGCTGGCCCAGCGTCTTGCCCATCGCACCGAGGGGCGTCGACGACAAGCCAGCGACGAACTGATCCATTATCTGTTGCCACTGCGGCTTCAGGCTCTCGACAGACTTGCTGTAGTACTGCGCCGCTTGCTGTAGCGCCGACTCGTTTATGTTGCCCGCCGGATCCGCTATGGGCACCCAGCCGTCGGCAGTCCTCACCATCACTATAGGCGCCCCCGTAGACGTGAGGTTCTCTATGACTTGGGCGTTGCCGACCTTACCGGCGAAGGCGTACGAGTGGCCGGGGGGCAGTAGGAACAGGCCGTACTCCACGCCGTCCTGCACCCACATCGCTACGGGGGCCCCTCCAGGCCCTACCTTCACCTCGACGGGCTTGTCGGAGCCCTTGTACCATATGTACGCCCTCCCGTCTGCCGTCCACGCCACGGCGACGGGCGGGATCTGGCCTCCCGCCATAGACCGCTCCACTTGCTGGGAGAGCTTCGATATGTCGAAGACCTGCGCGACGTCGGCCGGAGTCTGGAGGACTTGGCCGTTGCTCAGCGTGGCGAAGCCGACCGGAGGCAAGGAGTAGCCGAGGCTACCTACGGCGAGGTCGCTCCTTATCTCCATGGGGCCCTCCCTCAGCACGGCCCTCTCCGTCGCGGGCACTCTGCCGGGCGTCGGGAGGAACGGCGACTTGGCGAGAACCCACCGCCCGTTCTCCAGCTTGTAGAAGGCGCCGTTGGGCGCCTGGGCGTAGAGGTCGCCGCCGACTGTGTACAGCTGGGCAGAGGCCGTGATCTCGTCCACCGGCACCTCGAAGCTCCTGCCGCCCACATCGATCGATGCCGTGAGTGTTCTGAAGCTCCACGTCCCCTTGGCCGGGTCGTATGTAGCCTCTATCTTGCTCCTGTGGAGGGCGTCGCCCACCGTTACCACCCACGTGTTGTCGCCGGTCCGCTCCACCTGCGCGTTGTAGCCGTATGTGGACTTGGCCCACGCCTCGATCATCTGGGGAGACGGCGGGGGCGTCCTCGGAATGGGGGCGTAGTACGCCCCTCCCGAGCCGGCCAGCTCCGCCGCCCTCCCCACGGGCTGTACGCCGATGGCTTGGAGGTAGGCGTCCACGAGGTTGCTCGGCGGAAGGGCCTCACTGCCCGCCGCCGCCAGCTCGGCCCTCAGCGTAGGGGCCGGCGGGAGCGACTCGGCCCAGGCGGCGAGGTTCGCGGGCTTGTCGCCTATCCATATGGAATAGGGGCCGTAGACGCCGGCATTCGGCCCGCTCACCGGCTTCACGGTGACCGGTATGAGGCCGACCTTGCTCCCGTCGGACAGGGTCAAGGTCTCGGCGCCCCTGTCGGGGGGCGCCAGCACGTACAGCTGGCCGTTCCTAACTATGTAGGGTATCCCCGCCTCCTTCAGCTGTCTCTCCACGTCCAGGAGGACGTCCAGCGTGGGCGGGGCCTGCGCCGCCCCGCCCGACGCGCTGAGCCCGAGGAACCTCGCCCCCGATGTTCCGTATGCGCCGACTTCGGGGAGGCCCAGCTCGTCGAGATTGACGGGGCCGGCCCTCCAGAACTGCTGGGCGGTGATGGAGTCGGCGAGGTACAGCCTGCCGGAGGTCGGGTCGTAGAGCCACCTGTGGCCCTCCGCTTCGAACAGCTTCACGCCGAAGGCGTTCGTCTGGGCGTCCTTCAGATACTCATCTATATTATTTAGTATCTTCTGGCCCAACGCCAGAGCGGCTCCGGCCAGAACGGCGTTCTCATCCAGCTTTTCGGGAACCTTCGCCACCGGCGTGTCGCCTATGTAGAGGACGCCGTCCTTTATCGATGCCTTGAACGTCCTCCCGTCGGCGAGCTTCACCGTCCCCGTGGCGTAGTCCACCGAGGCTATCTTGGCGCCGAGCCTCAGCGAGGCGTCGGCCAAGGCGTTGGGGTCGTTGGCTATCGTGTAGAGGAGCGCCGCCAGCTCGCCTTGCTCCTTGTACCGCGAAAGGAGTTGCTCGGCCGTCGGGTTGACGTTCCTCAGCGCCCCGGGGAGGACGTGTAGAAGGCGGCCTTGGGGTCGAAGTTGCTCCAGCCGCCGCTCCACGTGTAGGCCCCAAGGAGCTTCCCGCCCTCGTAGACCCCCATGGAGCCGGGCGACATCACTATGTCGGCCGTGGAGCCGTCGGCCCTCCTCACCACGATCCTCCAAGTGTCGCCGCCGAGGTTCTGAACCGACGTGGCGACGAGCCCCCTATCCGCCTTGAGGAAGTCTATGGTTCTCCTGACGTAGTCCGGCAAGTTCTCCGGGACGCCCTGTTGCGGCGCCGGCGGCGGAGTGCCCTTGGCGACGAGCTCCGCGAGGAACTGCGCGGCGGCCTCCCCTCCCGAATCGACGCCGTAGGTGTAGCGGAAGAGGTCGCTCGACACGAGGTACTTCGACGGCGCAGGCGTCCCCACCACGTTGCGGATCGAGATGGTGTGTATCTGCCCGTCGGGCCCCCGCACCTCCACCGTCCACGTCCGCTGGCCGGCCTCGCTCACAGGGCCGCCCCTGACGGAGAGCACCTCGACGCCGTTCCTCGTCAGATTGTCCACCAGCTCCCTCACGTAGTCGGGGGCGTTGGGCGGGATCGACGCTTGTGGTGGAGCCTTACTATGGAGCTGATGCGGACGGGCTTGAGTCGGGTGAGGCGGCTGTTCGCCTTGATTAGGCGGCGGTTGCCCGCCGGAGGGCTGTGGGGGCTGTCCGCCCTGAGGCGGAGGCTGGCCTTGAGGCCCTTGTGGCGTCTTCTGGGCCTTGCCCTCCTCGACCGCCTCCTTGATGACTTGCCTCAGCTGTTGTATGCCCCTAGAACCAAGCTGGATGCGGATTTCCTCAGGCCCCATGCCGCTTGGGGGCTGTCCCTGTGCTTGCGGAGGCTGGGGCTGGGGAGCGGGCGTCGGCGTCTTCGCCTCGACCCCGCCGACCTTTTCGCCGCCCTTGACGAGCTCCTCGGCCTCCCTCCTTATGTTCTGAACCGCGCCCACATGAGGGGCCAGACTTACACGCATTCCGCGCTCCGCCTCCTCGGCTGGCTTGGCGGTGGACGGCCTCTGGGTCTCTGCATGTTCGGCAGGCGGCCTGGGCGCCTCCACATGACCGCTTGGCTTCTCGACCGGCTTGGCGCCTATATGGGGAGCAAGGCCGACGCGACCCTCCGGCGCTGAGGACGCCTCAACGACGGCCTTGGACGAACCAGCTGGCGCGGCGGCTGTCGAGGAGGGGCCTCCGGTCGGCCGTTCGCCCTTCACCAGCTCCTCGGCTTGCCTCTTGATCTCCGCGGCGGCGCCGGGCGAGGCCTCCATGCGCTTGCCCTCTCCCTGTATGACCATGCGGCCGGGCTGGCCAACAGCACGCTCCTCGGCCGGCGGCGCTGGCTTAGGCTGAGGGGGAGGCGCCGCAGAACCGCTGGGCGCGGCGGCCGCGGACGGAGCAGAGGAGGTGGCTTTCGGCTGAGGCCTCTCCACGGCTCCCTGCCCCAGATGCGGAGACAAGCTGACGGCTCTGCCTTCCTCAGGCCTTTCGGCCCTCACCATCTCCCTGGCCAGCTCGGCTACCGGCCTAGGAACCTGCGGAGCCTCGGCCGGCTTGGGCTGAGGAGCGGCCGGCCTGGGCGGCTCAGCCGGCTTGTAAACCTCTTGCACAGGGGCCGGCTGGGGTCGGGGCGCCTCTATGCTGGGCGCCCCCACATGGGGAGCAAGGCTGATGCGGGCTTCCTCCGTCGGCCTCCCGGCCGGCGGCGCCGGATGAGGCGGCGGCCTGGGCTGGGGAGCCGGCTGTGGCGGAGCGGCTTCGGCTGGCTTAGGCGGCTCCGCTGGTTTAGGCTGAACGGCGGGCGGAGACGGAGCTGGCTTAGGCGGTGGGCTCCCCTCAACGAGCTCCCTGGCGACCTCCTTAACCTGTGGAGGCGGATGCGCGGCTGGAGGCTCCCTAGCTGGAGCGCCGATATGCGGAGCGAGGCGGACGACGCCTTCCGGCCTCGGGGGCTCCGCCCTCACCATCTCCCTTGCCACTTGAACCACGGACTGCGGGGGAGACGGTGGGGCGGGAGGCCTCGGGCTGGCGATTTCCCTCGCGACCTCCCTAATTGGCGTGCTGGCCGGCCCGCTGGCGGGCACGGCAGGCCTAGGCGCCGGCTGTGGAGGCGGAGGAGGCGGCTGTTGGGGCGCCGGTGGAGGAGGCGGAGGCGGCGGGCGCTCCACGGCTGGGCTGGGAGGAGGACTGCGCTGAGGCTCCGGCGAGGGCGGGGAAGAGCTCTGGGGCGGCTTAGGCTGGGCGTTGACGGAGGTGCCGTCTTCCCTCCGTATCTGCATGCCAAACGGCATGTAGCGATCTAGCAACTAGTTTATATACCATTCCGCGTCCTATGCCGACAGCTGTAGGGCGGCCGCCCTCTTGAGGGCCTCCGCCTCCTCCTTGGTCTTCTCCAGGACCTCCTCGCCGACGCCCCAGCCGCCCACGGCCGGGGCCGGCGCCTCGGCCTCGGCGGGTACGCCCTCTTGGAGGATGCTTTGGGCTATGTACTGCACAGCGCCGTCCGGAAGCCCGGTCTGGCTCGGAGGCACCTCCTCCTGCCGGAGCTCCCCGCCTTGGGGCCGCCGGGGCCTCTCATCGGGCGGATCCCGCCTCCTCTGCACTGCCCCGGTCGCCGCGAACTGGAAGACGGACATGTACGCACTTACGCTGGGGGCGTATATACCTTTCCCCTATTCGCCCCTCCTGCCCGACTCGAATGCTATCACGATGACGGAGAGCGCCACCAGGGCGGCGGCGACGTACTTGTTGGAGAGCCAGCTCAGGAGGGGCGCGGAGGAGGCGCCGAAGGCCGAGCCGGCGGCGTAGAGGAGCTGGCCGAAGGGGTCCGTCGTGGCGGTCTGGGCCAGCTGGTCTATGGCGGAGGTGGCGGAGGTCATGTTGGCGAGGGCGGATGGGGGCCTCGTGATCAGGTAGGCGAAGTAGTCCCCCACGAACAGCATCACTATTATGAAGAGAGCTATGGAGCCGACCGAGGTCTTGTCCACGCCAGCTCCGGGGAGGAGCTATATATACCATCACGGCGGACGTTCCGCGGCAAATGTGGATAATACATATTAATATCTGATGCGTTCTCTGCGTGGCCTTTGCGCCGCCCCCCAGATGGACAAGGATAGATAGAGATTATGATATATGCATGACCGAGCTGGACAGGATGTTCGAGCCGTCCCCTACGAGGATCAACGTGGCGGAGAGGCGGCCTGAGGAGTTCGTCGAGGAGGTTGAGATGTTCGTGGAGCGTTGCGCCGAGAGGCTGACTCCTCCCTCTACCTTCGTCCGCCACATATACGACCGGGACCTCCTGCGTTGCCTCCAGGCCGCGGGCCTCCCCGTCACCTCGATAGGGGGGAGGCCGGCCGAGGCGGTGAAGAGCGGCGCCGTTGCCTGCGTCAGGAACGTGATCGACGAGATGCAGAAGGCGAAGGGCTTGTCTACGACGAAGCATAGGTCGCTCGCCTACCAGAGGGCGGTGAACATCTGCGTGGCGCCGGCGCTCAAGTGCCAGTACGACGTGGCGGCTGAGCTCGGCTTCGCGCAGGCAGTCGGCTGGCTGAGGACGTAGCCATGGCCGACCTCCTCGCCAAGGCGCTTGAGGAGGAGCTCAAAAACAGCAAGGGCAACGTGATCTGCATACGCTCCACGAGGCTTAGGAGGGCCGCCGAGAAGCTGAGGAGGCCGGTCAAGAGGAGGAGGACGGCCGACGGCATCACCGTGTGGGGCTGGTGGGGCGGGGACGGCTGGGGCCTCGTCAAGAAGGCCTTGGCGGTGGCCAGATCCCTCCTCCTCTACCCCGAGGCCCCGACACTCACGGCCCTCCACGACGACAAGGGCATCGTCTGCATGGAGAGAAGCACGGCGGAAAAAATACTTGAGATTTTGAAAGGAAGCTAGAGGTAGGCGGACGGAGGCCCTTCGACCTTCTGCACGTCTTCCCACCTCATAACTGGCTTTTCCTTGTTGGAGAGCGCGGCGAAGACCTTCTTTTTCGCCGCCGCCAGCGCCTCCTCGTCGTTCCTCACCGCCGCTTCGACGCATGCCTTGAACGCCGCAAAGTCCCCCGACTTCTTGCATATCTCTATGGCCCTCTCTGCTAGGTGCTCCGCGCGGCGGGAGCTCCTCACCTGGGGCTTCTCCCCGTCGCCGTCGGCTTGGAGCTGGGGCGCGGCGGCCGGTTCGGGGGGCTTCGCCGCCTTGGGCTTCCTCCCGATGACCATCTCGGCGATTTTGGCGACGGACTGGCGCTTCCTCTTGGCTATCTCGTCGTCCAGCCACTTCGGCATCCCGAAGGCCGACTTCGCCGGCACGTCGTCGGAGAACTTGAACTTGAGGCCCCTTCGAACCCGCCCCTCTTCGTCCTTTAAGAAAAAGGGAACCATCCGCCAGAACCTCCTCATGTTGTAGCCGTAGTTGCCTACGATGAATTCGGTCTCTCTTATGGCCTCCGGCGGGAGGAACTCCTTCGTGGGGGCGGTCACCACCACTACGCTTGAGAAGGACCTCGACAGCCTCAAGATCTCCCTAAATGCGAAGTACGCCTTGCGTAGCTCTCCGCCTAGGGTGTAGCCCGTCCTGGCCACTATGTCGTCGAGGAACAAGATCTTGCGCTTGGGCGAGCCGCTCTCCGCCAGCTCCGCCGCCGTCTCTATGAGGTTGAAGAGGCCTTGGGGGCCCGTGTAGATGTCCAGGGCGTACCTCTTGTCGAGGGCGTCGGGCTTCGAGCAGTGCTTCGACATGCAGAGCTCTCCATGTACCGACTCAAGGTAAGCTATGCAACGATCGGCCTCCTTGAAGAGGTTGATGCCGGCGGGGTGGCAGAGATATGCCATTATGCCGGTCTTGAGCGAGTAGTACGCGTAGGACGACTTGCCGACGCCCATCTGGCCAACTATGGTCACAGCGAGGAACGGCCTCGTCCCCAAGAGCGTGCGGAACACCATGTGGGGCAGATTGAGCCTTGCATACGTCATGAGGACTTCCCTGGAGCCCTCATCCATGGCCGGAATTAGATGCATATATATTAGCTTATAGATACAACCGCCTTTGCTACAGCCGCATTCAGCATATTTGAAATAGATATTTGAAGCTTCCTGCCCGTTTAGCATTAATACCGGAGTGCCGTCCATGGCGTGAAGAAGAACACGGTGGTCGCACCTCCACAGGCGTCGGCCTTGTGGAGGGTTCTGTCGATGCTCACGACGAGGCAGATCAACAGCGTGATGGACATAGAGATGCTCCTCATGACGGCGAGGAACGTCGGCGAGGCCGTCGTCGACAACGCGAGGACGACGGGCTACCTGGCGGATCTCTTCAAGGCGGCGTACGGCAAGGACATAGAGGGCTACGTGAGCTCGTGCAAGGCCGAGAAGCTCAAGGAGAGCCCCACCATGGCGGAGGAGTTCGCCGAGCTCATGTGCTGGGAAGGGCTTATAATCCGGATCGCGCTCATCTACATGCCGCCTGCCGAGAAGCTGACCGACCTGGAAATGGAGGGGGAGGAGCCATGAGCGCGCGTGCGGCGCTCTACGCAATAGCGCTCCTCGCGGCCGCCGGCCTGGCGGCGTTCCTCCAGACGTCTTCATACTACTACGCCTCTTGGGGCAACTCCACGGGGCTCCCGGTGACGTGGCCGAGGGTCGACGTGAGGTGGGCCATATACGCCGCGGTCGCCGCGGTGGCCGTGGTTGCGGCGGTTCTGATAGCCCGCATCATAGCGAGGCTGGTCGAGAATATGTAAAAATACATAGCGGCGAAAGGCATATATCCCCCGGCCGCCTAGGCCATATGTTCGGGGAGAACTTCGCCGGGCAGGGGG
>Ga0080005_121564_pt1 | contig 14917 bp, 7 predicted proteins | sample JossMetagenome_2_FD_69208 | JGI IMG/M metagenome (GOLD analysis project Ga0080005, IMG submission 69208) | Hot spring sediment microbial communities from Joseph's Coat, Yellowstone National Park, USA - JC3_ASED (SPADES assembly) (version 2) | ecosystem: Environmental > Aquatic > Thermal springs >... | reverse complement strand
AGGGGGTACAGGGCGAAGGAGACGAGCGCCGGTAGCAGGCCGGACTCCGCGAGGCTCCACGGGCCTCTCAGGTAACACCTGAGCGCCCTGGCCAGGTCCCTTAGGCTTACCCTGAGGCAGGATGGCAGAGGGCCGAGCCTGAGCAGCATCTGAAGCCCGGCCCTGGTCGACAGGGAGTGAAGGCCGTAGTAGTTGCAGTCGTCCCCAAGCACCTCAGTGATGAGCCTGTAGGCCACCGCAAACTTCAGGTAGCCCAGGGCCGCCCTGAGCTCAGCGGCCCTGACGTCGCCGAGCTGCATGGAGAAGTTGGCGGAGAAGCTGGCCCCGTGGACCCTGTAGAGCGTCAGCCTCCTGTCTGTGAAGTACAGGAGGCCTCCGGCCTTTAATGAACTGGCAAATGTAAAGCTGTCGACGCTGATCGGGAGCTCCCTAAGCAAGTGGGCGCTAACCTCAAGGGCGCTCCTTCTGACCGCCAGCGAGCTGCTGTTGAAGTCCGCCCCAGCCCTTACTTTAAGTACTAGGTCGGCAACGCTCACGTTATACCTTTTGGCGAGGCCGCGCAGCTTATCAACATCAATAACTATAGGGCTTCCCCCGACCAGGTTCTTAGAGACATGGAGAGAAGGCGGGGACCTCTCAAGCAAGTTCCCATTACCATCAATTATCGTCTGCGAGTTGTGAAAGTATACAAGACGCTTAAACGAGGTGAAGGCCTTGTAGACCTCCTCGAGCCTATTACTGACATACATGTCGTCATCATCAAGGAAGGTTATAACCTCGCCCCTCGACTCCTCAAGGCCCGCCAGGACCATCCTTCCCTGATAGAGATCATCATTATATACCTCCTTCCAGCCGTTCCTCGAGATTATGTCGTCTGACTCCTTGTCATCGAAGTTCTTAACCACTATGACCTCAAATTTGTCCCTTGGAAGGGTCTGAGCCTCAAGGCTCCTCAGGGCGAAGGGAAGGTACTTCCTCCTGTTGTAGGCAGTAACTACGACCGAGATGTAAGGCTGACCTATCAACCCGCCCTCTGAAGGCCTAGCAACTATTTAGCTATTATTAAAGTTATATGCCTTCCTCCTCAGCCCTCGTCATCCTTCGTTCGCTATCCCCTCCAAGGCCCTTTACACGGCCCTAGCCACATCATCCCATGTGAACCCCTTTGAGGATTCGATGCCTTCCCTGCCAGGCCTATCCCGTCGCCGCCCCTGAGCAGCTCATAGGCCTCATTTACAGGGCCCTTTATATCAAGGGACCTGACCCTTATCACCGCCCTTGTCTCTGCATAGTTGAACTTCATAATAATATGTTGTAAGCAACGACGGACGTGTCGCGGGAGAGGGACTCAAGGACAATAAGGTAGAAGGCGTTAAGCCTTATAGAGTAGACAAAGATATTCGAGGAGAAGCCTCTTCAAGTTGCCGCTTACTTTAACTCTTGAGTTAAACTCGGAGCTCAAATGCGTCAGGCTTAATGAATCGAAAGACTTGATGTGCTTATTGACGTTACCTTTTTAATAAGGACCGACGCCTTAGCCCTGGAAGAGGCAGTGAGGGTAGCGCTGATCCACGCGGTGTTCTTCAGCGCCGGAGGAGCTGAGAGGCTACTCCTAGAGATGCGCAGAGCCTTGAAGGATCTAGGCCATGACGTTGATCTTTATACGGCCTATTTTGATAAGAGAGCCTGGGATGTAATAACTAATGGCATGAGTGATGTTCCAGAGCCAATTATCCTCAGGGAACCTATGATCAGTAAGATTTTTCGCAAAGCGCAGCTACTTAGGATGCTCTTAACTGCTTGGCGCCTAGAGGAACCCGTTGAGAGGCTCAGGCCCCACTACGACCTAGTTATTGAGACCCAGATTAGCGTGCCGTTCAGGTGGGCAGACGCCACTTACGTGCACTTCCCGCTTGTCGACAGTCTGAAGTTATTGGAGCACCAGCACAGGTTGCGCCTCTATGAGAGGGCCTACAACTCGCTTGCCATCTGGATGGCCAGGGCGCTTGCGGATTACACTAAGCCTGTGATGACCAACAGCACCTGGTCAGCTAAGTACATAAGGGAGACATACGGTAGCAAGAGGGTCTACGTCGTTCACCCCCCGGTTAACGTGGAGGAGCTGTCGTCAATAGGCGGCGACAGGGGCAGGATAGTTCTTACTGTGAGCAGGATAGACTGGGGCAAGAATGTTACTGAGATCCCGGAGGTGGCTAAGCTTGTGCCTGAGGCCGAGTTCTACCTAGTTGGATCTACAAGACTTGACTCAGGGCCCGTTCTAGAGGTCCTCAAGGAGAGGGCTGAGAGACTGAGGAACTTCCACCTTGAGACCGACGTGCCAAGGAAGAGGATAATTGAGCTCATGTCCCAGGCGTCAATATACCTTCACCCTCCCTTCGCAGAGCACTTTGGTATAGCAATTGCCGAGGCGGCGGCGGCAGGGCTTGTGCCAGTTGTCTACAGGGACGGGGGAGGCTGGACTGACATAGCCTCAAGAATTGACCAGGGGCTTGGGTACACGGGCGTTGAGGAGGCCGCATCAATTATAAGGTCGCTGCTTAACGACCCTGGGAGGCTTAAGGAGCTCTCGGCCAAGGCCAGGGAGGTAGCCAAGGGGTTCAGCTACGAGAGGTTTAAGGAGAGGCTTGATGAAGTAATTAAGGAGCTGGCAGGACCTAAAGCTAAGAGTTAGAAGTCTTACAGTCCTAGTAGCAAGTTAAGAGGTAACAACACCCTAAAATAAAGTAAGGCCCTCGCCTTGATCTGGTCCTCAAGTCTTTTTATCCTCGCTATAGCCTATCGCCTGTGGGAGTAGCCGTACGTCATACAGGGCCAGGGTCTTCGCCGGCGCCACGAAGCTGTTCAGCGGCTACGCGGTAACCCTGGCCCTGCAGGCCGCCTTCTACTTAATCATAGTGAGGGTCCTGAGCCTCAAAGGCCTTGGGGCCTACGCAGCCGCCGGTACCCTCTTCACGCTGCTCCTGCCGCTCCTTGTATGGCCCATATACGGCATAGGCAGGTACGTCATAGGCTACTACCAGACCGGCAGGCTTGAGGAGGCGAGGGGGCTATACATCAGGGGCCTTGCGATAGTGCTCACTTCTAGCGTCGCCATAGCCGTAGCCATCTGGGCCCTCGCATCGCCTTTCTCAGGGCTATATTATGGCACGACCCGCTACGCCTGGCTGCTAAGGCTCACGGCCCTTGACCTAGTAGTATATACTTACTACAACTACGTTTACTACGTAGCCTTCCAGGCCTCCACAAGGTTCGGCAAGTGGGGCCTTACACAGGTCGTCTGGGCCTTCACTAGGTACGGCGTGGGCCTTGCCCTCCTCTTTGCCGGCTTCGGCCCCGCAGGCCTGATAGCAGGCTGGGTAGCTGGCGACGCCGTCTCGGCAGCCCTCGGAACCTATTGGTCTTTGGACTTTGTAGTTGGAAGCAGGAGCAAGGCCCCCCTGATTTCGGCCCTCTCTATTGCTGCCCCTATAGCCATAGGCTACTTCATGGCGACGCTGTTTCAGAACATCGACAAGCTCTTCGTCCTGAGGTACATAGGCCTAGCTGAGATGGGCTCCTACTCGATCATAATGATAGGCTCCGTCATGCTTCAGAACATTGTTTACAACACCCTTTCAGGCGCCATTTACCCCGTCTTCGTTAAGTTCGAGGAGGGTGGCTCCCTAAGCGGAGAGGCTGTCGCGGCCGCAATAAGGTACGTCACGGTGCTCACGGTGCCCCCCTTCTTCCTCATAGCTGCCCTCGGCAGGCCCCTGATACAGCTCCTCCTCGGCTCCGCCTTCGTCCATGACTGGGAGGCCTTCGCCGTCCTCATGGTAGGCCACGCCGCCATGAACTATGACCTGCCTATAACACAGGCCCTCCAGGCCAGGAAGGCCACGAGGACGCTCGGCGCCCAGACCGTAGCGTCTGCGGCAGTCATAGCCGCGCTGAGCCCGCCGTTGATCACGCGTTGGCTCGCTATAGGCGCCGCTGTCGCATATGTCCTGGCGAGGCTTGTTGGCTTCCTTGGCGTGGCCGCCCCAAAGGCCAGGTCGCTGGGCCTCCTTAAGATTGACCTAAGGGAGTACGCTAAGACTGTCTCGGCAGCCATTATAACGTTCGCGGTCACGCTCGCAGCCGAAGTTGCCACAGGCTTCGGCCTAGTCCTTCTGCCCCTCTACATAGCCCTTGGCGGCATAGCCATGGTGGCCTCGCTAAGGGTCCTAAGGGTCCTAAGGGCAGACGACTACATAGCCCTCATGGAGGCGACGCCAGCCAGTCTGAGAGGGCTCGTGGCGAGGACCTGGTCCCTCCTCGGCCTTCCAATGCCAGATCCTCAGAGGGCGCAGTAAAAGCTCATAGAAGGGCCTATGATTAACTGTAACCTCGCACAGGCTGGTTACGCTATTTAGCTGAGAGGTCCGGGCTCAGGGAGCTAATTACCTCGTTAAGCTTGGGAGCTCCGCGAGCGGGAAGTGCACATAGATGGCGTTAGCCCACTTAAGGGGCGCGCCAGGTAGGGTCTCAATAATAGGTCATAGCGATGTCTAGGCTTTTTAGCGTGCTTTCCCAGATATAGCGCCGTCAGGAGTAACCTTAGCAGCAGCGTTCTGTTGAAGAGCATGTCCATCAGCTCTATCGGCGGCTCCCTGAGAGCAGTTGGCCTCGGTATGTAATCCATGCTACCCGTCAGCACTCCCAGGCCCTCTCACTCAAGCGGGCAGTGTAGAGGTCGACCTAATAGTTGATATCTCTCAGGACCCTGTACATGCCGGGGGTAAGGCTCTCAGACCCACCACCTCCTCGAGAAGCGGGTAGACTAACTTGTATCCTCACGGGCCTCTCTAACGAAAAGGAGGCCTTGGCTTTTCGCACAAAGGTTATCAGATCTTAGCTAAAGCCGATCAAAACGCTCTTACTATTGCCTTTAACATTACCTTAAGTAATTATAAGGCATATAACGCCCTGCTTTGCTAAAAGGACTGTTTAAGTCACATTATAACGATGGTCCTGTCACTGGGCACTTATTACTTAAGGTGGCGGGCAAGATATTATGTCAGGCTGCGTATAAATTATTCTGGCATAGGCGTGCTCTATGACCTCGGGCCCGTAGGGCCTCAGCCTTTGGAGGAACTCCTCAAATATGCTACGCCAGTCCCTCACGAAGTATATGTCCTGGACTACGTACTTGCCCTCAGGGCTTACGTCCTCTATTTTGCCCATGTTCCTCAGCCCCTGCAGGTAAACGAGCTCCACGTTCGAGAGGCCCTTGGAGACCCTGTCCCCGATCAGGCTCGAGAGGGGGCCTAAGAGGAAGAGGCCGCCTATCATCAGGGGGTCACCTCCCCTGACCACTTGCGCTACCTCTGAGGGAAACAGGGCCAGCGCCCTCAGCCTGTGGACCTCGTTCTTGAGCTGCCTAAAGATGAAGTGAAGGAGGCCCTTCGTGTAGCGGCGCTCGCCTCGGTACCCCCTCACTGCGTAAAGCCTCGGAGCGTTGCAGGCGACCCTGACTGGGTAGTAGAGGGACTTACAGAAAGTGAAGGCCCGAGCCCAGAAGTGGAAGTCCTCGCCGAAGTTAAGGTTTGAGAAGCCGCCTGTTAGGCTATAGCACCTCCTAGAGACCATATGGACGCCCGTGTGGGCCAGCGAGAACCCGACCCTCCTTTTAATGGTCGTCGACAGGAAGTTGTAGAGAAGCTCCCTGTTGGCGTAAGCGTCAGCGTCGTAGAAAAGGAGGTAGTCACCCCTGCTCATTGAGGCGGCCACGTGCCTGCCGAGGCCTCTCGTGCACTTCATGACCTTTACCCTGGCGCCGAACTCTTTAAGAACCTCTACCGTGTCATCGCCTGACTCGTTGTCCGTGGCAACGATCTCGTAGTCAGCCCCAAGCTCACTAAGGACTGACGTCAAGCCCTCTAAGGCCTTCCTTATAGTCTTCTCAGCGTTGTATGTTGTCATGGTGACTGATATCACTGCTGCGGTCCCGCCTACATCGTTGGTTAGGAAACGCCTAGCCGGTATTTATAATGACTGTTAGCACTGTGAGCTCTAAGCCATGGTAGAATCTTGGCTTGACTTCGGGAATTTAGAAGGTTTACATTTAATGCAGTCTTTCCATAAGTCACCGCCTAGGCCGCTCACGCAGCTTTTAACTGAAAACGGACTGGGGGCTTACGCCTTACTGGCAGAGGCCAAAACTCTAGAGTAGCCTAACCTCAGGTCCTGGCTACAAGTTAGAGCTTTACACGGACTATAGTTGAAAGCTACTTACGGCCTAGTAGGCCACTTACGCAATTTCGAAACGAAATTTAACGCTGCCCATGGTCCGGCCTCGGCCAACCTCAGGGCTGACCGCGGCTGTCGGGCTCAGAGCTCGGTGCGCACTAGAGCCTCCGCTAGGAGATCTTCGTCGAAGCCCTCCTTCCCCTTCAGCACATTGGCGATCTCTATGAAAAGCCTCCGCGCCTTGGGGATCACGTAGGCCACGAGGTAGTCCCTTGCCTCCTTGGGCAGAGCTGGCGAGTTCTTATCATAGACCTTGGCCAGCTGCCAAAGTTCCAGGATGAGCTTCAGGGACTTGAGCAGCAGGGGCCTGTAGGCGTTAGAGCACTTACTAAGCTCCTCAAGGCACTGTCGCTCCCTCTCCTTGAGCAACCCTTCACGGCCCCTTGCCCTCCTGCCCCTCTCGGACCTCTGCGCCTCATAGAGCTCAGCGGCCACTTCCTCAAGGTCCCTTGAGACCCTCTCCCATCTCCCTCCCGGCCCCCTCATCTTGAAGCCCTTCCTGTCCCTCGTGAGCCTCCAGCCCTCCTGGACCCTCCTCCTCAGCTCCTCAACGCTCTGTACTACCATGGGCCCTCCGCCAGTAGGGAGTCCGAAGGCAATAACGTGCTGGGTTCGCGGGGACACCAAGGAGGTGTCTCCCTCAAGTGTCTCAACCTTGGCCAAGGGACACGCCCAGGAGCGCGGGGCGGCAGACCGCGTCATTATGTAGTACAGCCTGCAACCTAAGGTAACGGCAGGGGGCTATGGGCTACGCGCCGAGGAGGGCTGGGACGCAGGCCTAGACTTCCTGGAGACGTACCAGAGGACGCTCGCACACTCATGAAGACCATGGTGCCCCCTGAGGGGCTGAGGGAGGGGAGGCAGCTGCCTCAGGCCGCCTGCGCCAGGCTCTCAGCCCTCAGGAGCCCAAAGCAGGCAGTCAAGACGTACTGTAGGAGGACGTATGAGTTTCAACACCCACAGCCTCAGGTACGCCTTCATCACGCACCTGCTGAGGCCCAGCCACTCGCCATCAATCGCTGCCAAGATTATGGGCCACAGCCCCCTGACCACATCCTTCACTACACTAAGGTGAAGGTAGCTGAGGAGGTCCTCGCTGGCCTCAGGAGGCCTGAAGCGCTAGAGCACTTGACCACTTTTCCCCGAAACCTTCTGGGGAAAGGTGGTCAGGCTCAAGGCGCCTTAATGTGAGGCCTGGGCCCTCTTGAACTCCGTCATCGTCTCCAGGAGCTCCCTTATCTGCCTCTTAACCTCCTCAGGCGTCAGCCACACGAGCACTGAGGCGGCCCTGTATGCCTCCCCCTCGCCCTGCCTGGCCTCCGTGGCCTGGGGCTGCGAGGTCATGGGAGGCGCCTCGAGGGGCTGGGACTTAGCGACTGTCTCATTAACGGCCTCCTTGGCCGCCTCCTTATGGGCCGCCTCCCCTGAGGCGTACTCGCTCAGCTCCCTAGCGAGCTCCTTGAGCTCCTCACCGAAGCGGGAGAGCGCGGCGGCGAGCTCCCTGGCCTCCCCTGCCGTCAGCCTGCCGCCCCTGATCCTGTCCCTCACGGACTTCACGAGCGCCTCCATGTAGTCCCTCTCCCTCCCCTCCTCCATGAGTCCCTTAAGGGTTAGGCCCAGGTCGCTGTGTAGCTTGCTGACCTCTATGTACTCGGCAGGGCCAAGGTAGCACTTCCTGACCCTCTTGTGTACTCTGCCGTCAGGCCCCCTCTCGTAGCCCTCGTAGTGGACGGCAAGGTAGTAGACCTGGCCGCCGCGCCTCTGCCTCTCCACGTAGCTTACGGGCTGCCCGCACCTCGGGCAAACCATGACCCTGGGCTGGCCCTCCAAGCCCCTCACCACGCCCTGAAGGAGGCTGCCAGAGGTCAAGCACCTTTCCCCAGAACCTTCTGGGGAAAAGAGGTAGGGACTTACTGCCTGGGGAGAAGCTACTGACGCTAGCCCCTAGGCCCTCCATGAACTTTCAGGTTTTGTGTTTTATTCCATAATTCTTTTCCTATTTTTCTATGTGTCCCTTAGGACCTGTGCGTGTGTGTCCTAATATTTAATTAGATATACGGACCTATGCTTGTGCGTCCCAAGGGCCAAATGGGCGCATTGGAGGCGCGTCCCCAGGATGTGCCCCAGGGACAACGGCGCGCCCTGAGCACCTGGCCCAGGTTGAGCGCGGGTCCCCAAGACGCGTCCCAGGGACGCAGGCGTCAGGCCCCTGTACGCTGGGTGAGGCTACAAGCTGGGCCATACTATGACGCAGGGCCCAGCTGCGCTCGGCCTGCCCAGGCACGGGGGACAGCCTCCCGTAGGTGTCAGCCCTCAGCGTTTTTCCCACGCAAGGTTACGTGGAAAAGGGTAGCAATAGTGGGAGAAGGCCTCACGGCCGCTCAGGACCACGTCCTGGCCCGGTCTCCAGGCCACCGCTTGCCCCTCAGGTCGTAAGGGCCTGACAGTCCTTGCGACCTGCCCCTCCTGTAAGGCCATGCAGCTACCAGGAGCGCCTGCGGACACTTGACTAGACGCTTAGGTGTCTTGAGACACCGTCATCGGTGTCTGCAGGGCGCTCAGCGGCACTGGCTCAATCGGAGTAGATATTACAGCGGACACTGACATGTCCGCTGGGCCGCCTAAGCCTGCCTCTCCTGTCCCGCGTACTTCTCCGGCCTCTCTGCTACCCTGAGAGCTCAGCACGGCCCCGCTAGGCCGACGACATGGGCCAGGGTTGAAAGAAGCGGGACATGAAGGGCCTGCAGGCTTAGGTGACAGCTGTTAGCGTCCTTCAAGGTCGCAGGTCATGAGGCCAGGGCCCTTTCAGGGCTCGACGAGCTCTTAGAACCCTGACTGTTAGGTGCGATAATAGATTAAATCTCTCAGGCCGCAAGTGAGATGAGGCCATAGCCAGTCATGAAGGTCAAGGAAAAGCAGCTGAGGCTTATAGGGGCCGCGCTGTTTGTGCAGTTCTACGTCGTCTGGGCCCTCGGCTTCGCCAACTATGTGCCACAGCTCTACAACTTTGAAGTATTGCGGGCGTCGGCTATATTGCTGGTTATCGGCCTGCTTCTGATGCTCAGCAGGTATCTAAAGGACATGGCAAGGCAAGTAGTTGCGGACAAGTACTTCAGGGCCCTCATGATAATTTACGCCGCAGCTGTGTACTACATAACTTACAGCGCCATGACGACTTACTACCAACTGAACATCTGGACAAGCCTTGACACTGCGACCTACATGCAGTCCTTTGCGTCTGCAGTGCTGTATCACAAGCTCTTCTATAGCTTTGCCGTGTCGCCGTTCTTCTACAACCACGCTTCGCCTATACTCTTCCTGCTGTACCCCCTTTACCTGACGTACCCAGGGATACCTGCACTTATGACGATACAGGCGGCGCTGGCGACGCTGCCGACTATACCCCTGTACAAGCTCGGGCTGAGGCTCTTTGGAGACAGGAGGTACGCCCTGCTCACGGCGTTGACCTACCTCCTGTTCCCATGGATCACAACATACGTGGGTGGGGCCTTCGAGGTCGTGATCCTCACGGCGCCCTTCTTCGCGCTAGCCCTCTACAACCTCTACATGGGGAACAGGCTCGGCTACTGGCTGTCCCTGACCCTCATGATGACGACCATAGAGTTCTCGCCTATACTGGGGTTCTTCGTAGGGCTTTACGTACTGGTCACTAAGTTCGACTGGCTTAAGGCCAAGGGGAGGGTCGCCCTGGGCCTTGAGACCCTTGCCTTCTCGCTCGCATGGCTCTTCGGGGACTTCCTTTTGGTTTACTACTTCAGCCGCGGGTCCATAAACATCTTCCAGAACGTGTGGGGCTCGTCGCTCTCTGGCCCGCTGGTATCGATAACTGACTCCATAGGCAACGCCATCTTCCACTTCACTACTCGCACAAGCTCGAGCTCCTCATCAGGCTACCGAGCCGCGCTAAGCCTGTCCAGCGTTCTCGAGTCCCTGGCAAACAACGTGAGGACAGGCCTCCACACGAAGGTCCAGAGCACGATCTTCCTGATGATGCCAACCCTCTTCCTGAACCTCGTGGAGCCCCAGAACCTCCTGCTGATGCCGTGGCTTTACGTAATGTGGCAGACCCCGTGGGGCTTTTACTACTCTGTCTGGGTCTACTACACGGCCCTCGTGGCGCCGGCCGTCATAGTGCCCGCCATGTGGGCCCTGAGGAAGTTCAGGCCGCGCATTAGGAAGGCGCTGCTTGTTGCGGTCTTCACCGCTGTGACCATCTCAACGCTGCTCCTCAACGGTCTATCGCCCCTGTCAGCCCTTTACTTCCACGGACCCATGCCCAACCCCCTGCAGCCAGCGACAACGCCATATGACCTGGCCCTCATCCAGCTGAACGACTACGTGCCGCCCAACGCCTCCGTCTCTGTGCCGGCATCAGCGGTGCCCTGGTTCTCGACAACGAGGTACGGGTGGAATGAGCACGGGGTGCCGTTCTTCGGGCCGAACGGCTACACGAAGTACGAGGTGTACTCACCGCTCGCGCCAACAGGTTACCCATACAGTCTAAACATCAATAATTACCTGGCCTACATGTTCAACGACGGCGCTTGGCTGCTCATAGGGCCCTTCCAGAGGCCTTACGGCTTCAACTACACGACTACAATTACGCTGTTACCCCTGACGCCTGGTCAGCACCAGTACAGCGTAACTACGATACCAGGTGGAGGACCTGTGACTGTGAGCTTAAACGTCAGCTACACACCGCTACAGACCATAGAGTATCTGACGAGGAACCTGTCATGGGTGCTACAGCAGCCACAGAGCGGCGTCTGCGGGTCTCTGCCAGGCTATTTCGCAGTGCTGAACTCCATCGATTACGTTGCGCAGCCGATTATCATTAACAAGACCACAACGATAGAGACCCTCACGGTGTTCGGGTCGGGGTCCTACAACCTCGTACACGGCGAGGTGATGATATCATCGTCCGAGGTTCCAACCCTGAAGCACGATGTCCTGTGGAGCGCAGGCTTCTGGGAGCCCTGGTGGTGCAGCCCTCACGGGTGGGCCACTCCAATAACTGTCAACCCTATGATCACCCTGAGGCCAGGAACCTACTACGTGATCCTTAACATGCCCACCACGCCGTGGCAGACCCTCTGCACCTACATACCTGGGGCCCCTAAGGCCCTCGTTTACAACGGCACAGGGCTACGGCAGCTCAACTGCACCATGAACCTTATAGCTGTGACCAACAGGCCGGCGGAGGTCGCCAACACTAAAGCAAGCGTCTCAGTATCGTTAATTGTACGGAACAGCACTGCTGTAGCCCTGAACAAGACGGTGACGTTAGTTGCTCAGAGGCCCTTTGAGCTCCCGCTGACCTACTGGGCCAACCTCACGGGCAGCTCCTACCAGGAGGCCCTCGTGGTTAGTGCTAACCAGAGCTCGGGCCTGCCCTCGCCTGGCGAGCTCTCAGTGACCATCAGTGACTACGCTCCTGCCGACAGCCCGCCTATACCGCTCATAAAGCTCCACGGCCTCGACTACACGGCTGTTGAGACGTTAATGTCCATAATACCGTACCCCCATCAGTATCCGCTGGCCCTTCTGCCCGAGGGACCCGTTAATGTCAGCCTCAGCGTTTACTACACCCCCCTGCAGGGACTTGAGTACGTCACCAGTGACCTGCCTCAGGTGCTTCAGCAGCCCCAGAGCCTTGCGTGCGGTACCCTGCCAGGGTACTTCGCTCTCATGAACGGCACAGAGTACCTGGTGCAGCCGGTCACAGTCAACGAGACTGCCACGATAGAGAGCCTTGCTGTCTTCGGCTCAGGTTCTTACAACCTGGTGAGCGGCCAGGTAGTGATATCAAGGTCTCCCACGCCTACCAACAGGAGCGACTACCTGTGGAGCGCAAGCTTTGGGGAGCCCTGGTGGTGCGAGCCCCGCTCGTGGGCCACGCCAATAGTCACCAGTCCTAAGGCGAAGCTGGAGCCGGGCACTTATTACGTGATCCTTAACATGCCCACCACGCCGTGGCAGGCCCTCTGCACATACATACCTGGGGCGCCTAAGGCCCTGGTTTACAACGGCTCAGCCCTCGTAAAGCAGCTCAACTGCACCATGAACCTGATAATGGTGACCGACAGACCATTAAGCTCAACAAACGTGAGCTCAAACATAACAATATCACTACTTGGCAGAACTATAACCATAAGTTCCCAGAGGCCTGCGCAGAAGGCCCTGACGTTTGAGGCCAACGTAACTCAGAGGGCGGCCTGGGAGACCCTCACGGTTAACGCGAGCGAGGCGATCCCTGGCAACCTGACGATAAGGGTTAACACGTACGTGCCGGGCGAGTACCCGCCCATAAGGGTGCCATGGTACCTGGTACCAGCTTACGGCAACATACCCACCTACTTGCTGCTGGCCCTGGCCTTGGCCTCGCTCCTTGAGGGCGATGGGAGGGCCTGGCGCCTGCCCTCAAGACCCCATGACAAGTGAGCGGGGACGTGCAGGAGCTAACTAAGGTGGCCAGGGACGTGGCCAGCTGGCTGGCCTATTAACAGTCGCTACGTTGCTCCAGCTCGTCATTACTCAAGCAGGCCTTGAGGGCTCACGGCCCCAGTTAATCGCTACCTAGGGAGCCATGAGGTCGCCGCTCACTGGCTGACGTGTAATCGCTTAAAGGAGGGTCGGACGGCTTAAGGTTAAATTTCGGCTCCGCCTCGAACTCGCGCCCCGCCTTGAACTCAACCACGAGGCCCCGAAGGCCTGCCGTGGCGCCCGCCAAGGTGAGACCGTGGACCTGGTGATGTTCGTCGACCCCCTTGAGGGCCTTCACGGCCCCCTCAGGCCTGCCTACCTTCTCGCAAGGGAGCTCAGGGGGTCCTATAACGTGACCTTCGTGACCCCCTCCTCCGAGACAGCTGAGGAGATAAGGTCAGCGGGCTTTGAGGCCGTCAGCTTCGACAGGAGGTACTTCCTCAGGGGGTCGCTGAGGACCCTTGAGGCGTGGCTCAGGAGCATGAGGTTCAGCGTCGACGACGACAACGCCGTCGTGGTGAACTTCTCCCAGGTCTTCCTGGTCAACGCTGACGTCTACTACGCCCAGGGGCCAATAACGAGGGCCCTTGACGACATGTACCCGGAGATGAGGCCCCTCTACAGGGCCATCTACAGGACCTTCAGGAGGCTCTTCATACTTCACGACAGGAGGTTCAACAGGGGGCTGAGGAGGGCCTCAAGGCTGTTCATAGCGAACAGCTCCTTCACCAGGTCGATGTATGAGGCCTGGGGGATAAGGGTTGACGGCGTGATACCCCCTCCCCTCGACACGGGCTTCTTCAGGCCAATAACCTCAAGGCCGTCTGGCGACTACGTATTGACCTACGTAGGCAAGGAGACGGCCTTCTCGGCGATAAGGAGGGTGGCCGACGCAGGGGTCAAGATAAGGGCCTTCGGCTCGAAGGTCTCCCACGTGCCTGACTGCATAAGGAAGCACCCCAACATAGAGCTGCTTGGACGCGTGAGCGACGAGGAGCTTGTGGAGCTCTACTCGAACGCCCTCTTCACCCTGTTCCCGTTCACGCACGAGCCCTTCGGCTACGTGCCAGTTGAGTCAATGGCCTGCGGCACCCCAGTGCTCACCTACGCCGCCCAGGGACCCGGGGAGACGGTTATCCACGGGGTCACGGGCTGGCTGGCTAAGGACGAGGGGTCCCTGGTCGACATGGCGGTCAGGATATGGAGGGAGGGGTACCCGAGCGACATGAGGGCGAGGAGCAGGGAGAGGGCTGAGCAGTTCGACGCTAAGGTGATAGCTGACAGGTGGCTTGATGTCCTGAGGGGGGTCAAGGGCTGAGGCCGGCGACCTCCTTGAACATCCTGACGTACTGGGGGACCACGACCTCCTCGCTGTAGTCCCTGACAACGGCCTCCCTGCCCCTCCTGCAGAGCTCAAGGTACCTCTCCCTGTCGCTGTAGAACGTGTTGTAAAGGTCAACGAGCTGCCTCAGCGCGCCGTCGACGTCCTTCGCCAGGAGGAGGGGGAGGCCTGGGAGCCTGTGGGAGTGTATGTCTGAGGCTATCACGGGCGTGCCGCTGGCCTGGGCCTCAAGGATGACCAGGCCGAACGTGTCGGCCCTGGTAGGGTACATGACTACGTGGGCTGATGAGTAGAGGTTCACAAGCTCGTCCTCGGGGACGAAGCCGAGGCTCTCAACGCCGTCAGTTACGTCGCCCTCCCTGCCGCCTGTGGCCAGGAACCTGGCCTTGAGGCCTAGCCTCCTCGCCTCCCTTGCTACGGCCGTAAAGACGTCAAAGCCCTTCTCATATGCCCTCCTGCCCACGAAGAGCACCCTGAACTCCTCGTCCTTCTCCCTCGTCGGCCTCCAGCGGTTAACGTCAATGAAGGGGGGCAGGGCGTAGACCCTCCTGTGCCTTACTAAGTTGACAAGGTGAGGGTAGGCGTGGACTGCCTTGAATCGCCTCAGCTCAAGGCGGGCGACCCTGTGAAGGTAGTAGCTGTAGGCGCCCCAGGCGCCGAGCCTGTTAAGGAGGGTTACCGGGCCTCCCCTGAAGAGCCCTGGGTCCTGGGCCTCGGGCAGGAGGAGGGGCGAGTGAATTGCGGCCACCTTAGGGGCCCTGACCCTCAGGAGGGCAAGCG